>Ga0164309_10001201_pt1 | contig 12907 bp, 10 predicted proteins | sample Whisoiple_247_MG_FD_109984 | JGI IMG/M metagenome (GOLD analysis project Ga0164309, IMG submission 109984) | Soil microbial communities amended with fresh organic matter from upstate New York, USA - Whitman soil sample_247_MG | ecosystem: Environmental > Terrestrial > Soil > Unclassified >... | reverse complement strand
TGCGAGGTGCGCGCCGGGGCGCTACTCCCCCGGCTGTTTCAGCAGGCCGGTATCGGACTTCCGGACGCGACCGACGTCGCCGGCCGGCTGGACCGGCTCGTCGACGCCGCGCCGATGCTGGAGGGCGTCGTTCGCAGCCTTATGCCGGCCGCGATCGGTGGGGGCCTGGCGACCGAGTCCGACGCACACGCTCTTCTCGCCCGGCTGCACGCCTCGGTCACCGAGGATCCGGATCGCCCACTCCTGTGGCCCCTGATGCTCGGCGCGTGGAAGCGAAAGGATTCCTGAACGGCCCGAGGCTCGCCACCCGATAACCCCGCTCAGGAGGTAACAGTCATGCCGCACGTTCAGAACGGCCGTTTCACGGCAGACCTGAGCTCGCTCGGAGACGACGTGGTCGTCTTCCTGATCGGGATGAGGATCAACAAGCCCTGGAAGGTTCACGCCTGGTGGCCGGTCTTCGTGGCGATGCCAACAATGCTCAGGTACCTCGCCGAACATCCCGAAAAGGGGCTGTTGGGCTACCAGCAGGCGTTCTTCCCGTCACCGGTGCTCGTCCAGTACTGGCGGTCCTTCGAAGACCTGGAACGGTTTGCGCGGGACCGTGAAGACCCCCACCTCGAGCCGTGGCGGCAGTTCAACCGGCGCGTCGGCCGCTCCGGCGACGTCGGGATCTGGCACGAGACCTATCGCGTCCTCACCGCGAACATCGAGACGATCTACGGCAACATGCCGCCCCACGGGTTGGCGGCGGCTACCGCCCTGGCCCCGATCAAGCCCGGGCGCGACTCCGCTGCTGCCCGGATCGGAGCGACCCAAACCGACGAGCCGGCGTTTCCGGTCTACTGACGCGAGGCTCCGCATTAGAGGTCTCGTCGGCACCTCCGGGCCTGGCCGAAACCATCTGCGGCCACCGTGTCGACTGCGGCCACGGGGCGTGCCAGGGTGGGTCGGTGGAGAAGTCCTCCTTGACCGCGCTGGCTCGTGAGCAGATGAAGCTCGCGAGGCAGGCTGCCAGCGGGCGCAGCGCCGACACCGTCTACGGCGGTCACGAGCACGTACTTCGACAGACGTTGATCGCGATGGTCGCGGGTCGCGAGCTCGGTGAGCATGAGAACCCCGGGGAGGCCACGGTGCACGTGCTGCAGGGGCGTGTACGTCTCAACGGCAACGGTCACCGATGGGAGGGCTCTCCGGGAGACCTGCTGATCGTGCCGCCGGCCCGACATTCGCTTGAGGCGCTGGAGGACTCCGTCGTGCTGCTCACGGTCGCCATGACCGGCTCCTAAGGGTCTCGACCGCGCGGAAGACGTAGCGGAGGTTCTCGTGTGTCACTACTGCGGTTGCCGGGACATGCCGCTGCTGCGGGACTATGTCGCCGAGCATGAACGAGCGGTCAACCTCGGCGGGGCGGCAGTCCGGGCCCTGGACCGGGGCGACAGCGGGCGTGCCGGCGAGCTGCTGGTTGCGATGGGCGAGGAGCTCAGGTCGCACTGGCGGGGAGAGGAGGGCGGCCTGTTCGCGGTCCTGGGCCAGGACGAGCTGTACGCCGAGCACATCGCACCGCTGGTCCGTGAGCACCGGGAGCTGGCGGCCCTGCTGGAGTCGGCCGACCTGTCCGATCCGCGTGACCAGGACCGCGTGCGACGTGCCGTCGATGATCTGCACGAGCACATCGCCAAGGAGGAGGACGGCCTGTTCCCGGCGTCGCTGACGGCCCTCGGCGGCGAGGAGTGGGACGCGGCCATGGCGGCCTGGCAGGAAGCCCACCCCCATCGGCGGCTGATCGCCGACGCCCACAACAACGATCCGGTCGCGGACCGCTGATCGGTTGCGCCGCGAACCCTCACCGTGGTCTCGCGGGAACGTTTTCCGCCTGGGGCGCCACTCGCCCACTACGCCCGTCTCCGGGACCGCACGGGTCGGGGTCTGTGGGCTGGCGTTGCTCCTCGCCCCGGTCGGACGTCGCCGTCGAACCGGTCATCCGAAAACCGCGAGGACGCCGCGACGCCAGACCGCACATGACCGCGCCCCCACTCGAGCGAGCGGGGGCGCGGGCCTGGACGGCACCCCCTACACGCCGTCCGGACGACACCAAACCTGCCCGGATCCGGGTCAGGCGGGAACCCCCGTTCGACCTCCCCGAGGGTCGTTCGTTCGGTCACATCGCGCAGCTCGTGACCGTAGGAACGCGGCGTTCGACGCCGGCCTACAGCTGCACGCCGCGCGTCAGCGCGCCGTCTGCGACCAGGTTGGTCCCACTCACGCGGCTGGCCCGGGGACTGGCCAGGAAGACCACGCACGAGGCGATCTCCGCGGGACTCCCCATGTGCCCTGTCGGGTTGAGCCCCACCGCAGTCGCGAAAAGGTCCGGGTTGCCGGTCTCGATGGCGGACCAGACGCCGCCCTCGAAGTAGGTGTTGCCCGGCGACACGGTGTTGGCGCGGATGCCCTTGTCGGCCAGCTGCAGTGCCAACCCGTGGATGTAGCCGACAATGGCCGTTTTGGCGGTGCCGTATGGGCCGGAGGCGAAGTCGGACTCACGCCCGGACACGCTGGAGATGGCGATGATCGACGCGGCGTCGCTGCGCTCTAGGTGAGGGAGGGCGAACCGGACCAGGCGGACCGTGTGCATGACGTCGACGTTGAGGCTCGCCTGCCAGTTCTCCTCCGTGTCGGGGATCGCCAGAGCACTGACGTTGGCGACGACCACGTCGAGGCCGCCCATCGCGGACGCGGACTGCTCGACCCATGCTGCGAGGGCATCGGCATCACCGACATCGAGCGCCGTGCCGACAGCACTGCCCCGGGCGCTGAGCTCGCTCTGGGCTGCGGACACCTCGTCGGCGTCGCGCGCACAGAATCCCACCGCCGCGCCCTCGTCCAGGAACACCTCGACGATCGCCCGGCCGATTCCCCGGGTACCGCCGGTGACGAGGACGCGCTTGCCGTTGAGCTGCAGATCCATGGAGCTGGCCTTCCGTGAGGAGGACGGGTGTGTCAGGGCGGGCTCAGGTGGTGCGGAGTGAGCGGGCCCGGGCGCTCAGGTCTGCGTGGATGCCGTCGAACGCCTCGGCGGCTGGGAGAATTGCCTTGGGTGCCTTGACCACGACGCTGTAGTTCGCGTCGACCACATTGGCCACCGGGACCAGGGCGACCTGCGAGCAGAGCTGGTAGGCATCCATCACGTGCAGACCGTAGAGCTGCGCGACCCAGCGGACGAGCTCGGCGTTGGCTATCCGCCAGGAGTCCTCCATCGGGCGGCTTGAGCCCACGGTCATCCAGTGGGTGTCGTCCTCGATCCGGGGCCAAGCAGGTGCCCCGCCCTTGACGAGCTCGACCACGAGCGTCGTTGTCATCGCACCTTCGACGGCCGTGCCGCAGGCCTCGCCCTCGCCCTGCCTGTAGTGGCCGTCTCCAATCGAGAACAACGCGCCCTCAACGTTGACGCCGAGGAAGACCGTCGACCCCGCACGCATCTGTGGCGTGTCCATGTTGCCGCCGAAGCGGTCGGGCACGAGGGAGGACCTGACCTCGCCGCCGGCCGGCGCCACGCCTACAGTGCCAAGCATCGGCTCGACGGGCAGCTCGATGCGCAGGTCGCTGTGCCTGGCGGCAAACGCCACGGTGTTGTGCTCGCGGTCCAGCTCGTAGATCCACGTGGTGTCTGGCAGCGGATCCTGAAGTGTGACAACGCGATCGGTCCCTGTCATACCGCCGAAGAACGGAATGGCAGCCGAGGCACCCCAGTCTCGTGCCGGCTCCAGCGACACGAGGTGCAGCACCAGCGTGTCCCCGGGCTCGGCGCCGTCGACGTAGAACGGTCCGGTCTGCGGGTTGACGAAACGCAGGTCGACCTTCTCGCTGGACAGGTCGTCCACACTCCGCAGTGCACCGCAGAACGCGTCATCGGACCACAGCCGCAGGGCGGTGCCGGGCTTGACCGTCATCACGGGCGCCGAGCCGCCGAAGGTGTAGGCGTACTGCTCACGATCGGGCGTGAACTCCACGACGTCCATCCTCGGAAAGTACCTCACGTGATAGGCAGCCGTAGCGCGAACGCCGCCCACGCTTGACCGCTCCGCCGCCAGACGAGCCCCGGCACCGCTTCGGTCGTGGAAGCAGTGCCGGAGCGTCGATCTGTCGTCTTCCACAGGAGCGCGCCGTTGGCCTTGTTGATCGCGATGATCGCGCCTCCGCCACCGAACGGGCCCTGGTTGCCGATCACGAGTGTGCTGTCGGTGAACGCGGGCGTAGCGCGAGCCCTGTCTCCGGGGATACCGGTGTAGTCCGAGATCTTCTTCTGCCAGACCACGCCCCCGCTCCCCTTGTCGACGGCAGAGAGGTTGCCAGCCCAGTCAGGGAAGTAGACCTTCTCGTTGTCCACGGCCGGTGTGGCCGACACATCGCCCCCGGTCGTGACCACCCACTTCTGCATGAGTCCGCCGACCGTGCTCGGCGGGAACTTCGCCTCGCTGGCGGCTTACCTCGTGTTCTGCCGGTCCCCTCCGGCAGAGTTCCATCCAGTTCCTCCAGGAGCGGCGCCGGCTGGTCCCCCGATGAGCAGTGACCCTGCGGCTACTGCTGCTACCACCAACAGCTTTGCACTCCGAGAACGTCTGATCATCTCGACTCCTCGGCGACGACCCTGACAGGTCGTCCTCGACCTTGTTGGATGACTCCACGCTAGACCCCGGTCTAGTCGTGGACGACGGATTCCCAAAGGTGCCAAGGACATTCGCGCGATGGCGACGGCTCGGACCTTTCAGCCGATCCGACCGAGCAGGACCCACGGGTCGCTGGCGCCACCGAATGATGATGTTGTTCTCTTGTGACACCAGCAGTCGCCGATGAACGTCACCAGTGACGGTCGGGCCCCCTTGTAGCCGCCTCGGGCCGAGCCCCTTTCGAGGTAGCTGCAGGGTCGTGGCATCACCCGCGGTGCGGGCGACGCCACGACCCCACTAGGGGGCGTCAGGCTTGAAAGAGCTGGTTACTCGACTGCCTGAAGGGCATCCACCTCACCTGAGCCGAACCAGCTGTTCTGGCCCGAGCCTCCCTGGCAGGTCTGCAGGGCACCTCCGTCGACGGCGGGGAAGAAGTCGTAAGCCGAGGTGTCGCTCGGGCAAGCGAGTGGCTTCGTCGCCTGTTGCAGCTTCGACGACAGCGCTGACCCGGTCTTGGTGCTCGCCGACTCGAGGAGCGCAGCGACGCCGGCGGCGTGCGGTGAGGCCATCGACGTGCCCTGGAGGTAGCAGTAGGTGGCGGACCCGTCGAACACGGGCCGCGCGCAGGTGCCGATCAGGCTGGCGGGGTAGGTGGACAGCACCCGACCGTTCGGCGCGGCCGGTGTGATCTGCAGGACCGAGTCCCCGCCAGGTGCCGCGACATCGGCGGAAGAGATCCCGTACGACGAGTAGAACGACTTCATCCGGAGGTTCCCGGTGGCGGTCACGCCGACCACGCCCGGCACCTCGACCGGAACGACAGCGCAGGCGTTCGAGATGTCCCGAGTCACCGGCGTTGTGTTGTCCGGACTTGTCGCATCGATGGTGGGGTGGGAAAGGTCGTCGGCCTGGTTGCCTTCGGCGGAGACCACAAGGGACCCGTTGGACTGCGCGAACTTGATGGCCCGTCGTTCCGCGGTCCAGATCGCCCGCTGGACCGGGTCGTTCTTGCAGTTGAACAGCCAGGGGTCGGCGAAGTAGCTGTTGTTGGTGATGTTGATGCCCTGCTCGCCGGCCCACATGAACGCGCAGATCACGGCCTCGGGGAAGAAGAACCCGGCCGCGTCGCCAGCCTTGATCCCGGCGATCCTCACGTTCGGGGCGACCCCGACGATGCCGATCCCGTTGGCCGCCGCGGCGATTGTCCCCGCTGTATGCGTGCCGTGGCCGTTGTTGTCGGCCCAGGCGGCGGGGCTGGTGTTCGGTGCTCCGCCAATGCACGAAGCGCTCTTGGTGAAGTCGACGTTCGGTGCGAGGTCAGGGTGGGTGTAGTCCAGGCCGGTGTCGATATCTCCGACCACGACGGAGCGATCTCCGCCGGTGACCGCGTGCGCCGCAGGCACGTTGATCTGCTGCATGTCCCACTGCCGACCGGAAAGGTTGTCGCCCCACGTCGCTGCCGCCGCAGCCGCGTCTGCACCCGCAGCTTGGTCTTTGCCGATGCTGGTGGCGAATCCGTCCGTGCGGGCGGCCGCGCTCACCTTGCTGTTCATCTGGACGTCGGAGGCGAAGCTGGCGCTGGCCGAACGGGCGATGACGACGCCGATCTTGGCGTAGTTGGCGACCACGCTTCCACCGGCCGCACTCACGGTGCTTTGCGCGTCGCTGGACGAGGAACCGTCCTTGTACAACAGGACGTAGGTGGACGCGCTGCCTTGTGCCGCGGTCGCGACTTCAGGGGCGACTGCGACGACGCCGGCCGTGACCGCGAGCGCGGTCCCGCAGATCGCCGTCCTGACCCGGAGGGAGTGAAGATTCATGGGACACACTTCCTGATTCGAAGCGGTTCCCCCGAGGGTCGCGGCGGTTGTCGGACCAAGATCGACCTAAGCACGCCGGCATACCACTGACAAGACACATCTGGGTCATACCGTCCCGGTGATCTCCCCCCGCAGGGCTGAGTGGCGTTGGGCCATCGCGGGTCGCTCTCGCTCACGGCACTGCTGGCAGGATGCGCCCACAAGTCGGAGGTGGGGCCTTGGAACGTGAGCTGTGGGGGTTCATCGCGGGCTTTGTCATCGCGACGATCACGAGCCCGGTCGGCGTGTCCGGTGCGGTGTTCCTGCTGCCAGTCCAGTTGTCGGTGTTCAACGTGCCCAACCCACAGGTCACCCCGACCAACCTTCTCTACAACGTGCTGTCCGGGCCAGGCGCGCTCATCCGGTACGTCCGGCAGGGTCAGCTGCGTGGACCGCTCGCCCGCAGCATGGTCCTAGGTTCCGCCCCCGGCGTCGTCATCGGAGCCGTTCTGCGGGTCTACGTCGCCAACGACCCGAACGTCTTCAGACTCATCGCCGCGGCCGTGCTCTTGCCCACCGGTGCGGTCATCCTGTGGCCAACCGCTCGGGGAGCGACTCGTCCGATGAGGACTCCGCCGAGCATGGGAACAATCAGCGTGGCCGCCTTCCTCGTGGGAATTGTGGGTGGCATCTACGGGATCGGTGGCGGGTCGATCCTGCGCCAATCCTCGTCGCCTCGGGCATGGCCCTCAGCCAGGTGGCTCCGGCCGCGCTGGCGAGCACCTTCGTCACCTCGGTTGTGGGGGTCGCCACCTTTGCGTTGCTGCAGGTGAAGTCGTCTGGATCCATCGCCCCCGATTGGCCACTCGGGATCGCCTGTGGCCTGGGTGGATTGGTTGGCGGCTACCTCGGCGCGTGGCTTCAACCACGATTGCCCGAGCAGTTGCTCCGAACTCTTCTCGGTCTTCTGGCGATCGGCCTCGCGGTTGCCTACGGCATTCAGGTGGCCCTCTGAGCGCACTCTCCTGCCGCGAGTCGTACGCCGACTGGCGTTCACGTGGGCATGGACCGGTCAGCCGCCGCTGATGTGGTGGAGGGTGAGTTGTCGGCGGTGGTGGTCGTAGTGCTGGGTGGGGTAGTGGTAGACGTCGCGGATGGTCATGACGTCTTCGAAGTACGGGTCCCAGCCGACGGGGAAGTGCATGGATCGGTGGAGCTCGGCGTCGGAGGAATGGTCGAGCGATGTCTGCAGGGTGCGGATGGTTCGGTCCATCAGCCGCTCGGTACGCGCGTAGCCGAGGACGCGGATCCCGCCGAGGGATCCGACGTAGTTGATGGTGTGGAAGGGGCGGGTGCCGGCGTTGAGGGTGACCGCGAAACGCCGAGAGGCTTCGTCCGGAAGCCGGGAGAAGCCGCGTACCAGGACGAGGAGGTTCCGGACCAGCAGGTAGCCGAAGACCATGTGGAAGAGCAGCTGCTCGTTGGTCCACTTGGTGCCGTTGGTGGGACGTCGAAGTTCACGGACGGTGGCCGAGTCGACGAGCTCACGGAAGTCCGCACGGACCCGGTCCATCTCGGTTCGGATGTCGGTGGTGTCCATGTGAGCCTCCCAGGATCGCTCAGGGCGACTGGCCGCGTCTCAACGGTAGGCCGGTTCTGCTGAGGGCGGGCTGAGCCGCGATCTCGGCCGTCAGGAGGCGCGGTCGAGCCGAGGAGCCAGCGCGTGCACGCGGGTGGACAGTTGTTGGGGGGCCGCGTCGAAGGCGCGGTGTGGTGCCTAGGGCGACCGGGGTCGGGGCACAGTCGACGCACGCCTTGCCGTCGTCTGGGCGGGGTCGCCCGACTGTGCCGCCAGAAGAGCAGGTCTAGGGGCTGGGGTCAGGGGATGGGTCGATTCCGGTCGGTCGAGATCTCCGTGGCCGTAAGCGCGCGATTGTAGACACGGACCTCGTCAATCGTGCCGCTGAACCACTCGCCAAAGACAGCGTTGCCCCCGATGCGCAAGGGCCTTGGCGAGGTGCCGATCTTGCCGCTTCGGCTGACCGAAGCTACCTGAGATCCGTTCACGTACAACCGATGCGTCGTTCCGTCGTACGTCGTGGCCACGTGCGACCAGGTGTTGGCCGGCAGCGCGGCTGGGCCTACCAATCCGACGTCGGACTTCAGCCGGAGGTACGTGCTGGGGCGGCCTGCGCTGTCGCTGGAGTACAGCGAGTAGACGCGTCCGCCGGGACGCTCCTTGACGAGCACCGAGCGCCAACCGGTTGTCGTGGTGGGCCGGACCCAGGCCTCGAGGGTCATGCCCGTCGTCAACCCGAGGCTCGCGCTGTCCGGGATGTCCACGCGGTCGTTGACGCCGTCGAACAGGAGGGCGGCGCCCAGCTGACCGCTCTGAGTCCACGTCGCTCCGTTGAGCGTGCCCGTATTGCCGAGGCCGGAGGAGTCCGTGGCCGTGGTGCCTGTGCCGGCGTTGAAAGACCACGCGCCCACCAGGCCGGGGGGCGGTGGCGTGGCGTTGGCCACGGTCACGGCAATCGCTGTGGCGTTCCCCGTGTTCCCAGCGGAGTCGGTCGCCGAGGCGGTGACCGCGTGTGTGCCGTTGACGCTGGTTGTGGTGTCCCAGGCGGCCTGGAAGGGAGCCGTCGTGTCGGGACCGCCCAGGGGCGACCCGTCCAGGCGGAACTGCACCGAGGTCACTCCCGTGTCGTCAGTGGCAGCGGCTGCCACCGTGACCGTGCCCGAGACCGACGAGCCTGCCGCCGGCGAGGTGATTGAGACCGTCGGTGGCGTCGTGTCTCCGGTGACGGTTGCATTGACCTCGGCCGAGGGGGCGCTGACGTTTCCGGCAGCGTCGCGGGCCGTCACGCGGTAGTAGTAGGTGGCCGGCGTGAGGAGCGTGTCAGCGAAGGATGTCTGGTTGACGTTCGCGACGACGTTGCCGAGGTCCGGCGTGAACCCGGCAACGGTGCTCCGGTGTACGGCGTACCCGTACACCCCCACGTTGTCGGTCGAGGCCGTCCAGGTGAGGTCCACGCGGCCCATCCCGCCTGCGGCTCCGAGCCCCGTCGGTGCCATGGGTGCCTCGGTGTCGCCGTTGTACGGCTCGATGCGGACCGCGCTGACGGCGTTGTCGAAGCCGGCGGGAAGTGTCGCGGTGGCGCCAGGGAGCACCGTCGTGCACGTCGTCATGGTGTCGTCGGCACACAGCGTGGCGCGCCAGCCGGCGGCGACGTCCACGGAGCTGATCTGGTCGTTGCCGACATAGCCAAGGCTCCCCCTCGAGGACTGCCAGGTCCCGGCTTCGAGAAGCTGCATCGTGCCGCTGCCGCCGGTTCCCGCATACGCGATGACCGGCGCGCCGCCGGAACGCGTGGCCGCTCCCTGGTATCCACCGGGGGCGGGAGAGACCACGTGCACGATCGGCGCCACGGACGGCACGCCGTCGCTGTCCACGAGGAAGAGCATGTAGTAGCCGGGCGGCGCCTCCGCGGCGTTGGGCGGGGCGTTGATGGTCAGTCCGTCGCCGGACCGTGCGAACGACAACGGCAGGTAGCGCTGCCCCTGGTCCTGCGAATGAGTGGGAGCCCCAAGGCGGATGAGGCCGACCTTCGTGATCCGGTCGGCGTCGGGAGAGCTGACGGTGAACGGCTGGTCGAGGTTGACCTGGGACGGGGCCGCGGTGACGGACGGGCGCGGCGCCAGAGTGCCGCTGCCGTCACGGGCGAAGAGGTAGGGGGGCGTGTAGACCTCGATGTCCTTGCGGAGGTACCCCTGCTGCTGGCACGACCCGCAGATACCGCCCCCACCGGTGAGCACGCGTCCATCTGGAAGCAGCATCGCGATGGAGTGGTACTGGCGGACGACGGCGGCGCTGGCGAGGGTCGTCCAGGTGTCCGACTGCGGGTTCCACTGCTCGGCGGCATACACGGCATTGGCGAGGTTGATCAGGCCATCTCCGGTCACGGACTGACCACCGGTGGCGAGGAGGGAACCGTCGGCGAGGATCGTCAGGTTGTGCTGACGACGGCGGTTGGCCATCGGCGCCGCAGATCGTGTCTGCAACGTTCCGGAGCGGGTGTCGACGATGGTGGAGGTGTTGTAGGGGACCGCGACGCCCCCCACCGTTGTGGATCCGCCGCCGGTCACCAGCGTCAGCCCGGGCCCGAATGCGGCGTAGCTGCCATAGCTGCGGTTGACGCCATCTCGCCCGACACTGGTCTCGAGGGACCCGGTGCCCCACCAGTTCAGGCGGCGGATCGCGTTGTCCGGCCCCGAGTTCAGCACGCGGCCATCCGGGCTGCTCTGGAGGAATGGGTAAGCCCTGGCGGTCGGGGCCGTGATTCCAGGAAGCTGGCGGATCGACCCGTCCAAGCCACGGATCTCCGAGACGGTCGGACCACCGGCGACAATCAGCGCCTGGCCGTCCATGAGCGCGGCGACCGAGGGATACCACCGCTCGCCGGTCATGTCAGGGCCCCGGGTCCAGGTCAACGTCTCCCAGTCGAAGATGTGCGTCAAGCGGATGCCGTTCAGGGACTGGTCCTTGTTGCCTCCCGCCACGAACACCCGACCGTCCGAGAGCTGGACGAACCCGGCGCAGAAGATGTTTGCCCCCGCCACGTCGATCCGCGTGGACACTCCAGTCGCCGGGTCCCAGACCGCGGCCCGGGTGAAGCTCTGGTCGGGGTAGGACTCAGTGGCGTTGTCGCCCACTGAGTCCCACATGAGGACCTTTCCGTTGGGTAGCAACGCGGTGAACACGGGCACCACCGCCGACGGCACAACGGGCCCCCACGACCCGGAGACCTCTGGACCGGCGGCGAGGGCGGTCTCCGCCTGACGTGCCGGCGCGCCGGACGCCGGCCGGCGCCCCACGGCCGGGTCGGCGGTTCGTTCCAGCTCCTCCATCGAGGTGCCCAGCAGGTCCGTATGCGCGTGTTCCGCTCCCGTCTCGTCGGTGTCCACATGGACACTGCCGTCGGCATGCTCGTGGACGCTGTCCGCATGGACGGGCGCCACCGCCACGGCGCTGTAGACGATGCAACTGGTGGCCGCGAGGACAGCAACGAGCACTGTGCGCATGAACCAAGATGCGGTGCGACGACAGACAGGAATGCTCATGGCAGTCCCCCTCAAACGTACTGGTCCCCGAGGAGGAATGATGCCCAACGGGGGCACCGCCACGTTCACGCTAGTCCGAATCTCGTTGCACAGAAGGGGAATCCGCGAACCTGGTCCTAGGCTGGGCGGTTCGGAGGCAAACGACGCCCGATCTACGACATATCAGAAAATGACACCACTCTTCGGGGTCCAGTGAACCGTTCGTAGGCGTGACTTGGCCGGCGATCCCCGCTACCTCAAGGCAGACGAGCCAGATCCCTTCCCCTGAAAACGCCGAGACGCGCTCGTTGTTGCAGGGTCGACGGTCCGAACCACAGCGTCGCGTCCTGGACCCTTGCGTACGCTGCCGAACATGAGCGGCATGGCGTATGCGCACCTGGGGCGGTCCGGTCTTCTGGTGAGCAGGATCGCGCTGGGCACGATGGACTTCGGGTACATGCTGGACGAGTCGAGCAGTTTCGAGGTCATGGACGCAGCAGTTGACGCCGGCATCAACCACGTCGACACCGCTGACGTCTACGGCGGTCCACAAACCGCGGACATGACCAAGGGTTACGGCGTCTCGGAGGAGGTCATCGGGCGTTGGCTGCAGCGCAGCGGACGCCGCGACGAGATCGTCCTGGCCACCAAGGCCTACCAGCCGATGGGGCTCGGGCCGAACGACCGGCGGCTGTCCGCATACCACCTGCGGAGGGCGTGCGAGGCGAGCCTGCGACGACTACAAACAGACCACATCGACCTGTACCAGATGCACCATGTCGACCGAACGACACCGTGGGAAGAGATCTGGCAGGCCATGGAACAGCTGGTCCGCGAGGGCAAGGTGACCTACGTGGGCAGCAGCAACTTCGCCGCCTGGGACGTAGCCCTGGCCCAGTCCGCCGCCAATGCCAGGCACTTCCTCGGGCTCACCTCTGAGCAGTGCCTCTACAACTTGGCCAAGCGGGGTGTCGAGATGGAGCTGGTGCCGGCTCTGCAGAGCCTGGGCGTCGGCCTGATCGCCTACAGCCCGCTGCACGCTGGGCTCCTGGCCGGCGCGCTCCAGGCGGTAGAGACTGCGGGCGCCTCGGTTGACTTGCTGCAGCGGGTGCAGCCGGTCCGCGGTCAGCTCGAGACCTACGAGGCCCTGTGCCGCGAGATCGGCGCCAAGCCGGCCCACGTCGCGCTGGCATGGCTGCTCCATCAGCCCGTGGTCTCGACCGCGTTGGTCGGGGCGAGATCGGTCGATCAGCTACAGGCCAACCTCGGTGGCCTGGCGCTGCATCTCGAGCAGGACGTTCTGCAGAGGCTCGACCACATCTGGCCCGGTCCAGGAGAAGC
>Ga0164309_10001199_pt1 | contig 12916 bp, 9 predicted proteins | sample Whisoiple_247_MG_FD_109984 | JGI IMG/M metagenome (GOLD analysis project Ga0164309, IMG submission 109984) | Soil microbial communities amended with fresh organic matter from upstate New York, USA - Whitman soil sample_247_MG | ecosystem: Environmental > Terrestrial > Soil > Unclassified >... | reverse complement strand
GTACGTCTACCGCGGAGCCGAGCACAGCGTCCGCGTGCAAACGTCGAACGTCACCGACTACGACTTCTATGCGCTCCGCTTCCCTGCCACGACCGAGTGGACCTTGGCGCAAGTGCCCTACGAAAGCCTGCGCCAAGAGGGCTACGGCGAGGCCGTACCCTGGGATGCAACCCTGGTCAGCGACGTCTCCTTTCAGATTGCTGGCCCCGACGGCACCACGGGCACGCTCGAGCTCGACGACATCTACTTCGAAAAGACCATCGAGATCGACAAAGGCCCACCGGACTTGACCGTTCAAGAGGCCGCTCCGCCCGCGAAGGCGGAGCTCGAGTCGATCGAGATTCCGGGAGCGCTCCAAGACAAGGCGCTCGCTCAGCTCGATCGGGGCTACAACTTGGCCAACTGGCTCGAGGCGGATCCCTTCGAGAGCTACGTGTATGACGAAGCGTTCGTCGCAAAGCTCGCCGCGGCCGGCTTTCGGGCGCTGCGCTTGCCCATCGACATGGACCTGTACATCACCGCTCGCACGGGGTCCGGCGACGCGCTCGAGCTCGAAGTCGACCCGATTCTCTTCGAGATCCTCGACAATTTCGCGGCGTGGACGGCCGACAGCGGGCTCAGCCTGACCATCGACTACCACCAATACGACAGCTCCCTCGACCTCGAGGACCCAGTTTCGGTGGACGACGTCGTCGCCCTCTGGCGCATCGTGGCGAACCACTTCAGTGAAGACCCGCGTGACGACCTCTACTTCGAGCTCCTGAACGAGCCCGAGCTGTCGACGGGCGCCTCGGAGGCCTTGCCGGCCGCGTCCTGGACGGCAGCGGCTACGCGCATGATCGACGCCATTCGCAACGAGGACGAGGTGCACACCATCATCTTCGGCGACGTCAATTGGTACGGCATCGCCGAGCTCAGCGCCCGCACTCCTTTCGACGACGAAAACATCGTCTACGCCTTTCACTCCTACGAGCCCTTCATCTTCACGCACCAGGGCGCATCGTGGACGGACTTGGGCGAGGTGCACGGCGTCCCTTATCCCTACGACCCAGCGCGCTGGAGCGAGCACAGTAGCGATTTTGGGCTAAAGGCGGACGCGCCAGCGTGGGTCCGCAGTCAATTCGTCGACTATTACAAGACGGGCAACAAGAATGCTCTCTACAACCGAATTGCTCAGGCCAAGGCTTGGGGGGTCAGCCATGGTAAGCCGGTCATCATCAACGAGTTTGGTGCCTACCCGCTCGGGCCCTCGCGGGACGACATCGTCCGCTATTACACCGACTTGATCGACGTCTTCGAAGAGCTCGAGGTCCCCTGGTCGGAATGGTTCGGCACGATGGATGCCGAGGGCACGGTTGCCGAAGACTTCCGTGCTGCCCTTCACTTGGACGAGTGACGGGCGCGAGTCGAGAGCGGCATCACGGCAGCTCGAGCCCGAGCGACACGAACCACGCTCGCCCCGGCAGCGGAAAGCCGACGATGTCGTAGCGGACCTGGTCGAAGAGGTTGCTCAAGCGGAAGTCGAGACGGAGGAGCGGGTCCTTGGCTGCACGGGCCCGCCTGAACCAGCCGCTACCCAGCTCGAGATCGGTGAAGCTTTGCTCCGGCACGACGGCGAGGCCCGCGCTATCGGCGTAGCGGCTCGACTCGTAGTGGGTGCGGAGCGCGAGGCGGAGCAGGCGCAAGGATTCCGTAGCGACCACGAGGCGCTGCTCAGCGCTGGCGCTCAGGACGAAGCGGGACAAGAACGGGAGGATGTCGTTCGTCGTCGTGCTGCCAGACGTGGTGTCACGCGGGTCGAGGAGCGAGACGTTCCCCTCCACACGAAAGCCGCGCCACGGCTCGCCGCCGACCAAGAGCTCGGCGCCGAGCGTGCGAGTTTGGTCGCGATTTTCTGGGCGCAGATAGCCTTGGGCCGTGCGCGTGAACACGATGAGGTCGCGCGCGTAGCGGACGAAGGCGGAGGCGTCGAACCAAAGCACGGGCGACCCCGCCTTCGGAAAATGGTGCCGCACACCGGCCTCGATGGTGGTGGCCGTTTCGGCCGCGAGGTTCTCGTTGCCACGCATGAGCAGCGAGACACCATAGAGCTCACTCAGAGTAGGCGGCCGCGCAGCCTGCGCGATGTTGGCGTAGGCGTTCAGAGCTCCCCTTTTCCAAAGCACTCCGCCGCGGGCTCCCGGGAGCACCTGAGTGCAGAAGTCCAGTGAGGTCTCCGACGTGTCCAAGCAGTGGAGCGAAAGGCGAGCGCTGACGGCTACACTCCGGACGAGGCTGAATTCGGCGCCGAGGCCGAGGCGTGTGCCGAGCCGGCTCGCCGACAGCGCGACGTCGGTGCGTCCCTGAACCTGCTCGAGGCGATCGATGCTTTCGTAGCCGAGGGCGACGTGCTCTTCGAGCTCGAGTCGATCGAGCGGGGTCTGCGTGAAGCTCGCCGCCTGCTCGAGTCGCGCGCCCGGTGTCTCCACGGCACTCGTGCCGAGGCCCATTTCGAGCAGTGGATCGCTGAGCGCCGTGCCAGCGAAGACGGCGCTCGAGGTGAGGGTGGCCTTGCCGCGCATCGCATCGACGGGAATGCCGAATTCGAGGCCGAGCGCGCTGCGCCGAAAGCGGGCCCGCGCCTGTTGACTGGGCACGGATGCGAGCTTGGGCGCGCCCTGTTCGCGCGAGCTGTGTTCGAGGAACAGACGCAGGTCCGTCTGGCCGAGCTTCGTCGTGCCGGTCAGCCACCCCGAGCCCTGACTGCTATCCGCGTTCGGCAGTCGGACGACTTGGCCGTCCGCGTCGACGAGGAGGGTGCCTTGGCCGTCGTGGAACGGGTAGTCGTTTTGGGCTCGGCTGAGGTCCGCGCCGCCGAGCAGGCAGGTGGAGCCGTCTTTCTGGCAGCCGCCGAGAGTGAGCTCGAGCCGCTCGCTGGTGAAGCTGCCGAAGGTGAGCTTCGAGGTGGCTTCGGCCTGGCGAGGCGTGCGGGGCGTGATGAGGATGGTGCCGCCCATGCCCTCGGTTGCTACGAAGCGGGGCACGAGGCTGCGGTACACGTCCACGCTGCCGACGAGCGACGTGGGGATCGTGGACAGATCGGCCACGCCGCCGACTTCGTCGTTCAGCCGGATCGAGCCGAGGTAGACGGCCGTTTGCGACGCGCTGGCGCCGCGCACGCGGGCAGTGGCAGGAGCGCCCATGCCGCCGACTTGCGTCACCTGGAGCCCCGGTGCCGTGCGCAGCGCGTCGGGCAAGCTGACTCCGGCCGGCGCCAGGTCCTCGCGATCGAGATGACTGCCCGAGACGGCGGGCTCGCCCGGGACCGCCGTGGGGTGGGGCCTTGCGCCCTCGACCTCGACCGTCTCCTCGGCCCGTGCGTGGAGCGTGAAGCCGAACAAACACAGGCCGAGCGCCGCGCTTTGTCGCCGGGCGGTGGTTCGGGGCAGAGTCATGCGCTCCCGTGCCACGCCGCAAGGTTCCTCGATCGTTTTACGCGCAGGACGCGCTCACCGTGGCGCGCGAGCTGCTCGGCCTGCACCTGGTGCGCGTGCGACGGACGCCGACCGGCCCGATCGAGCAGGTGGGTCGCATCGTGGAAACCGAGGCCTACCTGGGACCCGACGATCTGGCGGCTCACTCCGCGCGGGGCCGCCGTACGCCGCGCACGGAGACGATGTTCGGGCCGCCCGGGCACGCCTACGTCTACTTGATTTACGGCGTCCACCACTGTCTGAATTTCGTCACCGCCGAGCGCGACGTTCCGCAGGCCGTGCTCATCCGCGCGCTCGAACCGATCGCGAACCTGGTCGGGCGGACGAGTGGTCCTGGACTCCTGTGCAAGTCGCTCGACATCGACCGCAGTCACGACGCGCTCGACCTCTTGGGTGACGAGCTGTTCGTCGTGAGGCCAACTGGGCAAAGGCCGGTGGAACTGGGCGCTGGGCCGCGCATCGGTGTGGAGTATGCCGGTGCTTGGGCGAAGAAACCCTGGCGCCTTTTGGACCAGAGCTCGACCTTCATCTCGCGTCCACTGCCGAAGGCAGGGTCCCGGTCCAGTCGACGCCGTGTCCGCGGCTGATCGCGCCGAGGTCGAGCGCTGGGCCCTGCTGCGCAAACCCGCCACGAAGCGGGCGGGGCCCGAGGAATAGCGGCGTGTCGAGATCCACGAAGCGCACGCCCCCGACGCCTGCCGCGATGCAGGCAGAGGTCGTCATCGACAACTCGGTTTCGACCATGCCGCCGATCATCACGTCGAGTCCGGCCGTCCGCGCCGCGACGACCACGTCGTAGGCGGCCACGACGCCCAGCTTGGCCGTCTTGACGTTGACCACCGAAATGCCGCCGATCCTCAGGATTTTCGCGAGATCTTCCCTGCTGCGCAGACTCTCGTCGGCCGCGACCGGGATCCCGCTCTTGGCCTCCACCTCCGCCAGCCCGGCCCAGTCCTCCCTCTTGACCGGCTGCTCGAACAGCTTCACCTTCGAGCGCACCGAGCCGAGCTCGCGCAGGAGGTGAAGGGCACTCTCGACCGAGAACGCGGTGTTGCCGTCGAGCAGGAGGTCCGCCTCCGGTGCAGCTTCCGCGATCGCGAGTAGACGTTCGACGTCACTCTCGACGGTCGCTCCACCAATCTTCACCTTGAGGCTGCCGAAGCCACTCGCTGCCGCCTTGGCCGCCGAGCGGCGCGCGTGGGCCACGTCGCCCGTGGTCACGGTGATGTCGGTGACCAGTTTCGTCTCGCGGCGTCCGAACCAGTCCAGGAGCGAGAGCCCGGCGCGACGCGTGAGGGCGTCGAGCAGCGCGGTTTCGACCGCGGCGAGGGCGCTCGGTACCAGAGCTTCGCCGAGTGCCGCCGACACCCTGCGAAAGCCCGCGAGGTCGGGCTCGGCCGTCAGCACCTGCCGCGCAATCTTTTCCGCTCCGAGCACCTCGGCTTGGGTCTCGCCGCTGATGTGCGGGACGGGCGCGGCTTCTCCCAGGCCCACCGTCCCGTCATCGAGCTCGAGCCTAACCAGGACATTTTGCATGCTGTGGTGCGATCCGGTGGCAATGCCGAACGGCTCGAGCAGCGGTACGTCGAGCGGAGAGAAATGAAGGGAGCGTAGGGTGGGTCGCACGCAAAGTTCTCGCTGGGTTTTCAGTGCAGTTGGAGCGAAAGCGCCAGCGATCGTTGACGCTGCTCGCCGTTGCCGCATATTTGGGCTCGATGCTCCATCCGGGCGCCCGGGTGGAGGGAGAGGGCCCTAGGATACTCGCATGACACTACGCTACCGAGCCGACCTTCGTTCGCTCGCTTTCGTAGCCATCTACTTCACGCTCGTGGCCGGCCAATGGCTTTGGGCGCCGCGGGACCTTTGGCTTGCGGTGCCACTCTTCCTGGCGACCTGCGTGTTCTCGTTCTTCGGGGCGGTCATCACGCACAACACGGTGCACGCGCCCGTGTTCAAGGAGCGCTCGACCAACCGCGCTTTCCAGGTGCTGCTGTCTCTCACCTACGGCTCGCCGGTCAGCTCCTACGTTCCCGGTCACAACCTCAGCCATCACAAGCACACCCAGACCGAGCGGGACGTCATGCGCACGACCAAGGTGCGTCACCGCTCGAACCTGCTCAACATGCTCGAGTTCGTGCCCAAGGTGGGCTTGGCGATCATCAAGAACGACGCCGTCTACACCGCGCACATGAAGGGCCACCACCGCGCCTGGTATCGCCAGTTCCGCATCGAGCAGACGGTGGTATTCGGCATCACGCTCGGGCTCTTCGTTCTCGACTGGAAGAAGGCGCTCTTCTACTGGCAGATCCCGCATCTGTACGCCGCGTGGGGCATCATCGGCATGAATTACCTGCAGCACGATGGCTGCGACGTATCCCACCCCTACAACCATTCCCGCAATTTCGTGGGCAAAGTCGTCAACTGGTGGACGCTCAACAACGGCTACCACGGCATGCACCACCTGGTGCCGGGCCTGCATTGGTCGCTCCTGCCGGCGGCACACGCCGAGCGCATCGCGCCGTACATCGATCCGCGCCTCGACCAGCAGAACTACGTCACCTACATCTGGAAGACGTTCGTCTGGCCGGGCAAGCGCGAGAACTTCGACGGCACTCCCGTCGTCTTGCCCGAGGCGACTGGCGATACCAATTGGCTCCCCCGTCCGGAGGAGACGCCCGACGACTTGGGCGCAGTGACGGTGGAGTATCCGTTCCAAGTTCAACAGGTTGGGCAGGCAGCCTTGGCCTCCGACCGCACCGCCTCCGCCTAAAGGCGTGTTCCCCGTCGCTGGCGGAGAAAGCGCTACGAGCGACCGCACTCCCTGGCGCCTTCCGGGAACTCAGTCATGGAAGACTGACCCCTGCTGGCGCTGAGGGGCTCCCGGAACGATGGACACGAAGAGGCTTGCTTGGTTGGCGATCGGCCTAGGTGGCGCGTTGGCGTCGGCGTGCTTGGGCGACGTGGATGACGGCGGGAGCGACACGGACGCTCCGCTGGGGGGCGCCGGACCAGCGACGGGCGGGGACGTCGGAGAGGGCGGGGCTCTGCCAACCGGTGGAAGCAGCCCGAGCGGCGGCACGTCGCCTGCAGGCGGCGGGGACGTCGGAGAGGGAGGAACGGAGAACGAAGGTGGCGAGGGTGGCGAAGGTGGAGAGGGCGGTCAGACCGAGTGTGACCCGTACGATTGGGAGGTCCCCGAGGAGGATTTGTTCGTCACGCGCTGGGAGGTGGACGTCGACCGCACGGTCACCTTGGACGTCGGCGGCAGCTACGACTTCGTCATCGACTGGGGCGACTGCACGCGCGAACGCGTGACGCCGACGAGCGGCTCGCTCACGCACGAATACGCGATGCCGGGCAGCTATCGCATCTCGGCCGGTGGGCAGCTCGGAACGTGGGAGTTTTCCCATGGCACCTGCTTTGAGTCCGATTATGACGACGGTAGTTGCATCGACTTGTTCCACCGGTTTGAAGACCAGTTGGTCGAGATCGCCCAATGGGGCACGTTTCAGCCGATTGGCTATCGCTTCTTCCACACGGACAATTGGGACTGCGACATCGAGATCAGTGCCTTGGACGCGCCAGTCGTCCTCGATGCTAGGCAGCTCTTCTGGCGTTGCACTGTTCGCGGGGACATTTCCCACTGGGACCTGTCTGCGCTGACCAACTTTTCCATGACGTTCGACGAGGCCGACATCGCCGGCCTGGATATCAGCGGCTGGGACACGTCGAGTGCGGTCGACATGAGCGGCATGTTCTCGTCGTCGACGTTCATCGGCGACATTTCCGACTGGGATGTGTCGAACGTGACTACGATGGAGTCTATGTTTTCCGGCTCGGCCTTCGATGGTGACATTTCGAGCTGGAACACATCCAATGCGACGAACATGAGCGGGATGTTCTGGGTGTCGCAGTTCGACGGTGACATCTCGAGCTGGGACACCTCGAACGTCGTCGACATGGGCGGCATGTTTGAGAACTCATCCTTCGATGGCGACGTCTCGCAGTGGAACGTGTCGAGCGTGACCGACGCCACCGACATGTTCACGCACCTGAGCACGCCCAACTACGATGCGTTGCTCTTGGGGTGGAGTACGCAGGTACTGCAACCGGCCTACTTCGGCGCCGGAACCTCGCAGTACAGCGCTGGGTCAGCGGCCGCCGCGCGCGCCGTGCTGGATCAGACGTGGTCCATCACCGACGGCGGCCAGGCGCCCTGACGTGGGTCGAAAGAGGCCGAATTCACCTTGATTTGGGTGGCGGACCGTCGCCGTCGTTGGCGCATCGCCCGTCGCTGAATTCTGCTAGAAATATGGCGTGAACGAGGTGGTCCCTGGCACCGTGCCACGCAAACGACAGCGAAAGCCCAAGCGTCAGCTGAGGCGAAAGGCGCGCCCTGGGTCGCAACGCCGGATGGCGGTCGCCGTCGTCCTCCGGCGGCTCTGGTCCATGCTGGAAACGAGGCGGAAGGTCACCTTCGTTCTGCTCTGCGGGACGCTCGTGTTCTCCGGCGTGCTCGAGATGGGCGGCATGATGGTGCTGTTCGGCTTCGTTGCGGGACTCAACGTCGACGCGGCTACCGGCCGCCGCCATGGCCACCTCGCACATGCGCTGGAAAAAGCGGTGGGCCATACCCTGGCGCCGCTCGACTTCGTGCTGCTCGGCGGTGCGGTGGTGTTGGCGTTCATGGCGTTCAAGAATCTGCAGTCGACTGCGGCGCGTTTTGCGATCAGTCGCATGCTGATGAAGGTCAACCAGCGCATTTCGGAGGGCCTGTATCGGGCCTACATGCTGGCGCCGTACGAGCTCTTCGTGCAGAGCGGTTTTGGGGCGCCGTCGAAAGAGATTGGGAAGATCTTCAATCTGTTCAACGCCTGCTTCAGCGCGACCGTCCAGCTTTTAGCTGACAGCTCGATCTTGCTGATGGTCTGGGTGCTTCTGTTGTTCGTCGACCCGCAGTTGACCTTGCTCTCGACCAGCCTCTTCGCCGCCGTTGGGATTGGGCTCTACTGGGGGCTGCAACGAGTGCTTGGCCGAATGGGAGAGCAGCAAGACGATGCCGACAAGCGCGTCAATCAGTTTCTCAACGAGGGCATGCAAGGCGTCGTCGAGGTGCGTCTGCGCGGCTCACGAAACTACTACTTTCAGAGCTACGGAGCGGCTCTGGGCCGAACGGCGGTGCTCCGGCGGCGCAAGGCTGCGATGGCGCGCCTGCCGCGCTCGGCCAACGAGTTGGCGCTTGGAGCCTTGATTGTGGGCGCGACGCTGTACGTCACCCTCCGTCACGAGACGGTCGCCGCCGCACTGCCGACGCTCGGTGTGTTCGGCTTCGCTGGCATTCGCATGAACGGGGTCATGTCTCGAGTCAACGTTGCTGCGCAGATCCTCAAGCGAAAGCTAACGCAGTTCGAGGACGCCTATCAGGTCCTGGTCGACGTGGCGCCGCACATCGTCGGACGGCCGACGAAGGCTGGTGACGACTACCTCAAGGACGAGCAGCCGTTGCCGGAAGGTGTCGATGGGCGAATGCACGAGGCGCTCACGCTGCGAGGCGTGAGCTTCACCTACCCGGGCGCGATGAAATCGGTCGTGCGCGACGTCACGATGACGATTCGGCGCGGGGAGTTCATTTCCGTGTGCGGCCCGTCGGGTAGCGGCAAGTCGACCTTGCTTTTGCTCATCATGGGCTTGGTCAAGCCGAACAAGGGCGAGATCGTTTGCGACCAATGGCCGATCTCCAGACACATTCAGGCGTGGCATTCGAACATCGGCTACGTGAGTCAGGCCAGCCTGATCGTGGGCCGGAGCATTCGTGACAACGTGGCATTCGGAGTCGACCCACTGGACGTCGATGATGCCAAAGTGTGGCGGGCCCTCGAGCTGGCCTCGGCAGCCGAGTTCGTTCGGGAGCTGCCTGGCCAGCTGGACGCGGGGCTCCACGACGGTGGCCTCAACCTTTCCGGTGGACAACGCCAACGCCTCATCATCGCGCGTGCGCTGTACGACGACCCAGAGGTTCTCATCCTAGACGAGGCGACCGCTGCTCTCGACAACATCACGGAGCGGGATGTGACCGAGGCGATCACGAAGCTCAGTGGGAGGAAGACCATCATCTGCGTGGCCCACCGGCTCAGCACGATTCGCCACAGCGACCGCATCTATTTCCTCAGGCACTGGAGGATTCAGGCCCAAGGCTCGTACGATGAGCTCTTGGAAAACGACGAGGATTTTGCCGAAATGGTGCGCGCTGGAGAGGGCACCTCCCTCTTGGGTAGCAGGTCGGATAGGTTCGGAGCTCGCGAGGTCGAGGCTAGACTGGACGATGCTGAAGAGGATACCTAAGTACAAGGATCTGCGGATCGACGAGAACGTCGACTACGAGTTTGGGGCCCGCTGCGGCTTCAACGGCATGACCATCAAGAACGATGGCAGCGCCAAAGGAGTGCAGCGAGCCAAGGTGCGGATCGGTCGGCACTTCCATTCAGGCAAGGATTGTGTGATTCGCACCTCCGATCATGCTTACGATCGCGGCTACCCGATGGTGCATGGCGCGCTTGCTGGCTACACCGTCGGCGACGTCACGATTGGGGAGTTCGTCTGGTTTGGCGACGAAGTCCTGGTCATGAAGGGCGTCACGATCGGCGATGGCGTCATCGTGCAGTCGCGGAGCGTCGTCGTGAGCGACCTGCCGGACCTCGCCATTGCGGGGGGCCATCCTTGCCGACAGTTTTCCGCGCGCAATCGCGAGGAGTATGAGTTTTTCAAAGGCCTGAAGGCGACGAACGTGGACAAGAACGATCCGGACGGGCAGCGAGCGCGGTTCGAGAAGCGCCTCGACGACTGGAAGCGGCGCAAGCTCACGAGCCCTTGACGTCTGGGCAGGTTTTTGGAATTCGGATATCGTCTCCGGGAGACTTGGTCAGACATGCCTACGTGGAAGATCTTGGACTGCACGCTTCGGGACGGTGGGTACTACACCTCCTGGGATTTCTCGCGCGAGCTCGTCGCCCGCTACTTGCGGGCCGTGACCACCTTCCCCGTGGAGTACCTGGAGCTCGGCTATCGATCGGAGCTGAATCAGGGATATCTCGGCGCCTACTACTACCTGCCGCGCGCTCTGCTCGAGTGGGCCCGGAGTATCATCCCGAATGGTCCACACTTCGCGCTCATGTTGAACGCCAAGGAGTGCCGCAGCGGCCACGTCGGTCGTTTGCTCGGCGACTGTCGGGATCTCGTCAAGCTGGTGAGGTTTGCGGCGGATCCGACGAAGCTCGACGAGACGCTCGGCCATTGTGAGGAAGTGAAGAGCGCCGGGTTCGAGGTCGCTCTCAACCTGATGTATTTGTCGAAGGACTACGACTTGGAGCGAGTCTTCGGGCAGATCGCGGCTCGTGCCGACCTGGTGGACCATGTGGCCTTGGTGGACTCGTTCGGAGCCTGCTATCCCGACCGCGTCGGGAGTGCGGTTCGTGTCGCCAAGTCGATCCTGCCCATGCCGGTGGGATTTCACGGTCACGACAACGTGAGCCTGGCCTTCGCGAATGCGCTCGCGGCCATCGAATCTGGCGCCGACATGATTGACAGCACCGTGACCGGGATGGGCCGGGGAGCTGGCAATCTCCGCACCGAGCTCATCGCTGGCTATCACGCCAAGGTGGCCGGCCAGACGATAGACTATCGTGGGTCGACGCAGTGTCTCGACGAGTTCAACGCCATGAAAGCTCGCTATGGCTGGGGGCCGGAGTTGCCTTACGTCGTGGCTGGCTTGAACAACCTGCCGCAGGCCCAAGTCATGGATTGGCTGGCGCAAGACCGCTACTCGACCACGGCGATCGTCGGGGCGCTGCAGCGTACCCAGGCTGCCAGCGCTCACGAGCACCCGGGCATCGCGGAGGTCGGCCCGAGCAAGAGTGGTGCGCCGGCCTGCCTGATCGTCGGTGGCGGACCCACCGTCCCAGGACACGCCGAGGCACTCGTTTCCTGGTGCAACCAGGCGGGCGTCAGTGTCATCTTCACCGGTTGCCGCTACTTGGGGACGCTATCTGGCCTGCACACCGAGCGGTTCGTCTGCTTGGTGGGTGACGAGTACGCGCGCGGAGAGGCTCAGCTACTGCCCGAGCTACCGAACGTAGGAGCCGTCTGGATCGACGCTGAGGCGTACGTTGCGGTCCCGGAGGGGTCTCCGGTCGGTCAGAAGTTCGCTCACGCCGGCACTCTGGTCCCGGCCGATGGCGCGACCGACGCAGTCCTGGGCAAGGCGAGCCCGTTCGGCGTCGCGCTGGCGGGGGCCCTACGCAGTGGATTCCGGCGCATCTACTTGGCCGGGTTCGATGGCTACGACGACGCTTCGAAGAAGGCCGCCTACCTGACTGCAGAAACACAGGGCCTCCTGGCCAGAATGGCCGCTGATTACCCTGCGATCGAGCTCGCGAGCGTCACGGCAACACGGTACGACGTGAAGCAGACTTCGGTCTATGCACTCCTTAGCCAGCTAGGTCTGCGAGATGAAGGTCATTCTTGATTGCGATGGGGTGATCTTCGATTCGAACCGTTTGAAGTCCGACGCTTTCCGGCTCGTACTCGCAGCCAGGTTCGACGACTCCGTCGTGGACGCCTTCATCGACCACCATCAGCGAAACGGGGGTGTTTCCCGCTTCGTCAAGTTTCGGCGCTTGTACACGGACATCCTGCAGCGACCCGAGGACGAAGTGGAGATACCGAGGATGCTCGGGGAGTTCTCCGCGCGCTGCCTCGACCTCTACGCTGGGTGCTCGCTGACGGATGGTGCGCACGAGGCGCTGCTCGAGCTGGCTCGTCGTCATGTGCTTTTCGTCGCGTCCGGCAGCGACGAAGCCGAGCTACGGCAGGTCATGAAGGGGCGCGGCCTGGAGCAGGTCTTTGCCGGTATCTTCGGCTCGCCGCGGCCGAAGGTCGAATGCGTGGCGTGCGCCCTGGCAGCGGCGCCAGGAAATGCGCCCGCCGTCATGGTGGGCGATGCAGCCATGGATGTCCGGGCCGCCAAGGAGAACGGCATTCCCTGTATCGTCATGCCGACGTACTCGGATGACGCAGAGGGCCTATTGGCACTGGCGGAGCGCGAAGGCTGTCGGACGATTCGGCGACTGACCGAGCTGGAAGGTGTACTTGGCAACAGAGCAAGCTGACGCAGAAAAGTCCGTGGTGGCGTTTCTTCCCTGCAGACGAGGGAGCGTGCGCGTTCCTGACAAGAACACGCGGCCTTTTGCCAAGGGGCGCTCGCTGCTCGAGATCAAGCTCGATCAGCTGACGCAGGCTCGAACGATTGATCGCATCGTGGTGTCGAGCAACGATCCCGTGGTGCTCGACGTCGCGCGCTCGTTCGGCGAAAGCTGTTCGAAGCCGCTCGAGCTCGACCATCGGCCCGATCACCTCGGCGCATCGGAGACGACGACCGATCAGCTGAT
>Ga0164309_10001198_pt1 | contig 12927 bp, 9 predicted proteins | sample Whisoiple_247_MG_FD_109984 | JGI IMG/M metagenome (GOLD analysis project Ga0164309, IMG submission 109984) | Soil microbial communities amended with fresh organic matter from upstate New York, USA - Whitman soil sample_247_MG | ecosystem: Environmental > Terrestrial > Soil > Unclassified >... | reverse complement strand
GTCCAGTAGATCCAGGCCCCGGGGACCGGGCGGTCGGCGGCGTCGCGGAGCAGCACGACGAACGAGTCCGCAAGGGTCGTCTGGACGGTGTCGGCCTGGCCGTCACCCGAGTAGGTGATGATCGAAGTCGGGATCCCCGCCACCGCGGTCGCGGTGAAGTCGACGAAGGCGGAGTTGGCGAGCAGTGTCGCGCGCACCGTGTCGGCCGCCGGAAGGGCGCCGAGGGTGTAGAAGGTCGAGGCCCGGCCGGTCCCGTCGGTCTGCACGGTGTCCGAGGAGAGGGTCCCCGTCCCGGTCTGCACGGTGAATACGAGGTACTGCCACGGCGACGGGTTGCCGTAGGCGTCGGTCACCAGCGTCATCATCGGGGCTGGGAGGGTGGACCCGATGGTGTCCACCTGCGCGTCACCCGAGACGATGCTGATCTGGGTGCCGCTCCCCGGGAGGGCGGTGGCGGTGAAGAGCGCCACCGGCGCGCTCCCGACCACCCGCGCTTCCACGGAGTCCTCGCCCGCCACGGTGCCGAGGGTGTAGGCGTTCGCCGAGTAGCCGCCGACGTCCGTGTACGTGGTCTCGGCCGCGACCACGCCGCCGCGGACCACGGTCCAGACCACCGGGGCGTTCACCAGCGGCGCGGAGCCGCCGTCGAGCGCCTGGATCTTGAGGGAGTCGGTGAGGGTGAAGCCGACGGTGTCGGTCTGCCCGTACCCGGCGTGCGCGATCACCGAGCCCGCCGCCGGCGTGGCGCCGGTGGCGGTGAAGTCGACGAAGGCGGAGGTCCCGACCAGCGCGGCGCGGACGGTGTTGGTCCCCGCGACCGGGTCGAGGGTCAGGACGAAGCTCACCGTACCGTCGGACGACGAGTACGTGGTGTCAGCGTAGCTGAGCGTGCCGTTGCCGGCGACCACGGTCGGGAAGACCGGGGCCCCCTGCACGGGGTTGCCGTAGGCGTCGGTCACCTTCGCGACCAACGGGTTCGGGAGCGTACGCCCGGCGGTGTCCGCCTGCGCGTCACCCGAGACGATCGCGATCGCGCTCGGGAGGTCGGCCAGTACGTCCACGGTGGTGTATGCGGTGACGGTGCTGTCGAGGGACCGGACGTCGACCGTGTCCTCCCCGGCGACGGTGCCGAGGGTCATGAAGACCCAGGCGTGGCCGAGGGAGTCGGTCACCGTGGTGTCGGCGCTCAGGGTGCCGCCGTTCCGGGTGCTCCAGACCACCGGGATCCCGCCGAGGGCCCTGCTGTCCACGTCCTGAACGAGGACCATCAGCGACTCGGCGAGCGTCCGGGTCACCGTGTCGCTCTGCGAGAAGCCGCTCGCGAAGGAGATCGAGGTCGGGGTCCCTGCGATGGTGATCGCGGTGAAGTCGACGAAGTCCCCGGTGGAGACCAGGGTCGCGCGGATGGTATCGACGCCGGGGACCGGGCCGAAGAAGTACCCCATCGGCGCTTCACCCTTGCCGTCGGTGGTCAGCGTGTCGGCGAAGAGGGAGCCGGAGCCGGCGATCCGGTCGAAGGCGACCTTCTCGCCGCCCACCCCGTTCCCGAACTGGTCCACGACCCGCACCACCATCGGGAGCGGGATCACGTTGCCGGTGGTGTCCGTCTGCCCGTCGCCCGAGGCGATCTGGATGTCGACCGGCGCGTCGTGGGTCGCGGTCGCGGTGAAGACCGCGGTCAGCCCGCCGGTGAGGGTGCGGACCTGGATGGAGTCCGGCCCCGCGACGGTACCGAGGGTGTAGTGCCCGACGACGAAGCCCTGGAGGTCGGAGACCGTGGTGTCGACGTCGATGCTGCCGCCGCGGAGGACGGTCCACTCGACCTGCACCCCGGCGATCGGCGCGGAGCTCCCGTTGTACACCCGCGCCACCAGCGAGTCGGCGAGGGTGCTGCCGACGGTGTCGGTCTGCCCGTCACCGGAGGCGAGGCTAAGGAAGGCCGGCGTCTGCGTGATCGCGGTCGCGGTGAAGTCGACGAACGCGGAGGTATTGGGGAGCGAGGCGCGGACGGTGTTGGTCCCGGCGAGGGCGCCGAGGGAGAGGAACCCCTTCGCGTCACCGAACCCGTCGGTGTAGGTGGTGTCGGGGATGATGCTCCCGCCTCCAGCGGTCACCTGGAAGGCGACCTGAGCGCTCACGACGATGTTCCCGAACGCGTCGGTCACGTGGGCCTTGAGCGGGAGGTCGAGCGCGAAGCCGGTGGTGTCGGACTGCCCGTCACCCGACTGGATCGCGATCACCGCCGGGAGGTCGTTCGAGACCGAGGCGGTGAAGAGGTACGTGTGCCCGCCGACGACGGTCTTCGCCTCCACCGAGTCGGTCCCGGTGAGGGTGCCGAGGGTGTAGTTGGTGGAGGTGACGCCGATGCTGTCGGTGACGGTGGTGTCGACGTCGACGCTGCCGCCGCGGAGCACGGTCCAGACCACCTGGGCCCCGGCGATCGGCTGGAACCCGCCGCCGAAGACCTGCGCGACGAGCGGGGCGGAGAGCGCCCGGGCCGCGGTGTCGGACTGGAAGTTGCCCGAGTAGAGCTCGATCGAGGCCGGGGTCGGCGAGACCGCCGTCGCGGTGAAGTCGACGAACTGCGAGGTGTTGCTGAGCGAGGCCCGGACGGTGTTGGTCCCGGCGAGGGCGCCGAGGGTCAGGAACCCCTTGGCGTCGCCGGCGCCGTCGGTATACGCGGTGTCGGGGGCGATGAGCCCGCCGCCGTTGATCACCGCGAAGGTGACCTCCGCCCCGCCGACCAGGTTCCCGTGCGCGTCGGTGACGTGCGCCACCAGCGGGAGGTCGAGCGCGAAGCCGGCGGTGTCGCTCTGGCCGTTCCCCGACTGGACGCTGATCAGGGCCGGGAGGTCGTTCGAGACATCGGCCGTGAAGATGAAGGTGTGCCCGCCGACGACGGTCTTCGCCTCCACCGAGTCGGTCCCGGTGAGGGTGCCGAGGGTGTAGTTGGCGGAGACGATGCCGAGGCTGTCGGTGACCGTGGTGTCGACGTCGAGCGACCCGCCGCGGAGCACGGTCCAGACCACCTGGGTCCCGGCGATCGGCTGGAATCCGGCGCCGAAGACCTGCGCGACGAGCGGGATGGAGAGCGGCCGGGCCGCGGTGTCCGCCTGGAAGTTCCCCGAGTAGAGCTCGATCGAGGCCGGGGTCGGCGAGACTGCGGTCGCCGTGAAGTCGACGAAGGCCGGCGTGCTGCTGAGCGAGGCCCGGACGGTGTTGTTCCCGGGGATGCTCCCCAGGGTGTACCCGGCGAAGGTCTGCCCGCTCGCGTTGGTGAACGAAGAGTCGACGGCGAGGGTGCCGTTCCCGCTCATCACGTTCCAGTACACCTTGGCGCCGGTGACCGGGTTGTTGAACGCGTCCGTCACGTGGACGATGAACGGGTTCGGGAGGACGTACCCCGTGGTGTCGGTCTGGAGATCGCCCGACACGACGCTGATCGCGCTCGCGCTGTCGGCGACTGCGAGGAGGTACAGGGAATCGATGTGCCCGGCGACCGAGGCCTCGATCCGCACCGCACCGGCGTGCGTGTCGGCAGTGTAGACGCCGCGCGCGATACCGAGGGAGTCGGTGTAGCTGCGCTGGATCCCGGCGGGGAGGACTTCGGTGAAGCTCCCGACGGCGGGGATGAAGGCCCAGTCGACCACGACCCCGGGGAGGGGGTTGCTGGCCGCGTCACGCACGATCACCGCGAAGGTGTCGGCGACCTGGTTCACGACGACGGTCTGGCTGTCGCCGCTGACGGTGCTGATCGAGGCCGGCGCCGCGGCGATCGCGGTGGCGGTGAAGTTCACCGAGCCGCAGCCGCAGGCCAGCGTGGCGCTGATGGTGTCGGTCCCCGGGACCTGCCCGAGGGTGTAGCCGGCGAAGGTCTGCCCGCTCGCGTTGGTGAACGATGAGTCGACCGAGAGCGTGCCGCTCCCGCTCACCACGTTCCAGTACACCTTGGTCCCGGCGACCGGGTTGTCGAAGGCGTCGGCGGCGCGGACGATGAACGGGTTCGGGAGGACGAGCCCGGTGGTGTCGCTCTGCGCGTCACCGGAAAGGACGGCGATCGCCGCGGGGGCGCCGGTGAGGGCGGTCGCGGTGAAGACCGCGGACGTGCCTCCGGCCTGGGCGCGCACCGAGTCGGTCCCGGTCACGGTGCCGAGGGTGTAGCCGACGGCGGCACGGCCGGTGGAGTCGGTGAGGGTGGTGTCGCTGGTGACGGCACCGCCGCGGAGCACCGTCCAGACCACCGGGGTCCCGACGACCGGGAAGGCGGTGGCGCTCGCGACGGTCACCGCGAACGAGTCGGTGAGGAGCCGGCCGACGGTGTCGCTCTGCGCGTTGCCGAGGACGATCGCCATCGAGGCTGGAGCACCGCTGATCGCGGTCGCATGGAAGAGCACCGTGGCGCTCGTCCCGGCGATCTTCGCCTCGACGGAGTCGGTGCCGATGGCGCCGAGGGTGTAGCCGATGGCGGCGAGGCCGCTGCCGTTGGTGAAGCTCGAGTCGGCGGCGACGGTGCCGTTCCCGTGCTTCTTGGTCCAATAGACCTTCACCCCGGAGACCGGGTTGTTGAAGGCGTCGCTGACCCGCGCGGTGAGCGGGAGCGGGAGGGCGCGGCCGGCGGTGTCGACCTGCGCGTTGCCGGACTGCACCGCGATGATGGCCGGGGCCCCGGCGCTCGCGGTCCCGGTGAAGTTGGCGCTGATCGCGGTCCCGACGATCGTCGCGGTCCAGGTGTAGGCCCCCGCCGTGGTCCCGAAGACGCCGCGGGTGCGGACCCGGCCAGCGGCGTCGGAGACGAGCAGGGTGTCACGGACGGCACCCCCGGCGGTCACCGCGGTGAAGCGGACGTGGATCCCCTCGACCGGCTGGGCATCCGCCGCCATCACCCGCGCGACAAAGAGGGAGGCGAGCGAGTCGTTCGCGAGCCCGACCTGCACCGCGCCGGAGTCGGCGAGGAGCGCGCTCGGCACCGGCGCGAAGGTCACGTCGGCGGTGTCGGCGATCCCGGTCGGGGTGTAGCCGATGACCTTTATTGTGCCGCGGGCGGCCGGGGCGATGAGGCGGCCCTGGCTGTTGACCTTGTTGGTGTCGCTGGTCTTCCAGCCGACGTAGTAGTTGGTGACCGGGGCGGCGGAGGAGTCGACCGCGGTGGAGCTGTAGAAGAGGGTGTCGCCGAAGAAGATCGTGGTGTCGGCGGGGAAGACCGTGATCGAGGCGATGTTGTTGCCGGGGCCGACGTAATCGAGGGTCGCCGTCGCCGGGGGGGTGGAGCCGGGGGGGCCGTCCACCACCGAGACCTCCACCGTGTCGACGAAGAGCACCGTCCCCCCCGCCTTGATCTCGATCATCGCCGAGAGGACCTCGGGGCTCACCTCGAGCGCGACCGGGAGGGCGAGAGAGATGCTGGCGCTGTCGGGGGGGAAGAAGACCGTCGTGTCGAGGACCAGCTCGTCGACCGGCCGGGTGAGCCTCACGTGGACGCTGTCCGCCACGATCCCGAACTGGCTCAGGGAGGCGCTGATCCCCGTGTAGACCGGTCGGAAGCTGAAGTAGCCGACCCCCCCGCGGGAGGGACCCGTGGATTCATCGGTACAGGTGGCGACGGCGAGTGCGAGTACCCAGGGCAGGCACTGACGCGCCGCGCGAGCGAATCGGGAACGGATGGAGCTGTCGGATGACATCGGCGTCGGGAGAGCGACCGACACTCCGGGCCACGAGAGTGGGCGACAGAGAGGCGGTCAGGGACCGGGCGGACGGAGGGTCGGCCCGGTTCAGATAGAAGGCCCCGGGAGGGGCCGTATCGACGCAGATAACACCCGGGAGGGACACACGCGGGATGGACGGCAAATATATGGTGCTAATGGGGGGCGGCTAGGTCACAGGTCACACCGGGAGGCGTTCGGGGAAAAGGGGCGAAAAACGGGGGCCGGGAGCCCGATCCGGGCCCCCGGCCACCCCCCTTTTTGCCCCCTCTAGCGGGCCTGGGCGAGGGGGGTCCCGCCGGCGGCCCGGAAGGCGGCCGAATAGTCCTCCTCGGTCGGTGTCTTCGGCACCCGGAAGTCCCGGTACGGCTCACTCGGCACCTCCACCCGGGCGACCGCACCCTGGCGGTCGACGCTCACCAGCGCAGTGGCGCCACCCGATTCGTTGTCGTGCCCGCCGGCGGTGATCCGGAGGACCCAGGGGGTCCCATCGGTCCACTGCTTTTCGAGCTTGTAGACCCCGGTGCGGGAGGTCCCCTCGAAGCGGAGGGGGACGGTGCGCTTCCGGCCGTTCGCCCAGGTGATCGCCTCACCCGTGATGTTCTGCTGGACGGCGGTCTGGTGGTGGAAGCTGTGGACGAGGAGATAGGCCCCGCGGGTCGTCTGGTCGAGAGGGTTGGCGGGATACTCGATCGAGATCCAGGGGGGACCGACCAGTGCTGCGAGGAGCAAGAGGGTGGTGAACATCGTGACCTCCAGAACGTGAAAGGAGCGGACCTGTTGGGGTTCCGCTCCATTCGATGTCGGCCGCCCGGAAGTGGTTGGAATCAGCGGGGTGTCAGCCGGATCCTCCCCTTGAAGGAGGTGACCGTGACCGTCCCGCCCCCGCCGCCGACCGTGGTGGCGAGCTGGATCCCGTGCCCGTTGGGGACCGGGCGGGCGATGCTCGACGTCAGGGTGTTCTCGATGGTCCCCCCGAAGGCGGTGGCCACGAGTTCGAACCCCTTCCGTGGATCCAGTATCAGGCCGATGTCACCGCCGTGCGACTCCACCGTCAGGGTGCCGGTCGGGTCGATGTCGCCGGCGAATCGCACGACACCCGTCACCGACTCGATCCTCCCGCGCGTCACCCCGCTGACGGTCGCCTGAATGACGCCGCTCACCGACGAGAGGAGGAACTCCTCCTCCAGCCCCGATGCATGGACGACCCCGCCGGCGGTGCGCACCTCGGTGCTGCGGTACGGCCCCCCCACCAAGGTCACGGCCCCGTCGACCGTCTGGATCGTGACCCGGACGGGTGTCGCCGCCATCAAGATCCTCCCCGCTCCACCGCTGATCTCGATGGGGCCGGTGACCCCGTCGACCTCGATCGCAGCGTCACCACCATCGATCACCACCTTGGCGCGGCGGGGGACCTGGACGGTGACGCTCGCCGGCGCCTCCGGGCCGTCGACGCCGACCTTCACCATCCGCGCCGACCCCCCGCCGAAGAGCCGTTGTCCCGGTGCGAGCTCCCCGACGATCCGCACACTGTCCTTGTCCCAGGCGAGGACCTGCAGCGTCCCGGAGCGGTTGATCACACGCACGTACCCGTCGGCCTCGAGGGGGATCGTCCGATCCTGGGCGGCCAGTGGGCCGGTGGGCAGGTGGGCCAAGAGGGCCAGGAACGTGGACGCGCGCGCCATCCACGAAGCACGAGGCACCAAGCACGAGTAACGCATCTCAGCTCTCCGTGGCGGCGTACCGCGCCGCCTGGGCCAGCAGCGCGAGCCGCCGGTGTTCGAGGTTCTGCAGGAATTCCTGGAGCGCCGGGTCCCCTGGCGTCTCGGCGAGGGCGGTCCTGGTCTCGGTGATCGCCTGCGCCACGATCTCGAGGTGCCGGGCGAGGCTCTTCGCGGTCGCGGCGTGCGGCCCGGTGGTCTGCGTCAGCCAGAGCTGGACCTGCGCATCTTCCGCCACGGTCGGCGGGGCCGGGGGTCGCGGTCGGAAGGTCCAGAGGGCGAGAACGACCCCGGCCGCCGCCGCGAGCCCGACGAGCCACCTGCGCTTCTGCGTCCCCGCTCCCCTGCGCCTGAGCCGCCCTTCGATCCCGGGCCAGAGGTCGCGGCCCGGAGTGATCTCGCGTCGGGCGCCGCGGAGGAGTTCCGCGGTCCGGGGGTCGGGCAGGTCGTCGTCGGGGTAGGTCATCGGTCGAGCGCCTCGCGCATCAGTTGCCGCGCACGGAAGAGTTGGGATTTGGAAGTGCCGACGGTGACGCCGATCAGCGTCGCGATCTCGTCATGCCGGTACCCTTCGATGTCGTGGAGGACGAGGATCGTCCGCGCCCCCGCCGGGAGCCCCGCGATCGCCTGCTCCAGGTCGAGCGCCAATCCGGGCGGCGCCTCATGGCTCGCGGCCGGGAGCTCCTCCGGGGCCTCGTGGATCTCCTCCCATTTGCCGCGCCGCCACGCCGAGCGGCGGTCGGAGAGGACCACGTTGATGGCGAGGCGGTGAAGCCAGGTGCCGAAGGCGCTCTCGCCGCGGAACGACCCGAGCCGGTCCCACGCGCGGACGAAGACATCCTGCGTCAGCTCCTCGGCGCGCGCCGCATCCCCTTCGAGCCGGAGACAGAGGGCGTAGATCCTCCCGACGTGGCCGTCGTAGAGCCGCCGGAAGGCGTGCTCATCCCCCGCCTGCGCCGCCGCGACGTCGGTCACGAGGCGTGGCCGCGCTTCGGGCGCGGGGTGGAGCGGCAAGGCGAGGGGAAGGGCCGCGGCATCGATCACGTCGATGAGATGCCGGAAGGTAGCGGTCGGTTGGAAGGGGGTGGGGCCCCCGGCCACTTGACCCCGCGGGGCTCCTGCCGTACTGTATGCCAACACCAATACACTGAGGTCGCGGTGTTCGAACGGCTCGATCCCCGAAGTCCCACCCCGCTGTATGCGCAGATCGCCGACCGGGTGAAGGTCGCGATCGTCACGCGGGAGCTCCCCCCCGGCACCCTCCTCGAGTCGGTGCGGGGACTCGCCGCGCGGCTTCGGATCAACCCGGCGACCGTCGTCCAGGCATATCGGCAACTCGAAACGGAGGGGTACGTGGAGATGCGACAGGGCAGCGGCAGCTACGTGCGCGAGATCAACTCCGACCTCCGCACCCGCGAGCAGGGACGCCAGGCGGAGGCACTCGTGCGGGCGCTTCTCGCCGAGGCAGGGGCGCGGGGGATCCAGATCGAGGTGCTCCGCGCCGCCTTCGCCAAGCTGAGTGGGGGTGGGGCGTGAGCGAATTCGCGATCCGCACCGACGGGCTCTCCTGGCGCCCCGGGAAGTCGTTCGCCCTCGACCGGGTGGACCTCCGGGTCCCCGTCGGCGCGGTGTACGGCTTCCTCGGCCCCAACGGCTCCGGGAAGAGCTCCACCATCCGTGCGATGCTCGGCCTCCTGGGGGGCGTCACCGGTGCGATCTCGATCCTCGACCACCAGGCGCCGCAGGACCTCCCCCGCATCCTCGCCCGCACCGGGTACGTCCCCGAGCGGCCCCATCTCTACCCCCACTTCACGGTGGGGCAGATGCTCACCTATCACTCGGCGTTCCACGCCGGGTGGGACCCGGCGTGGGCCGACGCCCAGCGTGCCCGCTTCGGGCTCGCCCCGGACCGCGAGATCAAGAGCCTTTCGAAGGGGGAGACGGGGAAGTTGATGATCCTCCTCGCCCTGGCGCAGCGGCCGGAGCTCCTGATCCTCGACGAGCCGACCGACGGTCTGGATCCGGTAGTGCGGCGCGACGTCCTCTCGGCGTTGGTCGAGTACGTGGATGAGCGGAAGGCGACCGTCTTCATCTCGAGCCACCTGGTGCACGAGCTGGAGCGGATCTGCGACTGGGTCGGGTTGATGGATGCGGGGAAGCTCGTGGCGGAGATGCCGATGGGACGGTTCAAGGCGGGGGTGCGGCGGCTCCGGATCGCCGGTCCTGCCCCGTCCCCGGATTCCGCGCCATTCACGCTGCTCGCGCGGGAAACGCCGCCGGGGAGCGGGGAAGAGTGGCTGGTGCGCGACTGGAACGATGGGATGGAGCAGTGGTTCGCCGCGCAGGGGGCGACGCTCCGTGAGGTGGGAGCGCTCGACCTGGAAGAGGTGTTCGTGGAGATGCTCAGGTGGGCCCGTTACGACCGGAGGGGGGCATGAACGGCCGGATCTTCAGGGTGATGCTCGCCGCGCAGGCGCGGTACGTGGCTCCTTTCCTCGCGCTCGGAATCTTCGCGGCGGTGGCGGTGCCGATGCTCACCGTCCAGGGGATCGACAACGTCCCGCACAACTTCAACGACCGAGCCGGACAGGTGCTGGATCAGTCCACGATGGCGGCACCGCTCTTCCCGATCCTCGCGGTCTGTCTCGGCTGCTTCATCGCCGTCGCCACCTGGCTCCCCGACATTGCCGGGCGGTGGGTCTACGTCCTCTCCCTTCCGGTCGACCGGGTCCGGCTCGCGGCCCACCGGTTGGCGACCGGGGTGGTGCTCATCCTTCCGGTGGCGCTGGCGCTCTGGCTGTCGAGTCTCTTCGCCATCTCCCTGGCGGGGCTCGGAGCGCCGATCGTGGTGGCTCCCGGGTCGCTGGCGCTGCGGTTCTTGTTGGCATCGATCCTCACCTTCTTCGTCGTCTCTCCCGTCGTCCTCTTCTCGCGGCGCACCTGGATCGTCCTCGTCGGTCTGGTGCTCGTGGCGATCATCTTCTCGGTGCGGCTCCCCGGACTCCCGAGCCTCATCGACCTCCTCTTCCTGCACGAGATGAGCCCCCTCCATCCACTCGCGGGGCAGTGGAGGCTCTTTGATGTCTGAACGGGCGTTCCTTGCGCTGACAGCGGCGATCGCCTTGCTCGCGGCGCCGCTCACCGCGCAGAGCAGCGCTCAGCTCGAGGCGCGCGTCCGCCGGCTCGAGGCAAAGCAGCAGGCGTTCAAGGATTCCGCCGCTGCCGGTGAGGAACGCCTCTTCCAGAGCCAGCCCCGCCGCTACTTCACCATCGCGGGGGTGACCCTCGGCTTTCCGGTGGAGGTGGCCGACGCGGCGGAGCGGGCGTTGGAGGATGCCGACGAAGTCTGGCGCGCGCGGTACGGGAACGCGCTCGGGCTCCTCGCCAAGGACACGCTTACGCTCATGATCTGGCCTCAGACCGATTCGACCGGGCCGTTCGTGAAGGTCTCGTGGCGCTTCGCCGGTCAGCGCGGGGAGACACAAGTGTTGGCGACGGATGTCGCCAATGGCCGGTGGTTCAATTGGCTGCCCAGACAGCGCCTCCAGGCATGGGAGAACTCCCTCTTCGGCCCCCCGATGACGAAGTGGCTCATGCCTGGCGCTCCCGCGCTCGATGCGTGGGATGGCCGGTTCGCCCGTCGTGACCTCCTCTTCTCCCCATCCGGGCCAGCTCGGCGCTGCCTTCAGGGAGAGCTCGGCGACTGCCAGCGGGCCCTGGCGCTCAGGGAGGGGGTCGACCCCTTCACCGAGTGGTATGACCGAGCCGACCTGATGGCGATGGCGCGGGATGACCGGCATCGAAGTGATGACGCCGGACTCGCCACCTGTCGTGCCACTGGGGAGCTTGAAGCCTGCCGGAAGGCGCTGGGGGGGAGCGCTGGGGTCATCCAGTCACCGACCGGCACGGGGGTCCGTGGGGCACTCTATCTGTACGCCCTCGCGCAGGGAGGGCCGGATGCGCTGATCCGCCTCCACGATGCCGGGGAGCGGTCGCCGGCCGAGCAACTTGCGGCGGCCTCCGGGATGCCGATCGATTCCCTCCTGATGAAGTGGCACGCAGCGATCGTTGTGCCACCTCCCATCCAAGGAGCGAGGGAGTCGATCATGCTGTTCGCGACCGCCGTACTCTGGTCCCTGGTGCTGCTCGCGCTCTTCGCCTGGGGGTACCGATGGCACCACGTCTGAGGCGCTGGGGGCTGATCGTGGTGGCCGGGTCTCTCTTCGTCACCTGGCTCCTCCTCCCGTCGGGGCGGTCGATCGTCTACGGGTTCCCGGTCCGCGAGGAACAGGAAGAATCTCAACTGGAGGCCCGTCAAGCGGCGGTGTTCGACGCCCTCTGGCACGCCCGGGCCGAACTCGAAGATCGACGACTGCAGGCGGAGCTCGTGCCGCTCGTACGCGCCGCGAATGCGCGCGGGGAGGATCCGGTGGTCTTCGCCCGGGACACCTCTGCGCGGAAGGTTCGAGGCAGGGTGGGTGAGCAGGTCGCGGGGTACTGGGCCAGTCTCCCTGCGCGGGATCCGCAACTGTTGACCGTCGTCATACTGGACGATCGGTGGAACTGGGAGGTCCTCTCACTTGGCTCGCCGCGGAACGACTCGCTCTGTATCGTCGACGTCCACTCGGGATACTCGAGTGATGGTCAGATGAACTGGGCGGTGGGGAAGTGTGCCTTGCGCGAACGGTTCGGCCCGCCGGGAGAGGCGTGGTCACGTTGGCTCGAGCTCACCCCCGACGTGCGATTCGACCTGACGCGGGGGCCCTACACGAGGTGGGCCGCGACGGCCGAGGAGCCCCGTCCATGGTTCGGCGCACTCAAGGGGGCCGATATGCGGTGGGATAGTTGGGGGTTGGGGACCTACGGGTCGCGGATGCTGGTCTCCTGTGCCGGGGGGAACCCGGCGAGTTGTCAGCGCGCGTTCGGTGTCGGCGGAGTCGACCCCGCGAACCCGTTGGTCGGGACGGTGCGACTTTCTTCGGGTGATGGGAGGTTCGACTCCCACGCGGCTCTTCCCGGAGCCCTCCTCTGGAATCTCGGCCCGGACGGCTTCGCGAAGCTCTGGCGCACCGATACCACCCTCGCCGCTGGGTATGAAATGATCAGCGGCAAGCCGATCGACGGCCTGCTCCAGAGGATCGCAGCTGTGATGGTGGGGCCGCGGCCGAGGGACATCGGCCTCTCCCCGGTCGCCTGGATTGGCGCACTGGTCTGGACGGTGCTCTTCGGCGCCTGGGCGGCGTACCGGATGCGGGAGCGCCGGATCGGGTGGTGACCCGCTAGGTCGCGGGCCCTTCCCGCACCTCCACGAGGCTCGCGATCAACGCCTCCATCCGCGCCGCCCCCAGACTCCCGAGGGCGGCGCGGATCGCGCTTTCCACCGGGGCATCGAGCCGCATGAGCGCGCCCCGTCCCTTGTCCGAGATCCGCGCGAGGATCACCCGGCGGTCCTCCTCGCTCCGCGACCGGGTGATGTACCACCCCTCCTCGAGCCGAGCGAGGAGACG
>Ga0164309_10001196_pt1 | contig 12938 bp, 8 predicted proteins | sample Whisoiple_247_MG_FD_109984 | JGI IMG/M metagenome (GOLD analysis project Ga0164309, IMG submission 109984) | Soil microbial communities amended with fresh organic matter from upstate New York, USA - Whitman soil sample_247_MG | ecosystem: Environmental > Terrestrial > Soil > Unclassified >... | reverse complement strand
CTCATGGGTCACTCCATGGGCAGCGGCGGCACCTGGTACATCGGCGGAAAGTATTCCTTCTACTGGGACGCCATTGCCCCGATGTCCGGGCCATTCGTCCAGGAGCTCGTCTATCCCTGGGAGCGCATGATGGACGTGCCCATGTTCGTCAGCGAAGGGACGAGCACGGCCAGCGTGGACGGTAGTCGCGCCCTGCGCGACTTTCTCGAGGCGGGCGGCTACCCGAGTGAATACCTGGAGGTAGAGGGCGATCATCCCGGCATGGTTCCCCTCGTGCTCCCCGATGTGTTCGACTTCTTCGACCGAATGAACGACTGACCGGCAGTGCCTCTGAAGGCGCCCCTCGCCCTCCTGGGGTGAGTGAGCGGGCCTCGCGAGCCTCAGAAGGCCGGACGAGAGCGGGTGACTTTGGTGCCTCCGCCACTGCGAGCGAGCTCGACGGCGCCGTCGTTGGCTGCCTTCTCCGCCCGCGTGCGCTCCAATTGCCAGTGCCGAACGTACGCTTCAGCCCCGCTGTCGGGGCCGGCACTGGCGACCAGGTCCTGCGAATCGATCGCCTTGCCCTCCACCGTGATGCAGTTCTCGAAGTAGAGGAGCGTCCCGACGATGGCCAAGGTGTCCTGTTTCATGTGCCAGTCGACGAGGGTATCCGCACCCTGGGCGTTCGACAGCGCATCGTCGAAGGCTGCGGTTGCGGTGCCGAAGCCGAGCGGAATGAACAGGAGTGTCACGCGTGAGCAGCTGCGCCCCGACACGAGCGGCGCCTTCTCGGCCTGCTCGCCGAAGCTCGCAAAGTGCTTGGTGGTGATGGTGACCGGCTCGGTGAAGACCGGGAACGAGCACCCGCTGAAAAGCGCCAAACAGACGGCAATGCAGCCGACGCGTGTCCCGAAGCTGCTGGGCTTCACGGTGCCACCTCAGCCGGTTTTTCGCCTGCGTCAGCGGAGGTCGGCTCTGACTCTGGCTCGACCTCGCCTCCACCGTCCGCCCCGGGCTTGAGCCGCACGAGGTCTCCGCGGAGGCGAGCGCAATTCTGATTGTAGAGGAGCAGCGGTAAGCTCGTGAAGTCGAGCCGGGCGTTGGTCAGCGCGTCTGCATCGTGCTCATCGAGCGCCGTGCGCAACAGGTACTCGTGATTCGGCTGCTCTCCCCAAGCGACCACGAGGAGCGCGTTGTGGCTGCACATGCTGACGTCCAGCTCGCCCACGACCTCCACCCGTTTGCTGTCCATGATCTTCTTGCTGACGGCACTGAAGCTGGCCGTTCCGGCCGGCCCCTGCGCGCAGCCGCCCAGAAGTAGGAGCAGGGTAAGCCCCACCCACTTGTTCGATCCGTTCATCGACTCCCCTTCCCAAGCTGCCACTTGCGCCAGTACGGCCTGCCAGGCAGCGACCAAGCCCTAGCTTAACACCAGATCGCGACTCCTCTTGGGGAGGTCATGCGTCACCTCGACCGACCCGCTGGAGCACGCCGTAGGCGAGCCTCCCGGACTGCCAGGAGGAGCACGGATAGGCCCACGAACGCTCCCGTCGGGAGGGCAGGGTGGTGCGGGGAGCCCGGCAGCCACGCACAACTGCTGCCGGGGGTGCCGGCGCTGCCTGTGCCACCGGCGCCGCTCGGAGCCGATCCCGAGCCGGTGAGCGGGTCAGCCCCACCCGAGCCGATGCCCCCGGAGCTCGTTCCCCCGGAACCAGCGCCTGCGCCCCCGGAGCTCGCGGCGCCGCCGCTGGACGGCGCACCGCCGGTGCTGGGCATCCCGCTGCCGCCCTGGCCCCCAGAACTGGAGGATCCGCCGGCGCCGCCCGCCGCAGTCCCGCCTCCCGAGCCGGAGGCCCCACCTGAACCGCTTCCTCCGCCGCCGCAGGCGGCGAGCTCTGGATCAGGAGTCCCCGCGCTGTCGAGGCCGAAGTACGCCGCTACCGCAGGGCCGTCGAACGGCACGTTGTGCGCCACCCCGGAGAGAGAGAACGTCTCGTACACGGTGAAGCCGCAGTCGTTCTGCCAATACTCGCGCGTCGTCCCGGACGTCGGCGTGTCGCTGCCGGTCGGAGCAGCGTCCAGGCCGAGCAGGTTGGTCCATTCCTTCACGTCTTCGGCCAGGTTTGCGTAGTCGAGCGTCGTGTCCGCGGTGCCGTGCCAATGCTGCAGGCGCGGCCGGTGTCCCGTGTAGTCGGGAAAATACGAGCGGACGAGGTCGCCCCATGCTTGGCCCGTCTTGACGACATCGCCGCCGGCGCACGCGCCCGCCCACTGCGCCGAGCTCCCGTTTCCCGTGACGTCGTTGTAGCCTTCCGCCCAACATCCGCAGGGAACGCCCATCAGCGAGACGCCCGCTAGAAACACGTCCGGATACACGCCCAGCAGGGCTTCGGTCATGATCCCGCCCGACGAGCCGCCGACGGCGTACACGCGCACGGGATCTGCGTCGTACGTCGCCTGCACGTAGCCGACCATCTGCGCGATGGCCCCGGTGTCGCCGTTGCCACCGTGGGTGAGCGAGCGGTCCGATCCTGCGTCCCAGCAATTTTGGCCAGTCGCTTCCGGGAACACGAGGATGAAGCCCGCGCCATCGGCGATACCGACCAGGCTGGACATTTCGGAGTACGTGCTCTGTCCGGTGCCCTGACAATGGTGCGGCGCCACGACGATCGGTGGACTCGGTGCCAGTTGATCAGGAACGTAGGCGTACATGTTGACGTAGCTGGGGAGATCGCTTCTCCCTTGCCACCAGACGCTCTGTTCGACCTTCTCGAGAGAAGCTGCCGCTGCCGGCTGGGCAGCCAAGGCGATGAATGAGGCGCTGGCCACGGCCCAGGCGAGCCGGGTCGACGGTGCTGTTCTGGATGCCTCGACCTTGGGTGTCACTTTTCGTGCGGCCATGGATGCTTGCCACCAGGCTCCCAACCCGGGCGCACCGGGAGCAGGGGTGAACAATCTCCCCCCAGCCCTGCAAGATTTCACCCCTCCGCCGCAGTCGCGCCTGCGACGACGATGCGATCTCGGCCTTCATTCTTGGCTTGGTAGAGCGCCCGGTCGGCGGTTTGGAGGAGGGTCGTCTCGAACTCGGTGGTACGGCTGAACTTGGAGAGGCCAAGGTCCGTCGTGCCAGCGACGCCGATGCTGAGCGTCTGGAGGCCCGCGGGGGCGAGCGCCTCCGTGCGCTGGCGGAAGAGGACGCGGATGCGCTCGGCGAGCTCGCCCGCGTGTTTGGCCGTGGTCTCCGGACAGAGCACGATGAACTCTTCACCCCCGTAGCGGAAGGCCAGATCCGTGGCGCGGACGGTCTCGTCCAGGACCTGCCCGACCGAGGCGAGCACGACGTCCCCGACCCCGTGGCCGTGGCGGTCGTTGATGGCCTTGAAGTGATCGATGTCGATCATCAAGGCCGCTAGCGAGGTCTCGGACAGGATGGCCTGGCTGACCTCGTCGGTCAGCCGTTCTTCCAGGCTGCGGCGGTTCATCAGGCCCGTCAGGTTGTCGATGTTGGCGAGCTGCGCCAGGCGGTGCGTGCGCACCTCGAGCGCCCGCGTCAGGCGTCGGATGCGCAGCATGGCCATCAGGCGAATGCGGAGCTCGAGCGCCTCGATCGGTTTGACCAAGTAGTCGTCGGCGCCGCTCTCGACACCCTTGAGGCGACTCTTCGAGTCGGCGAGGCCCGTGATGAACACGACGGGTACATAGGTCGCCGTGCGCTGGCGCAGGATGCCGGTCAGCTTGAAGCCATCGACCGTGGGCATGACGGCGTCCATCAGCACCAGGTCGATCACTTCCTTGGAGAAGAGCTCGACGGCTTCTGTCCAGCTGTTGGCGATGAAAGTCTCGTGACCTTCCCTTTGCACCATCGCCGCGACGACGTTCGAGCTCAGTCGGTCATCGTCCACGATGAGGATGTTGGCGCGACCGAGACCCGCCGAGGAGGAAGGTGGCGGCAAACTGGGCGTGACTCGATGCGGCGACGCTGCCGCGTAGCGAACGATCGACATGGCAGAGCTTGGTCCCGAAAGTCCCCGGGGCCCTGCCGTCCATCATGAACCCACTCGGGCCCGTCCGGGGACCCCCGCCGCTCGACCGGCTAATCAGCCTGGTATTTCACACCATTTCAAGTCAGCCCCCGGGCGGTGGGCGCGCTCCCACGGCGGAGAGCTCCGCCGACTGGCCGACGACCATCAGTCGATTGGACGCGTATCCTTGGCCGGGACCCCGAGCACGTACTGGCGCTCACTGACGCCACCACGAGGTTCGCTGTCTCGGACGACCAGCGCCGTGGCGTGCCTCAGGTAGACGTCCGAAACGCGGTCGTTGGCCGGTCGCAGGCTCTCGAGGATGCAACGAGCCACGTCGAAGCGCTCGTCTTCGCCTTGCCATCCAATCCAGGAACCGGAGGCATTCGCCGCATTGCCCACTGACCACGGTGCGGGGAGTGAGTGAGTCTCGAGGGCGACCAGCAAGAGGGCTTCGCCAACGGCATCTTCCATCCCGGACGCATGCCGGGCGTCGGAGGCCAGGACCCCGTCTTCATCGGATCGTTGGACGAGCGCGCGGGCGAGTGAGCGGAGCTTGTTCATCATGGTCATCCTCCCTTTTCGAGTGAATGCAGAGCAACACGCGTGCCAACCGCAGGTCACCCCGGATCCGCCGGAAAAAGGACGATCTCGAGCCGCTACGGGCGACCTGGGCCGGGTTCAAATGACCCTGGTGGTGCAGGGTGACCCAGGGAGTCGACGCCCCTAGCTCGAAAGGGCCCTGCGGACCGCTTTGACGAGATCCGTCGGAGTGAAGGGCTTGGGCAGGTGGGTCCCCTCCTGAAACGCGCGCGCCGCGCTCATGTCCGCATCCATGTAGCCTGACATGAAGAGTCCACGCGCGTTGGGGGCGGCTTCCATCACGGCCGAGGCGACCTCGACGCCACTGTCGGCGCCGAGCACCATGTCGGTCACGAGCAGGTCGATTTCGGCGCCATGTGTCGCCGCCGCCTCGATCGCCTCGGCGGCCGAGGCCGCCTCGATCACGATGTAGCCGTGTTCGGCCAGGATGCGCCCGGCTGCGCGGCGCACGGCGTCGTCGTCCTCGACCAAGAGGATCGTCTCTCCGCCCGTTTGCGAGGTCGGCGGCAGGGACATCGCCAGGGTGGCCGGCACGTCACCCGCCCAAGGCTGGAAATGAACGTCGAAGCGCGTCCCTTTTCCGAGCTCGCTATCGACCTCGATCCGCCCGTGGTTCTGCTTGACGATGCCGTGCACCGTGGAAAGTCCGAGGCCCGTCCCCTTTCCAACGGCCTTGGTGGTGAAGAACGGCTCGAAGATGCGGCTCTTCACCGCCTCGGTCATTCCCGTCCCGGTGTCGCTGATCGTCAGAGCGACCATTGGCCCGGCCTCCGAGTCGGCCGGGGGCGCAACCGAAGTCTGGATGAGCAGCTCGCCCCCTTTCGGCATCGCGTCCCTGGCATTGATGACGAGGTTCATGATCACCTGCTCCACCTGGCCGACGTCGGCACGAATGTGCGGCAATTGGGCAGCCAGCGAGCTCGTGAGGCGAATGCCTTCACCGATCAAGCGCCTCAGCATGTTCTCGAGACCGGTCACGATTTGGTTCAAGTCGACCGAAGTGATCTGCACCGATTGGACGCGCCCGAAGGCGAGGAGTTGCCTCGTCAGTGCGCTGGCGCGGTCGATGGCACGCAGCAGCTCGGCCATGTCCCCCCGCTTTGGGTCATCCGCCGGCAAGCCCTGCGTGACCAGGCCCGCATAGATCGACATCACGGCCAGCGCGTTGTTGAAGTCGTGCGCCACGCCACCGGCCAACTGTCCCACCGCGTCCATCTTCTGCGATTGCAAGAGCTGCCGCTCGAGATTTCTCTGCTCGGTGACATCGCGCAAGACCGCGATTCCGCCCACCACACGTCGTCCGTCGCGCAGAGGCGTCGCCTTCAGTGCGACGCGCGTGTCTTTCTGGACGTCGTTGTTCACGATCACCTCGATTTCCGCGGGCTCGAGGCCCTGCGTGGCCAGGCGCAGGGGATCTTCGTGATTCTGCAGGATTCCGCCGCGTTCCGCGTTGATTCCGCTACGGGTGGTCCAGTTGCCGAGCTTCACGTCCCAAGCCTCGACGCCCAGGAGTCGTTTGGCGTTCGGGTTGACGAGGAGGAATTCGCCCTGCGTGTCCGCCACGACCACACCGTCGTTCATGCTGTCCAGAATCGAGTGCAACAGGCGCGACTTCTCGCGCGAGCGCTCCTCGCTCTCCATGAGCGCCTCGCTGATGGCGATGCGATCGGTGACATCACGCTTGATCTCGACCAAGCCGGACACTTCACCGCTCAGATCGCGGAGGGGCGCCTTGGCGGCCGAGTACCAGCGGGAGCCGGTCGGCGAGTGGGCCGGCTTCACCTGATCGAGCACCGCGCTGCCCTGCGTGAGGAGGGCGTGCTCGGCGACCTCCGTCTCGAGCGCGTCCGTGCTCACCGGTGGCAGCTCGCTCAGGCGTTTGCCGACCAGGTCCGCCGGCCCACGGCCGAGCATGTCCGCGTAGACCTCGTTGACGCGGATGAACCGCAGGTCCAGGTCCTTCACGCAGATGCCGTCGGGGGAGCTGTTGATGAGCTCGACCAGCAGTTTTCGCTCCTTGGCCAGCTCTCGGGTGAGGCGGTACTGCTCGGCAGCTTTGCCCACCTTTTGTAGCAGGTCGCTGCCGTCCCACGGTTTGGTGACGTACGCGAACAGCTGTCCGTCGTTGACCGCGCGTACGACCGCCGTCAGGTCGGCGAAGCCGGTGACGAGAATGCCCGGAGCATCGGTGCGAGTTCCGACCTCTGCCAAGAGCTGGTCCCCCGTCATGCCGGGCATGCGTTGGTCGGTGACGACCACGGCAATATCCCGTTCGGAGTCCAAGATTTCGAGCGCTTGGGCGGCCGAGGCGGCCCGGCGGACGATGAACTTCTCGCTCAGTAGGTCATCGAGCGCGACCAGCACTTGCGGCTCGTCGTCGACGACCAGGACCGGCGGTCTGACTTCTGTATTCATGCCTTACGATCGGGGCGCTTGATTCGACACGTCGCCCAATCTCCCGACAGCGGAAGGATTGAACGTACCCCGTACACGAAATGGTCGTGCCCGCGCCGCGGAAGTCAATTCTTGCGGGCCTCGTCGCCCCGCGCGTCGCGTTTTCTGCAGGAAGCCGCGTGTTTCGAAACATTTCACGCAGTTGCTCGTCCGTTCGAGCCGTCCGCAAAGGGGCGTTGGGATTCGAGACCCGGATCCGATTTCGACATTCGGCCGGCCGCTCGGCTTCGAACCTCCAGGCAGGCCGTCAGTCGAGGCCGCGAGGGGCCTTCTTGCCCGGAGGCGGCGGCCACGAGCCCTTCTCCGTGAACAGGAGCTTCACATCATCGGCGGGCTGGGGCTTGGCGAAATAGTAGCCTTGGACCTGGTTGCAGCGCATGAGGCGCAGTAGTCGCGCCTGCTCTTGCGTCTCCACACCTTCGGCCACGACATGGAGCTCGAGTGAGTGGGCGAGCGAGATGATGGTCGTGATGATCGTCATGTCCTGTGGATCCTCGGACATGCGGACGACGAACGAACGATCGATCTTGAGCGCATCGATGGGCAGCCGGCTCAAGTATCCAAGCGACGAATAGCCAGTGCCAAAGTCGTCGATCGCAATGTGCACGCCGCGCTCCTGCAGCGCCTTGAGCTTGGCGATGTTGCCGGCGAGGTCTTCCATCACCACGCTCTCGGTGATCTCCAGATCGAGCCCACCTTGCGCCTTTGGATGGCGATCCAGCACTTGTTCGACCGTGCGCACGAAGGTGGGCTGCGCCAGCTGGATGGAGGAAACGTTGGCCGCGATGGGCGGCGGAGACAGGTTCTCATCCTTCCAGGCGCTGAACTGCTCGGCGACGGCATCGAGCACCCAACTGCCGACCTCCAGGATGAGGCCAGTCTCCTCCAGGACCGGAATGAAGCGGGCCGGCGAGACGAGGCCGTCCTCGGGATGGCGCCAGCGGATCAGCGCCTCGAGACCGACCAAGTTACCGGTCCGCAAATCGATCTTGGGCTGATAGTGGAGGATGAACTGGCGCTCCTCGATGGCTTGCCGCAGCCTGGTTTCCAAGGTGAGCGTCTCGCCGATCTGCGAGCTGATGCCGGGAGAATAGAAGAGGACGCGTTGGCTTGTTTTGCGCGCCGTCGCCAGGGTTGCCTCGGCGTTCCGGGCCAGATCCTCCGCGCTGCGCGCATCTGCAGGAAACATGGCTACCCCGACACGAACGGTGGCGCGTACCTCCGTGCCGCGAATCGTCATCGCCGCGTTCAAGGTGGAAAACAGCGTGTCTTCGATCCACGTGCCGAGCTCGGCGCTGCTTCCCGGGTTCGTGAGCAAGAGGGCAAACGTATTGCCATCGAAGCGCGCCAGCGTGTCGCCTTCTCGAATCACCGTCGCGAGACGCCGCGCAACCTGGATCAAGAGCTCGTCGCCCCCGAGCCGTCCCAACGTTTCGTTGACGTGACGCAGGCGACTCACGTCCGCCAAGACGAGCGCGGTGGGCGCGCTGCTGCTGGTGCGGGCGATCATCAATTGGTGCAAACGATCGAGCAGGAGGTCCCGCTTCGGCAGCTTGGTGAGCTCGTCGTAGTAAGCGAGGAAGTCCAGCAGGTCCTTCCTCGCGATGTGGCCGAGCGCGAACGAAATATTGTCGGCCACCTCGGAAATGAGGCGCACTTCTTCGCCGTCGAACAACTGCTCCTGCTCGGAGACCAGGACGAAGACTCCGATCAGGCGTTCATCGGCCATGAGCGGGAAAATCCCCATGCTCCGCCCGTTCGCCTCCGCGACGGCGGCGGCCCAGCCTCGCTCGTCCTTGGAGGTCAGGTGATTGGTCACCACGGGTCCCTCGCTGGCCGCGAAACTGGACCAGCGGGCCTCCGCGCCTTCATCCGTCCACGCGTCCGTGAGCAAGGCGGCGAGATACTCCTGACCGTGGGAAACGATCTCCGTGTAGAGGCGACGATCCTTGTCGATCAAGACGATGGACGCCGCCAAGAGGCCACCGTCTTCGACCGCGATGCGGCATGTCTCACGCACCAAGGCTTCTCGATCGTTCACGCGAACGATGGCTGCGTTGACGGCACCGAGCATCGTGCGGACGTGGGTCAAGCGGCGCAGGGCCCGTGCGGTCCTCTCGCGCTCCGTCACGTCGCGGGCGATGCCCACCAAACCAGCGTTCGTCCCGCTGGCGGATCGGACGGGCGCGAGCGTGGTGGAGTAGAACACCGGGCCTTCGCTGCCCTCGAACTCCCGCAAGAACCGGAGGGCGGTCGCTCCCTTGACCAGCACCTGTGCTTCGTCGAGCTCGACCACGTCGGCAATCTCGCCCCGGACTCCGAGCTCCGAGAGGCGCTTTCCAATGGCCTCGGACGGGTCCGACAGGCCGAGGGCATCGGCGAGCGCCCGGTTGGCCCGTTCGAAGCGCAGCTCGCTATCCTTGAAGAAGATCGCGTCCGGGATGTTGTTCATCAGGTCTTCGAGCAGCTGGTTTCGGCGCTCTAGCTTCCGATGCAGATCGAAGTAGTCGACGCCCTGGCGCACGACCCTTTGCAAGTCGTTGGGATCCCACGGCTTGGTGACGTAGGCGAAGATGCGGCCGTTGTTCACGGCGCGAATCACGGCGGTCAAGTCTGCGTACCCCGTCACCATCACGCGAGTTGCGTCGCAGGTGTCGGCGATCCTCGTCAAAAGCTCGTCTCCGCTCATGCCGGGCATTCGTTGGTCCGAGATGACGAGCGCCACGTCCTTCTCGTCCTCGATGAGCCGTAGCGCCAGCAGGGGCGAAGTTGCCTGTAAGACCTCGTATCGATCCGACAGCTGGTCCTGCAGCGCCACGAGAACTTGCTCTTCGTCGTCGACGATGAGCACCCGTTGATGCCCGCCGCCACCTTCCATTGCCAATGCCGCTGACATGACCCTCCCGAGGCAATTGTAGAGATGGTCTGCCAATGTGCCCGTCCCGCGCGGAGCAGGCTCTTTCCCGGGTTGTCAGCGAGGGTGCCCGGGGAACACCGAGGCGACGAAGCCCGAAATGGACCGCGAAGGCCCTCAGGGTGACCCTCGCCCTGGGTCGACGCGGCCCGGGGTGGGTGTGAGCGACCCGGGCCGTGACTTTGGCCACGCCGTCGACCATGGAGAAATGCCGGGATTCTCGGCGAACGCAGAGTTGGCCCGGGGCGTGCATAACGTTGAGGCAAAGGGGATCAACATGAGCCAATCGACTGCTGCCAGCATCCATTACGTCCAGGACATGCAACCGCTTCGGGCCCTCGTGCTCCTGGAGGCCCTCCAACCGCCGCAGGTGGAGGCCATCGAGTCCGCGATTGGGGCCTGCCGTGTCGACGCGCGTCTCTACCGCAAGCCGGCAGACCTGATTCGTGAGCTCGGCACCAATGGGGCTCACGTGGTCGTCATCAGCGCGGAAGCCGCCAAGGCAGGCGACGTCTGCGCGGCCGTTCGCCGGCTCGTCGGCAGGCAGGTCGTGATCATCGGGATCGCTCCGCAGGTCGAAGGCGTTGCCTTCGGCGAGTTCGCGGGGTGGGGTGGGGACGATCTCATCCAGGCCGATTCGAAGCGCGCCCTCAGCGCACGCTTTCGCACGATTCGGAGCGACCTGGTGAAGGCGGGCGCCACGCGCACGATTCCGCAGCCGCGAGAGGATGGTCGCTTCCTGGTGGTGGCCCCGGAAAAGTCGGAGGTGGCCGCCAGCGCTCCGGTGATCGAGCAAGCTGGGCACCATGCCGTCGTCGTCCACACGTTCGAGGACGCTGCGACTCGCCTCAGCGTTGGCCGCGACATCCGCTTGGTGATCGACGCGCGCATGCCGGGAGCGCTCGACTTCGTCGATACTGCCCTGACCCAGGATTCTTGCGCCGGGATCGTTCTGGCCTGCCTGCCGCAGCAGCTCGGCCAGCTGACGAAGCGCTACGAAGAGAGCAGCGATCGTTTGATCGTTCTGGACTGCTTCTCGTCCACGGACGCCGTGGTGCTCGCGGCCAATCAGCTGAAGGCCCAGCCGTCCAACCGGCGTTCGACCGAGCGGCTGCTGTTTTCGACCCTCGTCGCCTTCCGCGAAGCTGGTGGCGACGCCGACCAGGTCGGCTACACCTACAACATCAGTGCCGGCGGCATGTACGTGCGCACGACTGCGATGCCTTTGAGCGAGCAGGTCTGGATCGAGATCGTGCCTCCGGGTTCCATGGAGCGCGTTCGGCTGGAAGGGCGCGTTGCCTGGCGTACCCCCGTCACGCGCGCGGACAGCTCGCCTTTCCCGGTTGGCATCGGCATCGAGATCACCGAAGGCAGCAAGCGATCGCTCGCCGCCTGGCAAGAAGGATATCGGGCCTTGCAGTCGAAGTTCGATGTTGCGTCGCAGCGGAAACCGCGCCTGATGACCCCCTCCGTTGAGCTGGCGCGCCAGGATGCTCAGTCGGTTCCGGCCGAGCTCGACCCGGCTTGTCGACCGACCGTCAAGCCGCCCACCGCCAATCGCCGCCGGGACATCTGGTCGTCGATGAGCTCGGGCCCGTCAGCCGTCCATCTTGCCAGCCAGGCCATGACGCTTGAGCAGCCGCCGCAAGTTGCTGCGGTCGACACCAGATTGCCGCGCCGCTTCGGAAAGATTCCCTCCGCTCCTGTCTAAGAGGCCCTGGAGGTAGCGCCGCTCGAAAGCTTCTCGTGCATCGGCCATGGGCAGGTCGCCCAAGCCGAACTGCGTGGGGGGCGACGATTGGCGCAGCTCGCTTGGCAAGCATTGAGCACCGATCTCTTCACCGCGCGCGAGAATCAGAGCACGCTCGATCACGTTCTCGAGCTCTCGCACGTTGCCGGGCCAGTCGTAGTTGAGGAGTAGCGTCGAGGCAGCCTCGGCGAGCCCAACCGGCCGCATCCCCAGGCGCTGGGCATGCTTCAGTATCAGGTGGACGGTGAGCGGCAGAATGTCGTCCCGCCGCTCACGCAGTGGAGGCACGTGCACCGAGAAGACGTTGATGCGGAAGTACAGGTCCTGGCGAAAGGTCTTCGCCTCGACCATCGCTCGCAAATCGCGGTGGGTCGCGGCGATCACGCGGGCGTCGACCTTGCGTTCCTCGCTACCGCCGACGGGTCGCACCGTGCCCTCCTGGAGCACGCGCAGCAGATGAACCTGCGAGGCTGGCGAGAGCTCACCAATCTCGTCGAGCAAGATGGTTCCGCCATTGGCCTGCTCGAACAGCCCGATGTGGCTGCCTGATGCGCCGGTGAACGAGCCTTTGGCGTGACCGAATAGCTCACTTTCGAGCAGGGTCGGCGACAAGGAGCCGCAGTTGATGGTCAGATAGCGTTTCGCCGAGCGCGGGCTGAGCAAGTGCACTTGCCGTGACAGAATCTCCTTGCCGGTCCCACTTTCTCCGGTGATGAGCACGGTGGCGCTGGTCGGCGCGACCAAGCCGATCAGGCGCGTGGCCTCCCGCATCGGAGGGGAGGAGCACACGAAACCTTCCATGCGGTCGCGCGCTTCGAGTCGGCTCTGCAGGAAGTCGTTGCGCTGGAGCAGTGCGAACCGCTCGGCCGCTCGCGCCACCGCCCGGAGCAAGTCACCCGCCGCAGCTGGCTTCGGCAAGAAATCGTAGGCTCCGCGCTTCATGGCCAAGACGGCCGTTTCAATGGTGCCTTTACCAGTCTGAAGCACCACGCCCGGCGGGATGCGCCCGGGGGGAAACGCGTCGACGGCGTCCAAGATCTCCGTGCCCAGGCCATCGGGCAGTTCGAGGTCCGTGACGATCACGCCTGGAGGCGGGTCGGCGTCGACGAGTGCTGCCTTGGCGTCGGTAAGGTTGCCGAACCCCCGGGCTTGGTAGCCTTCGGCCGACAGGGTGCGCAGGATGCCCTGACGCAACGGTGCGTCGTCCTCGATCACG
>Ga0164309_10001193_pt1 | contig 12952 bp, 9 predicted proteins | sample Whisoiple_247_MG_FD_109984 | JGI IMG/M metagenome (GOLD analysis project Ga0164309, IMG submission 109984) | Soil microbial communities amended with fresh organic matter from upstate New York, USA - Whitman soil sample_247_MG | ecosystem: Environmental > Terrestrial > Soil > Unclassified >... | reverse complement strand
GCAATACGTGATCGTGGACGAGGCGCAGAACCTGACGCCGCACGAGGTCAAGACGGTGATCACGCGCTGCGGTGAGGGCACCAAGATCATCCTCACGGGTGATCCATTCCAGATCGACAACCCATACGTCGACAACGCCACGAACGGCCTCTCGGTCACGGCGGATCGCCTGCGCGGCGAATCGATCGTCGGTCACATCCTGCTCTCCAAAGGCGAACGCAGCGAACTCGCGAACATCGCCGCCAACAAGCTTTAGGCCATGGCGATCGCCCCGCAGCCACGCGGTGTGATCGAACTGGATCGAACGCCGCTGTTCCAGAATACGCAGCAATTGCTGCGGCGCGCCGAGGCAGAAATTCGGCTGCTCGATCGCGCGCAGCCGACCAACGCCGTCCCCGAGCGCGAAGCGCTGATCGTGGACTACGGCGCGGGTCGCCACCGCGCGCCGAATTTCGAATACGCGCCGCCGCCCGAGCTCGGAAAGCTACGCGCCGCCCTCACTACCGTCGCTACGTCGATTGGAGGGTTCGGCGCGCTGGGCGCGGCCTATGCGGCGCGCGCGCTCGAGCTGGAATGCGAAGCTGCCGCCGCGGAGCACATCGGAACGCCGGCGTTTGCCAGCTGCTGTGCGCGTCGTTACCCGCTCGAAGTGTCGGGTGACACGGAAACCGCCGACAATTGGGCCACTCGTTGGATCCTGGCTCCCGAGGAAGCCCCGACCAAACTGCACCGAAGCGACGACCGCGCGGATCCCGAGAGCTTGATATGCGCCTTGGAGCGAGCCACCGAAGGCCTGCCGGTGCGGGTGCAGATCCGCAACCAAGCCGCCGCCGCCTCGGTCGGGGATGGCTTCGTCGGTGTTCGGGCGGGGCTCTGGCACAGCCAGGAGAGCGTGACGCGCATCGTGTTACACGAAATCGAAGGCCACGTGCGACCGCGCGTGCTGGCGCAACGCGAAGAGCTTGGGTTGTTTCGAGTCGGCTCGGCCAAGAGCAGTGATGACGAGGAGGGGCGCGCCCTGCTCTTGGAACGCGGGGCGGGAGTGCTCGAAGGCGCACGCCGTCGCGAGCTCTCGAGACGACACCTGGCGGCGCAGGCGGTGCGCGATGGCGCGTCTTTCCAAGACATCGTGGCTCAACTGTTGGCGCTCGGCCAAGACATCGCCAGCGCCGTCGAAGCAGCTTGCCGCGCGCTCCGCGGTGGCGGCCTGGCGCGCGAATCCGTGTATTTGGTCTCACTCGCGCGCGTGACCCGCGCGTTCGAGGCGGAGCCCGAACTCGAAGGCTACTTCGAGCACGGGCGTGTCAGCGTCGAGGCAGCGCGCCAATGCCGTGCTGGCTTCGGTTTCAAGCCTCGTTAGGCAAGATCGACCATCACCGGGATGTGATCGGAGGGCTTGTCCAACCGTCGCGGTTCCACATCCATGACCACGCTGCGACAGCGTTTCGCCAGCGACTCCGAGAGGAACACGTAGTCGATGCGCAAGCCTTCGTTCTTGCGGAAGCCACCACCGCGGTAGTCCCACCAGCTGTACTGGCCGCCTTCCTCGTGGTGCTCGCGAAACGCGTCTTTCAACCCAAAGTCGCGCAGCCTGGCCAGCGCGCGGTGTTCATCGGGATGAAAGTGAACTTTGCCTCGGAAGAGCTCCGGCGCGTACACGTCGCGATCGTCCGTGGCGATGTTGAAGTCTCCGCAGACGAGCACGTCGTGGTTCGGGTTGGTGGTCTCGTCGAGGGTGACGCGCAGCCGCTCGAGCCAAGCGAGCTTCTCGGGGAACGACGGTGAGCTCGTGGTCTTCCCGTTCGGCACGTAGACCGAGAAGATGCGGACGCCCGCGACCGTGGCGGCGATGGCGCGCTTGTCGGCGTCTGCAGCCTGCCCCGCGAGTCCGAGCGTGATCTCCTTCATCGGTAACCGAGACAGAATCGCGACACCGTTGTACGAGAGCTGGCCGGTCATGGCGACGGCGTAGCCGAGGCGCATGAACTCGTCGGTCGGAAAGTCGTCGTCGGTGACCTTGGTCTCCTGCATGCACAGGACGTCTGGCTGCATACGTTCCAGCCAGTCACAAGCGTGGTCGAGGCGAGCGCGAATCGAGTTGACGTTCCAGGTGGCGACTTTCACTTCGGCCCGCCGTAATACTGCGCGCTTCCGCTCGCAACCGCGTTGTTCACGGCGCGCCCACTCCTGCTGCTTGCGGGTCCTGCTCGTCACAGTCTCGGAAACGCTTGTCAGGGGCCCGCGTGTGCACTAGCGAAGTACCGGGCTTTCCATGGTTTCTGCTCCGACCCGAGTCTCTTTGGTGGTGCTGGCAGTGCTGCTCGCTCGCAGCGGGCTCGCGGTTGCGCAAACGGACGACCCGCCTGCCGATCAAGGCGCGGTTCCGAGCGGCATTTCGGGGGCGGTCGTCAAACCGCCCGCTCCTTCGAAGGAGCCAGTCAAGAAGCCGGTCATCGTCTTACCCGAGCTAACCCATTTCGAGCACGCGGAGTATCCGGCCGAGGCCGAGAAGGCCGGGCTGCAAGCGGACGTGACGCTCAAGCTCACCGTCGATCGCGAAGGCAACGTGACCAAGGCGGACGTGCCCGAGCCCGTCGGCAACGGCTTCGATGAAGCCGCCAAGGCGGCCGCGCTGAAGTTCAAGTTCACCCCGGCGACGCGCGACGGCGTACCGATCCCAGTCGTCATTCCGTACCGTTACTCGTTCACGCTGACCGTGAAGCCGGGGGCCGAGCTGCCGCCACCCGCGCCGACCACGGGCAATTTGCTCGGCACCGTGCGTTTGGCGGAGAGCAACGCCGCACTCGCCGGCGCCACCGTCACCATCACGCTCGCGGACGGCACGCAGCGCCAGGTCCTCACGGATGAAACGGGCAAATGGCGCATCGACGGCTTGCCACCCGGCAAGTACAAGGTGCGCATCGAATCGCCCGGTTTTCAGGCAGTCGAGAATCAAGAAGAAGTCGGGCTGGGGGAGGAGACCGACGCGGTCTACCGCTTGGCCCCCGTGTCCGAAGGGATTGAAATCACGGTCCAGGGTGAACGGCCGCCCCGCGAGGTGACGCGCCGGACCATCGAGCGGCGTGAGATCGACCGCATTCCGGGCACTAGCGGCGATGCGCTCCGTTCGATTCAAAGCTTACCGGGCGTGGCTCGCCCACCGGGGCTCGCTGGCTTCCTCATTGTGCGCGGCTCGGCGCCCACGGACACCCAAGTCTACGTGGACGGCGGCTTGGTGCCGATGGTCTATCACTTCGGCGGTCTGTCGAGCGTGGTGCCCACCGAGCTACTCGACAAGATCGATTTCTATCCGGGCAACTTCAGCAGCCGCTTTGGCCGCGTGAGCGGCGGCATCGTGGACGTGGGTCTGCGCAGTCCAGACACGCAATGCAACGGCCCCTACGGCGTGCCGACGGACAAGAAGGGCTGCTTCCACGGCATGGCGCAGGTCGATATGATCGACGGTCGCCTGATGCTGCAGGGCCCGCTCCCCGCCAAGGATTGGTCGTTCGCGGTCGCAGGTCGGCGCAGCTGGATCGACGCTTGGTTGAAGCCCGTGCTGGAAAGCGCGGGTTCCAGCGTGACCTCCGCGCCCGTCTACTACGACTACCAAGCGCTCATCGATCACAAGACCAACACCTCGCGCTTCAGCCTGCGAGCCTTCGGCTCGGACGACAAATTCCGCGTCATCATCACCGATCCGGCCGCGCAGGATCCGGCGATCGGCGGCGCGCTCAAGTTCGGGACCAACTTTTGGCGCGCTCAAGCGCTGTACGAGACCGAGCTGTCGCGTGCGGTCAGCGCGAGCTCCATGCTCTCGGTCGGTCAAGACCACGCAGGCTTCTCCCTCGGTACCTACTTGTTCAGCCTGGACAACTGGGCGATCTACGCGCGCGAGGAGTTCGGCTTCAAGGTCGCCTCTGGCGTCAAGATCAACACCGGCTTGGATTTCGCGATCGCGCCGTACGAGGTAACGGTGCGCTTCCCGCCCGCGCCGCGGCCGGGTGAGCCCGATCCCGGACCCTTTGCGTCCAAGCCGCCGAAGGAGTCACACGAGAAGAGCACCGCGTTCCGCCCCGCTTGGTACGCCGAAGCGGAGTTGCAACCGATCAGTCGCTTGCGCTTGGTGCCCGGCGTGCGCGTCGACTACGCGCGCGACACGGGGCACGCGGATTTTTCGCCGCGCATCGTCGGCCGCTATGATTTGACCAAGGGTGGCGATCCCGATCACCCCGATCAACGACGCACAACCCTCAAGGGTGGTGTCGGCGTGTTTTACCAACCGCCGCAGTTCCAAGAGACGAACCCGGTGTTCGGCACGCCGGGTCTGACCTCGAACCGCGCCATTCATTACTCGATCGGTGTCGAGCGCGAGTTCACGCAGAACATCGAGCTCAGCGTGGAAGGTTTCTACAAAGACCTCACCAATCAAGTCGCGCGCTCTCCCAACGCGGCCGGCACCTATACCTACAATAACCTCGGTCTGGGCTCGGTCATCGGTCTGGAGACGCTGCTCAAGTACAAACCGAGCAAGCGCTTCTTCGGTTGGATCGCGTACACGCTATCGCGCAGCGTGCGCCGTGACGACGCCTCGAGTCCGGAGTATTTGTTCCAATACGATCAGACGCACAATCTGATCATGCTCGGCAGTTATCGCTTGGGGCGCGGCTGGGAGTTCGGTGCGCGCTTTCGTATCGTCTCCGGCAGCCTCGATACGCCGGTGTTGAAGCCGCCCGCGCTGTCTTCCGTGTATTCGAGCGATGGAGCCACGTACAGCCCGCTCCAGAGCAAACCGTTCAGCGACCGTTTGCCGCTCTTTCACCAGCTGGACATTCGCGTCGACAAGCGCTGGCAATTCCGCGACTGGCGCTTCTCGGCCTATCTCGACATTCAGAACGTGTACAACAACGCGGCGGTCGAGGGGCTGGCCTACAACTACAACTACAGCCGGCAGTCCTACCAGACGGGCATTCCGATCATCCCCAGTTTGGGGATGAGGGGTGAGTTCTGATGCGCATCGCGTTGCCAAGCGGCATCTTTTCTTGTGTCTCGGTGCTTTCGCTATTTTTGGCTGGCTGTGGGCCGGATTTCGACCCACCGAGCGAGATCCATTCCCTGCGCGTGCTGGCGGTGCAGAAGGACCATCCGTACGCCCAACCCGGCAGCGACGTGAACATGCAGATGCTCTGGCAGGATGCTTCGCCTCTCGCCGGAGAGGACCGTCCCATCCAGATCGCTTGGTCGCCAGGGTGTTACGATCCGCCCGGCGATCTGTACTACGCGTGCTTCGCCGACAAGAGCTTGTTCGGTGACATGGCGCCATCGTCTACCGAACGCGCGACAGTCCACATCCCGGACGACATCATCTCGAGGCGAGGACCGGTAACGGACGGGTCGAAGAATCCGCCCTACGGCATCACCTACGTGTTCTTCGCACTGTGCGCGGGGCAGCTCTCGCTGCTAACGAACCCGGGCGAGGGCGCTTTTCCGGTTGGTTGCAAGGATTCGAGTGGCAACCTGCTCGGTCCGGACGACTTCGTTGCCGGCTACACATCGATCTATTCGTTCCAGGGCATTTCCAACAACAATCCGAAGATATCCGGCTTCGAATTTCGCGGCAGTCCGGTGCCCGAAGGCGCGTTCTGCATTGGCGATGACTGCCAGGCACGCGCCGGCTCGGCGCCCGCTTCAGACGTCGACATCAATTGTGACGACCCGACGATGAGCGCGCTGTGCGTGCCGCCCTGCGGGGATGACGGCGACCCCAGCTGCACCGGCTACGGGTTTCGCCCCACGATCGACAAGACCGCCACCGAGAATCAGGACAAGGACCAAGTGTCGGTCATGCTGCTCGGTCGCGACGTCGGCGAGCAGATGTGGATCAACTACTACACGGACGCGGGCGGCTTCAAATCTCCCGTCCGCTTGCTGAACGACGCCACCAACGGTTGGAACGACGACTACGGGACAGACTTCTACGCGCCGAGCAAGACCGGCCCGCTGCGCATCTGGGCCGTCGCGCACGACAATCGCGGCGGGATGTCCTGGTCGGGCATCACGCTCAAAGTGCAGTGAGCTAGCTCGCTGCGCTAGTTGTGTCGCGTGGCCGCACTGGCCTGCGCCATCACGATCTTGTTGCCGTATTTGGGCGGCGGCGCGATCAGGCGTGGGAGCGGTTGCTTTTGGGGAGTCACGCGAGTCTCGATGTCCGCCTGCGGCGCGGGCTTCGGCGTGTTCAGCGAACTCTGGCCGCAACCGAGCAGCAAGGCGGTTGCTGCCAGGTAGTAGCCGAGGATTCGACCGATTCGCATTACCCTCTTCAGGGTAGCAGCGCGCCGATCGGCAGCAACGCGGCCTATTGCCTCGGATCGCGCCCGCGCTTCGAGTGCGCCGGCGGTTTTACCACAAGCGCGCTCGAAGCACGGAACTGTTACGAAATCAGCAGCAGGCGTCGCTGCACGAGAGACCGCGAGTGCTCACTGCACGAGCGCAGTCGACGATGCGCGGGTATAATCTCCACCCCAAGAAGTTGGGCTGATCTCGGTCGAGGTTTCGGTCGAGATCTTGTAGCGCACGACTTTGCCTACTTTGGCGGTCACGTTAACGCCGAGCAGGTCGGCTCCATCGAAGCTCGGAGCTTGCGGCACGTTCGCGAGCTGGTTGCCGAGCGTGCCCTGAGCCAGGTCGATCTTGTGCCAGAGGCTCGCGCCCAGGTCGTCCAGCGATTCGATCAGCGCGTCGGAGCCCGTGGTCTTGATCATGCTCGCGAGGTAGTCATCGCCGGCTGCCTGATAGGCGACGGTCGTGCTGCCGTCGTTCAGATCCACGACTTCGATGCCTCGCAGCGCCTTGTGGTCACCTTCGTAGCAACCTTCCGCGAGCATGTAGAGCGTGTCTCCGTCCGCGTTGATCGAGAGCGAGCGCGGATTGACCAGATTGAGCTCGATGCCCTTGCCCGCAGCGTCGCCGTTGAGGTCGATGAGTTCATCGACGCGCGTGTCGATGCCGACGATCAGCGCACGGTTCTTGGTGCAACGGAGCTGGTAGTTGGTCGCCATGTTGATCGAGTTGACATCGATGCGCTGCAGCAAGAAGTAAGCGATCTTGCTCTTCGGGTCATACACGGCTTCGGTGATGTCGGCGCTGTGGTCGCTATCGCCCGGCGCGTTGTATGCGTTCAGATCGATGCGGTGGCTGACCGTGCCTTCGGTCAAGTCCACGACGGCGATCAGGCTCTGGTTGTAAAACGGCACGTAGGCTTTGGTGCCGGCGACGGGCTTGTTGGTGCCGGCGTCTTTCAGATCGATGGTCTTGCTGATCTTGCCGCCGTCGAGCTGGTGCAGCTTGTCGTTCGTGCGCTCGAGCGCGAAGCCGATGCCGGCGCTGCTGATCGCCACGAGATCGAAGTCGTCGTAGGTCGCCGTGTCACCGACTGCGCCGGAAGCGATCGTGACGCTGACGATTTCTCCCTTGCCGGTCTTGTAATCGGAGGCTTGGACGAGCAGCTTGGTCGAGGCACCGCTTGCCGTGCCGACCACGAGCACGTCTTGCGGATTGAGTGAGGGCGGGAACTCGTAAGGGGGCTCGCCGCCACCTTCGCCGCCTTCGCCGTTCACGCTGCCCATGCCGCCCTCTCCGCCTGCGTTGTCCGCGCCCGCATCGCCGGTCGCGTTGCCCGAGCCGGCGTTGGCCGAACCCGCGTGGCCGCCCGCATCGCCCGAGCCGCCCTGATTCTGTTCACCCGCTTCGCCGCCAGCGCCGGCATCGCCTTCGATGCTCGTGGCTTTCGTGTCGCTGCAGGCGGAGGCGAATGCACCGCCGCTCAAGAGAAGACCCAATATCAATAAGTGCCGCTTTGCCATGTGTGCCTCCGGTGCGCGACGCCGTTGGGGGTCCGAAAATGAAACGGCCGCGGGCAGATCGGGGCCCTGGTCGTCTCGCCTCCGCGCCCCGCGGAATCGCAAGTCGAACCGGCCCCCCAAGAATTGGCGGGGCGCGGGCGCGAACGCGGTAGGTCTCCTGGCTGCCGGATCTTCCTTGGTCCAACCCTTCCCAGGCTCTTCGCCCAGTGGATTTGTCGGACTTTGTCCCCGGTTACAGTGGCGGGGGCCGCGCCGGTATCGCACCGGCTTCCCTGACGGCCTTTTCCACCTATTAGGGTAGAAAGGCCGCTTTTAGACCGCGGTCACGGGTTCGGTCGAGTGACCGAGCCAGGCCGGCGTGTACCATGGCCGGCGAGCCTGGGTCCAGGGCTGCCTTACACACACTTATGAACATAGCCGATTGCAGTGTGCTGCTAAATCGAGGACGCTACCCGCTCGCTGAAGCGCCGCTCTGAATGGCTCAATCCCCGAAAAACGTCCCTCCGTTAGGGCACGGAACCGTCGTCAACGATCGTTACGAGATCCGGCAAAGCCTGGGTAAAGGCGGCATGGGTGAGGTGTTCCTTGCGTACGATCGCAGCACTCAACAGCCCGGCGCGTTGAAGGTCGTGCGCGAAGAGTCGCGCATGCCCGGCGACGACGAAGCGTTGCGTCAAGAGTTGCTGCTCGCACGCTCCGTGAGTCACCCGAACGTTTGTCGTGTGCATGATCTCGCGCCCAGCCCCTGGGGCCCGATCTTGGTGATGGAGCACATCGCCGGGCAGACGCTGCACACGCACATTCGGCGTCGCAAGGCACAGGGGGGTTACACCGCTGATGAGTTCCGCAAGATCGCGAGCGAGGTCGCGGCGGGCTTGGCGGCGATTCACGCGCAGGGTTTGGTGCACGGCGATCTCAAGCCGGGCAACGTGATGGTCACGGGCGACCGCGCCATCATTTTGGATTTTGGTTTCGCGCAAGAGCGCGCGCGGCTCAGCGCGCGTCGTCCCGGTGCGCCGCCTGACGGCGGTACGCCGAACTACATGGCGCCCGAACGGCTTCGCTCCGGCGGCGCGAGCCCGGAAGACGACATGTACGCGCTCGGGCTGACGCTCTGGGAGATGTGGACCTGCCGCGTGCCAGAGCCCGGCTATCGCCCGCGCTCCAAGCCGATGCGTTCGCAGATTATGTTCGACGTGCCATCGGGCCTCTCCGTCGACGAGATCAAGCAAATCTTCCGCTGCTTGGCGGAGGATTCCGCGTTGCGTCCAACCGCACGCCACCTGCGCTTCTTCAACCCGAGTTCGCTCACGACGAGCCAAGTGCAGATCCCGCGCGAGCGCATCGCGCCGGGTGCGCCGCCCGGGCGCGCTGCGAGCGAGGCCTTCGTTCCGTCCTCGCAGGCGCTCTTGGTCACCTATTGCACCAACGCGCCGGAAGCCGCGGGCACGTTGTTCGTGCTCGACAAGCCGAACATCACCATCGGTCGGCGCAGTGGGCAGGACATCGTGATGCCCGAGGCGACGGTCTCCGGTTCACACGCGGTGCTGCGTTGGAACGCCGGCTCTTGGGCGATCGAAGACACGGGCAGCACCAACGGCACGTACGCGGACCACAGCTACGAACGTAAGAAGACGATCGCGCTCTTGCACGGCGCGGAGGTTCAACTCGGTGAGTCACGCGTCAAGCTGGTCAGCTTTCAAGAGCACTCACCGCCGCATGAGCGTGCGCGCGCGTACCTCGCGCGTCGCGACGGCCTGACGGGCCTTTTGCAGCGCGATCACTTGATCAAGGCGTTGGATGAAGAGCGCGCGTTCGCCGAATGGGCGGCGGTACCGCTGTCCGTCGCGCGCTATCACATTCGCGGCCCCAATCGCCACGTCAGCGAGCGGCCAACCATCGGCGAAATGCTGGCCTTGCGCCGCGCCGCACAGCGCGTGGTCGAGCTCACCGAAATGCTGTTGCTGAGCATCGTGCCCATCACCGGCGGTCGCATTGGTCCGCTCAAGTTCGCGCTGATCATGGCCGGCCCGAATCCGGACGAAGCGCGCAACGTCGTCGAACAGGTCGTCTCACAAGTGCAAGGGTTGATGCCCGAAGCGCTCGATCTCGCTGCAACCTTGGTCAAGGTCGAACCAGGTCACCAAGTGCAGGCGCTGCTCGATGATTGAGCGAACCACCTGACAGAGTAGGCGGAGCTCGGCTCGCATGGCAGGACCCCCCTCACGCACGACGTTTCCATCTGGCTCCGGTGACCCTTCGTCCCGGCGCTTGGGTGTGGGCTCAGGCGGACGCGATCGCCCGCTGCGCGCGCAGATCGTGGTCGCGCTCGTTGCCGTGTGCATTTTGATCGCCGTGCCGCTCTACTTGCTGCGCCGTCCGGGCGGCAAATCCGCGACCGTGGCCAGCGCGAGCGCGAGCGCTGGCCTCGATGCTGGCAAAGCCCCCGCTGCTGCTGGATCGGCAGGAACGCAAGTCACTCCTTTGGATGGTGGGAAACCGCCCGAGCGGTTGCGCGTCGCGCCAGTTCAGCACGTGCGCTGCGGTTCGACCCCCAACGGCGGACATGAAGGCAACGTCTGCGACAGCGTGCCCTTCTTCGAAGAAGCGTTGAGCAAAGCGGTGCGCGAAAATCCGGATTGCGCGCCGAAGCAAAACGAACAGGGCACGGTCAACTACGTGCTCACCGTGGATTTCAAACGCAAATCCTTGCACCTGTTTCCCGGCGCGAGTGGCCAATGGCGCGGCAAGCAGGCGCGCCGCTCGGTCAACTGCGTCAAACGCGCGTTCACGTCCCCAGATTGGGGCAATACGCAGCATCAATACCGTTTTTACACGATCGCCGTACTCGCGACGTACTTGCCCGCGAACGCCGCGCCCGGCGCGCCACCCGTACCTGGCGCGCCTCCGCGCAACCCGCTCGCGACCCCGAATTTCGAGTAAAAGTTTCGTCACATTTCCGGAACTTGCGCCGAGGCGGGCGGTGGCAATGTGCGCGGTGGAGCGCCTGTGGCTTTGCGCTGTGGTAAAGTCCCAAAATGATTTCGAGTCGGGTGGCACTGCTCGCTGCGTTTGGGGTGGGTTGTCTGAGCACGGCTCTGCTGTTCGGAGTTTGGCGCGCGGACAGCGGTGAGCAGGGCAACGCGACGTCGAAGCCCCGGCCGCGCAGCGCTCACGTCGTGACTGCATCGCTCGTGGCACCGAACGTAGCGCCGCCAGTCGAAGCGAGCGATGACTCGGCGCGCGCGGTTGCGCGTGCTGAGCCCACCGATCACGTCGACGCTGTTAAGGCTGAGCCCGCGCCCGCCGCGGAGGCTGCGCCTCCAGGTGGCAGCGCCGTTTCAGATGTACTGACGGATCTCGAAGCCGCGTATCGGCAGCGCTTGATCGCCGCTGCCCGCGCGGAAGCCGCCGCGCGCGATGAGACGACAGCGCCGCCCGATCGCAGCGCGCCGCCTCCAACGAGTCCGCCTCAGGTCGAGCCGCCGCGCGAAGTGGTTGCCCAAGCCGTCGTCCCCGTCGCGGCACCTGTAGCGCCGCCCCCCGCGCCCGCGCCCGCCGCCCCGCCAGTTGAGGCGCCACCGTCAGTTGTTGTCGACGTTCCGCCGACCGCCGCGATTGTCGCTCAAAACGACGCGCGCCCCGTCGACGTTCACATCGGCGACGTCAACCAAAACACGTACATCACCAACGTGCGCCAAGGCGACGTGTACGTGATCCAACAGCAACTCGCGATGCTGAACTACATGGCAGGCGCCGCCGCGTATCCCGGCGTGGCCCACGCGCCTCACGCGCACGGCGTCGTGCCGCATCAACCGCAGCAGTCTGGGTTCCGGCAGTTTCCGAGCACGTTGACGAATCTCGATAACCCTTGGGGGTTTAACTTTGCGCCGCCGAATTTGGTGCATTGAGGGTTCGTTAAGGCGGCGCGGTCAGGGCACTTCGAGAATGCTCTGAGCTTTGCCGTCGATGCCGTCATTGGTGCCCGGAACTCCGCCGAGGCCTTTGGTTCCGCTCATGCCGACGGTGATCGTCGTGGCAGCGTCGGGGGTGGGCGTGGTGCCTTGGTAAGCGATGCCAACGGAGATGCCGCCGGCCGCGCCGCCGCCAGCGCCACCTGAGCCGCCTTTGCCGCCGGCTCCGCCGGCACAGCCTTTGGAGATTTTGTCGCCTCCGCTCCCACCTTGAGGTTGACCCTCTTGCCCGACGACGCCTTTACCGCCGTTTCCAGCATTGGCTGCAGAGAATAGAGCAGCATCGAAGGTGAGGGTGGAGTTCTGAAGAAGTAGTGCGATGGACGAGCCGCCGGCTTTCCCGCCGGTGCCAGGGTTGCCACCGCAGCCGCCAGCGCCACCTCCTCCCCCGCCGCCCCCCGTTGCGGCACCTGCTCCGCCACCGCCGCCTTGGCCTGGAAAGCCTGGAGTGCCGTCGAGTCCCGGAATGCCAATCCAACCCGTTGGGATTATAGCGCCAACCTTGCTCGCACCCGCGGCCGGCGGTTGAGATGGCGCGTCCGTGCCATCTTTGCCTGTGCCTGTCGGGCCGCAGCTTCCAACTGTTCCACCTTTTCCCCCGCCCAGGTCGGGAAGTCCCGGGTTTCCATCGGCACCAGGCCCTCCACCGTCGCCACCCCGCCCACCACGCGTGCTCCGCCCGGCAGAGCACATGCGAGAATTCGGCACGCCGCCGGCGTCCCCAATCGCCGCGTTCCCGTTGAGATCAGTTTGCGTCGGAAACACCACATCCGTGCGGGTTCCATCCGCCCCATCCACGCCTTTCCCCGCGACCAACTTTACTCTGTGAAACGCGACGCCCGTCGATTCTTTCACGAACGCGGCAATGCTCGAGTCTCCGGAATCACTACCGTCCTTGGCATCGAACTCGATGTCCGCGATATCAACCACCGCCGCACCGGTAGCGATACTCAGAGCAAAGCCACGCGCAGTTGGCGCCACCTTCGCACGCTTCCCTGCTTCATACGTCCAAGGCGCGGCACTGCCCCTGCACGCGAATCCGCCATAGATCCTCGCGCCGGCCGAGACCTTCACTTGCTCATCGAACGTCGCGGTGCACGCGATCACGATCTTGTC
>Ga0164309_10001192_pt1 | contig 12959 bp, 10 predicted proteins | sample Whisoiple_247_MG_FD_109984 | JGI IMG/M metagenome (GOLD analysis project Ga0164309, IMG submission 109984) | Soil microbial communities amended with fresh organic matter from upstate New York, USA - Whitman soil sample_247_MG | ecosystem: Environmental > Terrestrial > Soil > Unclassified >... | reverse complement strand
ACCCAGGGCAGCTACTACGGCGGCACCGTAGCGGCTCCGGCGTTCGGCGAGATCGCGAAGTTCGCCCTGCCCTACCTGGGGATTCCGCCGGACCAGGGAACCAGCCCTTAGTGCTCCCCGCCGAAGATACGATCCCGTTTGGCGGCACGCATCGCCGCCTCGCTACGTCATCGTGCTTGGCTTTGCCGCCAGCAAAGCCTGCTCCCTCTTCCTTGCCAGCCGCCGATCCGTGCTCGCCAAGCCGCGACCGTACCCCCGGCGGGAAGCACTGACGACCATACAATCGCGGTGATGAAGCTCCGGGAGCTCATCTTCGGCATGGACTTCGCCGGCGTCGAGGGGGATGAGGACACGGACGTCGCCTCGCTCGCCTACGACAGCTCCCGGGTGGCTCCGGGAGCGCTCTTCTTCTGTGTTCGCGGTCAACGGGCCGACGGCCACGACTTCGCTGCCTCGGCGGTCGAGCGCGGCGCCGCGGCGCTGGTGGTCGAGCGCCGCCTCGAGCTGCCCGTTCCCCAGGTGATGGTCGCCGACGCGCGGGCGGCGATGGCGCCGATCGCGGTGCGGTTCTGGGGCGATCCGACCGCCACCCTCCGGGTCGCCGGGATCACCGGCACCAACGGGAAGACGACGACGGCCTTCCTGATTCGTCACATCCTGGAGGCGCAGGGGATTCAGACTGGGCTCCTGGGGACGGTCAAGAGCATCGTCGGTGGCGTCGAGGAGGAGGTCGAGCGGACGACCCCGGAGGCGATCGACCTGCAGGCCACGTTCCGCAGGATGCTCGACGCCGGCGACACCGCGTGCGCGATGGAGGTCTCCTCCCACGCGCTGTCCCAGAACCGCACGGATGGCGTCCGCTTCGCGGTCGCCGTCTTCACCAACCTCACCCAGGACCATCTCGACTTTCACTCGGACATGGAGGACTACTTCCGCGCGAAGCGCCTCCTCTTCGTCCCGGAGGCGGGTAACCAGATGACGCCGGCCGTCGCCGTCGTGAACGTGGACGATCCCTACGGCGCCCGCATCGCCGCCGACCTCCGCGAGGCCTCCGAGCCTCCCCTGCGGACGTTCTCGCCTTCAGGCTCCAGCGAAGCGGACTACCGGGCGCTGGACGCCTCCTTCGACGCCTCCGGGTCGCGCTTCCGCTGCGCCTGGCCCGGCGGCGAGGCCGAGGTCCGCACGCCCCTCGCGGGCCACTTCAACGTCGAGAACGCCCTGGCGGCGATCGCCGCCTGCCACGCCCTCGGCGTCTCCGTCGAGGCCGCGGCGGCGGCCCTCGGCGATGCGGACCGGGCCCCGGGGCGCTTCGAGCCCGTCGAGGACGGCCAGCCGTTCGCCGTGCTCGTCGACTACGCCCACACGCCGGACTCGCTGGACAACGTCCTCCACGCGGCGCGCCTGCTGACCGAGAGGAGGCTCATCTGCGTCTTCGGCTGCGGCGGCGACCGCGATCGCGACAAGCGCCCCAAGATGGGCGAGATCGCCGCGCGCCTGGCCGACCGGACCGTCGTCACCTCCGACAACCCCCGTTCGGAGGACCCCGAGGCGATCATCGCGGACATCCTCGCCGGCATCCCCGGCTATGCGAGCGGAAACGGACATGGGCGCGAGGACATCGCAGTGGAGCCGGACCGCCGCGCGGCCATCGCCATCGCGCTCGCCGAGGCGGAGCCGGGCGACACCGTGGTGATCGCCGGCAAGGGACACGAGCAGGGCCAGGAGTTCGAGGGCGGCCGGAAGATCCCCTTCGACGACCGCACGGTGGCGGCCGAGCTCCTCGGCGAGGCCGCGGGCCGGACACGATGATCGAGCTGTCCCCGGAGCGCATCGTCGAGGGCGCCGGTGCGACGATCGCCGCCGCGGGCCAGGGCGGGCGCCCCGAGCGCGCGATCATCGATTCACGCGAGGTGGGGGAGGGGGATCTCTTCTTCGGGCTACAGGGCGCGCGCGCCGACGGCGGCGAGTTCGCCGCCCAGGCGCTGGACGCCGGTGCTTGGGGGGTCGTCGTCGATCACGCACGTGCTCGCCTCCTCACTGGGGACAGCTCGAGCGGCTCGGGCTGGGTCCTGGCCGCCGACGACCCGCTGGCCGCGCTCCAGCGCCTGGCGACGGCGTGGCGCCGCGAGCTGGGGTGCCGGGTGGTGGGGATCACCGGCTCGGTTGGCAAGACGTCGGCGAAGGACATCTGCCGGGCCCTGCTGCCGATGCGAGTGCACGCCAGCCGGGAGAACTTCAACACCGAGATCGGGCTGCCGCTCGCAATCCTCGAGGCACCTTCGGAGACCGAGGCGCTCGTCCTCGAGATGGCCATGCGAGGCCGCGGGCAGATCGCGCAGCTGTGCGAGATCGCCGAGCCCGACGTCGGCGCGATCACCAACATCGGTCCAGTTCACCTCGAGCTCCTGGGGACGATGGAGGCGATCGCCGAAGCCAAGGCCGAGATCCTCATGGGACTGCGCGACCGTGGCCGGGCGGTGATCCCGGCCGACGAGGAGGCGTTGGAACCCCACCTCCATGAGCAGCTTGTGACGATCACCTTCGGGCCTGGCGGCGACGTCTTCTGCGTCAGCCAGACCGGCGACGGCCGCTCGATCGACGCCGTGATCGGCACCCCCGACGGGGAGGAGCGGTTCGAGTTCCCGTTCGGGGAGGCCCACAACCTCCAGAACGCGCAGGCGGCGATCGCGATCGGGACTGCGCTGGACGTCCCGCCCGCCGAGATGTCGCAGCGGACCTCGCGGATAACCTTCTCGCGCCTTCGGGGCGAGCTGATCGAGCTCGCCGGGGAGATCGTCGTCGTGAACGACTGCTACAACGCCAATCCGATCTCGATGCGCGCTGCCCTGGAGCACCTGGCATCCCTCGACACGGCCGGACGCCACGTGGCCGTCCTGGGGGAGATGCGCGAGCTCGGGTCAAACGCCGAGGGCTACCACCGCGAGATCGGCGCCCACGCGCGCCAGCTTGGCGTCGAGCCGATCCTCGGGGTTGGCGAGCTCGCCCGCGCCTACGCGCCGGACGCCTGGGCGCCGGACGCCGAGGCTGCGATCCCGCTCGCCGAGGCGATGGTCGAGCCGGGCGACGCCGTACTGGTCAAGGGCTCGCGCGCGGTCGGCCTCGAGCTGGTCACGGACGAGCTCGTCGCGCACCGGGGGACCGGAGGCGGATGACGACGATCGCGCTCGCATCATCGGCGGTCGACCGCGGGCAGATCCTGATCGCGGGCATCGCGGCGATGCTGATCACGATCTTCCTCGGCCCGAAGTTCATCGAGTTCCTCCGCGAGCGTGAGTTCGGCCAGCAGATCCGGGAGGAGGGCCCGCAGGAGCATCACGCCAAGGCCGGGACGCCGACGATGGGCGGCCTCATCCTCTTCATCGCGATCGCGGTCCCGTACCTGGTGCTCGGCCCCCGCGACACCCAGAGCCTCGCGGTCTTCGGCGTCGCGATCGGGGCCGCCGCGCTCGGCTTCGCCGACGACTTCATCAAGGTCACCAAGAAGCGCTCGCTTGGCCTACCCGCGCGCTGGAAGCTGCTCGTCCAGATCGGCCTCGCGCTCGCCCTCTGGTGGGTTGCCACCGAGCAGGTGGGCCTGGACCCGCGCCTGCAGGTGCGGATCTTCGACGCGCAGCTCTACATCGGCCCGGTCCTCTACGTGGTCCTGGTGTTCCTCGTGATCGCCGGAGCGTCGAACGCGGTCAACCTGACCGACGGCCTTGACGGCCTGGCTGCCGGCTCCTGCGCGATCGTCCTGCTCGCCTACACGGCGATCACGATCATCAGCGGCCAGAAGGGGCTGGCGTTGCTGTCGGCCTGCCTGGTGGGCGCCTCGGTCGGCTTCTTATGGTTCAACTCGTTCCCCGCTGCGATCTTCATGGGGGACACCGGCTCGCTCGGCCTGGGAGCTGCGATCGGCGCGTTAGCCGTGATGACGCAGACGGAGCTCCTGCTGATCATCCTCGGCGGGATCTTCGTGATCGAGGCCCTCTCGGTTGCGGTGCAGGTGCTGAGCTTCAAGATGTTCCGGCGCCGCGTTCTCCTGATGGCCCCGGTCCATCACCACTTCGAGATGATGGCCTGGTCGGAAACGAAGATCATGTTGCGCTTCTGGATCGTGGCGGCGGTTTGCGCGGGCATCGGCTTCACGCTGTACCAGCACTCGATCAGCTGAGCGGGGCCGAGCCGTAACCGACCGCGGAGTAGCCTGCGCGCGTGCCCTCGGCCGGGACCGACACCGTTCCCCTCGCCGGGCGCCCCGTGCGTCGCATCGGCTTCGGCGCAATGCAGCTCCCCGGTCCCGGGGTCTTCGGGCCGCCTCCGGATCGCGGGGCTGCGGTCGGCGTCCTGCGGCGGGCTGTCGAGCTCGGTGTCAATCACATCGATACCGCGCAGTACTACGGGCCCGATGTCGCGAACGAGCTGATCCGTGAGGCGCTCCATCCCTATCCGCAGGGCCTCGTGCTGGTCAGCAAGGTTGGGGCAAAGCGCGACGCCGAGGGCGGGTGGCATCCGGCGCTGAGCCCAGGTGAGCTTCGCGCCGGCGTCGAGGACAACCTGCGCTCGCTCGAGGTCGATCGCGTCGACGTGGTCAACCTACGCGTCTTCGAGGCACTCGGACCGCCAGCGGAGAATCAGGAGGCGTACGCGGCCTTCGACGAGCGGCTCGACGCGATGATCGCCATGCGGGACGAGGGCCTGATCGGTGGCATCGGCCTCAGCAACGTCTCGCTCGATCAGTTCGAGCACGCAGCCGCCCGCACCGAGATCGCCTGTGTCCAGAACGCCCTCAATCTGATCGAGCGAGCCGCGTTGCCGCTGATGGAGCGCTGCCGCTCGGGGGGGACACCATTCGTACCCTTCTTCCCGCTGGGCTCCGCGTTCGATGCCCGCAAGCGCGTCCTCGAGCACCCCGCGGTTCGCGCTACGGCGGAGCGCCTCGGCGCGTTGCCCTCGCAGGTCGCCATCGCCTGGCTCGGAGCGCTCGCGCCGAATATCTTGCTGATCCCGGGCACGTCCTCGGTCGAGCACCTCGAGGAGAACCTCGCAGCAGCCGACCTCGTCCTCGACGATGAGGCACTCGCCAGCCTGGGCGACGCGTCCTGACGTTCGCCGTTACTGGTTCGGCAGCGGCGACCCCGCGAAGACAAAGAACCACAACATGAAGGCCGCGGTCACCACGACCGTCGTGAACACGAACGCCGACTCGATCGCGGTCAGGCGCTTCTCGCCGGGCCGGTAGGGCTCATCGCGCATGCTGCGGTTCCACGGGTAGCGAGTCGGCGGGCGCGGCTCGGCCTCCTTTGGCTCACCGCGCGCCACGATCCAGCCGGCGACGAACAGCAGCGCGAGGTAGGTCAGGACGATCCCGGCGAAGATGATCGCCGCGGTGCTGCTGTTCACCGTGTCGGCGCCGCCGCCCTGGAGCTTCGAGCCGATCCAGACCCACAGCAGCGGCACCGCGAGGCCGATGCCGAGAGCGAGCACGACTGCGATCGCCAGCCGAATTCCGCCGGCGCGATCGCTCTCCCTCGTGCTGTCCTCGCTATCCGCCACCGTAAGGCGCCGGACGAAGGTTCCCACACAGCCGGCCGCGAATCTAATGCCATGAACGCGAGCACCTCCAAGAGGCTCAGACCAGGCGTGCCGCCGGGCCCGTACCTGGTTGTCGGCCTGGCCCGCTCGGGGCAGGCGGCGGCGCTTTTGCTGGCGTCGCGGGGTGAGGAGGTGATCGGCTGCGATGTGGGTTCGCCGGCGGGGCTGGAAGGGCTTCGGGAGGCCGCCGTCGAAGTTCACCTGGATACGGATGGAGTCCCCCTGCTCGAACGCGCTCGCTGCCTGGTCAAGAGCCCCGGCGTACCTCGCGAGGCGCCGGTCGTGCGGCTGGCTCGGGAGCGCGGGATCCCGGTGCTCGGCGAGCTCGAGCTGGCCTGGCGAGTCCTTCCCAACCGGTTCGTCGCGGTGACCGGGACCAACGGCAAGACCACCGTGACCGAGTTGCTCGGGCACGTGTGGCGCACTGCCTCCGAGCCCGTCGCGGTCGCCGGCAACGTCGGGACCCCGCTCGCATCGCTCGCCGGTGAGGTCGCAGAGGACGTGACGGTCGTCTGCGAGGCCTCGAGCTTCCAGCTCGAGGACGCCGAGGCGTTCGCGCCGGAGTGCGCCGTGCTCCTCAACGTCACCCCCGACCACCTCGACCGCCATCACGACTTCGAGGACTACCTGCGGGCGAAGCTCCGCATCTTCGCCAACCAGGGGAACGACGACGTCGCCGTGTTCAACGCGGACGAGCCCGCGCTCGAAGGCAGGGACCTGGGCGGCTGCGCCCGGCGGATTCCGTACTGTCGCGGAGCCGACCCCGATTGCGCCGTCTCGATCAACGAGGACGTTCTCTTCGTGGGATCCGAGCCGCTGATGGAGGTCGCCGAACTGTCGCTGCCCGGCCCGCACAACGCCGACAACGCGATGGCGGCCGCCGTCGCCGCGACGGCGATGGGGATCGATCGCGGGTCCATCCGCGAGGCGCTCCGGACCTTCCCCGGCGTCCCGCACCGGCTCGAGCGGGTCGCGGAGATCGACGGGGTCCTCTACATAAACGACTCGAAGGCGACCAACGTGGCCGCGGCGGCGGCCGCGCTCCGCTCGTTTGACGGCGGGGTGCGGGCGATCCTCGGTGGGTCGCTCAAGGGCGGCGGCTTCGAGGGCCTGGCCGAACCGGTCGCCGAGCGCTGCGTCGCCTGCTACCTGATCGGCGAGGCGGCCGATGCGCTGGCGAGCGACCTGGCCGGCTCCGGCGTGGAGCTGCGCCGCAGCGGCGACCTGGAGGCGGCGGTCCGCGAGGCCGCCCGCGACGCCGTTCGGAGCGAGGTGGTCCTGCTCGCCCCGGCGTGCGCGAGCTTCGACGCCTACCGCGACTACGAGGAGCGGGGCGAGCACTTCCGCTCCCTGGTCGAGGAGCTCGAGCGATGAGCGCGTTCTCGCTCGGCCGGCTCGGGCCCCGGACCCGGACCAAGTCCGGCGCGCAGCCCATCGAGTACAGCCTCCTGCTCACCGCGACCCTTTGCCTGCTGGCGTTCGGTGTCGTGATGGTGTTCAGCGCGAGCTCCACGACCCAGCTGTTGGGCCAGAGCGGGGACAGCGCCTACTACCTCAAGCGAACGCTGGCCGTCGGCGCGATCGGACTCGTGCTCATGCGGCTGATGTCGGTGCGCGGCGCCAAGGTGATGCGACCGCTCACGGGCCTGCTGCTGATCGTCTCGTTCGGCCTCCTGCTCGCGGTGATGCTGCCGGGCATCGGCAGCTCGGCGAATGGGGCGCAGCGCTGGATCGGCGCCGGGCCGCTTCAGATTCAGCCCTCCGAGCTCGCGAAGCTCGCGCTGATCCTCTACGGCGCGAACCTGCTCGCGACCCGGCCGCAGATGACGCGCGAGATCCGCACGCTCGTTCCGTACCTCGCAGTCGTGGGGATGGGCTGCCTGTTGATGATGGCCGAGCCGGACCTGGGCACCGCCATCGTCGTCTCCCTGAGCACAGCGGCCCTGCTCGTGGCGTCGGGGGTGAAGATCCGGCACCTCCTGCTCCTGGCCGCCGGCCTCGGAGCGATCGTGCTGCTCCTGATCCTGATCGAGCCGTACCGGATGCAGCGCCTGACCGGGTTCCTCAATCCCACGGGCGACCCGAGCGGCGCCGGGTTCCAGGCGATCCAGGCGAAGATCGCGATGGGCTCCGGCGGCTTCTTCGGCGTCGGCCTCGGCCAGAGCCTGCAGAAGGCCTTCTATCTCCCTGAGGCCCACACCGACATGATCGCCGCGGTGATCGGCGAGGAGCTCGGCTTCGTGGGCATCGGAGCGCTTCTCGGGCTGTTCGGCCTCTACGGCTACGCCGGGCTCCGGACCGCCCAGCGTGCCAAGGACCGCTACACGAAGTTGCTCGCCGCAGGACTGACCTCGATGGTCCTGATCCAGGCGATCGTCAACCTCTTCGCCGTCATGGGGCTCGCGCCGCTGACGGGCGTCCCGCTCCCGTTCGTCTCCTACGGGAACTCGAGCCTCCTTGTGATGCTCGCCTCGACCGGCCTGCTGCTCAACATCGCGAAGGGCGGCACGGCCGCGGCTCCGGCCCGCACCGGAAGCGGCGCTGCGAGACTCCGGGTCGTCGACGGCGGTCGAGCAGCTCGCGGCAGAGCGAGCACCGCCGCAGGAAGGAAGGCCACGAGCCGTGCCAAGAGTCGTGATAGCCGCGGGGGGGACCGCGGGACACGTCGTTCCAGCGCTGGCCGTCGCCGACGCGCTTCGCGATAGCGGCTCCGAGGTCTCGTTTCTCGGCACCCGCGAGGGCCCCGAGGCGCGGATGGCGCCCGAGGCCGGCTATGAGATCGACTACCTCCACGTCCGCGGAATCGAGCGCGGCTCGCCGCTGAAGGCGATCGCCGCGGGCGCCCTCGCAGTCAGCGCGACCGGGACGGCGCGCGGGGCGCTTCGCCGGCGGGAGGCGGATGTCGTCATGGGTGGCGGCGGCTACGTGGCGGGCCCCGCCGGCCTCGCGGCCCTGTCGCTGCGGGTGCCGCTGGTGCTCACCGAGGCCGACCGCCACCTTGGGCTCGCCAACCGCCTGCTCGCCCGCCGGGCGCGTCGCGTGTGCCTGGCGTTTCCGATCCCGGGACGGGAGGGGGAGCGGTATCTCGTGACGGGCCGGCCCGTCCCGGCGGCCGTGGGCAGGGCGGACCGTGAAGGCGCGAGGGAGCGATTCTCAGTCGCCGCCGATGACCGCTGCCTGCTCGTCTTCGGCGGGAGCCAAGGGGCTCGCTCGATCAACCTCTGCGCGCTGGACGCCTTCACGGACGATGGACCGGCGGCCCGGGACCGCGGCTACCACGTGCTCCACATCGCCGGCAGCCGCGACTACCAGCTCGCCCGAGAGCGCATCGACCGCGCCCCGGGGGCCGAGCGCTACACGCTCCTCGAATACGAACCGAACCTGGCCGACGCCCTCGCCGCCTCCGATCTGGTGCTCGCGAGGGCGGGCGGCTCCGTGTTCGAGGTGGCGGCCGCCGGGCGGGCGGCGATCCTCGTCCCCTACCCGTACGCCACGGCGCAGCACCAGCACGCGAACGCTGCCTGGATGGCCGACGCCGGCGCGGCGCTCGTCATCGAGGACGAGGCGCTCGACGCGGCGGCGCTCGCCCGCACGGTGGGAGAGCTCTTCGCGGACACCCAGCGCCTGCGGGACATGTCGGCGGCCTCCCTTTCCCTGGCCCGCCCGGACGCCGCCGAGCGCATCGCGGCGGCGATCGTCCAGGCTTCCCGGCGATGACCGACTGGCGGGACCGAAAGCTCCACTTCATCGCGATCGGCGGCGCGGGCATGAGCGGGCTCGCCCTCGTGTGCCGGCGGCTCGGCGCCACGGTCTCCGGTTCGGACCGCTCCGACGGCCCCTACATGGAGCACCTGCGAGCGGCCGGCCTCGAACCGGGCGTGGGGCACGACTCCTCCGCCGTCCCTCCCGACGCCGACGTGGTCGTCTCGACGGCCGTCGGGCCCGACAACCCCGAGCTCGCGATCGCGCGCGATCGGGGCCAGCGGATCATGCACCGAGGCGAGTTGCTCGCTGAGCTCTCTTCGATGAAGAGGCTGATCGCCGTCGCCGGGACCCACGGCAAGACGACGACGGCCGGGATGCTTGCCCATGCGCTCGTCGCCATCGGCGCCGACCCGGCTTTCCTCCTCGGCGGTGAGCTTCCGGGGGCCGGCGAGGGTGGCGCCGCCGCGAACGCCGCGTGGGGCGCCGGCGAATGGATCGTCGCCGAGGCCGATGAGTCCGACGCGAGCTTCCTGCGCCTGCGCCCCGAGATCGCGGTGGTGACGAACGTGGAGCTCGATCACCACTCCCACTGGTCCTCGCGGGCCGAGCTGATCGATGCGTTCGGGCGCTTCTGCGCGCCCGCCTCCGGTCTCGCGCTGCCCGCCGACGGCAGCCTCGACGCGCTCGCCGAGGGCCAGCGGGTGGTGGGATTCGACGCCGACGCGCCCGGCCCGCCGCTCGAGCTGCGCGTGCCGGGCCGCCACAACCGGCTAAACGCCCGCGCGGCGCTTGCCGCGGTCGAGCTCGCGGGCCTCGACGTCGACGGTGCGAGCGCGGCCCTGTCGTCGTTTCCCGGAATGCTTCGCCGCCTCGAGCTCAAGGGCCGGCGCGACGGCGCGACCGTCTACGACGACTACGCCCACCATCCCACCGAGGTCGCGGCCACGCTGGCGGCGCTCCGTGAGCTCGGGCCGAGGCGCCTGATCGCCGTATTCCAGCCCCACCTCTACTCGAGGACCAAGGCCCTGACCCCCGGCTTTGGGCGCGCGCTCGCCGCGGCCGACGAGGTCGCCGTGCTCGACGTCTACCCGGCGCGGGAGGAGCCGGTGGGACCGCTGGCCGGCGTGAGCGGGCTGGACGTTGCGCGCGCCGCCGCCGACCACGCCGGCGGCAGGCCGGTGTGGTGGCTGGTGGACGCCGAGCGCGCCGAGCGTGCCCTCGCCCCCCGGCTGCGCGAGGGCGACGTGCTGGTCACGATCGGCGCCGGGGACATCTACCGCCTGGCCGACCGGCTCGTGGGAAGCGAGTAGGACAGCAGTGGAGATCCCCGGAAACGTCCAGGCCGACTATCCCCTCGCGCGGCTGACGACCGTCCGTGCGGGCGGCTCCGCCGACCTGTTCGCGAGGCCCACGAGCGATGAGGAGCTGATCGAGCTCCTGCGCTGGGCGGACGACCAGGGCCTCGCGGTCGAGGTCGTCGGCTCGGGCTCCAACCTTCTGGTCTCCGACGAGGGCGTGCGCGGGCTGGTGCTGAAGCTCGACGGGGATCTGAGCTCGGTCGAGCGGGAGGGGACCCGTGTTGTCTGCGGCGGCGGCGCCCGCCTGCCCTCTGCCACCGCGAAGGTCGCGCGGTGGGGGCTGACCGGGCTGGAGTTCGGGATCAACATCCCGGGGACGGTCGGTGGAGCGGTGCGGATGAACGCCAACGCCTACGGCGGCGAGCTGGATCGGGTCCTCGAATGGGTGGACGTCTGCACCCCGGGTGGAGCCGAACGACGCACCCCGGAGGATCTCGGCTTCTCCTACCGGCGCTCCAACCTGCGACCGGGGGAGGTGGTGTCGCGCGCCTCGTTCGGCCTGGCCGAAGGAGACGTCGAGGAGATCAAGGCCACCCTGGCGGCCATGCGGGCCCAGCGCCGCGAGGCGCAGCCTTCGGGCATCAAGACCTTCGGCTCCACGTTCAAGAACCCGGCTGACGGCGGCCGCACGGCCGGGCAGTTGCTCGAGGCGGCGGGCTGCCGGGGGCTTCAGGTCGGCGGCGCGCGGTTCTCGCTAAAGCATGCGAACTTCGTGGAGAACGCCGGGGGGGCGACGACCGCGGACATCCTGGCCCTGATGGCGGAGGGCAGGCGGCGGGTGCACGAGGAATTCGGCGTCGTCCTGGACCCCGAGGTGCAGATACTGGGCGACCTCGAGTGGCCCGCCGGCTGGGATCTCGAGCCCAGCGATTGAGTCGCCAGGCAGGAGCCGTCCTGGACGGGGGCGAATATGTCGCCAATGAGTACCCCCGCCGCAACGGCCGCGGGCAGGCGGCGTGCCGGCGCTGGGTCCAGCCGATCGCCGGCGCGGCCCAAGTCATCCCGCAAGCCCCCCACTAAGCGATCTCCGCGCAGCAGGCCCACGGCGCGATCCCGCGGCTCCGCCCGCTTCTCGTTGAGCTCGTGGCGAACCCGGCTGATCGTGGTCGCCATGCTCGCCGGCGCCCTGGCGATCGCCTACTTCGCCTGGTTTCGCCATTCGTCGTTCGTGGCGGTCGAGAACGTCAAGGTCGAGGGCGTGTCCTCGGCGGACCGCGACCGCGTCACGGCCGCGCTCACCGACGCCGCGAAGGGCATGTCCACGCTTGACCTCGACGCCTCCAAGCTCGCGAGCGCCGTGAGCGGGTTCCCCACCGTCGCATCGGTGACCGCCGACGCCAGCTTCCCGCACGGCCTCACGGTCCACGTGACCGAGCGCACTCCCGTGCTCGCGGCGAGCGACGGCGACCACCAGGTCGCGGTGGCCGCCGATGGATCCCTGCTGCCGGGCGTCGAGGTGGCGGGCAACCACCTCCCGGCGCTCAAGGTCGACCAGCTCCCACCCTCCGGACGCCTGGGGGGAGAGGCGCTCGACGAGGCGCACGCGATCGCGGCGGCGCCCAAGCCCCTGACGCCGCTGATCGAGGGAGTCTCGGCCACACACGACTACGGCGTGGTGATCACGCTTCACGGCGGCATCGCCCTGCGCTTCGGCCCTGCATCGAACTCGACGCAGAAGTGGGCCGCCGCCGCCGCGGTCCTCGCCGACCCGAAGGTCACGACTCTGGGCTACATCGACGTCCGCGTGCCCGCCCGGCCCGCGATCGGTGGCTGAACCGGGCGCTGAGAGGCGTTCCTCAACCGCTACCTGAGACTCTCCGCAAACTGTCAACCCTCGACCCGGGGTCGAGTAAAGGCGTTTGCACGATTCCGTGCTATTCCTCTTAGCGTGCGTTGACACACAATCTCGGATGCCCTACCTTCGTGTAGGGCTTGAGGCTGAAACCGAGTCGAAACGCTCGACTACCGCTTTAGCCTCGAGCGGGTCAGATCAACGGGAGAACAGAGGCGAAAGCCAATGGTCGAATCGTCGTATCTCGCGGTCATCAAGGTCGTCGGCGCCGGCGGCGGCGGCACGAACGCGGTCAGCAGGATGGTCGATGCCGGCCTTCGCGGCGTCGAGTTCATCGCCATCAACACCGACGTCCAGGCCCTGCAGGCGTGCGAGGCCGACATCAAGCTTTCGATCGGGCATGAGCTCACCAAGGGGCTCGGAGCGGGTGCGAACCCGGAGATCGGGGGCGGCGCCGCGGCCGAGAGCCGCGACGACATCAAGGAGGCGCTGAAGGGCGCCGACATGGT
>Ga0164309_10001191_pt1 | contig 12962 bp, 10 predicted proteins | sample Whisoiple_247_MG_FD_109984 | JGI IMG/M metagenome (GOLD analysis project Ga0164309, IMG submission 109984) | Soil microbial communities amended with fresh organic matter from upstate New York, USA - Whitman soil sample_247_MG | ecosystem: Environmental > Terrestrial > Soil > Unclassified >... | reverse complement strand
CGTCGCAAGGCTCGCTTGGGGTTGCTGCTGAGCGTGCTGGCAATGCCGGTCATTGCGCTCAATTTGTGGCTCCTGGCCCGCGGCGCTCGTTCTGGCCAAACCCCCGAGCTCACGTCGGCGATCGTGTCGATTTTCAGAAATCCCACATATTTCGTGTGGGATCTGGCGCGCTTTCGCTGCGTCACGGTGATGCTCCACGCGCTGGCGCCGCTGTGCCTGCTGCCGTTGTTCGAGCTTGCGTGTTGGCCGCTGCTGCTGCCCGGCGTGCTCTTCACGTCAGCCACGACGCTGTATTGGCCCGACCACGCGGAGGGCTACGTAACGTCGCTGATCTGGTTGCCGGCGTGCTTCCTGGCCTTGGTCGTCGTTTTGGAGAAGCGGCGTGCGCTCGGTCGCGCGCCGCTCGTGGCCAGCGCATTGGCTCTGACGCTCACTGTCGTGAGTCACAGCTACAACTACGGTGCCTTGTTACGAGCCGACGGCTATGGTGGTTTGAATCCGGAGACCGTGCGTCGCTCGACCTGGGGCGATCAGCGCTATGCGGCGCTGCGCAAAGTCCTGCAGCCAATTCCGGCTACGGCCCGAGTTGCGGCCACGTCGTATTTGGTCTCGTTCGTGTCGAGTCGCCCAGATGCCTGCGATTTGGCCGTCCCTTGTGGCCGCCCGGACTATCTGTTGCTCAGCAACCGTGAGGTGTCGTCGGTCCGTCAGCAACTGACGGAGCTGTTTGCGACGCGGCAATACCGGCTGGCCTCGACCAGCTTCGACGAGTTTTACCTGTTTCAACGCTCGCCCGAGACGCCCGAAACTCGCGATGCGCTCGGCCGTCTGGGCATCGCGGTCCCGTAAATTTCAGCGCTCGATCGTCATCAGCAGGTATTTGGCGATGCCCGTCTTCGGGTGACAACGAATGACGGTCGATTCGACGACGCGCAACCCGGTCTGCGCGACCAGCGCTTCGTACTGCTCGCGCCGTCGGCAAAAACGCCCTCGATCCATGCTGGCGAGGAAATTGCTGATTACGCTCTTTTCGAGGTAAACGATGTCACTGGTGACGATGCGCTGCAGCGCGGGAGAGGCTTTGAAGCTGCCCAGCAGTGTCAGCACCTGATCATCGGACAGGTGGTGCAACAGACCACACAGCAGCACTCGTGAAGGCTGAATGCGCGCCACGTCTTCGGCGGTACAGAGCTGACATGCAAAGGAGACGTTGGGCCTGTCGCCGTAGCTCTTGCGCGCGAAGTTGATCGCCACGTCGTCCGTGTCGATGCCTTCGTAGCGCGCGAAGCCTTTCAGATAGCGCAGCGCATCACCCGTGCCGCAGCCGACGTCCAACACCACGTCGTTTGGTCCCGCGTTCACTCGGTCGTAGAACGGCGTCATGTCGATGCCGCCCACGGCCATCGGACGCACGTGGTTGTACACGAACGGCGTTCCCAAAACTCTCTGATACAGGTTCATCGAGTCATGGAATCCCAGCGTTTGAGGGCTGAGTCAAGGCGCCGCGGGCGCTCAGGTGTACGCGATTGCGGCTAGGTTCCCGACGGGCGCGGCCAGGGTGATGCGGCCAATGCCGCTCGCACGTAGGAACGAGAGCGCGCGCGGCTTGAGTGCGCCCGGAAGCGGCGAGAGCCGGGCCCAGTAGTCGATGGGATAGCGATTCACGACCCTGTGTACGATGATCCGAGAAAAGCCGGCGCGAGCCAGTAAGGCGCGCACGCTCTTGGGCGAAAATAGCTGCAAGTGCTCGACGTCGAAGATCGGTGACTTCGAGCCCATTGCGCGTGCCAGCAGTGCCCGCCGATTGTGGCAAACGACGAAGAGCGCGCCGCCTGGTCGCAGTAGGCTGCGTGCGTCTTGGCAGAGCGCGAGCGGGTCCAAGACGTGCTCGAGGGTCTGGAAACAGGTCACGAGCCGCAAGCTGGCCGGCGTAAAATCCGCATTACGGAACGGTGAATGGCGAATCAGCGCCCGGAGCTCGGGCTTGGCGACGGCGACCGGCGCGGCGGAAGGCTCGACGCCGACCACGTTCGTGAAGCCGTGCCGAATCAGCTGCTCCAAGAACGCGCCGTCGCCCGTGCCGATGTCGAGCGCGCCATCGCGATCCGGCAAGCAAGCCGTGATGCTCGGCAAGAAGCCGGCGTAAGTCAGGCTGGCGTAGCGCGACTCTTCGGAGGCATCGAAGGCGGCGTCACGGTACGCCGTCTCGAGCGATTCGCGATCGGGCGCGGGGTTCGCGTACAACAGGTCACAGCGGCGGCACACCACCAGCGCGTGGTGCATGTACTCGGGCAGCTTGCGTGACGCGAACGCGAAGGCGTCGAGCGCGTCCGGATCGATGTTGGCGTCGGCGAACGGCTGACTGTCGTTTGCGCCGCAGCTTGGGCAGCTGCGGGCAACGAGCTGAAAGCGAAACCCCGCGCGCGTGAGCTCAGTCCTTGGTCCAGACCATGATGATGGTGCGCCCGAACAAGTGCGAGGTGAGCGCGTCGGTCACCCGCGATACCGGCACGATCAGCTTGTCCCAGGTGGCGATCTGAGCCTGTGTCGGGGCGCTGCGCTTCGCGACCCGAGCAAAGAGCGAGGCCAAAACCCCGAGCCCGTCCAAGTAGAACCAGTCCTCGAGCGACAAGCCTGCGGGCGCGACTGCTTTCAGGGAAGCGGAGGTGTAGCGGCGAAAGTGCCCAACGCTCTGATCGAACGGAGAAAACAGAAACGGCAGCGCGGGCGACAGTACGATCAGCGAGCCGCCCGGCGCTAGGTGTTGAACGGCGCGTTCGACCTCGGCGCGATCGTGCTCGATGTGCTCCAGCACGTCGATGTAGACGATGCTGTCGAAGCGTTCACCGCTGGCGATCGTGTCCAGCGTTCCGCATTGCACGCGTGGCGGCTTTGGGTGGGTCGCGAGCCGGGCCGAGAGCTGTTCACACAGGGCAGGGTCGGGTTCCAGGCAGGTCCAACGCTCGGCGCTCTCACCCAAATAGTCGAAGGTTGCGCCGAGCCCCGCGCCGACGTCGAGCACGTTGCCGCGCACGAACGGCCGCACTCGGCTGGCCCAATAATTCTTCCAGCGGGTGGCTTTGATGAACAGCTCGAGTTCGCTGCCGACGTAGGAATACTCGGTTTCTGCTGACATTAGGTCTCGCTAGTGCTGAAGATCGTGCGAATGGACTCGACGTAGTGCTTCGCGTCCATCAGCGGCACGACCGTACGCGCTGTTCGCAGGCTGAGCACGACGAACACGCCGATTGCGGGAATCAATACTGCCTGAGAGAGCAGGATCGAAAGAGTGCCGGCCACGTCGGAGGCCCAGCCGGGAATTGGCCAGGGAGTGGCCACGCGGATGCCGATCGTCGCGATGATGCCGGCAAACGCGCCCGCCGCCAGCACCATTGCCACGAGCACCAGTCGGACCAGCGCGACGTCCGCGTACACCGCCACGGCCGTCAATCCGTGCACGACCAAGGAGATGAAGTTCATCTTGGAGCGGCCGGAGTAACGTTCCCCGCGGGCTGTGTCGATCTTGACCAGCGGTACGCGGGAGCGCGTCAACGTTGCTGCGAGGTGATTCCAAATGCCGGCCTGGGAAACGATGGCGCGCAGGGCGGGCTTGGGAATCAGGCAATAATTGCCGAAATCGATCTGTGTCCCGGTCAAACTCCCGAACAGGAATTTGTACACCTGGTACGACAGGCGAAACACGATGGGCTCGCTCCGGCGCGCGCGACGCGCGCAAACCACAGAGCCCGGATTCGCGGAGCTCGCAGCCAGCAGGCGCGGAATGTCGCTCGGCAGATCTTCACCGTCACCGTCCATGACGATCACGGCGGAGCAGTTCTCCAATTCGTCTTTGGCGAGGACGAGGCCGACGGCGATCGCCCGTTGGTGCCCCAGATTGCAGGCGAGCCGCGCAATCTCGAAGCTGTCGAAGCTCGCTGGGTCGAACGAGTCCCAGGTGTCGGGCGCGCTGACGGTGGAGGCATCATCCATGATGATGATGCGATAGCGAAGATTGTGCGCCTGCCCCACACTCCCCAAATCAGTCAACAATCGCGCTGCGGAATCCCAATCGTTGAACGCTGGGATTACGATGCAAACCCGCTCCACCATGCGTCGCTCGTTATAGCCCGAAGGCGGGGCTGCACCAATCACGTCTTCTTCTCGGCATCGAGCGCAAAGGGCGGGTAAGGGTGGGTTGAAGGGGCCGGTGCTCTATCACGGATGGCTGAAGCGAGCGAGCTGCGAGCACATCGCCAGCGCCATGCTAGAACGGCGCCCGGTATCGGCACGTCCCGCCAAAACCCGCGGGGCGCCGGGGACGGCGAAAAGTAGCTGCTGCTCGCGGGCCCCGGGAAACAATGATAGTGACCTGCGCTCTTACCGCAGAAACCCGGCAAATATCATGAACGAAGTCCAGTACAGTCTCCCCGCGTCGGGGATCGCGAAGCGCCTCCTCAAGGGCGGCGGAGTCGCCGAGGAGCGGGTTCGGGTCGAGGCGAGCCGCCGGCCGGGTTGGGCGTTTCCGTTCGCGCGAGTGTGGAGCCTGCGGCTAGCCAGCTTGCTGCCCGTGGTGGCGCTGTTCGCGTTGTTCCTCGTCACCGGGTCGCGCGGCATCAACCTCGGTTATCACTGGGACGAGCAGGACTGGCACATCACCCCCGTCCGCACGATGGTGCAAACGGGGATACTTCTGCCGAAAAGTTACATCTATCCGTCGCTCGATAAGTGGTTGGTAATGATCCCCGCAGCCGTGCGTGGAGCCCGAGCTGCCATCGCTTCGGACGGTGACCCGGCGGCCGTGCAAGCGGCGATGCTGAACATGTTCGACACCGGCAACTATCTCCTGCGGGTGAGAGAGGTGTTCCTGTTCGTCAGCGCGCTGGCCATCTTCTGGACGTACGGCGCGGCCATCGCGCTGCGCTATCGGCGTTGGGAAGCGTTCGTCGCCGCCTGCGGAATCGGCCTGTCGTGGGAGTACGCCTATCACTCGCGCTGGGCAGTGACGGACTGCATTCTCGTTCAGTTCACCGCGCTCACGATGTTCATGCTGGCGCTCTTCCACCGGACCGGCAAATCGCATTGGTTGCACGCCGCAGCCTTCGCCGCGGGGCTCGGCATGGGCACCAAGTATCCGGGCGTGATTCTGCTGTTCTGGGTGCTCGTGGCCGGTGCCTTGACTCTGCCGCTCACGGCCTACGTCGAGCAGCTGAAGCGGGCCGTGACGCTCGGCGTGATCGCTTCGGTGGTGTACTTGTTCACGACGCCCGGCACGGTGCTCGAACCGATCGTGTTCATCACCGACACGCGGATGATCTCCAACTACTACGCACACAACCACCACGCGGGTCACACGACCACGGGTTCGTGGAATCACGCGCTGGTCGTGCTCGAGTATTACGGCTTCTCGCTGTTCTCGAGCTACGAATGGCTCGCCGTGCCGATGTTCGGAGCGACGCTCGCGGGTGCGGTGCTTTGGGTGAAGAAAGATCGGCGTTTTTCGACCTTTTTGGTCGGTTTCCCGATCCTGTTTCTGTTCATGTTTTGCGCCAAGTATCGGGTGATGATTTGCCGCAATTACCTGTTCTTGTTCCCGTGCTTCGCGATCTTGATGGCGCGCACCGTCGGTGACATTGCCCGTTGGTTGCCGAAACCGTCTCTGCGGTGGCTCTACGGTGCTGGCCTAGTCGCTGTGTTTTGTCTGCAGGCGGCCTTCCTCATCAAGGCTGCCGAGAGCATCCGCCACTACGATCAAGATCGATACGTGCGCGAGTCGGTCGACTACATGACCAAGCACGCGGACACGAAGTTCCGTGTGTCCAAGAAGGTCCGTCAGAGCGTGCAGGCGCAGCACCTCACCCTGCCGAAGAACGTCGTGGGCGATCGCGCTCCCTTCAACCAGGTACTGTTCTGGGCCATCGCCGAAGGCCCGGGTTCGTGGAATTTTCAGACCAACGATCAGTGGCTCACCAAAGCCATCTTCGGCCCGCTCGAGATCAGCTTCAATTGGTACGCGGGCTGGATGGGGCAAGATCGCCTGGTGGTGATGACCCTGGAGAAAGCCAGAAATACCGGCGTCGCTTTGGCTCGTTGATTCACCCGGTTCGCCGCGAGAGAGCTTCCGTGAGTCATTCGCAATGTCTGGTTCACCAATACGTCCGGTACTGATCACAGGGTGCTCGGGCTTCATCGGGGCAAACTTGGCGGCTGCGGTCAGCGCGCGTGGTGGCCGCGTGATCGGCGTGGAAAGGCCAGGCTGCAGTTCCTTTCGCACGCGTGAGCTGAACGCGGTCGAGCTAGTGCGTCTGGATCTGCGTCAGCAGTCAGAGGTGCACGGCTTCATCCAGCGGGTGAAGCCGCTCGCCATCTTCAATTGCGCGGCCTACGGCGCCTACGCGGTGCAAGACGACCCGCAGCGCATCTTCGACGTCAACGTGCTCGCCGTGCGCCACTTGCTCGAAGCCGTGCGCGGGCTCGCTGGTTTTCAGGCGTTCGTGCAAGCCGGCAGTTCTTCCGAATACGGCAGCAATTGCAGCGGCCCGAATGAAGATGCCCGCGCCGAGCCTGATAGTGAGTACGCGGTTTCCAAAGTCGCGGCCACGCAGCTCGTACGGATGTACGCCAAGAAATACGGCGTGCCGGGCTGGGTGCTGCGCTTGTACTCGGTGTACGGCCCCTACGAAGACTTCAGTCGTCTGATCCCGAATCTCCTCGGACACGCGCAGGAAAGACGCCTCCCACCGCTGGTTAGCCCCAACACCTCGCGCGACTTCGTCTACGTGACCGACGTCGTGCGGGCTTTCGAGGCTGTGCTCACGCAGGCCGCACAGCTCGAGCCAGGCGAGGTATTCAACGTTGGCAGCGGTGTTCGCACCACGCTCGCTGAATTGGTGCGAGTCGTGCGTGAGCTGTTCGAGGTTCGCGCCGAGCCCGCTTGGGGCACGATGCCCGATCGCGCCTGGGATCATCCCGAATGGTTTGCCGATCCGAGTAAGGCGGCTCGCGTGCTGGGCTGGCGTAGCTTGGTGCCGCTGCGCGCGGGGCTTTCGGCGTTTGCACGCTGGATCGACGACCATCCTGAACTGGTGACCGAAGGGCGCGCCGACACCGTGTTGGAGTCCAAGCCGTGACCGAGGTCACGCGGCCCGAGGCGCTCGCGCGCGCGGCGTTGGCTATTCGCCGCAGATTCTTGGGCATGCATCATCAGGCGCGTTCGGGCCACATCGGTAGCGGCCTTTCCGCGATTGACCTGCTCACGTACCTGTATGCGGCTTGGTTGCAGCCAATCGATCAGCTGATCCTGAGCAAGGGTCACGCTGCGTCGGCGCTGTATGCGACGTTGAACCACTTCGGCAAGCTCTCCGACGCCGAACTTTCGACGTATTACCAGGACGGCACGCTGCTGCCGGCACACCCCGCGCCCGGCGGTGTTGCGGCGATTCCCGCGGCGACCGGCTCGCTCGGACATGGGCTGCCGATCGCGGTCGGGATGGCGCATAGCTACAAGCACCTGCGCTCGAGCGAAGCGCGTGTCGCGTGCTTGTTGTCCGACGGCGAATGCAACGAAGGTTCGACCTGGGAGGCCGCGTTGTTTGCCGCGCATCATCACCTGGACAATCTCACCGTGCTCGTCGACGCCAACGGCATTCAGGCCTTCGGGCGGACCGAAGAAGTGCTGGCACTCGAACCCTTCGCGAAAAAGTGGGAGGCGTTCGGTTTCGACGTCAGCGAGTGCAACGGTCACGACTTTGCGCAGATTCACGCGGCACTTGGTCGGCCCGCGCTGTCGCGTCCGCGCTGTGTGATCGCTCGCACGATCAAGGGACGCGGCGTCAGCTTCATGGAAAATACGGTGGATTGGCACTATTGGCCGATGAGCGACGCTCAGTACGGCCAAGCCATCGCCGAGCTCGATCAGGCTGAAAGGGAGCTCTTTCGATGAGAGTCGCTTTCGTCGAAGCCGTAGACGACGCGCTGGCTCGCGACCCAAAGTCGTTGTTCATCACTGGCGATCTGGGCTTCAACGCCTTCGAAAGTTTGGTCGTCAAATACGGCGCGCGCTTCATCAACGCGGGCGTTGCCGAGCAAAGCATGATCGGCTTGGCAGCGGGAGTTGCGCTCACGGGGCTGCGCCCGTGGGTGTATTCGATCGCTCCGTTCGCGACCTACCGCTGCGTGGAGCAGATCCGAAATGACCTCTGCTTGCATCGCTTGCCGGTGTGCGTCGTGGGGAACGGCGGAGGTTTCACGTACGGCATCATGGGCCCCACGCATCACGCGCTCGAAGATTTGGCCGTGTTGAAGGCGCTGCCCAATATCCAGCTGTTTTTCCCGTGCGCAAGCGATCAAGTGGCTGCGGCGGTCGGCTCGATCGCCGCGCTCGACGGCCCGTCGTATCTTCGCCTCGCCGTGTCTGCTTACGACACGGCGTGCGCACCAATTTCCGAAAATCCGCTCACCCTCACCCGCTCCTACGCGAAACGCAGTGACGCGCGCGAGCCCGCCGCGACGGTGATCGGCGCGGGTCATGGCGTGCAGGTCGCCCTGCGTGCGCTGGCTGCGCATGGGCTCGATCGTGAGAATGTGGACGTCTTCGGCATGACGCGCTTTCCGTTCCGGCTCGCCGACGACTCGGCACTGATGGCCAGCGTGCTCGAGACCAAGAAGGTCGTGTTCGTGGAGGAGCACTACGCCGCCGGAGGAATGGGCGAATCACTCAGGCTGGCACTGCCGTCACAGGTCGACTTTTCGCTGTTGAGCGCCAGTTACCGGCCCGATCAGCGCTATGGCAGCGCGGCGTTTCACATGCACCAAACGCAGCTCACCCCGGAGGTGCTCGTTGAGCTCGTCCGAGCACGATTGAGCGCGCCATGAGCGCAGTCGCACAGCGCACGCGTAAGCTGAGCGCAATTGCTGCTTGCTACAAGGACGAGCAAGCCATCCCGTTCATGGCCGAGCGGCTTCAGAAGACCTTCGAGAAGATCGACGTCGACTTCGAAATCATCTTCGTCAACGACGGCAGCCCGGACGACACGCAGACCGTGATCGAGCGTTTGGCCGCCGCGAACCCCAAGATCAAGGGCATCACCCACAGCCGCAACTTCGGCTCACAGAACGCGTTCACGAGCGGTATGAAGCTGGCGACGGGCGACGCTTGCGTCTTGCTGGACGGTGACCTGCAAGATCCGCCGGAGCTGATCGAGGGCTTCTACGAGAAGTGGCTCGAGGGGTACGAGGTGGTTTACGGCGTGCGCACGCGCCGCGAAATGCCGCGTTTGCTCGAGTTCGGATACAAGGGATTTTATCGGCTGTTTCAGAGCATGGCGTACATCCGCGTGCCGGTCGACGCGGGGGACTTTTCGCTCATCGATCGCAAGGTGATGACCGTACTCAATGGTTTGCCAGAGCGCGACCGCTTCGTGCGCGGTTTGCGCGCATGGTTCGGCTTCAAGCAAATCGGCGTGCCTTACGTGAGGCCCGAGCGCATGTTCGGTCGTTCGACGAACAGCATGCTTGCCAACTTCCGTTGGGCTAAAAAGGGCATCTTCTCCTTTTCGTACGTCCCGTTGGAGATGATCGCGCTGGGCGCGCTGATCGTGTCGTTCATCGCGGTGGTGGCGGCTTTTGCTCAGATCATCAGTCGCATCTTGCACCCGGAGATCCCGCATGGGGTGGCGACGATCATCGTCATTAGCTTGTTTCTGGGGGCGATCAATTTGTTGAGCCTCGCGTTCATCGCCGAGTACGTGGCCAAGATTTTCGAAGAAGTGAAGCAGCGTCCCCAATTCGTCGTCACCAAACTGGTGAACTTCGAACCGCCATCGTCGACCGACGCGCCTCAAAGACCTTGATGCGGCTCAGATGGCTCGGATCACGGGCGCTAGCAGGGGCGAGGAGCCGCGCCACGGACCCGGCGAGATCGCCGAGGGGTCGGCTCGACAGGCAGAAAATCCGCGTCTAGCCGTGAAATTTTCGCGGGTTCGTGCCCGGGCGCGCGGCGCGCAAAGATCTCGCGTAATGCGAGACCCAAGAGCCCTTGTTTGCTATCTTCCGCCGCGCGATGGGCAGATGTGACAGGTTGCAAACGGAACCACAGCGGCTAGTAGGTCTCGGGGAAGTTCGGTCATGGTGAGTTCAGAAAAAGGCGAGGCGGTTCCGCCAAACGAAGTCGATCGCGATGATGCAGCGCCGAGCGCGCACGAGCCCTTGCATACCCCCCAGGGTGAAGGGTCGAAGGCGCCGGGTGGCAAAGTCGTCGACTGGTTGCTGGCTCGCACCGAGCTCGCCCAGGCTCGCGCGGCTGCCTCGGAATTTACCAGCGAGCAGCGGGAATTTCTGCGTCGGGCCAAGCTCGCGCTCGAACTCGGTGAGCTGGCATATGCCCCCGGCAATACAGTTCGCTCGGGATCGACGGCGCCACTGGCCACGAACTTGTTTCGGCAAGCAGTGTACTGGGCGCTTCTGTCGCAGCGACCCAAGGGGGACCCCATCAGCCCCGAGCAGCTCTGGTCGGAGACCGATCGCTCGGTGTTGCAGTCGGTGGCCGGGAACGACGGGGAGTACGCCTACCTCTCGGTAGTCATGCGCTCCACATTCGTCGAGCTGGCCGAGGGCACGGAAGAAGCGCAGCGCACTGGCGCCGCTCAGTTGCGAAACGTCGCCAAGCGCGTCGTGAGCAATGCTCAGGGTGTGATTTGGCGCTTCGAGTGGGCCAAAGTGAAGCGCGTGCTGCGCGTGGGCTTGGTCCTGCTCGTTCCAGTAGCCGCTGTGATCGCGCTATGGCCTGAAAAGCGCGATTTGGCCAAGGGCGTGCCGTGGCACGTCAGCTCCAGCGCCGCCGAGTGCCACCCCGATAAGCACGAGTGCGGTGAAGTCAAAACGGACATCTTGTTCCACACCGCGCTCGAGAAAAACCCGTGGTTCGAATACGACTTCGGCGCGCCGATCGCGTTCTCGTCGCTCACGATCAAAAACCGGAGTGACTACGGGCAAGACCGCACAGTCCCGCTCGTGGTCGAGGTGAGCAACGACGACAAGTCGTTCACCGAAGTTGCGAAGCGCGAAGCGGTGTTCGACGTCTGGAAGCCGAGCTTTCCGACGCAACACGCGCGCTATCTGCGGCTCCGCATCCCGCGCGACTCGATGTTGCATCTCGAAGCCATCAAAGTTCATCCGTGACGGCGCGCTTCACTAGATGCAGCTGCCGTACACTGATCACTATTCCGAAGCCGTAGCCATCGCGGGCGAGGTGATCGGCGTCGCGCTGACGGCCGTCGTTTGGTCGCGATCGTTCAGCACGCGAATCGCGACCGCGACGTTCACGGGCGCGATCGCGATTGCCGCGCTGTTGCCTGCGGCCATCCCGGAATTGGGGCTCATCTCCAAGGATCTCACCGTCCTGCCCATTTTGCAGGTGTCGGCGTCACTCGCGACCTTGGCCATCTTCTTGGGTCAGCGGTTGAATTGGTTCCGCGCGTTGGCAGTCCTGGGTCAGGTGGGCTTGGCGGCGCTCGCGAACTACGTGCGTCAATCCGACAACGAGCTCGCGTTCCTGCATCTGTTTTGGTACGGGGTTTTGGTCGGCGTTCATTTGATGTGGGCAGCGCCGCCCAGGACGCATGAATACGAGCCCGATGAGGGCCCTGCGCGACCGTCCTTCGTCGTGCAGGAGGTGATCATCTTCGCGCTGACCGTCGGGTTGGCGTTCTTGATCACGAACCTGGTGTTCGATCGCTTCGTCTATAACGGCGACGAAGTCGCGAACAGTTTTCAGGCCAACGTTTACGGTCATCTTCGCGCTTATGCGCCGCTCCCGCCGTGCGCGCCGATGTTCGAGAACTACTGGGTGTTCCGGCACGAGGGGCGGGTGTTTTCGCAATACACGCCCGGCTGGCCGCTGTTCATGGCGATCTTCTCCCGTCTTGGCGTGATCTCGCTCGCGGGACCGGTGATGTCGGGCATTGCTGCCGTTGGCATCGCGCGGCTCTCGCGGCGCTTGGCGGCTGGCCTCGGTTCGACGCCGCAGGCGTCGAGACGCATCGTCAGCATCGCCAGCGTGCTCGGGCCGCTCCTCGCCTTCCTCGGTCCGGCGATGCTGCTGAACGGTGCCTCGCGATTTTCGCACACCATGGTGTGCGCTTGCTTCGCGTGGTCGATCGAAGCCCTGTGTGTCTTGTCCGACCCGGACAAGAGCCGGGCGCGTGCTTGGTTTGGCGGGATTGGCCTGGGCAGCGCGACTTCGCTGATGCTGGCGACTCGTCCGACGGACGGCGCCACGTTGGGCGTCGGGATTTTCATCTACTTCGCGTGGGCGGCTTTTCGGCGTCGCATCGGTTGGCGCGGCTGGGCGGGTACGGCGCTTGGCTTTGCGGCCTTTGGCGGCCTCAGTTTGGTCTTGCTCCGTCTGCAATTGGGGGAGTGGTTCCAAACTGGCTACAAGCTGACGCCGCTCATTCGTCCGGGGAATGAGTTCGTGATGAGTTGGCCGAAGCCAAATGAGCTGAAGTACGGCATCCCACTCGCGACGGGTGCTTACTGCTGGTGGCCAGCGACACCGGCACTCGGTATTGCCGGGTTGGTTCGTGCGCTCGGCGGTCGTGAACGTCGAGTGGCGTTCATGTTGGCGGTCGGCGCACTCGCGCTGTTCGGCTTCTACTACTTCGTCGAGTTCGGACGCGGCGCCGACGATGGGCTCGGTCCACGCTACACTTTGCCGGTGGTAGTGCCGATGGCAACGGGCGGCGCTGCGCTACTAGCCCCCCTGTTCGCGCGACTGTCTCTGCCGAGGATGAATGCGCCGGCGAGCTGGCTTCGGTCTTTGCTGGCGCCCATGTTGGTGACCACCGCGATGGCCTATGGCGTGATCTGCGTCGCTCCTCTGCTCTATCCCGTCGCCTATCGCGAGTATTACAACTACACCGAGACGTTTCGCGCGGTCCGCAACAAGGGCCTGAAGAACGCGATTG
>Ga0164309_10001190_pt1 | contig 12964 bp, 8 predicted proteins | sample Whisoiple_247_MG_FD_109984 | JGI IMG/M metagenome (GOLD analysis project Ga0164309, IMG submission 109984) | Soil microbial communities amended with fresh organic matter from upstate New York, USA - Whitman soil sample_247_MG | ecosystem: Environmental > Terrestrial > Soil > Unclassified >... | reverse complement strand
GCCCACGTCGACGGGACCGCCGACGGCTTCGGCCTCTTCCACACTCCTCCGTCCGGCGCCCGGTCGCTCGTCGTCGTCGCGGGCAGCGCCGGGTCCGTCAACGAGCACGCGCGGATGCTCGGCTTCCTCGCCCGCAGCGGGCACGGCATCCGCGTCCTGCACTACCGCGGGCGGCTCGAGCACAGTCTGAGCAAGCTCCCCGAGACGCATCGGGTCGAGGTGCTTCCCGCCTCCCTCGGCTGGATCGAGGCCCGGGTCACCGCCGGTGCGCCCCGCCGCCGCCGGATCGCGCTGCGGGCCTCGCAGGAGGGCCTGCGCCTCGGTCGGCGCGCGCTCCCCGAGCTCGTGCCCGCCCGGCTGGCCGCACCCGCCTTCGGCCGGGTCGACACCCGCGCCGCCACGCTGCTCGCCGAGCCGGGGACGCGGCTCGTCCTCGACCGCGCCGGCTCGACCCTGCTGCGCGCGTGGGGCGACGACAGCCCCACCGTAGGCGCGCCCGAGCTCGCCGACCTCGTGCTGCGCACGGCCGCCAGCCAGCTGCGCGGGTCGCTCGCCGACGCGCACGCCGTCCGCGCGGCCTCGCGGCTGCTGCGCGGCGAGGCCGCACGCACCCGCGGCGAGCTCGACCCGGAGCTGTGGACGATGGTGGCCTACCGGCTGCTCCGCGCCGGCCGGCTCGAGGCCGCCACCGCTCTGCTCGACGACCGGGAGGCCCTCTTCGGCGCGCTCGCCCACCCCGCTCTCCAGGCACTTCACGCCGTCCTCACCGGCGTCGACCCGTCGACCGTCGACGTCGTCGACGCCGCCCGTGTGACGCTGCGTCACACCGACGACGCGCTGGCCGACGGCGACCTCGACCGCGCCGCCTTCCTCACGACGGTCGCTCTCGACCTGCTCTTCACACGGCGCCTGCACACGGCCGAGACGCGCTCGGCCATCGTGTCCGAGCCCGACGCCTTCCTCGCTCCCCTCAGGGAGACCGAGGTCGGCCGCCTGCTCGGCCGGCGCACGGCCAGCCCGACGCCGCGGGTGTCGCGGCTGTCGCGGCAGCAGCCGAGGGAGACCGACCGCCCTTGCGTCACCGTGCTGCCCGGCGCCTACCCGAAGTTCGCGGCGGCCGTCGTCGCCGGCCTCGACGACCGCGCCGACGTCGAGGTGCTCGACCTCTCGGCCCGGCAGAAGCGTTTCGCCAACACCGGGGTCGACCCGGTGACGGTGCGCGAGCGGCTGCTCGCCGCGACCGGCCACCCCCCGACGCTCGACCTCGCCACCGCGGAGGCGCTCTCGGCCGACGTCGTCTTCGTCGACTGGGCCGACAAGGGCCTGACCTGGCTGACGCAGGTCGTGCCGGAGGGGACGCGCGTCGTCGTACGCCTGCACGGCGTCGACACCTTGAGCGCCTGGCTGCACACCGCCGAGTGGGACAAGGTCGACGACGTGATCTTCCCGAGCGACCACCTGCGGCGTGCGGCGGCGGCGGCGCTGGGAGGACGTCTGGACGGCATACGCCAGCACGTCGTCGCCAACCCCGTCGACGTCGAGCGCTACGTCCTGCCCAAGACCGAGTCCGCTCGCACGACGCTCGGGATGGTCGGCTGGGCGCAGCAGGTCAAGGACCCGCTGTGGACCCTCGACGTCCTCGCCGCGTTGCGCCGGCACGACCCCCGCTGGCGGCTGCGGCTCATCGGCGCCGACTTCGCCGTCGACGACCCCAACCCCGTCGAGCGGGAGGCCGCTCGCGCCTTCCACGCCCGGATGGGCGACCCGCTCGTCGCCGACGGCGTCGACTTCGTCGGCTACACGGCGCGGCTGCCCGAGCACCTCCGTGAGGTCGGCTGGGCCGTGAGCTCGAGCCGCCGCGAGGGCTTCCACATCGGCCTCGTCGAGATGGCCGCGAGCGGCGCCGTCCCCGTCGTGCGCGACTGGCCGGTGTATGCCGGCATCGGCGGTGCCACGAGCCTCTTCCCTGCCGACTGGGTGTCGACCACCGCGGCCGAGGCCGCTCAGCGGATCCTCAGGGTCAGCGGCTCCGGGACGTGGGACGACGCGAGCGGGCGCACCGTCGACACGGTGCGCGAGCGCTTCAGCGGGACGGACTCGGCAGAGCGGCTGCGCCGGATCGTGCTGGGAGAGCGCTGATCCGGCGGAGCACCTGCACCGCCGCGCTGACGTGCTCGATCGGCGAGCGGTGGTCCAGGGGCTGCTCGTCGAGGGCGCTGCCCTCCTCGACGACGCCCCACACCTGGGTGCCGCTGCCCCGGTAGTCGCTCCACTTCGACGGCAGGAAGGGGTTCGGCGCCCCCGGTGGGCTCACCGCGTCGTTGACGAGCAGACAGTCCATCCGGCGCGACAGCGCGAGGAACTCGAGGTAGCCGACGAAGGGCCCGACGCGGACGCAGTCGGTGAGCCCGCGTGCGACGACGACGTCGTGCAGCTCCTCGGGCTTCGACGTGTAGACGTGGAGCATGACGCGCTCGCGGGACTCGCGAGGGAGCAGGGCCAGGGCGTCGAGCACCCCGGAGACGCCGCGGTTGGCGTAGAAGTTGCCGAAGTAGCCGATGTGCCGCCGGCCCGGGTCCAGCTGGTGCGTCGACGGTTTCGCGTCGTAGAGCGCGGCCGGCGGCGTGGGGTGCGGTGACACGACGGCGACCTGCTCGACGCGGGCCGCGAGCTCGCGGTCGTGGCAGCTCTCGAGCATGAAGTCGCGCTGGCGCGTGTTGGTGAACATCACCGAGTCCGCGAGGGCGAACGCCGCGACCTCGCACCACTCGAAGGCGTTGAGGCCGGCGGGTGGCCGGAACCCGACCGCCTCGACCGCCGACCGCAGTCGCGCGAGGGTGCGGTCGTCGTGGGCCGGTGCCACACGGACCTGCCCGAGGACGTCGTGCGACAGCGGGTCGGAGAACTCGGCGTCCCAGTGCAGCCCGGGCCGCGCCGACTTGAGCGCGACCGCGAGGAAGTGGGATGCCGCGAACTGTGCTCTGCTGTAGACGGACTCGTACTCACCCTGTAGCGACTCCCAGCGGAGGAAGGTCTCGAGACCGAGCTGCTGGTAGTCGACGATGGAGCCCCATGAGCTGAAGGCCGTGCGTGAAGGCACGGCGGCGAAGCGCCGGACGAGGCCGCCGCAGAGCTGCACGAGGTCAGGGTCCTGGTGGCGGATCGAGTCCATCGCGTTGCAGATGACGTCGACGGGCTCGCCGCGGTCGTGGACGCGCTTGGCCGCGACGACCGCAGCGGTGTCGCTGTAGGGCGGGAAGCAGTACGACGCGACGAGGCGACGGGCGAGTGCGTTCATGGTGGGTCCTCAGACGGTGACGTGGACGGTGGGGTCGCCGTGGAAGGCGAGCACCCCACGGCGGGAGAGCAGCTCGACGTCCGAGATCGGCCACGTGTGACCGTCCGGCGTCGACGCGCGCACCGACACGAAGTTGAAGCGGTCCGTCGAGTAGACGCGGCCGCCCTCGGCGCGCACCTTGTCGAGGAACGTCGTGTCGACCCGCCGCGGGAGGTCCTCGAACCGCAGCCGCGCGGCGAGGTCGCGCTTGAGGAGCAGGGTGCCGCCCTGGACGAGGTCGACGTAGCGGTGCTCGGCGTCGGGGAAGCGCAGCAGGGTCGCGCCCGTCGCGGTGAGGTGCGCGTAGTGCGCCCACTTCCCGACGACGGCCGCGTCGGTGTAGTCGAAGGCGCGGACGAGGTCGCGGAGGTAGTGCGCGGCGTAGACGTTGTCGTCGTCCATCTTGGCGACGTAGCGCCCGGACGCGGCGTCGACGCCGGCGTTCATGCACGCGCCGAGGGTGTCGGTGGAGGGACGCGCGACGACGACGACGCGGGTCGGGTCGAGGCCGGCGGCCTCGGCGCGACGACGCAGCTCCTCGCCACCCATCTCGAACCCGTGCGTGACGAGGACGAGCTCGGTCTCAGCATGGGCCTGTGCCGCGACGAAGCCCAGCACGTGGTCCACCTGGCCGGGACGCATCGTCGGGACGACCGCCGAGACGCCGAGGTCGCGGGTCGGCGTCTCGAGACCGACGGCGGCCAGCACGGTGTCGATGCGGTGACCGTAGGTGTGGGCGTCGAGCACCCGGCGGTGGGCGCGCAGCCCGAGCCGGTCGCGGTAGTCCTCGTGCTGGAGGAGGGCCCGCAGCTCGCGCGTCGTCTCCTCGGCGCTGCGGGTGACGCGGACCGTGTCGCCGAAGAAGGGCTCGACCGAGGCGGCCGGACCGGACAGCACCGGCGTCTGCGCGGCGGACAGCTCGAAGAGCCGCCGGGCGCACATCGTCGGCGACTCGGTGACGGAGTTGACGTTGAGGAAGACCTTGTAGGCCGTGTAGGCACCGAGCATGCGACGGTACGGCAGGCTCCCGACGAGCGCTCCGGCATACGTCCTCGGGAACTGGTAGCGCGGGTCGCGACCGGCGAGCCGGGAGAAGACCTCGAGCCCGAGCGGCAGGGCGGGCTCGAGGACGTAGGCCATCTGTGCCCGGCGCTCGTCGTGCTTGTCGGTGAAGTAGCTCCCGGCGAAGGCGACCTCGCGGGTGCGGCCGGCGCCGTGCCGCACCGGCGTGTGGATGCGTGGTTGGGCACCGAAGGGCAGCAGGCCGATCCGGGTGTGGCCGAGGTCGCGCTCGTAGTCCGGGATGCGGCCCGCGTCGACGGTGAAGACGTGGTCGAAGAGGCGGGCCGTCTCGACGAAGAGGTCGTAGTTGGGCGGGTCCTCCTTGTTCCAGAAGACCGTCGGGACGCCCGTCGAGCGGCAGTGCTCGACGAGCGCGCGCAGCTCCGGTGACGGTCCGGCCTCGGTCGTCATGGCGAGGCGCCACGTGCCCCCGTTGCCCGCCCACGCCGACTCGACGAAGAGGAGGTCGACCGGCCGGGCCGCGACCTGGTCGCGCCAGTCCTGCGGCGTGACGCAGACCTGGGTCCACTCGTAGCCGAGCGCGAGCTGCGAGAAGTCGTCGAGGACCACCGCCGCGACGACCTCCGGACGCGCCACGGGACCGCTGGGCATCTCCGGGCGCGGCACGTCGACACGCAGCCGGGCCGACCTCACGCGGGGCAGGCGGCGCTCGACCTCCTTGCGCACCTTGCGCGGAAGAGCTTGTCGCGCTTGAGGATCCCGCGCCGCCCGCACTGCTGCACTGCGGGCCCGGTCGAGGTCGGACAGCACTCGCTGCCGCGTGTTCACCACAAACTTCTCTCTCTGTTCGACTGACGTTCCGCCTGGGCCGGTCCGCCGTTGGGGGTGGGACTGCAACGTTCGGTGCGTGACCTCCAGACTCGGCGCCAGTGTGGCATCCGCGCTCGGCGCCCCCGGTCCACGCGATGCAACGGGGAGTCGAACAGTTGGTGACGTCCCGACCACGACGGCACTGCTCGTCGCCAACCTCCCCGTCGCCGCGTGCGTGGCCAGCTCCCACCTCGCCCGCAACCCGTGGCAGGCGGTGTGGGTCGGCGCCCGGGTGCTCCCCGCCGGCGCGCAGCGCGAGCTGAGCCGGCGCAGTCGCGGACCGCTGTCGGTCATCGCCGCCGCGGCCTCCGGACAGCGCGAGCTCGCTCGCCGCCGTCTCGCGGACGAGCTGCGTGGCGCGGGTCCCGGGCGGGCACAGCACCTCCTCGCGGCCGCGGCCGCGACGGGCCAGCTGGCCGGGATCGACGGCGCCACAGGCGGTTTCACGCAGGCCACGACGGGCTCCTCCGCCGCCTACCTCGCCCACGCCGCCGGTGACGTCACCGGTGCGCAGCGCGCCCTCGACGGCCTGCGCAACCCTGCCGCCCGAGCGCACCGACGCTGGCTGGCCGGCGAGCGCTCCGTCCTGACGGGCGCGGCCCTCGACGGACTACCCACGACGACCGACGGCCCGCACCGCGCTCCGGCCACGGCGACCCGCACCTCCGTCGTCCACGTCGTCACGAACTCGCTGCCCGAGGTGCAGGCCGGCTACACGGTGCGCACGCAGGGCCTCGTCGCCGCCCAGCGCGCCGCCGGGATCGACGCGCACGTGTGCACCCCGCCGGGCTTCCCCGTCGCCCAGGGACACCTCGGCGCGGCGCCGTTCACGACGCTCGCAGGCGTGCCCTACCACCGTGACCTCGCGGCCGGGCGCCGTCTCGACCTCCCGGACCGGCACCTGGAGGCGTATGCCGTCACGGTCGCCGCGCTCGCCCGCGCCGTCGGTGCCGACGTCGTCCACGCGCACTCGAAGCACGTCAACGCGCAAGCCGCCCTGCTCGCCGGCCGACGCCTCGGGGTGCCCGTCGTCTACGAGGCCCGGGGGTTCCTCGAGGACACGTGGCGTACCCGCGGCGGCGACGCCGACAGCGACTTCTACCGGTGGACCCGCCGGACGGAGACGCGCTGCCTCTCGCTCGCCGACGCCGTCGTCACGCTGTCGCAGAGCATGCGCGAGGACGTCGTCGCGCGCGGCGTGGACCCGACGAGGGTCCACGTCGTCGGCAACTGCGTCCCCGATGCCCTGCTCGCCGACGTCGTCGACGGCGGACCCGTGCGTGAGGCCCTCGACATCCGCCCCACCGACGTCGTCATCGGCACGGTGTCGACGCTCAACGCGTACGAGGGCATCGACGTGCTCCTCGACGCGGGTGGCCTGCTCGACGACGCCCGGCTCGTCGTGCTCGTCGTCGGGGACGGTCCGGCCCACGAACGCCTCACCCGTCGCGCTGCCGAGCTGCGCCGGTCGGGCACGCGGACGCGCTTCGTCCTCACCGGACGGGTGCCGCACAGCCGCACCCACGAGCACCACGCGGCCATCGACGTCTTCTGCGTCCCCCGCCGGGCCACCCCGGTCACGACCCTCGTGCCGCCCCTCAAGCCCGTCGAGGCGATGGCGCTCGGACGTCCCGTCGTCGTCACCGACCTCCCGCCGCTGCGCGAGCTCGTCGGCCCCGACCGCGGACTCGTCGTCGAGGGCGCGGACCCGCAGCTGCTCGCGCAGGCGCTGGGCGAGCTCGTCGCCGACCCCGACCGGCGGCACCGGCTCGGGGCGAGCGGACGCGACCACGTCGCGAAGGAGCGGACGTGGTCGGTGGCCGCGGCTGCATACGGACAGGTCTACGAGCAGGTGGAGGCGGTGGCGCCATGACGATCGGGAGCGGCAGCGTGGTGGAGAGCGTCGAGGCGCCGGAGGCACGGACCGAGCCGGTCCGGCTCACCGCCGAGGAGGCGGCCGCGCTGGCGCGCAGTGCCGGCCTGGAGGAGCTCGGCGTCCGACCCGGTCTCGTCGGCTACGCCCGCGAGGTCTGGAGCTACCGCCACCTCGTCTGGCACCTGTCGTCGGCGCAGGCCTGGGCGACGAACCAGAACAACTACCTCGGCCAGCTCTGGGCGGTGCTCAACCCGCTGCTCCTCGTCGGGTCGTACTACCTGATCTTCGGCCTGCTGCTCAAGACGCGCGGCGGGACGTCGAACTACATCGCGTTCCTCACCATCGGCATCTTCGTCTTCGGCTATTCCGCGAGCGCCATCATCGCCGGCTCGCGGGCCGTCGTCGGGCAGATCGGGCTCGTGCGCGCATTGCGCTTCCCCCGGGCCGTGCTGCCCATCTCGGTGACGCTGACGCAGTTCCTCGTCAACGTCCCGGCGTTCGCCGTGCTCATGGTCATGATCCCGTTGACGGGAGAGCCGTTCTCGCCGCATTGGCTGCTGTTCCCCGTCGCGCTCGTCTTCCAGAGCCTCATCAACCTCGGCCTCGCGTTCTACCTCGCCCGCGTCGTCAACACGGCCCGCGACTCGGCCAACCTCGTGCCCGTCGGCGTGCGTCTCGCCCGCTACGTCTCGGGCGTCTTCTTCTCGATCCCGCACTACGCCGGCTACGGGCTCGTCAGCGCCCTGCTGCTCTACCAGCCGCTCGCCGTCAGCATGACGACCGCGCGCGAGGCCCTGATGGACCAGTACCCGCTGACGTGGGGCAGCTGGGTCGCTGCCGCGGCCTGGGGCGTCGCGCTCAGCGTGACGGGGATCGTCTTCTTCTGGCGCGGGGAGGGTCGCTATGGGAGCAACTGACGTGGCTGACACGACGAAACCGAGCGTCGTCTGCTCGGGGCTCGACATCGTCTACACGGTCTTCGGCGCCAAGCAGAAGGGCACCGACACGGGCGGCGAGCTGCCTTTCGTCGAGCGGCTGCTGACGAAGCGAAACCCGGTCAGCTCGGTCCGCAAGGTGCACGCCGTCAAGGACGTCTCGTTCGTCGTCAACCACGGCGAGGCCGTCGGCATCATCGGTCGCAACGGGTCGGGCAAGAGCACGCTGCTGCGCGCCATCGCCGGGCTCATGCCCCCGACGAACGGACGCGTCTGGGCCTCCGGGCGACCGTCGCTCCTCGGCGTCAACGCCGTGCTGCTCACGGGCCTGACCGGCGCGAAGAACGTCATGATCGGCGGTCTCGCACTCGGCCTGACACCGCGCCAGGTCCGCGAGCGCTACGACGACATCGTCGACTTCAGCGGCATCGGGGACTTCGTCAACCTGCCGATGAGCGCCTACTCGTCGGGCATGGGGGCGCGGCTGCGCTTCGCCATCTCGACGGCGGCCGCCCCCGACATCCTCATGATCGACGAGGCCCTCGCGACCGGGGACGCGGAGTTCCAGGCGCGCAGCCGCGACCGCATCGCCGAGATCCGCCGCGACGCGAGCACCGTCTTCCTCGTCAGCCACAGCAACGCCGCGATCCGCGAGTCCTGCGACCGCGTGCTGTGGATGGAGCAGGGACGGCTCGTCATGGACGGCCCCACGGACGAGGTCGTCCGGGCCTACGAGCAGTCCCACCGGAAGGCCCCGGCGTGAGCCCTCACCCCGCACCGCGACGCGACGGGGTCCTGCGCGCGCTCGTCGTCACGGTCGTGCACCACCCCGAGGACGCCCGCATCCGGCACCGCGAGATCGGCGCCCTCCTCGACGCCGGGGTGCAGGTCACGTATGCCGCCCCCTTCGTCGCGCACGGACTCGACCTCCCCGACGTGGCCGGCCTGCGCCCGGTCGACCTCCCGCACGCCACCGGGCGCTCGCGCGGCGAGGCCTTCCGGGCCGCCCGGCGGCTGCTGGCCCACGAGGCTCGCGACCACGACGTCGTGCTCGTCCACGACCCCGAGATCGTCGCTGCCGCAGCGGGTCTGCGTCTGGACAACCTCGTCTGGGACGTCCACGAGGACACCGCCGCCGCCATCGAGGCGAAGTCCTGGGTGCCAGCACGTGCCCGCTCCCCTCTCGCCAGCGCGGCCCGCGCCATCGAGCGGCACGCGGAGCGTCGGCACGAGTTGATCCTCGCCGAGTACGCCTACGCCGACCGCTTCGAGCGGGAGCACGTCGTCGTGCCCAACACGGTGCGCGTCCCGGCCACGGCGACGGCGCCCGGCGCCTCGCGCGCCGTCTACCTCGGCTCGCTGACGATGGCCCGCGGCGCGGCGACCCTGCTCCAGACCGGGCGGCTGCTCACGGTCGCGACCCGGGGCGAGGTCAAGGTCGAGATCATCGGCGGCGCCCGCGACACCCGCACGGCCGACACCCTCGACTGGGGCGTCAAGTGCGGCCACGTCGTGCACCACGGCTTCGTGCCGAGCGCGCGGGCCCTCCCGATGCTCGACGGCGCGCTCGCCGGACTGTCGCTGCTCGAGGACCGCCCGAACTACCGCCACTCGATGCCGACCAAGGTCATCGAGTACATGGCCCACGGCCTGCCGGTCATCACGACGCCGCTGCCGCTCGCGGCCGACCTCGTCGAGCGATCCGGCTGCGGCGTCGTCGTGCCCTTCGACGACGCCGAGGCCACGGCCGCCGCCCTCATCGAGCTGGCGCGCGACCCCGAGCGGCGCGCAGCCCTGGGACGGGCCGGACACGCGTACGCCCGGGAGCACCACGACTGGAACGTCATCGGCCGCGACTTCGTGCGCCACGTCACCGACCTCGCCCAGCGCCATCGCGGCGCGGGCGAGCCCCGTGACGTCGCCGAGCGACCCAGCACCTACGCCCACCCCGCCACCCACCAGCAGCACTGACAGCACAGGGAGATCCACCATGTTCGAGGACGGAATCGCCGTCATCGGCCTCGGCTACATCGGCCTGCCCACCTGCGCCGCCCTCACCCGCCACGGACTGCGGGTCACGGGCGTCGACGTCAACGAACGCACCGTCTCGGAGATCAACGCCGGACGCGTGCCCATCGTCGAGCCGAACCTCGACGTCGCGATCGCCTCGGCCGTCGCGGACGGCCTGCTCACGGCGACGACGACGATGCCGCACGCGTCCGTCTACCTCATCGCGGTGCCGACCCCGTTCATGGGCGACCACGAGCCCGACCTGCGGCACGTGCGCTCGGCGACCGAGGCGATCGCGCCAATGCTCCGTGGCGGGGAGGTCGTCATCCTCGAGTCGACGTCGCCTCCCGGGACGACCGAGCTGATCTCCGAGTGGATCTCGGACCTGCGCCCCGACCTCAAGCTGCCGCACCTGGGCGGCATCTCGGACGTGCACCTCGCACACTGCCCGGAGCGGGTCCTTCCCGGCCGGATCATGGTCGAGATCTTCTCCAACGACCGCATCGTCGGCGGTCTCTCGCCCGAGTGCGCGCTGCGCGCCGCGGAGGTCTACCGGCTCTTCGTCACCGGCGAGATCATCCTCACCGACGCGAAGTCCGCGGAGATGTCCAAGCTGACCGAGAACGCGTTCCGCGACGTCAACATCGCCTTCGCCAACGAGCTCGCCGAGATCTGCGAGCACATCGGCCTCGACGTCTGGGAGGTCATCTCGATGGCCAACCACCACCCCCGGGTCAACATCCTCCAGCCCGGCCCCGGCGTCGGCGGGCACTGCATCGCCGTCGACCCGTGGTTCATCGTGTCGGCGGCCCCCGAGCAGGCGCGGATCATCCGAGCCGCCCGGGAGACCAACGACGCCCGCCCGGGCACCGTCATCCGGAAGGTGTCCGACGCGCTCGTGGCCGCCGGCCGCGGGGACGGGCAGGGCGCGACGGTGGCCTGCCTCGGTCTCGCGTTCAAGGCCGACATCGACGACCTGCGCGAGTCGCCGGCCCTGCTCATCACCGAGACCCTCGCCGCCGAGCTCCCCGGCACCCGGGTCCTCGCCGTCGAGCCGCACGTCGGCGCATTGCCCCCGGCCCTGGCCGCCCTGCCGAACGTCGAGCTCGCCGCGACCGGACAGGCCATCGACGAGGCGGACGTCGTCGTCCTCCTCGTCGACCACGCCGCCTTCCGGTCCATCAGCCTCGGCGACCTCCGCGGTCGCGAGCTCGTCGACACCCGCGGCCTCTGGCGCTGAAGGAGATCAGGACATGAGCACTGCACTGCCCACGGCCCGACACCGCGTCATGACCGTCTACGGGACCCGACCCGAGGCGATCAAGATGGCCCCGCTCGTGGCGGCCCTCGAGGCCGACGAACGCATCGAGCCGGTCGTGGCCGTGACCGGCCAGCACCGCGAGATGCTCGACCAGGTCAACGCGCTCTTCGGGATCCGTCCGGCCCACGACCTCGACCTCATGGCCCCGGGGGCGACGCTCGCCGAGATCACGGCCCGCACGGTCCTCGCCACCTCGGCCCTGCTGCGGGAGACCCGCCCCGACGTCGTCGTCGTCCAGGGCGACACGACGACGGTGCTCGCGACGGGGCTGGCCGCCTTCTACGAGCACATCCCCGTCGTGCACCTCGAGGCGGGCCTACGCACGGGTGACGTGCGCTCGCCCTTCCCCGAGGAGGCCAACCGGCGCCTCACCGCGCCGCTCGCCGACCTGCACCTCGCCCCGACGGCGACGTCCAGGGCGAACCTCGTGCGCGAGTCGATCGACGCGAGCCGCGTGCCCGTCACCGGCAACACCGTCATCGACGCGCTCCAGTGGACGACCGCCCAGCCCGTCGAGTTCGTGGACCCTCGGGTGGCCGAGGCCGTCGAGGACGCGGCGGGTGGGCGCGACCTGCTCCTCGTCACCTCCCACCGCCGTGAGTCGTGGGGTCCCCGGATGGTCGAGACGATGACGGCGATCCGCGACCTCGCGCTCGACCGGCCCGACCTGCAGGTCCTCCTGCCGATGCACCGCAACCCGATCGTCCGCGACGTCATCGAGCCGCTTCTCGGGTCGCTCGACAACGTGCTGCTCACCGAGCCGCTCGACTACCACCAGTTCGCGCACGCCCTCGCCGGCACGACCGTCGTCCTCACCGACTCGGGCGGCGTGCAGGAGGAGGCCCCGAGCCTCGGCAAGCCGGTGCTCGTCATGCGCGACACGACCGAGCGGCCCGAGGCCGTCGAGGCCGGGACGGTCCGCCTCGTCGGCACCGACGGCGCGACGATCCGCGCCGCCGTCGAGGAGCTGCTCGACGACGCCGGCGCCTACGCCGCGATGGCGAACGCCGTGAACCCCTACGGCGACGGTCGGGCCGCCGAGCGGTCGGTCGCCGCCATCGCCGAGCTGCTCGGCCTCGGCCACCGGGCCCCGGACTTCGACCCGATCGAGTCCGCGCGGGAGGCTGTGACCGACAGCGACTCCCGACTGGTCCGTGTCTGACCGCCGACGCCACGACGTCGTCGTCGTGGGGCTCGGCTACGTCGGCCTCCCGCTCGCGCAGGCAGCGGTCGGCGCGGGCCTGTCCGTCGTCGGTCTCGACGCCAGCGCCGTCGTCGTGGCCTCCCTCGCGAACGGCCGGTCGCACGTCGACGACCTGACCGACGAGGACGTGACGAAGATGCTGGGCGCCGGCTTCGAGCCGACGACCGACCCGACCTGCCTCGCCGAGACCAGCGCGGTCGTCGTCTGCGTGCCGACGCCGTTGGGCGACGAGGGCGGCCCCGACCTCGCCGCCGTCCGGGCGGCCACGACCGACCTCTCCCGACACCTGACCCGCGACACGCTCGTCGTCCTCGAGTCGACGACCTACCCGGGCACGACCGACGAGGTGGTGCGCCCGATCCTCGAGACGTCGGGGCTGCGCGCCGGG
>Ga0164309_10001189_pt1 | contig 12965 bp, 12 predicted proteins | sample Whisoiple_247_MG_FD_109984 | JGI IMG/M metagenome (GOLD analysis project Ga0164309, IMG submission 109984) | Soil microbial communities amended with fresh organic matter from upstate New York, USA - Whitman soil sample_247_MG | ecosystem: Environmental > Terrestrial > Soil > Unclassified >... | reverse complement strand
TTCGATCGCCGCGCAGTCCTGTGTGCTCATCACGTCTTCCCCGCGTTCGAGTTCGATTGCGGTTACTACTGCCAGGAAGCGGGCGCGCGTCGCGGCATCGCTCTCGCTTGGCGTTTCGGTCGGCGCTGGGGGTTTTGGTGCCCTGTTGGGGATCAGATTCATGTGCCGAACGGAAGCGCGGGCATTGGCCCGGTCGAGGCTGGCATTCTCGGCGTTCGTCGGCAGCGTACATACGGAATTTCGTGTCAGGGCTGCGGGGCTCGATTTCGGGCTTCATTCCTTGGATCTCCGGGTTCGGCTGGTTGGCGTTGGTGGCTCGGGTTGCCGTGACGGCTTCGTTTCCGGTGCTGGCTCCGACCCGGGCGCCGGTGCTGAAAGCAAGAGGCCCATCACGCCTCGCACGACGGGTCTTGCTCTTGCAGGAGTGCACGCAACAGACTCTGTGCTTGGCGGTACCGAGCTCCGACCGGGGTGTGCGAGAGGAACCCGGGCGGCGGATACTGTGGCTGAAGCCAATCGGCGGTAGTCGCCGAGGTCACGTGCACGAGTTCATCGACGGCGAAGCGCAGTACGACACCGCGCTCTTCTGCAGTCAGCCGCGGGTTGTCGAGTTCGCGGAGCAGAGCGACCATGGGCTTCGCCACGGCCTCACTGATGGTTTTCTTTCGGCGCGGTCGCCCGCCAGCGATTAAGATGCCGCAGGCAATGCGCAGGACGTCGGGGTCGACGGGTTGCGCTGTCCCACTGATGCCCGCAACGCGCGCGGAAGCGTTTGCACGCTCGCATAGGGCACGATCCGTGCCAAACTTTGGCACGTGCCGCAATGTCCAAAGTCGACCCCACCGCCCTCGCCCAGCTCCGGCACCTGGCCAAGCCGGGAGCATCGTTGGAGGCCATCCGGCGCGGCCTGGCCGACCGCGGCATCCACGTGGGCAAGTCGACGGTCCGGCGCTGGCTCGCCAAGTCAGCCGGCCCCGAATCAAGCGAGCCCGCGTCGCCCTACGCTGGCGTGAGGCTGCTTGGGGAACGCCTGGCCGCGGCTGCCCCGCCGGTCGCCCCCGAGCAACCCGCCGTTGACGATGCTCTGGCCAGGGATGACCTCGCGGCCCTCGAGCGCTACGTCCAGAGGATTGAGGGCTTGATCCAGCATTGGGCCGAGCGCGCTACCTACGAGGCCGCGGCGGGGCGCCAGGTCATCGGCTACACCGCGCAAGCCAAGGATCTCCGCGCTCGACTGATCGAGCTCCGGCCCAAGCCTGAGGCCGAGCGCGATCGTTTGACCGAGCTCGGTTTGACCGCGCGGTCCAAGGTGATCGATCGCGCTCAGCACATCGCGACCGAAGATGAGCGCCTCCGCGCGCGGCTGAACCAGCAAGCGGCCACCCTCAAGCGGCTGCTTGGAGATGAGGACTCGTGATCGATCTCGCGCAGTGGCGCGCAGCCGAGGAACGGATCGATCGCGAGCAGCGAGCCGACGGGTGATGCCTTCTTGATCGATCGCCAGTTGAGTTCATCGAGTCACTGAGCCCGCTCGAGACCCTCGGGCTTATCCATTCACCTGAGGTGTACCTACGTCCCAAGCAGATCGCACCGAGTGAATGGCCGCTTATGATCCGGAGCTCGCCCGCGCACGCGAGATCGCCCTGAGCCTCTACTCCTCCGAGCACCCACAGAGCTGGCTCGCGGCCTCGCTGTGTGAGGCCACCGGCGCGACCAGCCCGCTCGACCGTTGGCGCCCCGACGCTGTGCGCGACGCGATTGCGTTGCTCACCGAGGCGCTCACTCTCTTGGGGGACCGAGCTGGCGACCGGGCCGCCAGCACACGAACGGCATTCACGACTGAACGGGAATCGCTGCAATCCGCGCTCGATCTCTACGAGTCCCTGGGCGCGAATCTAGACCAGCCTCGAGCGCTCGAGTTCATCGCCAGGATCGCTCGTGTCCGCGCGGCGAAAAAGGAAACCGAGCTCGCGGTCGAGATGGCCACGCCGGACGCCGTGATCGATGCCATTGCCAGCCTCGAGCGCGTGAAGGCGGACGGTCGGGCACTGTGCCGCGAGTTGGTTGCACTCGGCCGCGCGCTCAAAGTCGCGAGCAAGAAGCCCCTCCCAGATCGTACCGCGTACGAAGCTGCCCGCGCATCTTCCGCCACCCTTGCGGCATTACCGAAGAAGCCCAAAGCAGCCCACCTCCAGCTGGCCCTCACGGCCGGCGAAGTCAGTCCAAGCGAAGCCCAGTTTTGGGCGTGCTTCGAGACCACGCCGCATGTTCTTTTTGATCTTCGCACTGAGCACTTCGACGCGAGAGGGCACTGAACATGGCCCGCAAAGCAGTCAAAGTCACACGTGGCGATCTAGATGCCGCGATGTCCTTGTGTGCGCCATGGCGAAGCGCCCCCGGCGTGTGCAGGGCGTTGACGGTATCCGCGGATCTCTCGCTCACGTTTACCGAATGGCTCGAGGACGGGACCAAGCGAGAGATCACGTACCGAGATCCCCTGGAAGGCGCGGCCGCTGCCCAAGAAGGCAAGCTCCGCTTCCACACTCTGGCACCTCCCCGGGTACCACTACGGTTGCAGCCGAGGGTCCGCTAACCCAGACTTCGCTCTCGCGAGGGCACGCTGATCGGCCATCACACGCGAGCATGGCCACATGGTGTGGCAGCCCATCACCCGGCCCTGGGTGGTGGGCTTTTCTATGGATTCCCACCAGACGGGGCAGGCAGGTGAGCCTTATTCGACCGCGACCAATCGCGCGGTGAGCGCACTCCCGCTAGGTGCGCGCATGCAGTCTCGCTGAGCACGAGCAGACTTTCCGCGTTTTAGCGGAGTTTTTGTGTCAGGCGATCGTCCGCACTTCGCCCGCTGCTCCGGATGACCAGCGCGAGGATCGGTCGAGGCCGCAAGAGCGCCGGTCTGCTCCACCAAGATTTAGACAATCAATCATTGCATAAATGTTAGGCAAATTCAGCGATTTCAATCGCGATGCGGGGCAGGCAGGTGAGCCTTATTCGACCGCGACCAATCGCGCGGTGAGCGCCTCCCGCTAGGTGCGCGCATGCAGTCTCGCTGAGCACGAGCAGACTTTCCGCGTTTTAGTGGAGTTTTTGTGTCAGGCGATCGTCCGCACTTCGCCCGCTGCTCCGGATGACCAGCGCGAGGATCGGTCGAGGCCGCAAGAGCGCCGGTCTGCTCCACCAAGATTTAGATGATTTGTCTTCGCACTCGGAGTTCAGCAATTCAAGCAGCGGCAATGGCCAATCTTGCCATCCGGAAAACGCCATAATTTTATGTAGTTAGAGATATTATCCAGCTGTTTAACTTCGCGACGATGTTAAATTCCTACGAAATAGTTCCCAGACTTATTGACCGTTCGAGGTCTGTAGCGCACTGTTTGCCAGGCGTGGCGCGAGACCTGCCTCTGTCTGCTTTGGATGATGAAAAGACTTCTTGACGAACTGATATCCAGCGCGCAGTCTTCCGCAATGTCCAACGAAGACTTGCCTCTCTCTGCCTTGGATTCGTTCGCGGACAAGGCCCTGGCCGTCGGCGCCTACGCGCCGCCGCTTCACGCGAACCTGACCGCGGCGTACAATCTGGCTCTCGAGCACGCGAAAAAGAGCAATCCGAAGGTCGAGCAGACCAAGGTAGGGGCGTTCTTGGCCAACATCGACTCTCTGCTAGATGAGTACGGCGGCCAGACAAAGGTCTCGCCCGCTTCGATCGTGACCTACAAGTGGCGCGCGAAGCGGCTGCTCCAAGACTTCATCAAGTACAATAACGGCGACTTCATGGGGTGGAAGACGGAACTCGCGAAGAAGAAAAGCGCGACCGCTGCGAAGTCCGCGAAGTCGAAGCTGCCTGCCAAAGCCGTACCGACGCCCTCGGCGGAGGTTGTGCCTCCCAAGCCGCCGGAGGTACAGGCGGGACAGAGCACGCACTCGATCAAGCTGCCAGGCGGAAAAGCCGGGCAATTGATCCTCCCTGAGCAGCTAACCAAGAAGGAGATCGCGGTGGCTTGGAAGCAGCTCGAAGCTTATAGAACCCTGCTCGAGACTATCGCCGGCGTCGACGAAGAGGATCCGACCGACGCTGAACAGGTTGCATGACGAGCGAGGGGCAAAAACTAAGCGGCCAGCGCTGGAACGCTGACCGCCTAGCAGACCGCGGCGAAGCCGAGGCCCATCCCTGCGGGGAATGCGCTGAGGATAATCTGCCCGCCGCGATCTGTCGATTCATTGGCAGAAGATCGCGAGGAAGTGCCATGCGCGCGACGCTCAGGAGGGCGTGAGCGCGGAAAAGGGCTGGTTAGAGCATTGCTCCTTCGGTTCGGGGTGATCCCGTTGCTTCCAACACAACGTGGATGCGACCCGAGGTGCGGTGTGCGTCGCCTCCAAAACGGCGCAATCTAACCAGCCCTGTTCCGCGCCTTTCGATCGAGATATCCGTGCTCACCGCGTCCCGGGGCGGGCCCGCCGTGGAATAAGGCCGCGGACGAGCGCCTGGTAGAGCGGCTGTGCAGGATGCGCCGCCACGCGTTTGGACTGGTGGCTGCTCCGGAGGGACCTCAGCGTGCTGTACGGCTTTAGGGAAGGGTGGGCACGGCCACAGCGTACACGCGGTATGACCAAATGCTCGTGCTGTGGGGAGGAGATTGAGGGCGTGTTCACGCGCCAGATCTTGCTGGCTGTGGACGCTTTGAATGCCGCGATCGCGACGTGGAAGGCGGCCGGTGATACCCGCCTCCGAGCCATCTGCGAGCCGAGCGCCACAACCGTGGAAACACTTACAAACCTACTCGGCCAAATGGAACGCCATGCAGCGGTGGAGCAGAAGGTTGCAATCCGTGAGGCCATGACGCGGGCCCTCGAGTTGCTACGCACACCCCAACCGTCTTGATTGAGGTAGCCCGCCAGGTAGCCCGTTGTGTTTTGCGATCGCTTCCGATCGCCAATTCAGCTTAAAAAAGGGTCGGGGTGAGTGGATTTGAACCACCAACAGCCGGCACCCAAAGCCGGCCCTCTACCAGGTTGAGGTACACCCCGCAGGACTAGTTCGGCTCTTTCAGAGTGAATCGTCCAGGAATCGTACAACGCCAAGGACGATTCGCCGTCCACACGGCGGCCTTTGGGGCCATCGGGGGGATTCGGGTCGTCGTCATCGTCGCCATTAGATTCCGCGGACGTAGTAAACGATGGATCGTTAAGGAGCAAGGGCGATTTGGGGAGCGCGGCCTCGAGAAGCGCCAAAGGCGTCCCCGAGCCCCGCAGGTAGCGGTCCCCACGCTTCCTCCGTGTCGTGACTGCCGAGCTTCTTCGAAGCCGAACTGCTCAGTCCCGAAGGGCCTGGCAGCAAGCTCGCCTTCAGGAGTGGAAATCGACCCGAAGGTAGCGATCGGACCCGACCAGGGTTCGACCTGACGGCGGGTCGGCTTCGGAGGTCGGGACGGGGATAGCGGACCTGGGTGGCCCGCTTTTGGACCAGCGCCTTTCTAGGCCGAGCGAGCCAGCCGATCGTGAACTCGTCATTGTGGATCTCGAAGTCACTTCACTTCAGCGTCCTGAGCTCCGAGGTCCTGTCCTGGCCCCCCAAAGAGGCGACCCACGCAGTGGCGATTAGTAATCTTTCCACTGGCGGCTCCCGAAACACTCCCTTGCTGAAGCCCTCACCGGGTGGAAGAGAAGTTTTACGAACTCGATGATCAGATGAAGAAGATCGGCAAACACCTGGTACCCGCTACTTCGTCTCCGAAGTTGCTGAAGGCCAAAAACTAGCCTCGCTCCGCACCTCAGACCCAAATCAAAAGACCCCGGAAGGCTCCTCCAACGAGGCGCCTCCGGGGTCTTCTTTCATTAGAGTCGATCGGGCCTGAATGCTTCGGCCCGCCCGCCCTCAATCGGGGATCGGCTCGAGCGCGACGTCGAAGTGGATCGGCGCGCTGCCCGCGTCGACCAGGCGATCCCAGGGAAAGTAGCCTGGTTTCTCGATCGTGATCCGGTGTTTGCCTGCGGGCAGCTTCACTCCGCGGGCGGCCACGTACCCGAGTGGGCCGATGTACTCTTCGTCGATCGTCACCGCGGCGTCGCGGGGGGCCTTGGCGTCGCGGGTCAGGCTGAGGGAGGTGGCCGGCTTTTCCGTGGCCATTTGACAGCTCGTCAACGAGAGGACGAGCAGCAGCGCGAGCACCCCGGCCGCGAGGAACGCGACGTAGGGCGTGAGCCAGCGCAGGACCGCCGAGAGCCGGGATTCGTGGGTCATTCCCATTCGATGGTCGCGGGGGGTTTGGAGCTGATGTCGTAGGCGACGCGGTTGATGCCTTTGACTTCGTTGATGATGCGCGCGCTCATCTTGGCCAGCACCTCGTGCGGCAAGCGTGCCCAGTCGGCAGTCATGCCGTCGCTCGATTGGACCGCGCGGATCACGCAGGTTTCCTCATAGGTGCGGTCGTCGCCCATCACGCCCACGCTGCGGACGGGCAAGAGCACGGCGAAGGCTTGCCAGACCGAGGAGTAAAGTCCGGCCGCGCGCAGCTCTTCATCGACGATGGCGTCGGCTTTGCGCAGCACATCCAGGCGTTCATTGGTCAGATCGCCCAGGCAGCGGACGGCCAGGCCGGGGCCCGGGAACGGGTGGCGCCAGAGCACGTCATGCGGCATGCCGAGCGCTTCACCGACCGCGCGCACTTCGTCCTTGAATAGCTCGCGGAGCGGTTCGATCAGCTTCAACTTCATGCGCTCGGGCAAGCCGCCCACGTTGTGATGGCTCTTGATCACCGCGCTCGGGCCTTTCACGCTCACGCTTTCGATGACGTCGGGATAGAGCGTGCCTTGCACGAGGTATTTGGCGTTCTCGATGCGGCTGGCATGTTCGTCGAAGACGTCGATGAACAATTTGCCGATGATCTTGCGCTTCTTTTCGGGATCGGTGACGCCGGCCAGGCCGTCGATGAAGAGTTTACGCGCGTCGACGGGCACGAGGTTCAAGTGGAAGCTCTCGCGCATGGTGTGCACCACGCTGTCGAACTCGCCCTGTCGCAAAAGGCCGTTGTCGACGAAGATGCAAACCAGGCGATCGCCGAGTGCTTTGTGACACAAAACGGCCGCAACCGAGGAATCGACGCCGCCGCTCAGACCGCAAATCACGCGCTCGTCCGGGCCGACCGCTTCGGAGATCTTGGCGATCGCTTCGTCCACGAAGGAGCCCGGAGTCCAGCTGGGCTCGAGACCCGCGACCTCGAACAAGAACGAGCGCACGATGTCGAGGCCGCGCTGAGTGTGGGCGACCTCCGGGTGGAACTGGATGCCGTACATCTTGCGTTCCGGATTGGCAATGGCGGCCAAGGGGGCGTTCGGGCTGGTGGCGATGACACGGAAGCCATCCGGCAACTTCGTCAGTTTGTCACCATGGCTCATCCACACGCCGCTCGCTTCACCCACCTGGAACGCGGAGAAGATGCCGCAATTTTCAGCGACGGTCAGTTGAGCGGGGCCGTATTCGCGTTCGTTGCTGGGTTCGACTTTGCCGCCGAGTTGCAACGCCATCAGCTGTTCACCGTAACAAATGCCGAGTACGGGCAGCCCGAGCTCGAACAGCCCCGGGTCGCTCTTGGGTGAGCCTTCCGCGTACACGCTCTGCGGTCCGCCGCTCAAGATGATGGCTTGAGGGGCGATCTTCTTGATGGCATCGAGCTTGATGGTGCCCGGGTGGATCTCGCAATACACGTGACACTCACGGATGCGTCGAGCGATGAGCTGAGTGTATTGAGAGCCGTAGTCGAGGATCAGAACGCTTTGCCGGGCAGCCATGATGGCCCTCCCGCTAACATGGCGACCGAGCGCGGCAAATCCATTCGGACAAGGCCCAAAAATGCGCTCAATCCCGGTGCGTCACGTAGACCACGACCTGCGCTGCCCCGCTCAAGGCGGCCTGGAACGCGCGCAGACTCGGCCGGCTCAGCCCGCCTTCGGCGGCTCCCCCGCGCCACAGATCGACGATCCGACGCCGTGGATCGAGGGACGCGCCCAGCGCGCGCTGGGCCGACGCGCGCTGGGCCGACGCCAGCTCCTCGTTGGAGATGGGTCCGGCAATCGCGCGCTCGAGCGCTCGGCGCACCTCGAGCGTGGCTTTGCGCGCGTCATCGTCGCTCGCGTGGATTTCGATCACCAGCGCCGCGGTGCGCCCACCCCCGATGATCGACGCGACCGCCGAAGCGTTGAGGTGCTCGGCGCTGAGCGCCAGCGCGAGCGGCCCGCGTGGCGCATTGAGCAGCGCGGCAAACGCCTCCGCTTCACGCTCGAATTTCAGACGCGAACCAAAGGGTAGACCGAGGTACGCGCTCTCGCCGTTTCCAGAGTCGGGCACGGTGAGCGAGATTTCGCCGCTGCGGACGGCCCGCTCGGGGCCGGTCTGGCAGCGGCGGGGATCCTCGCGCCAAGGCGAAAACCAGCGCTCGAGCGCGCGCGTCGCCACGGCGGCTTGGGCGTCGTCTTCGTTGGCCAACACGGCCACACGCAGCGGGCCGTGCAAGAGCTCGCGCCCGCGTGCCAGCACGCCGTCGCGGTTGGCTTGCGCCAGCGAAGCCCAGGTCCCGCGCGGCTCGAGCCAGGCGCTGTGCTCGGGCGCGAGCGTATCGAGCAGCCGCGCAAAACCAGGGCGCGGCGAGCCGCCCACCGCGGCAAACAGCTCCCGTTGCGCCATGGCCAGCGAGTCGCCCGCGCTGCTCCGTTCGCTCAACGCGCGGGCCAACGCGCGCGCGATGCGCTCGGCTTGTTCGTTCGCGCTCTCCAGGTGCAGGCGTGGCGCGTGAGCGAGTAGGCCCACGGCGTCCGGGGTGATCCACGGTTCGAGCGTGACGTCCGCGCTGGCCTCGTGCGCGGCCATGGTCAACGCGAGCGCGCTTTGACCGGCGTTGTCATTGCTTTCGCCGAGCGTGCCGCAAGGGCTGCCGAGCAAGACCCAAAGCTCGGATTGTCCGGGCTCCGCGCGGACTCGCGTCTCGAGCGGCGCGCGCGGGGGCCGGGCCTCCAGCTCGCGCAGCACGTTCGCAAAGCCCTCGAACCCGGCGCGCTCTGCCGGATGCACCGAAACCGCGACCGCGCGCCGCTCCGGGCCGGGTTCTTGGCGGCCGGTCAGCGCGCGCCACGCGGCCCGCGCCGCGGCTTTGCGCGGGTCGGCGGGTTCGATGATATTTTCTTCCGTCGAGCGCGGCGGGGCGGCGGCGGCCGCGTGCGCCTCCTCGCTGACGAGGCTGACCGCGAGCGCCGCGTCTTTGGGTGGCACGCCTGGATCGCCCTCGGGCAAGCCCAAGTCGACGCGCAAGCAAGCGCCTCGCGGGCGCGCCTGAAATGCCACGCGCTCCAGCGTGAAGCCCGGCAGGAAGGTGCGTAAGCGCGCCGCGAGCAGCGCGTCAGCCGCGCTCAATGCGCGGAGGGAAGCGAGCGCAGCGTCGGCGTCAGCGAGCCGCAACGCGATGGACAAACGACGCGCTCCCTCAGCGCTGTCTGCGTCGGCGGAGTCGTTTGCGGGCCATGGATCCTCGGCTGCGTCACCGCCGGGCCAATGGGGCACGTCTTCCAGTGCGCTCGCGGCCGCGTTCACGAACTCACTCGAACCCAACGCGGCAAAGGCGCTCGCGCGCCGAGCGAACGCAAAACGACGGTAACCCTCGAGCTCTTCGCGACCCGCCGCGGTGTTCACGTCGGGAGCCGCAGCGCCTGGAAGCAGGCCCAGCTCCCCGGAACAGCCGGCGACGCTCGCCTCCGCTTTGCCGGCGAAAAGGCGGCTGCGGAGCGCGGTGAGGTGCTCCTGAATCACGCGCAACGCGGGATCACGCTCCGTCAGCGGCGCGGCGAGAGCTGCCGTCACTTGTTCGATGAAGGTGCGCGCTGCGGCGTTGTCGGCGCACAACAGGGCAAGCTCGATGCCGCTCTCGGTCGGCACGCTCATCACGTCGTTGATGCCACGCGCCGACAAGCGCGCCAAGATCAGCGCCGATAGCGCCACTGAAGCGACGGCACCGCGGTCATGCGCGCTGGCGAACGCCACCGCAGGCAAAGGGTCGCCCGAGCGCTGCACCAGGACAATCGGGGGATGATTGTCCACGTCACGTCGCTCGATCCGCGCGCTGCCACCTCGGCTGCTGCCGCTCGCCGAGCCGCCGTTGGGCCCGTTTGCGTGGGAGCCACCACAACCGCTCGAGAGGAGCGCCATCACACTGACGATGGCGGCGGCCGAACGTAAACCGCGTGAGTGGAGGGCCCGAGACGAGACGCGCACGGCGTCCCGTTTACCACGAAGTCGTTGCCCGCTTGCTCAGTTTGGCCTCGGCTCAGGCCGCCAATTGCGCCTCGGCCAACAAGGTCTGTAGCCGGGCCTGAATTTTATGCTTCTTCGAGTAAACGGTCTTCACGCTGATATTGAGTCGTTCGGCGACGATTTCGGGGGCCAAACCTTCACCGAAGTACAGCTGAATGAACGCTCGATCCTTGTCCGTGAAGTTCGCGAGCAGCTGGCTGACCAGGCCGGCGCGTTCGCGCATCAGCGCGCTCTCGCACGGGTCGGGCAGGGTGGAGCAGAGGTCTTCGGCCTCACTCAGCGCCGCACGACGGGGCTCGCGGCGCGCACCGCGCAAGAAGTCGTACGCAGTGTGGCTGGCGAGCAAGCCGAGCCACGTGCTGAGCTTGTTGCCGCGCTCCGGATCGAAGCTGCGCAGTTTGAGTTTGTCGTTGGCCAAGAGCTGCACGCAAAACGTCGCGTAGATTTCACGCAGATCCTCTTGCGACACGACGCCACTGAAGCGCGCGGTCACGCGGCTGATGGTGCTCAGCACGAGGCGCGAGAAGCGCGTATTGAATTCACGCCAAGCGTGCGGGTCGTCGGCAATCAACGCGCGGACCAATTTCGCATCGTCCGCAGCGGACGTACTTTGGAGCAAGCTCGCGGCGGGTTGGTTGGTTTGCTCGGGGCGGTGCGGGGCGGTGACGGGGGTGAACATGGTGAGTGGCTCCTCGGCTTTCGAGAACCCATTCAGCACGCCGCGTGCCAGTGGTTTACATAAGCAATTTCAATGGGTTACGTATGCGTAACAGCCTGTAACAGCGTCACTCGAGACGCGTCACACTGACTGGCGGAGCCCCCCGACGACCCTTTCTACGCTGGACCGCGTGCTAGTTTCCCCGAGCCACCGCATGCCTCCGCGACTCAAGGCCATTTTACTCCTGGCTCTGTATCTCCTGAAGACGGTCGGACGGCGGATCTTCACGCGCAACAAGGCCGGGATCGCCGCCTTCCGCAGGAACTACGACGCGGATGGTTTGCCGCCTGTCTCGTCGGACGAGCGCGCGGCCATGGCTGACTTCAGCCGCTGCATTGCCTGTGGCCTGTGCGACCGAGGAGAGGCCGGGCGCATCGCGGCCTCCGGCGGCGCCTATCGCGGCGTGATGGCGCTCGTGCTCGCGGGCTCGCGCAGCATGCCGGATTACCGCGCAGCGGCGTACAGCTTCGGCTTCGTGAACGACGAGGTATTGGCCGAGAAAGAGAAGCTCTGCCCGACTGGGGTGCCGTTTCGGGCGATTGCGCGCTTCGTGCGCGACAAAGCCGCGGCGGTCGGCGGTCCCTTGCCGCTACCGCCGCGCATCGAGTCGCTGCCTCCGCGCGAGCTCTGAGCTCGCGCGGGGCACGTCGCTCACTTCACGAGCGTGAGTCGCGGCGCGACGCTGAACGCGGCCACGTGCCCGCTCTCTTCGGCGAGGTACACGTTGCAGCGCTCGTCGACGCGCAGCAAATCAGGGATCAAATCCGACGGGATCGAGCCGATGACTTCGCCGTCGCGTGGCCGCACGACGTGGACTTGGTGTTGCGGCACGAACAGCGCGCCGTTGCGCAGTACCGGCTCCAAGCGGCGCGGCTGATCGGCGTCGACATGGCGCGAGAACACTTGGTTGTAGCGCAGCGTGCCGGTGTTCGCGTCCAAGCAAATCAGGGCGCCCGAGGCAGAATTGGCGATCAGCGTCTCATCGACCGCCAAGAACGCGGTCGTGGGGGACGACAAGCCCGGCGCTTGATCCCACACGGCGCCACCGCTCGCGCGATCGTAGGCCGAGAGTCCCATGCCGCGTCGGTCGCGGGTCGGGATGGCGACGACCTGAGCGGCCAACAGCGGTGCTTGCCCGGGTGCCGGTCGCTCTTCGAGCTCTTTCGACCAGCGCACTTCACCCGACCACAGATCGACGTGGTGCAGGCGCGTCGGTCCGATCGGGCCGCCCGAAAGCGCGAACACCGCGTCGTGGTCGATGCTCATGTCGCCGGAGAACGGCAGCCGATCGCGCACTCGCCAGACCACTTCGCCGCTGGTGACGTCCAACGCGAGCAGGGCCGAGTCGCCGCCCGCGACCAGGATCAGCTTGCCGGCGCGACGCACCCGGTAGTTCGCGGGGCGTTTGGCGGTGAAGCGCCAGCGCACGTCTCCCGAGACCAAATCGAGCGCGGTGACCGAGCGATCGCCCTCTGCGACCACGAGGAGTTTGGGCAAGCCCGCGGCGTTGACCAAGGCGCCGGTCGCGCCCCCGTTGGCGCGCGGCGCGACGTGCGCGGTGAAGCGCGCCTCACCGTTGTCGAGATCGTGGAGCACGATCGTTCCGTCGGGGTGCATGCGCGCCAAACCGAGGGGCGTGACCACGCAAGCGGCGCGCGGCGTCGGCACGCGCCACAGCAGTTGACCCGTGCCACGCTCGATGCTGGCGGTCTCGCGCTGCGAGCCGACGATCAGCCGCTCGCCGCACTGAAACGTCGCGCGTAGATCGATGTTCGGAACCGTCGCGACCCAGCGCGGCAAGAAGCGCATTTTGCCGCCCGCGTCCCACATGCCGCGCTCGGGGCGGGCCCGCGGCAAGCCGAACGAGCGATAGCTATCCGGCTCGGGATTGCGCAGGGAATCGTCCGCAATGCTGTCGGCCAGCGAATCCGAAAG
>Ga0164309_10001186_pt1 | contig 12966 bp, 9 predicted proteins | sample Whisoiple_247_MG_FD_109984 | JGI IMG/M metagenome (GOLD analysis project Ga0164309, IMG submission 109984) | Soil microbial communities amended with fresh organic matter from upstate New York, USA - Whitman soil sample_247_MG | ecosystem: Environmental > Terrestrial > Soil > Unclassified >... | reverse complement strand
AGCTGCTGACCCACCTGCGCGGTGCCGGAGATCGTCGGAGGTGAGGTGTACGTCGGAGGCGCGCTTGCCGGCTGCACCGCCGCCGTGGCGGCGGAGAAGTCGCTCGTGCTCCCGGCGGTGTTGGTCGCGGTGACGAGCACGCGAAGAGTCGTACCGACGTCCGTCGTCGTCACTCCGTAGGTCGTCGCGGTCGCGCCCGCGATCGGGCCGCAGTCGTTCCCGCTCGGCTCGCAGCTCTCCCACTGGTAGGCGTAGGTGATCGGCGTGGTGCCCGTCCAGGCGCCGGGTGCGGCGGTCAGCGTCTGGCCTTCCTGCGCCATGCCCGACACCGTCGGCTCCGCCGACACCGCGGGCGGCGTCGCCTGGACGATCGCGGTGTGGGAAGAGGGCGCGCTCGCGTTGCCGGCGGCGTTCGACGCCTGGACGACGACGGTGAGCGTGCCGCCGACGTCGGCACTCACGACCGAGTACGTCGTGCTGGTCGCGCCGGCGATCGGGTTGCAGTTGCCGCCAGTCGAGTCGCAGCGTTGCCACTGGTAGGTGTAGGTGATCGGCTGCGTTCCGGTCCAGGTGCCGGGGCTCGCCGTCAGGATCTGGCCGTCCTGCGCCGTGCCGCTGATCGTCGGGAGATCAGTGTTCGCCGGGGACGTCGCCGGCCCCTGCACGACGGCCGTCACGGCAGAGTTCGCCGTCCCGCTACCGCTCTTGTTGCTCGCCGTCACCACGACGCGCATCGTCGAGCCGACGTCGCCGCCGGTCAGGGTGTAGGTCTGCGCCGTGGCGCCGGCGAGCAAGGAGCAGGAGCCGCCGCTCGCGTTGCACCGTTGCCACTGGTAGGCGTAGCTCGTCGGGTGGCGCGACCAACTCCCGGTGCTGGACGTCAGTACTTGCCCCTGCACCGCCGTTCCGGAGATCGTCGGCGAGGAGGTATTGGCGGGCGGACCGCCCGCCGCCAGCGCCGACGGCAGCGCGCCGACCAGCCCGGCTGCGCCGAGCACTGCGGCGGCGATCAAGGCGACGCTCTTCAGTGTCAGGTTCCCCACTCCCTACGACGTAAGTACCCAGAATCGACGCCGTAGGGCGAGTGCCTCGCGCCTTTCGAGCTCGCTTCAGCGCGCGCGGCGAAACTCGTAGCAGCCGGCGTCCGGCGCCGCGCGCGGGACGCGCGTTCCCACGAGGTCGCGCACGAAGCCGAGCGGGACGCCGCGGTCGATCGCGGGGCTCGATGGCCGCAGGCGGAAGTTGCCTGCCCGCTGGTTGCGGAAGCGCGGCTTGGCGACGACCGAGCCCGGGCCGAGGCGTACGCCGCTGACGCCACCGGAGAAGACGTCATGCGCCTCGTCGAACGGCGCGTCTGCCTCGAGCGCGTCACCGGCGGCGACCACCACCACGTCGTTCCGGAGCCGGAGGATGTCCGGGCCGCAGCCGTCGTAGCAGACGACGCCCTTGCTGCTCTTGCCGGTCAGCACGGCTGTCGTGTTGTAGACGTGCGTGCGCCGCACCGGTCCGAGTGAGTCCTGCGCACCGCGGGTGACCAGGAAGGTTGCGCGCGCCTTGTCCGAGACGAACAGGTTGTAGGCGTACGTGTTCCCGGCGCTCTGCGGGTTGCCGAGCTCGGTGAAGGCATGGTCGTCGACGGCGACGTTTCGTACGATCGTGTTGTCCCGGCCTCCGTAGGCCTCCACGGCCGAGCCGTCGCGCCCGTAGTCGTAGGAGAAGGCGTCGGAACCTGCGATGCGGTTGTAGGCGACGAGCGTCCCCTTGCCGCGGAGGAGGATGCCGAACGCGCCGGAGTCGTCGTTCCTCGGCGATCGCGTCAGCACGGACATGCGGTTGTTGTCGATCAGCTCGTTGTGGACGATCTCGTCCCCGCGACTTCCGGGAGCGACCTCGATCCCGGCGGCAGCGCCGCGGACCCACACATGGTCCACGCGGACGAAGCTGCCGACGATCGACACGCCCGCCCACGTGCAATGGCGCACGGCGATGCCGGTGAAGCGGACGAACGAGCCTGTGATGCGGATACACGTCTCACCGGAGTGGATCAGCGGCGGCGGCCCATTGTCGTAAGCGCCGACGACGACGGCGCGAGAGCCGGTACCAGTGGAGGCAAGACGGAGCTCAGTCGGCCAAGAGCTGCCGCGGCGAAGAAGGAGTCGATCGCCGCCGCGCAGCCGGACGCTCGCCGCCCGGGCGAGCGACCGCCAGGCTTCGCCCGGGCTCCGGCCCGAGCGGGCGTCGTTGCCGGTCCGCGAGTCGACGTAGAAGGTACGACCGCCGACGCGCGCCGGGGAAAGCGGCGCCGCGGCCGCAGGAGCAGCCGCGAGCAATAGGACAACCGCCATCAGGGCACACGGGTACACTGGCCGCGCCAAAACTGGGGGATTAGTGAGCAAAGAGCCACTCGGTGCGCGGTCGGACTTCGACGAATGGGCGAACTCGGTCGTGGCGGCCGTCAAGAAGCATAGGTCGCGGTTCGGTCCGTCCCCCAACGGCGCGCCCGCAAAAGGTCGTACCGGCCTCCGCAGGTGGGCGTCCCGGATGCTCACGAAGATCGCCGACTGATCCCTTAGACGCCGACGGCGAGCTCGGCCGCGATCGCCGCGACCGACTGACCCGCGGGCAGGTGGGTGGGCACGATGAGGCGCGCCACGGCCATTGCCTGCGCGAACGCCTCGCGCAGGAGCCGCGCCTCCTCTGCCAGGACGTGGTTGAGGTGCTCGCGCCAGCGCGGGTCCTCAACGTGCTCGAGGGCGCGACGCTGCTCGCGGAGGATGCCGCTCGCGGCAGCGACGAGCTTGTCGAGTGAGAGCTCTTCGACGACGAGCCGCGGCACCGCGCTTCGTTCGAGAACGACGACCCGCACAAGCGGGAGCGGGTCGCGAATTACCGTTCCGAGCGTCTCCACGGGGACGCGGACGGGCGGCGCCACCGCACCGCCCGTGGCTGTCCGAACGAAACCGAGACCGCGAAGTAGCGCACGTGTCCGTGCCGGCAACGCGGCGCGGGCCGCCGGCGCCGTCTCCGCGACGTCGGGGTAGAGCCGGAGCCGCCGCGGGAAGGCGCGACAACCGGCCGCGCCGACGAGGACGTGATCGTCTCCGAGCACGCCGGTCCCGGCAACGGCGGTGCGCGCGACGAGCGAGCTCTTACCGCTTCGTGACCGGCCCAGCAGAAGCAGCGCCCCGCCCTCCGACGTGACAGCCGCCGACGGCAGGAGGACGTGCTCCGCGGCGGGGGCGAGCAGGCCGAGGAGCGGCTCGACGACATAGCCCTGGAGGAGCGAGAGCCCGAACCTCCTCGGCGCGCCCCTCAGGTCGATCGTCGCGCGCAGCGGAGCGTTGCCGAGCGGGTCGAGCGCCACCCGCCAACGCAGGCTGCGGTAGCCGGCTTCGAACGCGCGCGAGCCCGGAGGCGTCCGGCCGAACGAGACGACAAGGTCCGCCTCCGCGCCCGGGTCGGCGAGCGCTCTGCCGTACTCGGCGCGAAAATGCGCCAGCGCCAGCCTGTCTCCGCGCACCTCGAGGCGTAGGCGGTCGAGGAAGGCGAAGGTCTCGCGGTGAGTCGGGTCCGTCACAGAAACGGCCGGACCGCCTCGACGATGCGCCGCGGATCGGTCGGAAACGGTGTCTGCACCTCGATGACCCGCGCAGAGGAGAGGACCGACGCGAGCTGTCGCTCCTCCCGGTCCTCGATCAGATGGGCGATGTCCGCACCGCCGTCACCGTCGCGCACATAGCGGGCGCGGTCGGCAAGGGTGAGGTAGTCGCGGCGCTCGTACGACGCCGAGCGGGCGAGCCGCCGCGCCGCCCACGCCGCATCTCGCGCCCCGGCACGGGGACGGCCGTCCGCCGCCGTCGTCAGCAGGACAAGCGCAGCGAGGGGCGCGCGCTCCATGGGCGGCGGCTGCCCGTACGCCGCGCTCAGCTGCGAGGGCGAAAGCGAGGCTCGCTGCGCGAGCGTGGCGAGCTCGACGACGGCGGCCTGCGTCGCCGCCACGACGCCGCCGCGGCGGGCCAGCGGTGCGGTAACCCGTGCCGCAGCTTCGCCAGCAGCCGCGGCGGCGAACTGAAGCCGCACCGTGCGCGGAAGCCTCCGTCGCAGAACCGGTGCGTAGCGGAGGAGCCAGCGCCGGACGCCGATGGGGACCGGGAAGCACGCAAGCGACCCGTCGCCCAGGACCAGCGTCCACTTGTCGGAAAGGAAAGACGCGCCCTCCTCGACGAGCGCGAGTGCGGTCTCGGTCTTGCCGGCCTCGGACCAGCCGGCGACGACGATGCCTCTCCCGTCGGCGACGACCGCACTTCCGTGCACCGCGACAGCGCCGTGTCCGGCCGCGGTGAGCTGGAGAGCAGGCCGGACGAAGCGCCCGAAGACCCGGCCGAGTGGGAACCCACGCTCCATCGCGAATGCGAACGGGCCCTCGAGTGCCGGCGGGGGGACGGCGCACCAGAGTTCACCTGCGCGGACGTAGGCGCCGCGCTCGTCGATCGCCGTGCTGAGGCCGTCGCCGGCCGGGTTCTGCAGCTCCGCCCCGCGTGGACGCTCGGTCAGCTCATCGATCCGTACGTCGGCGGGCCGAGTGGCGCCGGGCACCGTCCCCCATGGGTCGAGTGCGTCCCCGAGGAAGCGGGCGGCCCGGTCGTCGTCGGCGGTGAACTCGAGGCTGAGCGCCCGGGCGATCTCGTACCGCGCCCCCGCGGTCAATGGAGAAGACGACGCCTGGACGAGCAACGCCACATTCGGGGTAACTACCCACTCGTGAACGCTTGGTCCACCTCGCATCGTCGCTGCTGAAGGGGAGGGAATGGGCAGGCTCGAAGCGCCTGCAGTTGCACGTCGGAACATTCGGTCGCCGAGGGTCAGCGTCGTGATCCCGGCAATGAACGAGGCCGAGAACCTGCCGCATGTTCTCGCGACGCTGCCGGCCGATACGTACGAACTCGTCCTGGTCGACGGGCACTCGATCGACGGAACGTCGACGGTCGCCCGTGAGCATTATCCGACCGTCCGGATCGTCGGCCAGCCGGGCCGCGGCAAGGGTGACGCCCTCCGGGCCGGATTCGCCGCCTGCTCCGGCGACGTCATCGTGATGATGGACGCCGACGGCTCGACCGACGGCGCCGAGATCGAGCGCTTCGTCGCAGCCCTCGTGGACGGAGCGGACTACGCGAAGGGCTCGAGGTTCATGGCCGGGGGTGGCAGCGAGGACATCACGCTGCTGCGCACGGCCGGAAATCTGTTCTTCTGCTGGCTCGTCAACCGGCTCTACAAGACCTCCTATACCGACCTCTGCTACGGGTACAACGCCTTCTGGCGCAGTGCGTTGCCCACGATCGCGCCCGATTGCGCCGGCTTCGAGGTGGAGACGGTGCTGAATGTGCGCGCGGCCAAGGCGGGGTTGCGCGTCGCCGAGGTGCCGAGCGTCGAGCACCTGCGGATCCACGGAAAGTCGAACCTGCATCCGGTGCGTGACGGGCTGCGGGTCCTGCGCGCGATCCTGCACGAGCGAGAGCGTCGACCGCGCACGGTCGACATCGTCGCGGAGGTGGAGATGGTCGGCGCAGACATCGAGATGGTCAGCGCGGACGGGCGCGGTGGCGTCTGAAGTCGTAGGCGATCCCCCCGGGTCGTGACCGCTCCCGCGGCAGGGACCGAGGCGGCGTCGGCGCGCGCGGCCACGCGCAGCCCGCCCACGGTAGCGCCGACCGTGTCTGTGGTCATCTGCACATGGACCGGTGCCCGCTGGCACCAGCTGCTCGAGGCCGTCCAGAGCGTGGGTCGGCAGTCGCATCCACCGCTCGAGACGATCGTCGTCGTCGACCACGATCCTGCGGTGCTGGTGCGTGCGCGTGCCGAGCTGCCGAACGTCGTGGTCACTCCGAACGTCGAAGCCCACGGCCTGTCGGGCGCGCGCAACAGCGGTCTGAGGCTCGCCCGCGGCGACGTGGTGGCCTTTCTCGACGACGATGCGATGGCTGCGCCCGATTGGCTCCGGCTTCTGGCGGGCGAGTACGACGACGAGCATGTGCTCGGCGTCGGCGGCTCGATAGAGCCGGTCTGGGAAGAGCGGCCTGCCTGGTTCCCCGCCGAATTCGGCTGGGTCGTCGGCTGCACCTACCGGGGGCTGCCTCCCGAGCGCGCAGCCGTCCGGAACCTGATCGGGGCGAGCATGTCCTTTCGCCGGGAGCTCTTCTCCGAGTTCGGCGGCTTTCGTCACGGCATCGGCCGCGTCGGTACGCATCCGGTCGGCTGCGAGGAGACCGAGTTCTGCCTGCGCGTCGGGCGGGCTCGCCCGGGCGGTCGCTTCGTCTACCAGCCGGTCGCGCTCGTGCATCACCGAGTCCCCGCGCGCCGCGCGCGGTGGGGCTACTTCCTCGCCCGCTGCTACGGCGAGGGGCTCTCGAAGGCGATGGTTGTACGAGCGGCGGGCTTCCGGGATGGCCTCGCGGCCGAGCGCTCGTACACCGCGCGCGCCCTCGTGAGCGGCTTCGGCTCGGCGTTGCTGGCGGCGCTGACCCTCCGCGACCGTTCGGGTTTCCCGCGCGCCGCCGCGATCGTGGCCGGCCTCATGGCCGCCGGTGTGGGCTTCTGCCGGGGCCACCTGCAGAGCTCCCGGGGATCGGCATGAACGACATCTCGGTGGTGGTCCCGGCGCGGAACGCGGAGGCGATGCTCGACGAGTGCCTCGCATCCATCGAAGCGGAGGCGCCGCGGGAGATCATCGTCGTCGACGGAAACTCGACCGACGGCACGCTCGAGATTGCGCGCCGGCACAGCGCAACGATCCTTTGCGACGGCGGACGAGGCCTCCCGGCAGCCCGCATGCTGGGCGCCCGGGCCGCCTCCGGCCGTTTCGTCGCGCTCGTTGACGCGGACGTCGTGCTCAGGCCCGGCACGCTCGCGCGTCTGCGTGACGAGCTCGTGGCGGGCGGCTTCGACGCGATTCAGGCGGGACTCGAGAGCGTTTCCGGCCCGGGCTACTGGGGGCAGGCGCTCGCGCACCATCACCGCTCGGGCCGGAGCAAGCACTGGTTCGGCCTCGTGGCGACCGTGCTCGAGCGCGAGACGCTGCTCGAGATCGGCTTCGACCCGCGCTTTTCCTCGGGTGAGGACATCGAGCTGCGCTGGCGCCTGCGGAGTGCGGGAGCAAAGGCCGTGGTCTCCAAGACGACCGTCGTCGAGCACCGCTTCGGGGACACGTTCCCCGTCGCGAAAGGGCAATGGCTCGCGGACGGGGAGGGTCTCGGCCGGATGATCCGCAAGTACGGGCTTCGCGGGGTCCCGCTCCTCGGGCTGCCGCTCGCCGCGGGCCTGCGCGGGCTCGTCCTCAGCGCTTTCCGGCTCGAACCGCGCTGGATCCCCTATTACGTCTGCTTCACGGTCTTCAACTACGCCGGCATGGCGCGCCGGCTGGCGGCCGGCTGAGGTGGCAACCCAGCTCGCGGTCGAGTCACAACGCGCCGGCGCGAAGCAACCGCTGAGCGTCACCTGGAACGCGCTCGCGGTCATGGCCGGCAAGACGCTGACGATGGGCTTCGGGTTCCTCTTCTGGCTCGTCGCGGCCCACGAGTTCTCACGGCCCGAGGTCGGCATCGCCGCGGCGGCCGTCTCGGCGATGATGCTCTGCACGCAGCTCGCGATCGGCGGCGTCGGCTCGGCGGTGATCACATGCTACCCCGATTTCCGCCACCGTCCGGCCGCGCTCCTCGATACCTCCGGCACGGTCGTCATCGTCTCCGCCGTTTTCGCCGCCGGCGTCTTCTTCGTCATCGCCGCCCTGGGCCTGCGCCATCTCGACACCGTCCCCTCGGATCCGCTGTATGCATGCGCGTTCGTCGCGATGACGGTGTTCGGGACGCTCGCGATCCTGCTCGATCAGCTCTCGATCGCGCTCGGCCGCGGCGACCAGGTGCTCGTGCGCGGGGTCGTCTTCGGCGCGGCAATCGTGGTCGGCATCGGCGTGCTCCCGACCTTTCTTCACCACGCCGGGTCGGCGGCGATCTTCGCGCCTTGGGCTGTGGCCGGGGCAGCCAACGTCGGCCTCGGCATCTTCCAGGTCCGCCGCATGCTCCCCGGCTACCGCTTCCGGCCGCGCATCGAGCGCAGCACTCGGCGGCTGCTCCTACGTCACGGGACGCCGAACTACGCACTGACGCTCGCCGAACGAGCACCGGGCCTCGTGCTTCCGATCGTCGTCACGCAGGTGCTCACGCCGGCGGCCAACTCCACCTGGTACGCGGTCTGGATGATGGCGTGGGTCGTCTACACGTTGCCGATCTCGGCCGGTCTCACGCTCTTCGCCGAAGGGTCGAACCGCCCGACGCAGCTCGCCGAGGCGACGCGCGCAGCCGTCCGCGTCGCTCTGCTCGTCGGGATTGTCGCGTCGCTCCTGATCGGTTCGCTCGCTCACTTCGTGCTCTCGCTCCTCGGGTCGGCCTACGGCGCGACCGGCGCCTCGCCGCTGCGGATCCTCCTGCTCGCATTCGTGCCGATCACCTTCGTGCAGGCGTACTACGCGGGCAGCCGCGCCCGCCGCCGGCTCGGGGAGGCGGTCGCGGTGAGCTGGGTCTCCGCTGCCGTGTCGGTCGGCGCAGCGGTGGCGGGAGCAGTAGCCGGCGGCCTGGTGGGCATGGCATACGCCTGGCTCGCGGTACAGACGGCGACCGGATTGTGGGCGGTCGCCCGCACAGCGGCGCTCTGGCGGCGACCGCTCGACAGCGGGTGGCATACGTTCGACGCGATTGCCGAGGGCGGGGCCTCCGCAGCGGCGCGCGCGAGCACCGGGATCCGGGCAGCCGCTCTCGCCTGCGGTCCTGGCAACGTCGCCGCAGCCGCGGGCGCTGTCTGCGCGCTCGCCGTCTGGTCATTCTCCCTGCGGCACGTCGCCCTTGAGCGGATGAGCGGCCTGGGGCTCGTCTCGGTGCTCCACGTCTCGTTCTACATCGCGGTCGCGATCCTCACGGTGACCTTCGTCGGCGCACTGCTGCACGGGCAGGTGAGGGACTGGGTGCTCCTCGGGTTGGTTGCGGTTCTCGTCCTCATCCTCTTCGGGCTGACGCCGATTCTCGAGCCTGTGCCGCGCTTCGCCGTCACCTGGCGGCACGTCGGGATAGCGCAGGCGATCCTCGACACGGGCCACATCAACCCGCGCATCGACGCGTACTTCAACTGGCCCGGCTTCTTCGTGCTCGTGGCGGTGCTCGTGAGAGCGGCCGGGCTCCACAACGCGCTGCCGCTCGCCGCCTGGTCGCCGGTCTACTTCAACCTCCTGTACCTGGCTCCGCTGCTCGTGATCGCGCGCTCGCTGACGGTCAGCCGGCGACTCGTCTGGCTGGGCATCTGGCTGTTCTACCTCGGCAACTGGATCGGTCAGGACTACTTCTCGCCGCAGGGGTTCTCCTACTTCCTCTACCTCGTGGTCATCGCGATCCTCGTCCGCTACTTCGTGTCGCAGCCGAAGAGGCTGACCACGGGGATGCGCGACACCATGGACAAGGCGCCGGCGCGTTCCGCGCCGCGGCGGTGGGCGCTCCTTGCCTGCGTCGTCTTCCTCTTCGCGGTACTGGTGCCGACCCATCAGCTCACGCCGGTTGCGGTGCTCTTCGGCGTGACTGCGTTCGTGATCGTCGAGGCACGGTCGCTCGCATGGCTGCCGCCGCTGATGACGACGTTGCTCGGCGTCTGGTACGCGACCGGAGCGATGACGTTCTTCAACGGCCACCTGTCCCAGGTGCTCAGCCAGGCGGGCCAGCTCGGCGCCATCTTCACGGAGAACCTGGCGAACCGCGTGAGCGGCGACATCGACCACCGAGTCATCGCCGACCTGACGATCGTCGCTGGGGCCGCGATGTGGTGCCTGGCCCTCGTCGGCGCTTCGCGCCTCCTGCGGCGTGACCGTCGCTACCGAATCGGGGTCGCACTGGCGCTCGCGCCCCTGCTACTCCTGCCGCTGCAGACGTACGGCGGCGAGATGCTGCTCCGAGTCGAGTTCTTCGCCCTGCCGTTCACAGCGTTCTTCGCGGCGGCAGCGCTCGTCGGCGACGACGACGAGATCCCGCTCCGCGCGCGCCAATCGGCAGCGGTCGGCGGCGTCCTGCTCGTGTTCGCCGGTCTCTTCCTCTTCGCGCGTTACGGCAACGAGCGGATCGACTACTTCACCCGGAGCGAGACCACGGGCGTCGAGCGTCTCTACGCACTCGCAAAGCCCGGGTCGGTGCTCGTGGCCGGCACCGGGGATCTGCCGTGGAAGTACACGCAGTATCCGGATCACCACTACCGGACCGTGATCGAGATGCCGCACTGGTCGGCCAGGGCCCCGGTGACCGTCGACTGGCGGCCGCTTCTGAAGGACGTCCGCGATGCGTTGCACTCGAGCAGTAGGCGCTCATATCTGATCATCGAGCGCAGCGAGGAGGAAGAGGTCGACCAGCTGGGCTATGGACGGCCGGGATCTCTGGCCCGCTTCTCGGCCGCGGTTGCGGCTTCGCCCCTCTTCAGGCTCGTCTACCAGAACCCCGCCGCGACGATCTTCACGCTTGCCGCTGCGGGTTCGGCGCCCTCCCCGCCGAGCGAGATTGCAGCGAGCAGCGGGAGCGGGGCGACCGCCCCTGCGAGCGGGACGAAGCAGGTGCAGGCGCCGTGATCGCCAACGGTGCTGCCGCCGCCCTCGCGTCGCACCGCACGGCTCTCCGGCGCGGCTTGGCAGCAGGCTGCGCCATACTCGCCTGCGTCCTCGTTGCCGCACAGGCTCCGGTCGACATCCAGGCGCCGGTCCTGGTCGTCTTCCTCTGTGTCGTTCCGGGCATGGCGCTGGTCGGCCTCTGCAATCCGGATTCGCTGGCCGTCGAGCTCTCGCTCTCGATCGCGCTCAGCGTCGCGCTCTCCGGGCTGACGGCCGGTGTCCTCGTCTACGCGCACCTCTGGTCTCCGACGACGGTCGTCGTAATCGTCGCCGTCATCAGCCTCGCTGCGAGCCTGCGAGACGCCCGGCCCGGCAGCCGCGTACGCCACGCACGGTCGGTGAGCTGGGGCGATGTCCCGCTTGCGCCGGCGGCCAGGGCGGAAAAGCTCGCCGAGCGTTCGCGAGAGCAGGTGGGGCGGCCGGCGGCGGAGGCCGCGCTGCAGGGCTCGCTCCTCGACTTCGTCACGGAACGCGCTCGGGAGATCGACCCGGAGCTCTGGTTCGTGGAGGACCACGAACCGGGGCTGCCCGGGCAGACGCGCGGCGTCTGGATTGCAGGCGTGTCGACCCACACGAGCATCCCGGTCGCCTGGCGAACCGAAAACGACGAGAAGGCCAAGGAATGGCGGACTCGGCTGGCACTCGAGATGATCGACGCGCTGCCGGAGCTCGGCGGAGCAGTCGTCGCGGCCGGTAGCGCCTTCGGCTCGCTCGCGGGCTTCCGCCGCGGCCTCGAGGCGCGCTGCCTTCCCTACCTCCTGCGAGTCGATCCGGTCACCGCAGCCCGCGAGGTCGCCCCCGACAGACGGAGCCGCTCCACTGCGGAAGCACGGCAGACCCTGCAGGAACGAGTGGCTGACGCTGGCTATGAGGAGCCGGACGTCGTGCTCGTGGAGGGCGCCGAGCACCTCTTGTTGTGCGAGGTCCGGGCCACGGTGGGTGCCGGAGTCTTCTGGCTCTCGAACCTTCCCCCGGACACCGCTCCCGGGCGGCTCGCCTCCCTGATTCGGCTCGCCACCCGGAGCACCGCGCAGGCAAAAGGGGTCCTGGGGACGTGAAGGCCGTTGTCCTCTCCGATCTGCACCTCGGCGCCACCGCCGGCACCGCCACGGACGATGCGTTCGTCTCGTTCCTCGTGTGGCTCGTCGAGCGGGCGCACCCGGAAACGGGGCCATGGCGGCTCGTCGTGCTGGGCGATCTGCTCGACCTCCTGCACCCTCCTGCGGGTGCGCATGACCCGCTTGCTGCGCTCGACGCCGTCGCCGTGCGGCACCGCCCGGCGCTCGCCGCCCTCGGAGCCGCCGCTGCGCACGGGATCGTGGTCGATCTCATCCCCGGGAACCACGACAGCGAGCTCCTCGATCCCGACGTGCAGGAGCGCCTGCGTGTCATCGTCGCGGACGCCGCCGGCACGAGCGCCGCGCTGCTGCGACCGAAGTTCCGCGTTCGGCCCTGGTTCCTGCTCGTGCCCGGGCTCCTCTACGCCGAACACGGCAGCCAGTACCACGCGCTGAACGCGGTCGCGGACCCGCTGGCCCCGTTCGGCCGCTGGAGCCGTCGCCTGCCGCCGGGCGCCGTGCTCGACCTCTGCGGGCAGGCGGAGCACGGCGGGCGAGCGCGCGCGCTGTCGGGACTGGTGCCCGCCATGCTGCGGGCCCACGCGCGTCGCGGGAGGACGGATGTGGCGACCGCCGCCGCCCGCGAGTCGCTCGCGCAGGAGGCGGGGCTGAGCCCCGACGCGCTCGCCGGCCTCCGTGGGCTCGCCGACGACTCCTCGGTTGCGCTGCTCCGGAACGCGGGCGCCGCCGTGCTCGGACGCCGCGGCCACGTCGAGTTGCGGCAGCAGCAGGCTGCGGTCGCCGTCCACAAGATCCTCGCGCGCGAGGGGCAGGCTGTGCCGGTGTACATCTTCGGCCACACACACCGCGTCGGGCAGCGCGCGCTCGACGCGGGCGGCGCGCGGTTGCTCTGGTTCAACGCCGGCGCGTGGGCGGACGGGAGCTACAGCTTCGTCGAGGTGGACGGCCGGGTCGACGGCGTTGTTGCCCGCCTCTGCCACTGGGACCCGGGGACCGCGACTCGCGAACGCAGCGCCGGCAACAGGTCGGCCGACCCGGTGGCGACCCCGTGAGCGTGTGCCCAGGCTGCAGCGGCTGATCGCGGTGCCCCTGGCGCTAGGGGCGCTAGGGCTCACCCTGTCGTGGGTCGGCGCCGGCGCGAGCGCGGTACTTCGGAACTCCACCACAGCGGCGCGGCCCTGCCGCGGCGCCGCGCCGCCGCGT
>Ga0164309_10001185_pt1 | contig 12968 bp, 9 predicted proteins | sample Whisoiple_247_MG_FD_109984 | JGI IMG/M metagenome (GOLD analysis project Ga0164309, IMG submission 109984) | Soil microbial communities amended with fresh organic matter from upstate New York, USA - Whitman soil sample_247_MG | ecosystem: Environmental > Terrestrial > Soil > Unclassified >... | reverse complement strand
GTTTCGTCCCAATAGAAGTTGCCGTCGCGCTGACACACCGGGTCCACCTTTGCCTCGAAGCAACCCGCGTCGCGATCGAGTAGGTCGGCGAAGATCACGTCCGTGCGGTCGGCGCCGACCTTCTTCAAGAACGCGGCCGTCGCGTTGGGATCGCCGTTCGCCCATTCGGAAGCATGAAAGCCGATCAACGCCTTGGGCGCGTACATGCGCGCGAGCTTGACGATGCAATAGCCCATGCCCACGAGATCGTCACTCACGTCCTGACAATCCGGTGCATTGGCCTTGATGGCGACCTTGAGCGAGGTCGGATCTTCGTGTGATTGTTGCTCGGCGTAGGCCCAGAAATCCGGCTCGAAATGCACCAGCGAAGGCTTGTCGAACTTGCCCAAGCGTTGGAACAGCAACTTCACGTCGCCCCAATAGTTCTTTTCGAAGCTATCGCTGCTCAAGCCGGAGAGCACGCCATCGCCCGCTGCGGCCATCGAATAGAGCGTGACCATCGGAACGACGCCGTGCGCGTCCGCCACGTCGGTGATGATGTTGACGAAGCTGCCGTCGGGGTTCCAGTCCTTCCAGCTGCCCCACGACTTGTCGGCGTTGAGGTAGGCAGAGAGGTAGGCATAGTGAATATCGAGCGTCGTGCCGAGGCGGAACGCGCCGTCGTTGTTGTGGTCGTCGGCCAAGTCGTTGCCCATGCCGATCAGGAAATTCGGAGGGCGGCCAATTGCCGCCGCGAGGTCAGCTGCGGTGGTGGTCATGACAGGAGGATTGAACGGTCCTCCCGTGCTCGCAGCCCCCGCCGAGTTGCCGTTGCCCGCGGAGTTGCCGGCGGGCTTTCCGCCGCCTCCGCTCGACTTTCCAGCGCCTCCGAGGGTTCCGCCGCTGCCAGGACTTCCGCCGTCATCGGGGTTGCCGACGCTGCTCGGGCTTCCGCCGCTCGATGTCGCGCCGCCGCCGCCGCCCCCCGTGTTGTTTGGGCTCGACGAACTGCAGCCCAGAGACAACCCGAACGCCGCGCCCAAGACCAGGCACTGTGAAAGTCTAATCATTTGCGGCCATCCTAACGCCCCGAGGCAAGGAAAAATATCGCTAACTGACGCGACGCCCGCGCAAGCGCGCAAGCAAGGCCTCTCGATTGGGAGGTGCCACTACAGACGGCGCGCCGGTCTTTTTATGAATACCGCTCGCCTCATCCGTGTCGTTGGCTTCACTACCTTGCAGGGCAGGGGGCCCGGCGACGGGTGCGGAGCTCGTCACCACCTCGACTCGTGCGTCTGATACTGGAGGTCGTGCGTCTGATACCGGAGCTCGCTCGGGAACCGATGCGGCTGCGCCTTCGTGCGCGGGCGCAACGTCAGGCACCGGTGCAACACTCGCCGCAGCTGCGGCGGCCGGCGCGACGGCGCCATTCACCGCGCGATCGATGAACGCCTTGGTGGCGGCGCCGAAGCGCTTGAAGCGCACGCGTAGACCGCCTGGGCGATCACCCTCGGGCTCCACGTAACCGATGACTCTTGCTTCCGCGCGAATGGGCTTGTGTCCATTCTCGAGCGTGACGTCGAACACGACCGCGGTGTCGAATGGCAGTGCCGGCTGATCGATCAGCAGCATCGATTTCGCTTCGATGCTGAAACGTTCGTGCGCGATGTACTCTTCTTCGCTCGCGTACGGGCGATGCATGTGGATGACGATCGGACTCGACAACACGAACCTCCCGGCAAGGGCTGAACGAAGACTCGAGTATACGGGTTTTTTCTCGAACACTCACGCGGTTTAGTGACTATCACTCTCGGTCCATCCGGGTTGGTCGTTCCTCGGCTTACTCGTTCGCTCCGCCCTCGGCGCGGCGTCGAAGGGGCGGGGGCGCTCGCGGGGCCGCCGCGAGTGGGGGCGGGTAAGAGCATTTCCAGGGAGATTTAGGCTCGAACAGGCGACCATTGACAGCACCGACGCTTGCGCGGATATCCGCGCTGCATGGCGAAGCTGAGCAAAATCCTGGTCATCGGTTCTGGCGGTCGAGAGCATGCGCTCGCGACGCGCTTGCTTGCGTGTGAGAGCGTGTGCGAGGTCGTTGTCTCGCCGGGCAACGCGGGCACCTCGCATTCTGCTTTGCCTGGCAAAGTGCTGCGTTCCGTGGCGGGCGATGCGCTTGCAGTCGCCGAAAGCGAGCGCCCGGGCGGGATCGTGATCGGCCCGGAGGTGCCGCTCTGTGATGGCCTGGTCGATCGCTTGAGCGACGCGGGGCATGTCGTTTTCGGGCCTACCCGGCTGGCTGCACAGCTGGAGGGCTCCAAGGCGTTCATGAAACGATTCGCGGCCCGCCACGGCATCCCTACCGGGCGCTTTCACGTCGTGACCAGCGTCGAGGAGGCCGAACGCGCCGTGCGCGACTTCGAGCAGGCACCGGTGGTCAAGGCGGACGGGCTCGCTGCAGGGAAAGGTGTGGTCGTCGCCGACACGCACGCCCAGGCGCTCGAGGCGGCGCGGGCGATGCTGAGCGGAGCTGCGTTCGGCGCAGCGGGGCGGACGGTGGTGATCGAGGAGCGGGTGCCCGGCGCTGAAGCCAGCGTGCACGCCATCTGTGACGGGGAGCGCTTCGTCTTGCTGCCCGCGGCTCAGGATCACAAACGCATTTTCGACGGCGATCGTGGCCCGAATACCGGCGGCATGGGCACGTACGCGCCGGCTCCGTTGGTCACGCCCGCGCTTCAAGAGCGCATCCGTGCAGAAATTTTCGAGCGCGCGTTGCGGGGCATGGTCGCTGACGGACACCCGTTTCGCGGCGTGCTGTTCGCGGGGCTGATGATCAGCGAAACCTCGGACATCTCGCTGCTCGAGTTCAACGTGCGCTTCGGCGATCCGGAGACACAAGTCTTGATGGCCGTACTCGATGGCGATCTGGCAGCAGCGCTCGCGGCCGCGGCACGCGGCGAACTCCGCCCCGAGCTGCTCGAAGTTTCGCAGGATCACGCGCTGTGCATCGTGCTAGCCGCGGCTGGCTATCCCGAGGCCCCGCGCACGGGAGACGTGATCACGGGGCTCGAGCGCGCGAATGCCGTTCCGGGCGTGCAAGTATTTCATGCAGGCACCAGCCTACGTGACGGCCAAGTGGTCACTTCTGGGGGGCGAGTGTTGGGCGTGACCGCGCGCGGCAGCACGCTACGCGAGGCCCACGCGCGAGCGTACCAAGCGGCCGACGAGATTGCGTTCGAAGGCCGGCAGTTCCGGCGCGACATCGGCGCGCGCGCGTTGGGGGGCCGCTGATGGCGAACGAGTTCGAGGCTGCGCTCGCGCAACTCGCCGCCGGCAAGGTCGTCGCCGCCGCTACCGAGTCTTACTTCGGATTCTTGGCAGACATCCAAAATCCGCTCGCGGTCGAGGCCTTGTTTGCGCTCAAACCGCGCGGGGCGGACAAAGGGGTGCCGGTTATTTTGCCGACGCGCTCGGCCTGGCCTGCGCTCGTCGACGGTGCCATCCCGAGCTTGGCGCAGGCCTTCGCGGACGCGCGTTGGCCGGGCGGACTCAGCATCGCGCTGCCGGCTGCCTCCAGCGTCGCGTCGCGCGTCGCGCTCGACGGCTCGCTCGCCGTGCGACTGCCCGGTGCGTCTCCAGCCGCGGAGCTCGCGCGTCGCTTTGGTCGTCCGCTCAGCGCCACGAGCGCCAATCTGCCCGGCGCACCGCCCGCGACGCAGTCCGCGCAGGTCGAAGCCGCATTCGTGGAGGCGATCGCTCGCGGCGAGTTGCTGGTGCTGGCAGGCCAAAGTCCTGGCGGCGCGCCGTCGACCGTGGTGCGCGTCAGCGAAGGCAGCTACGCAGTTGCTCGCGTGGGAGCAGTGCCGCCGTCAGTGCTGGAAGAGATCGCAAAAACACATATCCAGTCTGCTTGACGCGATGCATCGCTGGCGCTAGCTCGTCTGCGGCGGGTTTCACCCGCGTGGAGGATCATGGCTCGAGTCATCAATTTCAATGCAGGCCCCGCAGCCCTTCCATTGGGCGCTCTCGAACGTGCTCAGCAAGAGCTGCTCGATATCAGCGGGAGCGGCATGAGCGTGATGGAGCACAGCCATCGCGGCAAGGTGTACGACGCCATCCACGAGGAAGCGATCGCCCTGGTCAAGGAGCTGCTCGCCGTTCCCGACAACTACGACGTTCTGTTCCTGCAGGGCGGCGCGAGCCAGCAGTTCGCCGTGGTGCCGATGAACCTGCTGCCACCTGGCAAGAGCGCGGATTACATCCTGACCGGAGGCTGGTCCCAAAAGGCATACAAAGAAGCCAAAGTGATCGGTACGGCGCGCATTGCCGGCAACACCGAAAAGGACAAGAAGTTCTGCCGCATCCCGAAACAGAGCGAGCTCTCGTTGGATCCGAGCGCGGCTTATGTGCACATGACGAGCAACAATACGCTCTTCGGCACGCAATGGCACGAGTTCCCCGACACGGGTAACGTGCCCTTGGTCGTGGACATGTCCAGCGACATCGCTTGGCGGCCAATGGACCTTTCCAAGTTCTCGCTGATCTACGCGGGCGCGCAGAAGAACCTCGGCCCGAGCGGAATCGTGCTCGTGATCGTGCGCAAAGATTTGGTCGAGGCGGGCCGCAAGGACATCCCGGTCATCTTCCAATATCGCACGCACGCCGAGAGCAATTCGCTCTACAACACTCCGCCCACGTTCTCGGTATACATGCTGCGCAACGTGCTGGCCGAGGTGAAAGCCAACGGCGGCTTGAGCGCGCTGGAAAAGCTCAATCGCGAGAAGGCCGCGCTCTTGTACAGCGCGATCGATTCGCGTCCGGACGTGTTCACGAACCCAGTGGAGAAAGAGTCCCGTTCCACGATGAACGTGGTCTTCACGCTGAAGACGCCGGAGCTCGAGGCAGAATTCCTGGCCGAAGCCAAGAAGCACAAGATGGAAGGCCTCAAGGGCCATCGTCTCGTCGGCGGCATGCGCGCGTCCATTTACAACGCGGTCTCGCTCGAGCACGTGGCTGCGCTCGCCGAGCTGATCAAGACGTTCAAAGCCTGACCGGCGCGAGGCTGCTCGCTCGCCGACGAAGCACGTCGACGAAGCGCCCGGTGAGCGAGGACGGCTTGCCGGGCGGCCTTCGAGCGGTCTCGCGCAGCGCGGGTCGTTCGTCTCGCTTTGATACCATTTCCACCGAGTCCGCCGTGACACCCGAGACCGTCGAGTCCACAAACTCTATCGGTTGCTTCGACTGGGGTTGGTTCCGAGTGCGTAAGTCCTACCGGGTGCGCCACGGCCGAAGGAACTAATCGCCGGGCTTCGGTGCTTGCGACGGAGCGACTTTGACGCGCGCGTGCGGAGCGGGTTATTCTGAGGATTCCGTTCTCAACCCCCACTCAGTATGTCATTGGCTCGATTCCGTCTCCGCTTCCTGCTTCAGGAGATCGATTTGCCGCAGGGCGATACGATCATTGGACGTAGTGCGACCTGCCAGGTGACGATCGAGGATCCCTTGGTTTCTCGCGAGCATGCCCGGATCCGCATCGCCGGTGACCGAGCGACGATCGAAGACCTCGGGTCCCGCAACGGCGTACAAGTCGGGGGCAACACGCTGCAGAGCGTGCACGTTTTGCGAGACGGGGAGCGTGTGCGCATCGGCACTCAGGAGATGGTGTTTTGTGCCGGCGCCCCTTCGAGTTCCGCGCTGGGCACGCGCACGACTGGCTTCATTTGCCACTGCTCCGAGTGCGGGCACCCCTATCCGTTGGAGTTGGTGGAATGTCCGGCGTGCGGCTCGAGCGATCGCAATGAAGAGGATACGCTTGCTGGCGCGCCGAGCTCCTCGCGCGACTGGGGGCTGGATCTGGTGGTCGACGCTCTGCGCCGCGCGCAATCACTCGGCCGCTCCGAAGATCTCGAGCGCATCTTGTCGCACGCGCGGCTCGGCATCGAACAGCGGATCGCGAACGGATTGCCCTTGGAGCGGCCGATGTTGGACGCGGTCGCGGACGCCGCCGCGTCGTACGCCGTCACGCGCCGCGAAGCGAGCTGGGGCAAATGGCTGCTTTCCGTGTACGCTTCGCTGGGCGGAGTGCCACCGCGGGCAGTCGGCCGCCGTTTGATCACGCTTCCGCCGTCGGAGCGCACCTCGCTCGCGCCGGCTGCGCGCCGCGTGGTCGAGAGTGTGAGCTCACGTGGCGGGCCGCGCGTCGAGGATCGCGAGAGCTTTGCCGGGATTGAAGCTCTGAGCAACTCGGAGCCAGCCAGCGCATGAGGCATTCGCTGCGCTACAACGATCACGATATCGATCTGCCACCTGGGGAGTTCGTGATCGGTCGCGCAGCGAGTTGTCAATTGTCTCTCGACGACCCGCTCGTCTCGCGCAACCACGCGACGCTCACCGTCACGCCAGAAGCGGTGGTGGTCGCAGACCTCGGCAGTCGGAACGGGGTGCGCGTCAATAGTGATCGTATCGAGGGCAAGCGTGCTCTGACGCACGGCGATCAGATTTCGATCGGCAATCAAGACATGACGCTGCTCTCGCGCCGTGAGCTAGTTGCCGATACGCTGATTCAAGGACCCAACTCGCGCGCGTCGACCTTCGGTTTGCTCGGGATCTTGGCGGACAAAGCGCTGGCCATGGGCCGCGGTGAGGAAGCCGAGAAGTTGCTGTTCGAGCTACTCGATCAGCTGTTGGTCGACGCGCAGCGCGGCGTGACGATCACGACCGAAACGCTAGAACGCGCGAGCGAATATGCGCTCAAGTTGGCGATAGCCACCTCCCATGGTCGCTGGGTTGACTACATCTTTCGCCTTCACGCAGCGATGGGGCGGATGTGTGCAGGGCCTATCGTCGATGAGCTATACACGGTGCTGCGCAAGGTAAAGGCCGTGAATCTTGCGGTTTTGCGCGAGTACCTCGCGGGGCTCCACGAGCTCTCGCGCCACCTCGGGCCGGCCGACCGCTTCCTGCTGAGTCGTCTCGAGGGGTTGGAGAGGCTGGCCGCCGCGAAATAAAGATCGCGCGCTCGACGACGTCCGGCACTCACGCTACATTTAGCGGTATTGGATTCGGATCAGAATTCTCGCCGCACGATGCCGCGCATGGATCAAGCACCGGAGCCGCCGCGCAGCGCGCACCGCTTCTGGCTCGAGTACCAGGGGCGCACTTTCGAGCTCCGCCCGGGTGAAATACTCATCGGGCGAAGTTCGAACTGTCACCTGGTGCTCGACGACGGACTGGTTTCTCGACGTCACGCGCAATTCATCGTTACGGACGAGCGGGCGAGCATCGAAGATTTCAGCAGCGCGAACGGAGTGTTCGTCAACAGCAAGCGCGTCAACGGTAGCGAGCAGCTGAAGGCAGGCGATCAACTACAGATTGGCAAGCAGCAGTTCACGTTCTGTTCGGTTGCTCGCCCGGTCGCGGCCGTGCCTGCCGAGCGACGAATGGCCGAGACTCTACACGGCTTGCGTTCTCCGGCCGATCCATCGCTGGCTCCGATATCGGATACCCGAGCCGATACCAAGTCCGAGCTGAAGCAGCCGGAAATCGAGGCCACCCAGCGCGCTGAGGCGCTGGAGTTGCTCGGAGGGGTCGCCGACAAGGTCTTGGCCTTGGGCCGCGGTGAAGAAGCCGAGCGCGTGCTCTCCACTGCATTGAACAACGTTCTGAACGAAGCGAAGCGTGGGCGTGAGCCGGCAGCGCGCGTGGTGAGCAAGGCGGCAACCTACGCGGGCAAGCTCGCGGAGGCGACTTCCCACGGCAAATGGCTGGACTACACCATCGATCTCTACGCGGCGCTTCGACGCCCCATGCCGATTGAGTTCGTCGATCAAATGTACGCGGTGCTGCGGCGAGTGGACGCGGTGAACTTGGGCGCGCTCAGGGCTTATCTTTCGATCTTGCACGCCCAGACGCAGGCCTTCGCTCCGAATGAGCGCTTTGCGATTCAGCGGCTCGAGGGGCTGGAACGCTTGGTCGCGTTGAAGTAGGCGCCCAGCGCGCTGCGGGTGGCGGTGGCACCGAAGGTCGGAGTGATCCTCGGTCGGGTGGTGGAGCCGACGGGCGCAGCGTCGCTTTCGCTTTGCTGGGCGACTCGTCCAAGGCGAGCCATAGCGCTGCGGCCTCGCCGATCGCGTCACGCAGCTCGCTGTCGTCGATCCGCGCCAGCTGATTGGTGAGTGCGTCGGGGAGCAGCGCTTTGCGGTAGGCCGGCTTTCTTGCCGCCGGATCGCGGGGTTGTGCCGCGATCTCTTTGACGCGAAAGCGTATCGTGTCGACGTGCACCCCGGCAGCTTTGAGCCGAACCACGATTTCGTTCACGAGCAGGGACAATTCTTGGGCCCAGCTCGCGGACGCGACGTGCACCGTCAACTCTCGGCCGCGCTTGGCGCCCGGCTCGGTTCGCGCAGCGATGCGCTCGCCGACCACCCGGCGCCACTGTTCGCGATCGATGGCGGTCCCCGCATAGCGCGCCGCCGCCTCTCGTGAGCTCGCGAGGAGCGAGCCGAGGGCGGCGGGTTTGTTGCGTTGGGAAGAGCTCACGGTGAGCTCACTTTAGCTCAGTTCCCGGGGGCGTTGAGTTCCGCGTCTTCACCGCGGAACCAGCGGCTGGCGATGCGGACCGCGTTGGTGGCCGCGCCGAGGCGCAGGTTGTCGGCGGCCATGGTCAAACACACGCTCTTGCCGCTCGGATCGCGCGCGTCACGACGCAATCGGCCAACGAGCGCGCGATCGCGGTCTTGCACGCAGGAGAGTGCGCTCAGGCCGTCACCCGACGAGCCGGGGTAGAAACGCACGAACGGCGTCTGCTTCACGTCGCCGAGCAAGGCTTCAATCTCGTTGAGCTCGGGCGCTCGGGACAGGGTGAGCCAGGTGTTGAGGTAATGACCGACAGCGACCGCCACGCGGCAGCATTGTGCGGAGACCGCGAAATCGGGGAAATCCAAAATCTTGCGGCTCTCTTGCACCAGCTTGCGCTCCTCGGCGCTGAACCCGCTTTCGTCGGTCTTGCCGTTGTGGGGGACCGCGTTGCCGGCATAATGGCTGACATTGAAGCCGTGACCGAAACGGTTCGGTTCCGCGTAGCCCGCTTTGGACTCGGCCAAGAACTCATCCAACGGAGCGATTCCTGCGCCGCTGACCGCTTGGTAAGTGCTGACGGTGGCCGACGCCAAGCCGAAGGCGCGCTTCAGCGGTCCCGTGGCGAGCGCGAAGGGGATGGTCGTGCAATTGGGATTCGCAACCAGGCGCACACTGTCCGTCACTTCACGGCAATTGACGCCTGCGACGACGAGCGGAACCTTGGGATCGAGACGGTAAGTGTTGCTCTTGTCGACGACGCGGTAGCCGAGCTCGAGCAAACGCGGCACGTAACGCTGGCTATGATCGTCGTCGAGGGCGACGAGGGCGAGATCGCCGCGAGGCGCATCGGCGTTCTCGAGCTGTGCCGCGCCACGTACCTTGTGCGACTTACCGGCGTGCTCCAGCGTTTGATCACGACTGGCGAACAGCGAGATTTCTGCGCCTGGCCAAGCGCGCTGTACCAAATCCAAGCTTTCGCGGCCGACGAGCCCGGTTGCACCAAGAATGCAGATACGCATGGCGCGGCTCATATCATGTAACGCGGCCTTCCGCCGCCAGAACCGCGCGCGCTCGGCCATTGCCCGGCATTTTTGGCTCCGAGGGGTTGCTCGCTCCTCGGGTGCCCCGTCTCGCGGCGGTCTCGGCGGGTTCGCGACTCAGTTATTTCCGCGCGCCCCGCGCGCTCGACGAGACCTTTCGGGTTGTGTGTGCGTGCGCATGTTCGAACGTGCGGGAAGACGCCACCTATCTTGCGGCAACCCTTCAGAGATTCGTTGGGTATGGCGTTTGTGCGCTTCAGATGTCCCCGATCCTGTCGCGACGTTTGTTAGGCACGGTCTGCCTGCTGTCCTTGGTTGCTCTGGTCCGCTGTGGTGGTCAACCACAGGTGAACAACTCCGGGAACCCGATCGATTCCGTCGACGCCTCGGGCGGAGCGACGGGGGCGGCAAGCGGCGGCGGATTCTCCTTGGTGACCGGTGGCAGCTCGAACGAGGAAGGCGGCTGTAGCGGAACCGACTGCGGCGAGGGCGGCGACTCCGGGGAGCCCGCCGACGTGTGCGGCGACGGCGTGCTCGGCAAGAGCGAAGAATGCGACGACGGTAATGCCAAGCCAGGCGACGGTTGCTCGGGTGTGTGTGAGATCGATCCCGGCTACGACTGCCTGGTTCCGGGCAAGGAGTGCGTCGTCAACGGCAATGAGGTGTGCGGTGACGGCACCAAGGGCATGCACGAAGCCTGTGACGACGGCAACGCCCAAAACCACGACGGTTGCAGCTCGAGCTGTGAGATCGAGGCTGGTTATACATGTGATCCGAGCACCGGCGTGTGCACGGTCAGCGAGAACCCGGCCGTGTGCGGCAATGGGCTGGTCGAGAGCCAAGAGAGCTGTGACGACGCAAACACCCAGGCAAACGACGGTTGCAGCGCCACTTGCGAGACGGAGGCGGGTTACGACTGTCTGGTCGCCGGCCAGCCCTGCGAGCAGGCCGCGTACTGCGGCGATGGCATCCTGCAAGTCCAGTTGGGTGAAGACTGCGACGACGGGAATCGCAAGCCGGGTGATGGCTGCAACGCTTCTTGCTTCACTGAACAGGGTTATTTGTGCACCGCTGGTTCGGGAACTACGGTCGGCACGTGCCAAAAGGTCTGGGTTTGCGGCAACGGCAAGGTCGACCCGCACGAAGCCTGCGACGACGGCAACTCGGTCGCGGGTGACGGTTGTACCGCCAACTGCAGCGTGGAAGCGGGCTTCAGTTGCCCGAAAGACCCGCTCACCGGTGCCGGCGGCAAATGCACGGCCGTCGCCCAGAGCGTGTGTCCCAACGCGATCGTCGAAAATGACGAAACTTGCGACGACGGCAATGCGACGCCCGACGACGGCTGCACTGGGTGCAAGATCGACCCCGGATACTCTTGCCCGACGGCGGGCGAACTGTGCACGCAAAACGAGCGCTGCGGCGATGGCAACGTCGACCTCGACATCAAAGAGGAATGCGACGACGGCAACACCACGCCCGGTGATGGCTGCGGCGCGCTGTGCAAGATCGAACCGAACTACACCTGCCCGAATGCAGGCCAATTGTGCAAGACCACCATCGTCTGCGGCGACGGCACGATCGCCGGTACCGAGCAGTGCGATGACGGCAACAAGCTGAGCAGCGACGGTTGCAGCGCGAGCTGCCAAGTCGAAGCCGGCTGGCTCTGCCCGGTCGCCGCGACGCGTTGTTCCGCCAAGACCTGTGGCGACGGCATCAAGGTCGGCACCGAGCAGTGCGACGACAACAACACGACGGCCAACGACGGCTGCAGCCCCACTTGCAAGCTGGAACCCGGTTACAAGTGCAGCCAGGTGAACAACGTCACCGTGTGCAGCAAGACCAGCTGTGGCGACTCGGCGAAGGAGGGCTTCGAACAGTGCGACGACGGCAACTTGATCCCGTACGACGGCTGCTCGCCGACTTGCACGCTGGAACCCAAGTGCGCCAACGGCACCTGTACCGCGGTCTGCGGCGACGGTCTGAAGTTCCCACAAGAAGCCTGCGATGACGGCAACACGACGTCCGGAGACGGTTGCTCGGCCAGCTGTGCCATCGAAGCCGGCTTCACCTGCAGCGTGGTGACTCAAGCGCCGACGGCCACGCTCGACATTCCGATCCTCTATCGCGACTTCTTGTACAACGGGACCACCACGCCCGGCACGGGACACCCCGACTTCGAAAGATACTCGGGCAGCGGTGCAACCACTGGGCTCGTGAAAGCGCAGCTCGGCAGTGACGGCGAACCGGTGTTCTTGTCTGCGACGGGCTCCAACAACAACGGTACCCAGTTGTCCGGCGCCACGGCGTTCTATTGGTGGTTCCACCAAAAGGATTGCAGCGCCACGCCCTGCACCAATAATCCGTACGACAAGCTGGTGTACCTAGACAAGGCGGGCAAGCCCACCATGTTGACGTTCAGCAAGCAGAGCAACGGTTCGTACTTGTATTCGAGCGACGCATTCTTCCCGGTCGACGATTTGGGTTGGGTCGATGCGAGCAACAAGTCCGTTCAAACCGACGGCGGTCACAACTTCTCGTTCACCAGTGAGCTCCGCTATCAGTTCACCTATCAGGGCGGCGAAAAGCTGGATTTCACGGGTGACGACGACGTGTGGGTGTTCATCAACGGACAATTGGCGGTCGATCTCGGCGGTTTGCATTCGCCCACCAACGGCTCGGTGACCTTGGATGCGACCAAGGCGACCGCGCTCGGTCTGACCGTCGGCCAAATGTACGGCATCGTCTTGTTCCAGGCCGAACGCCACACGAGCGGCTCGAACTACAAGTTGACCTTGAGTGGCTTCGTACACGCCGTCTCTCAATGCTCGGCGAAGTGCGGCAACGGCACCGTCGAAGGCAACGAGGTCTGCGACGACGGCAAGAACGACGGCAGCTACGGCAGCTGCGCCGCTGATTGCATGTCTCGCGGCCCGTACTGCGGTGATTCAAAGACCACCAGCCCGCAAGAAGCCTGCGACAACGGCGTGAATGCCGTGACCTACGGTAACTCCACCGCGCAATGCGCGCCGGGCTGCAAGATCGCGCCGTACTGCGGTGATTCAATCACCTCCAACGGCGAAGAGTGCGACGATGGCGCAAACAACGGCAAGGGCTACGGCTATTGTTTGGCGGGCTGCAAGCTCGGTGACCGCTGCGGCGACGGCAAGAAGAACGGCACCGAACAATGCGACGACGGCGTGAACAACGGCGCCGCGAGCAGCCTCTGCCAAACCGACTGCTCCTTCAAGTGCGGCAACGGCGTGCTCGACGCGGGCGAACTTTGCGACGACGGAGCTGCCAACAATACCGGTCTGTACGGGAAGTGCAGGTCGGACTGCACGCCTGGTCCTTACTGCGGCGACGGCTTCAAGAGCGACG
>Ga0164309_10001183_pt1 | contig 12988 bp, 9 predicted proteins | sample Whisoiple_247_MG_FD_109984 | JGI IMG/M metagenome (GOLD analysis project Ga0164309, IMG submission 109984) | Soil microbial communities amended with fresh organic matter from upstate New York, USA - Whitman soil sample_247_MG | ecosystem: Environmental > Terrestrial > Soil > Unclassified >... | reverse complement strand
GCCTATCAAACCGCCCATGCCGCGGGCCTCGACCTGCTCGCCGCGGTGCCGGAAGACGCGCCGATGATGCTTGCGCCCGGAAAATACGCAACGATCCCGACGGGCCTGACGATCGCGCTGCCGCACGGCTATGAGGCCCAAGTTCGCCCGCGCTCGGGCCTCGCGGCCAGGCACGGCGTCACCATACTGAATTCGCCCGGCACGGTGGATGCGGATTATCGCGGCGAGGTTTGCGTGCTTTTGATCAACCAGGGCGACCAGCCGTTCCTGATCCGGCGCGGCGAGCGCATCGCCCAGATGGTGATCGCACCAGTCACGCGCGTGGAACTGGTTCCCGCGGCGTCGCTCTCCACGACCGATCGCGGCAGCGGCGGCTTCGGTTCGACCGGGCGCTAAGCGTTGGTAAAATCACGGATTTGTTTTCATAAATTCGCACACTCGCGGCTTTTTTCACCACGCGATTTTGCGTTCACGGTCTGGACTCTTACCGGCTGACTCGCGATAGGGATATTGTCATTCGATTCGCGAACGGCGGGTACGCGCCGGGCGTGTTGTCGTGCGGTTGGGGCAATCAATGTCGGGCGTGATCGGATCGATGCGTCGGACGCTGCTGTCGTGCATATCACTGGCGCGCAACGGCCTGATCCTGCTTGGCGCCACAGCTCTTGGTAGCGCCATCGCGACCTCGTCGGCATATGCCGACGAAATGACCGTTCTGAACCAGATTTCGAACCTGTTCGAGCTGAACCATCAGGAATTCGCTGTCCTGACCACAGCGCTGGCACTGCTCGGCTTTTCGGTGGTAGCCGCGATTCTCTTGATGCGCACCCGCGTGCGGGCCGCCAAGAAAGAGACCCAACTGCGTTCCGACATCCGACGCCTGCAGGCCGAAGCCGACCGGTTCCGGGCGCTGCTGTTCGCCGAACCGCAAATCCTGATTTCGTGGGCGGCGGGCGACAACCGGCCCGAGATCAGTGGCGATCTTTCGCTGGTGCTGCCTCCGGAGTCACAAGCCTCCCGGCCACAGCGCATATTGACCTTCGCGGCCTGGCTGCCGCCCGAGGCGGCGCTGCAAATGGATCGTGCGGTCGATGCGTTGCGCGAGACTGGCGAGGGCTTTCTGCTCAACCTCACAACGGCGAGCGGTCACGCCTTCGAAGCCATCGGCCGCGCCATTGGCGGCCAGGCCATTGTACGAATTCGCGAACTCAGCAACGTGCGTCGGGAACTCGCCGAAACCAACTCGCGTCACAAGGCGCTGCTGGAAGAAACCGAAATGCTGCGCGGTCTTGCCGCCGCCGCGCCCTGGCCGATCTGGGCCAAACGCACCTCCGGCGGCCTTTCCTACGCCAATGCCGCCTATGCGCGGGCCACGGAAGCGGCCTGCGCCGCGGACGCGATCAACCGCGACCTCCAATTGCTCGATAGCGCCGACCGCGGCGAGATGGAGCGCGCGCTGAACGATAATGCAGCGTTCACGGCGCGGTTGCCGATCGTGATCCGCGGCGAGCGGCGGCTCTATGACGTCCATGCACTCAATGTCAACAACAATGGCTGCGCCGGCATCGCGATCGACGCCAGCGAGGCCACCGCGTTGCGTGACACGTTGGAGCGGATGGCCGACGCCCATCGCCGCACCCTTGATCAATTGTCGTCCGGCGTCGCCCTATTCGACGGCCATCGGCGGCTGGTGTTCTACAACGACAGCTATCGCCGTCTGTGGGATCTCGACCCGAACTTCCTCGATAGCCATCCCGACGATTCCAGCGTACTCGACCGGCTGCGCGCCGCGCGCAAGCTGCCGGAACAACCGGACTTCCGCGCCTGGAAGGCCAAGCTGCATGAAGCCTATCGAGCGATCGAGACCGAGAAGGACATCTGGTACCTGCCCGATGGCCGTACCGTCAGCGTCGTCACCACGCCCAATCCGGAAGGCGGCGTCACCTATCTGTTCGACGACGTCACCGAGAGCTTCGACCTGGCGCGGCGATTTGACGGCCTGATCCGCGTGCAGCGCGAAACCCTTGACAACCTCGCCGAGGCGGTCGCGGTGTTCGGCAGCAATGGCCGCGCCCAATTGTTCAATCCGGCCTTTGCGAAGATGTGGCGGCTGTCGCCGGAGGCGATGCAGGAACAGCCCCATATCGAGGCCGTGGAAGCCTGGTGCAAGCCGCTGTTCGACGAGGCGAATACCTGGCGGACACTTCGCGAGTCCATCACCTCGATCGACAGCCGCGTAGCGGTGCCGCTGAAGCTCGAGCGCAAGGACGGCAGCGTACTCGACTGCATGACCATGCCCCTGCCCGACGGCGCCACCATGCTGACGTTCCAGGACATCACCGATACTGAAAATGTCGAGCGGGCCCTGCGCGAACGCAACGAGGCACTCGAAGCCGCCGACCAGATGAAGGTCGACTTCGTCCACCACGTGTCCTACGAACTGCGTTCGCCGCTGACCACGATCATCGGCTTCTCGCATTTCCTCAGCGATCCCGTCACCGGTCCGCTTATGCCAAAGCAGGCCGAATATCTCGGCTACATCACCGCCTCGACCAACGCGCTGCTGGCGATCATCAACAATATCCTCGATCTCGCCACCATCGACGCCGGCGCGATGACACTCAACCTGGGCTCGATCGACATCCGCAAGACCATCGACGCCGCGGCTGAAGGCATTCAGGACCGGCTCGCCACCGACCGCATCGAGCTCAAGGTCGAGGCCGATCCCGACATCGGCAGCTTCGTCGGCGACGAACGCCGCGTGGTTCAGGTACTCTATAATCTGCTCGCCAACGCCGTCGGCTTCGCGCCGAACGATTCGGCGATCACCATCAGCGCCAGGCGCACCGAGCATCACGTGGTCTTCAGCGTCACCGATTCCGGACCCGGCATTCCGCCTGACGTCAAGGACAAGGTATTCGACTGGTTCGAGAGCCATTCCAACGGCTCGCGGCACCGCGGCGCCGGCCTCGGCCTGTCGCTGGTGCGTTCCTTTGTCGAACTTCACGGAGGCCGGGTGCGCGTCGATTCAATCGTCGGAAAAGGCACGACCGTCACGTGCGACTTTCCGGTCGACCAGGCCGCGCATCGCAACGCCGCGGAATGATCGCCACTGTCACATTCTCGCTCGCACTTTCGAACGAGACCGCCACCGCGCATCTGATGGCCGATCTCGCACTGCTGATCGGTCCCGGCGACGTCATCACGCTGTCGGGCGATCTCGGCGCGGGCAAGACCGTCGCGGCGAGGGCCATGATCCGTTATCTCGCCGGAGATGAGACGGTTGAGGTCCCAAGCCCGACCTTCACGCTGGCGCAAACCTATGATCTGCCGCCGTTTCCGCTGGTTCATGCCGATCTCTATCGAATCAAGGATCCCATTGAACTGGAAGAGATCGGCCTTTCGCCGTGGCCCGAGGGCACAACGGCGCTGATCGAATGGCCCGAGCGCGCGCCGGCAGCGCTTCCCGCCGACCGGATCGACATTGCGCTCAGTCATCGCCCGGCGCTGGGATCCTCCGCGCGCGCTGCCGAGATCACCGGCCATGGCAGGGCCGCATCCCAGGTCGCCCGCCTGAAAGCGTTGCGGCAGTTTCTCGCCGAGGCCGGCTATGACGAGGCCCGACGTCAGCATATGGCCGGCGACGCATCGACCCGTTCCTATGCCCGACTGTTCCGCGACGAAGCCGGCGTCATCCTGATGAATTCGCCGCGCCGTCCTGACGGACCTCCAATCTACGACGGCAAGTCCTACAGCGCCGCAGCCCATCTCGCCGAGGACGTCAAGCCGTTCGTCGCGATCGCAGGCGGCCTGCGCCAGCGCGGCTTCTCGGCGCCGGCAATCCACTATGCCGACCTCGATGCCGGATTCCTGATCACCGAGGATTTCGGCAGCGTCGGCGTGATCGAAGGCGATCCGCCGCGGCCGATCGGGGAGCGATACCAGGCCGCAACCGACATGCTGGCGGCGCTTCATCGTCTGCCGTTGCCGGCAATTCTGCCACTGACGCCGCACACCAGCTACACCATTCCGCTGTTCGATACTGATGCACTGCTGGTCGAAATCGGATTGATGCTGGAATGGTATCTGCCGGAGCGTGACGCGACGCCGGCCGAGCCGCTACGTGCCGCGTTGGTGACGATGTGGCGCGAGCTGCTTGACAAGGCCACCGCCGGGCCGAACACTTGGGCGTTGCGCGATTTTCATTCGCCCAATCTGATCTGGCTTGACGATCGCGCCGATATCGCGAAAGTCGGCATCATCGACTTTCAGGATACCGTGCTGGCCCCTGCCGCCTATGACCTGGTATCGCTGTTGCAGGACGCCCGGGTCGATGTGCCAGAGCAACTCGAGCTGGTGCTGCTGACCCGCTACATGAAGGCGCGGCTGGCCTCCGATGGCAATTTCGATCCGGCGCATTTCGCCGAGCTCTATGCCATCATGTCGGCGCAGCGTAACACCAAATTGCTCGGTATCTTCGCCAGGCTCAACCAGCGCGACGGCAAGCCGCAATATTTGCGGCATCTGCCAAGGATCTGGACCTATCTCAACCGCTCGCTGGCCCATCCCGCGCTGGCACCGCTCCAGGAGTGGTATGCAGCTAACGTTCCGCCTCCGTCGTAGATTTACCGGTTGTTAGCCGGCGTTCCCCTAATCTGCAGGGGACCCTGGTCGGCGGGGCAGCTGCCTCAGGACGGAACAAACGATGTCGACAGCAGAGCGACGCAAGGGCGAGCGCGTCATCTTCGAGCGCGGTATCGCCGCGCACATGATGGGGATCGACGGCACCTGGCGGCGCGAATGCAAGATGGAAGACGTCTCGGAGACCGGCGCGAAGCTCACCGTCGAGGGATCCGTCGAAGGTTTGCACCTGAAGGAATTCTTCCTACTGCTGTCGTTGACCGGCCTCGCCTACCGTCGCTGCGAGCTGTCCTGGGTCAACGGCGATCAGATCGGCATCACCTTCCTCAAGCCGGGCGAGAAGAAAAAAGGCGCCAAACGCGCGGCGGGACAAACCTGAGCCGGAGGCATTCCGGTCGCACATCCGTCATGTCCAACGGCTATGGCGTGAACGGTCGATGCGGCACCCAAATCGCCGTGATATGCTCCGCGGCAAGGCATCGGCCCGAACCTCCCCGGTTTCCGCCAGCCGTGTTACTTTGAAACAACCGTTCGAGAAAAACGCTCCGGATGCCCGTTACACCCACCAAAGCCATGGTCCTCGCCGCCGGTCTCGGCGTGCGGATGCGGCCGCTGACCGACCATATTCCCAAGCCAATGGTGTCCGTGGCCGGCCAGCCGCTGCTCGACCACGTGCTCGACAAACTCGGCAATGCCGGCGTGGTCGAGGCGGTCGTCAACGTCCACTATTTGCCGGACCAGATCATCGATCATGTCGCGAAACGCACGCGACCCCGCGTCATCATCTCGGACGAACGTGACGTCGTGCTCGGCACCGGCGGCGGGGTCGTCAAGGCGCTGCCCCTGCTCGGCAGAACGCCGTTCTTTCACGTCAATGCGGACACCCTGTGGATTGACGGCGTGCAGCCCAATCTGGCACGGCTGGCGGCCGCCTTCGATCCCGCGCGCATGGATATCCTGCTGCTGATGGCGCCGACGACCAGCAGCATCGGCTATGGCGGTCGTGGCGACTATGCCATGCTGCCTGACGGCGTCCTGCGCAAGCGCAAGGAGCACCAGGTGGTCCCCTTCGTCTATGCGGGTGCGGCGATCATGTCGCCGTCCTTGTTCGCCGATGCGCCCACGGGCGAATTTTCGCTGACCAAAATGTTCGACAGCGTCAACGAGCAGGAGCGCCTGTTCGGGCTGCGGCTCGACGGGGTCTGGATGCACGTCGGGACCCCCGAGGCAGTGCAGGCGGCGGAAGACGCCTTCCTGGAAAGCGTGGCATAAGCCTGTCGCCTTCTCGGGTCCGGTGCGCGAGGCTGCAATCGCGACTTATTGCTTCGACCGGGATCGAAGCAACATCCGCTTCAATCACCTATGGTGCTTGCGAACGGCCGCCGAATCCTCGTGTCGGCCGGCCAAGTCCGGTTGTACCAGTGGTTTGGATACCAGGCCGAATCTCGCAAACACGAAACCAGCCCGAGGGGAAATCCATGCCGCGAGAAATCATCCGTGTCGAACCGTTGTCGACCTATCTGGAGCGGTGGAAGGCGCCGACATCTGCCGTTACGCGGCATGGCGACACGGTCTATGTGTCCGGATTTCCGCCGTTCGATCCGGCGACCGGAGAAGTGGTCAACGCGCCGGTTGAGCGGCAGACTGAACTCGTGCTCGAGCAGATGAAGCTGTGCCTCGAGACCGCCGGATCGTCGCTGGAGCATGTTCTCAAATGCAATGTCTATTGCACGTCGGTCGAGAAATTCGCTGACGTCAACGCGGTCTATTCGAGGTACTTTCCGAAAAACCCGCCGGCGCGAATTTTCGTCAACGTGCCGGCGTGGCCCGGTCATTTCGATATCGAGATCGACTGCATTGCAGCGGTTGCCGACAAGACCTGAGGAGCAAGAGATGTTTTCGGTGATTTTCGAAGTCCATCCGAAGCCGGAGCAATGGGAAGCCTATTTCGGCAATGCCAAGATGTTGCGGCCGGAACTGGAGCAGGTCGACGGCTTCGTTGACAATATCCGCTACAAGAGCCTGACGCGGGCGGGCTGGATCCTCTCGCTATCTGGCTGGCGCGACGAGAAGTCGGTCGTGAGATGGCGAACCGCGCAGCGTCATCACATGGCCCAGGAGAAGGGCCGCTCGGAGATCCTGCTCGACTATCACCTTCGCGTCGGCCAGATCACTCACGACACCCATATCCCTCCCGGACAGGCGATCGCGGAACAGCGCTTCGACGAAACCGAAGTCGGCGAAGGCACCACCATTACCTTGATCGATGCCAAATGGCCGGAAACTTCGGGCGCCGCGGCGGATGTTGCCGGTGTCTCGCGCTATCTGGGGCTTGACGCAAAGGCCTTCGGTCTCGCGGGTTGGGATGTTTTCGACGCCGTGCTGACCCCGGGCAATTTGATCTTGCTGATGAGCTGGAAGACGAAAGAGAATGCCGACGCGTTCGCAACGTCGGCCACGCCGGTTCCCGGCGGAAGGCTGCGGCAGGTACGCGTCGTGCGCGACTACGGCATGTTCGACCGCCGCGAAGCGCCGCAATACTATCCCGCGGTGGAACGCCAACAGAAAGGCGCGTGACGACGCCTGCGGTTATTCGGCAACGAAGATGGATTTGGCTGCTGGTCCGGTCCGACCGCAAACATCGTTGTCCCCGGATTTGAATGGCGTTCCCTTACGCGCCTGTCTATGGTGTGGTTCATGTCACGACTGGCGTGTCTGTCATTTGCTTTCGTTCTCTCGCTGCTGTCGGTTGTCGCGACGGCCGCGCCGGTTCACAAACGGCCGGCGTCGCACTGGCATGGCTACGGCTTTCTGCCGGGCTACGAACAGCCGCTGAGTAACAGCCTTCCGCTGTACGCCCAGAAGGATGCGGCGCGGCGTTACGCGCGGCAGAACCGACGTCCCTGGTATATTGACCGAACCCCTCAATATTACGGGTATGACGGCGATTGGCACTATTTCGGCCGGCCGGGCTTCGCCGGCGGCCGCTACAATGGCGGCAGCTTCGGTCCGTGCTGGACGCGGACGCCAATCGGGCCGATCTGGAATTGCGGCTGACGCGCGTGTGGGTCAGCGACCGGTCCCGATCGATCTCGCGAATCACATGGCTGCCCTTCTGCAAAGGGCCCGGTTTCGCTGAATGTCGCCAACCGGTTGTCCGGCCCAAAAGAAGTCATGAGTCCGCGCGTTCTCTTTCGAAATGCCGCCACAAACCTTACTCACAAGGGCGTGACGCAATTGGGGGGAAGCCGATGCGCACACGCCAAGTCAGGAAGGCAATCCAGCCTGAAACCCATCGAGATAGCGAAGAACTCTACAGACTCCATGCCGAGCTAGCCGTGTTCAACCAACAAATTGCAGAACTTGAAGAAGCCCACCCGGAGAAACAAAAAATCGAAACGCTCAAAGCTGGCGCGATTCTCCTTGCCCGGCGGATCGATGAGGTTCGCTGCTCGGGGGCGACCATGCAACTTTCGCGCTTGCTGACGAAATAAATCCGAGACAGGTTGAGAGAGACAAAAAGCCCCGGCCAACACCGGGGCTTTTTGAATTTGTGCTTCCGGGCGCAGAGCCGAAGCGGGACAGGGATACGATTCTCCCTTAATACCACTCCAGGTCCCCGGCGCCCCTCGTGCATGATACAAGGGCTCCCGAATCAGGAAGCCGATGCGCGTTTTCAGCGTTCCCTTGTCCGTGCCGTTCCTGCGCAGCATGATCGCCGCGCTGATCGACGGCCGCCTGGTTGAGGGATTTGAGGTCCGCGCAAATCCCGAAAAGCTGGCACAGGCAACGCTGTATCTGCCAACCCGCCGCGCCGGGCGCATGGCGCGGGAAATTTTTCTTGACGAGCTAGCGACCGACGCCGCAATCCTGCCGCGCATCGTCGCGCTCGGCGATATCGACGAGGATGAACTGGCGTTCGCGCAGGCCGCCACGCCTGCGCTTGCCGCGCTGGAGATCCCGCCGGCGATCGACGGCTTGCAGCGTCGCCTGCTGCTGGCGCAATTGATCACCTTGTGGGCCAAGCGCATCAAACCCGTCGATCCGACGCAGGTTCCGCTGGTGACCGCCAGACCCGACTCCACACTGGCGCTGGCCGACGATCTGGCGCGGTTGATGGACGACATGGTGACGCGCAAGGTCGACTGGGGCGCGCTCGACACGCTGACGCCGGAGGCATTCGACGTATATTGGAAGCTCACGCTCGAATTTCTCGGCGTCGCGCGCCAATACTGGCCGGAGATTCTCAAGACGAACGGCAAGATGGAGCCGGCCGCGCGGCGCGATCTCTTGATCGAGGCAGAAGCCGCGCGGCTGACCGCGCATCATGGCGGACCGGTGATCGCGGCGGGCTCGACTGGCTCGATGCCGGTCACCGCAAAATTCCTGCACGCCGTGGCAAACCTGCCGAACGGCGCGGTGGTGCTGCCGGGACTCGACACCGATCTCGATGATGATGCCTGGCAATCGATCGGCGGCCTCAAAGGCGCCGACGGACAATTCGCCACTCATCCATCCTCCAATCATCCGCAATTCTCGATGCATGCGCTGCTGCAACGATTCGGCATCAAGCGCAGCGACGTCGAGATTCTGCGCGAAGCCGCGCCACATGGGCGCGAAATACTCGCCTCCGAAGCGATGCGGCCCTCGAACGCCACCGCACAATGGCATCAAAGGCTGGCGCAGCCCGAAATCGCCGAGCGCATTGCGGCCGGCATGCGGGACCTCGCGGTGATCCAGGCCGCAAACCCCGAGATGGAGGCGCTCGCGATTGCGATTGCGATGCGCGAGGCGCGACACCTGGACAGATCGGCCGCGCTGGTAACGCCGGACCGCGCGCTGGCGCGGCGGGTAATGGCCGCGCTCGGACGCTGGAACCTGCTGTTCGATGATTCCGGCGGCGATTCGCTGATGGACATCTCGGCAGGAATTTTCGCGCGGCTCGCGGCCGAGACGGTGGCGAAGCAACTTGAGCCACCGACCTTGCTGGCGCTGTTGAAACATCCGCTGTGTCGGCTCGGCCAAAAAGAAGGCGCGCTCAAGCGTGCGATCGAAACACTGGAGCTTGCGGTGCTGCGCGGCACGCGTCCGCCACCGGGTAGCGCCGGGCTCAAGCGCGACGTCGAACGGTTTTGTGAGGAACTCGCGAAACTGAACCGCAAGGAGTCATCCTCGCTGCATCGCTCCGAGCCGCGAACCCAGGTAAGGGATAATGAACTCGAACAGGTGCGGGAGCTGATCGGGCTATTGCAGGCTGCGCTTGCGCCGCTGGAAAGCCTTGCCGCATCAGGCCAGCATGATTTCGTAGCGCTCGCCGAACAGCACTGCAACGTGCTGATCGAGCTGTCGCGCGACGAGAACGGCGCGGCGCTCGCTTTCGAAGGCCATCAGGGAAAGGTGCTGGCGTCGGCGTTCGACGATTTGCTCGGCGGGGGTACACCGAGCGGATTGATGGTCGCGCTCGGTGACTATCCGCAACTATTCCAGACCGCGTTCGGCGATCGCGTGGTGCGACGGCCCGAAGTGGCGCACGCGCAATTGCGGATCTATGGCCCGCTGGAAGCGCGGCTGACGCAATCCGACCGCGTCATTCTCGGCGGCCTGGTCGAGGGCGTCTGGCCGCCGGCGCCCCGCGTCGATCCCTGGCTGAGCCGGCCGATGCGCCACGCGCTCGAGCTCAACCTGCCGGAACGCCGCATCGGCTTGTCGGCGCACGATTTCGCGCAGTTGCTCGGTGCGCAGGATGTCATCCTCAGTCACGCCGCGAAGGTCGGCGGCGCGTCCGCGGTGGCTTCGCGCTTCCTGCATCGGCTGGAAGCAGTGGCAGGCGAGGAGCGCTGGAATGCGGCGATTACCGCCGGAGAACACTACGTTCACCTTGCAGGTGAACTGGATCGGCCCGACGCGATCGAGCCGGTCAAACAGCCCGCACCGAAACCGCCGCGCGCTGCGCGGCCGCAAAGGCTATCGGTGACCGCGATCGAGGACTGGCTGCGCGATCCTTACACGATCTACGCCAAATATATTCTGCGGCTCGAACCGCTCAATCCCGTGGATATGCCGCTGTCGGCGGCCGACCGGGGATCGGCGATCCATGATGCGCTCGGCGAATTTACCCAAAGCTATGCGACAGCGCCACCCGATCGTCCGGCGACAATATTGCGCGCGATGGGCGAGAAATATTTTGCGCCGCTGATGGAGCGGCCCGAAGCGCGCGCGCTGTGGTGGCCGCGCTTCAAGCGCATTGCGGATTGGTTTGCCGGATGGGAAGCCGGCCGCCGACCCGACATCAGCGCCATCTTCGCCGAGATCAAGGGCGAGATCTCGATCCGTCTCGACAACGAGCGCGGTTTTGTCCTTTCGGCACGCGCCGACCGGGTCGAACGCCGCCGCGACGGCCGCTACGCGATCCTCGACTACAAGACCGGGCAGCCGCCGACCGGCAAGCAGGTCTGCATGGGATTGTCACCGCAATTGACGCTAGAGGCGGCGATCCTGCGCGAGGGCGGATTTGAGAATATCCCCGCGGGAAGCTCGGTCGGAGAATTCAGTTACGTCCGGCTCAGCGGCAACAATCCGCCGGGTGAGCAGAAGCCGCTGGAGCTGAAGATCAACAAGAGCGATACGCCGCAGGCGCCGGATGCCGCCGCCGATTACGCGCGGCAGCAACTCGAAATTTTGATCCGGAAATTCGAGGACGAGGCGCAGGGCTACACATCGCTGAACCTGTCGATGTGGTCGAACCGCTACGGCAGCTACGACGGTCTGGCCCGCATCAAGGAATGGTCAGCAGCCGGCGGCCTGGCGCTCCCGGAATGGTGAAAGCCCCGCGCCCGATTCCATCAGCCGTTCGCGCGACACAGGCCCGCGCGTCCGACCCTGGCTCGTCGGCCTTCGTGTCGGCCAATGCCGGCTCGGGCAAGACCCATGTGCTGGTGCAGCGCGTGATCCGGCTGTTGCTCAGCAATGTACCGCCGGAAAAGATCCTCTGCATCACCTTCACCAAGGCGGCGGCGGCCAACATGGCGGAGCGGGTATTTTCCACGCTTGGCCATTGGATCACGCTCGACGACGATGCGCTCGATGCGGCGATCCGCGAAGTCGGGCTTGCGAATTCGAATGCACGTATGCGGATGCGCGCCCGCGAACTGTTCGCCTGCGCGCTGGAGACGCCGGGCGGCCTGAAAGTGCAGACCATCCACGCGCTCTGCACCCGGTTGTTGCAGCAATTCCCGTTCGAGGCCAATGTGCCGGCGCGCTTTGCGGTACTGGACGAGCGGGACCAGACCGAGATGATGGAGCGCGCCAACCTCGCGGTGTTCCTGGACGCCGCGCACGAGCCCGACAGCGCCGTGGGCCGCGCGCTCAACATCGCGATGGCGAGCGCCGCCGACGTCACTTTCAAGGACGTGGTGCGCGAGGCGTGCCTGAGCCGCGATTATTTCATGGCATGGAGCGACAATGCCGGCAGCGCCGAAGCCGCGGCCGCGCAAGTGTCGGCGGCGCTCGGCGTCGATGCCGACGATCGTATCGAGGACGTCGAACGCGCGATCGTCGATGGGCCGCATCTACCGCGATCGCGCTGGACGGACATCGCGCTCGCTTTGGATACGGGCAGCAAGTCCGACGGGGAGCAGGCTGCGCGCTTTCGCGAGGCCGCGGCTTCCGCCGGCGCTGCGCAGGTGGACGATTATCTCGCCGTCTTCCTGACCGAAGCCGACCGCACGCTCCGCAAATCGATCGTGACGAAGAATTTTGGGAAAGAGCATCCGGCGCTGGCGCGGGCGTTCGAGCAGGAGATGCTTCGCATCGGCCCGCTGATCGAGCGCCGCCGCGCGGTGACGACCCGCGACCGCAGCCAGGCGCTGCTCTATATCGCGACCGCGGCGGCCGCGAATTATCGCCGCGAGAAGCACGAGCGGGGGCTACTCGACTTCGACGATCTGATCGACAAGACCTTGGCGATGCTGGACGGCGGCGCCGCCGGCTGGGTGCATTACAAGCTCGATCGCGGCGTCGATCATGTGCTGATCGACGAGGCGCAGGATACCAGCCCCCGGCAATGGGATATTGTCACGCATCTGATCTCGGAATTCACCTCGGGCGCGGGCGCGCGCGACGGCGGTGTACGCACCGTGTTCGCGGTCGGCGACGAGAAACAGTCGATCTTCTCGTTCCAGGGCGCGGCCCCCCGTGAATTCGACGCGAGGCGCAGGATGCTAAAGAAGAAGTTCGAGAACGCCGGACTGAAATTCGATCCACTGTCGTTCACCTATTCGTTCCGCTCGGGACCGGCGATCCTGCACTCCGTCGACCACGTGTTCCGCGACGAGGCGATCTACAAAAG
>Ga0164309_10001182_pt1 | contig 12992 bp, 10 predicted proteins | sample Whisoiple_247_MG_FD_109984 | JGI IMG/M metagenome (GOLD analysis project Ga0164309, IMG submission 109984) | Soil microbial communities amended with fresh organic matter from upstate New York, USA - Whitman soil sample_247_MG | ecosystem: Environmental > Terrestrial > Soil > Unclassified >... | reverse complement strand
GCCCCAGCAGCGGCTGGGCCTCGCTCACCCCCACCGAGCGCGACGTCGCACGACTGGTCGGCGAAGGGCTCGCCAACAACGACATCGCCACGCGGCTTTTCGTCTCACCGCGCACCGTGCAAACCCACCTCACCCACGTCTACTCCAAACTCGGCCTGACCTCCCGCGTGCAACTCGCCCAGGAAGCAGCCCGGCACGGCTGACCGAAACCTACAGCTCTGATCGAAGACGTAGTAGTCGTTCAAGCCCTGGTTGCGGTCGAGGTCAATCGCGGGCCGCGTGGGAGGAATACCGCAGGTTCGGAATAAGTGTCCTCTGCCAGTCAACTGCTGGCGCGTGTCACTTGCGCGGCGACGCCGGTGACAAGTGCTGTGCGCATGTCCAGGCGATGCTGATGGGTGTCGCCAGCCGACGCTACCTGCTTCGGATGCCAGACCTGTGTGAGGTCGACACGGAGGAGATGCTGCGGCTCATCACACCGATCGTGCGCACCTTGATCCACCCCGGTGAGGACTGATCGCGGCTCGCTCCGCACCCACAAAACCAATCGCGGACTCGCTGAAAGTAGACAGTTGTCGAGTTTTGGGCGCAGCCGGTAGCGGTGGCACGCCACCTCTTAAGGAGAACTCGGTGGGCCAGCTACCGCGCACCGCGATTGCGCAGCGACTTCGCGGCTGAACCTTGCCCCGACTCTCGCCCGATTTCGGCAATGGGCGACACGCCGCGGCGCCACACCGATCGACGGAGCCAGCAGCAAAGCCAGGCGAGCATGAAGCCGAAAAACGATGCGCGCGTTCATTGTTTGTCACCAGATGTTTCGTCAAGTGCGCCGGTGCCAAACACCTCACGCCGCTACCGGGTAATCGCTAACGGTCGACCAGCCAGGCGGAGAATCGGTTAGTGGGTGCCGGATCTTCCGAAAGCCGTTGAGCTAGGACGCGTTTAGGGATATGCACAGTTCTGGCCGAGGCCAACAGTGCGGCGACAAGTCACGTCACTTGCTGATAACCATTACCGCTATGGGTGCAGCGACCGTGAAAGCTCTGGTGTCGTCGATTCGGTCGCCCGGGGTTGCTGGCGCGCGGCTATTCCGGGCGCGCCATCCACCGGCGTCGGCGCCAAGGTGTCAATGACCCGCTTAGTCGGCGCGGTGATGTCCCCCGGCCAGGTCGCGGGTTCCCCGGCCTTGCTCGAAGTCGCAGGGAGTCATCCACGCGGTGCTGTGAATCGTGCGCGGCACCAATTGCGGCTCGCGTGGACGCGCTGCCTCTACCAGCGGGTACTGGCATAATCGCCGCGGTATCGCGCAGGCGGTCTTGTAAATACCGCCTTCTGGGTGTGAACCAGTGCGGTATTCCTCGTGGTTACCGCAGAACATCGGATGAGCCGCGGCCGAGGGCATGCCAACCCACCCGAGGCCCGGCCCGGCGATGACGAGCACGGCGATCAGCACGCCACGTGAGCCGGCGCGGGCAAATCGGTGAGGTCGTGACAAGTGCGAACCGGGCTTGACGGCGGCGAGGCTGCATTCCCCTGCAACAAACCGGCAGGGGCTGACGCGGGGAGCTGTGTGGTGGTCTGTGCAATCAGGCAGCACGGTTAGCTGTTGGGCTGGCATAGTCGCACTGCAATGCCGTCGCCGTGAGCGGCGGCGTCCAACAGCGAATTTTCCGCCCGCTGGACCTGCAGCCGTAGTTTGCCGCCGTCGATGAACCATCCGGCGCCGGTCAGCGGACCTCGCGGCACCGGGCGGGGTCGCGCTCATTGAACACCTTGAATGTTGGCGTCCACAGCGCAGCGGTCTCAGTCAGATCCACGACCCAACGTCTCCTTTCCGGTGCGAGATGCAGGTGCGCTCGTTACACAACATTTAAGTGATACATCACCAATATTCGCGCTGTCCACTGCTGTCGCGTTGTCAGGTTTTTCTGCCCGCGCCGCGCCGCAGGCCGGCTAGTTCGGAATTGGGGGCAGCGAGCTGTTGAGATTGAGGTTGACGTTGACGTGTTCCAACGCCGCGGTCAGCGGGGCCAGCAGTTCGTCGGGAATCGGATCAAAGAACAGCCGCCGCACAAGCTCGACATGCCCCGGCGCCGCTTGTGTAATGGCTTCGCGGCCAAAGGCGGTCAGCGATGCATCGGTGGCCCGGCCGTCGTCGGGCGAGGGCTGACGTTCGGTCAGGCCACGCTCGCACATACGCCGCAAATGGTGCGATACGCGGCTACGCTCCCAGCCGATCTGGGCGGCCAGGTCGGCGACCCGCATCCGCGCACGCGGCGCGTTGCTCAGCGCGACAAGCACATCGTAATCGGACAACGACAGGCCGCTGTCGGCCAGCAATTGGCGATGCATCTCGTAATTCATCCGAAGCTGCACACGAATGTAGGCAAGCCAGGCCCGCTGCTGTGCCGGCGTGAGCCACCGCGGCTCACCCCGCCGCTTCGACGACTGAGAACCGGACATGGTGTGGCTTTCTCACGGTGGCGGCGTCATCAGGAGCAGGATGCGTTCGGCGACGCGGGGCCGACGCATCTCCTGAGAATGCCAGATCACAGATGATTTCGGTGGTGTCCGCCGTCCCTTGTGCGTGTCTGCACTGACGGCGATATCGGCAGGTAAGCCTGTGGTCGCGGCCCGGGGCCCCCACAGCGCCGATTCGCTCGATGACCGTCAGGAGACGGAAGCCAACCCGCAGATGCGACCGGCTGCGCGATGGGGACTCCCTTGACACATCACCTATTGCCGTTACGCTAGGTGATATATCACGTAAAGCGGGACGCATCCCAGGCACCCAGACGCCTGTACGACCGCAGTTCATTGACATCACACCGTGTTTGAAAGGACAGGATTTACATGGCTATCGACTACGTGTCAGCCGTTCGCAACGCATACCAGGTCGCCGAACGCAAAGACCTCGAAGGCTGGATCGCGCTATTCACCCCCGACGGTACATTCACCGACAACTCCGTGGGAGCAACCTACCGCGGCCACGACCTCGCCGAACCGGTCCGCAACTACGGAACCGCGTTCTCCAACATGCATCGCGAACTCGGACAGATCTACACCGACGGCAATGTGGTTGTCGTCCAACTCGCCCTTCAGGGCACCCACGACGGACCGTTGCAACTGCCCTTCGGCGAGTTGCCCGCCACCGGAAAGCAGATGGACGCCCCGTGCGCCGATGTCTTCGAACTCGACGAGAACGGCAAGATCATCCGGTTCGACTGCTACCCGGAAGGATCGATCATCTTCGCCCAACTCGGCGTGCTGACCAACCTTGAGACCGCGCTCACAAAGTGACCGGGCCCCGTCTGGCGCGCCGTGTCCCGCGTGGAAATCCTGCTGGTCGCTCTGCAGCACCTAGTGCCGGGATGCGTAGCGAGAACGTTAGTCGCCTCCGCGAGCATCGGGGCTGACCCCGTTTTGTTCGAGCGGTAACGACGTCGCGGCGCACATCCCCTACGCCCAAGCCGGGTCATCGGCCCCAGGCCGCACAGCTCAGCGCCGACAGGTTCCGATCACCCGGTCCGGCAACCCGACCTGTTGCCTAAGCGGAGCATGCTAGAACGCGGCAGCGGCACCAATACGAACGACAAGGAGACGGTATGCGGGCAGTCCGCTTCCACGGGTACGGCGACGCCACCGTGCTGCAACTCGACGACATCAACACCCCGGCGATCGGCGACGATCAGGTCCTGATCCGCGTCGTCGCCGCGGCGACCAACATCCTCGACATCGCGCTACGTGAAGGCCAAATGCGCGACGCGTTCCCCGGCGCACTACCGTCCGGGCAAGGCTTCGACCTCGCGGGAACAATCGTCGAGATCGGTTCAAACGTCACAGGTTTCGTCGTCGGAGACGACGTGATCGGGTGGGCGCCGCGCAGAGCGCAAGCCGACTACGTGACCATCGACGCCCGCGAACTCGCCCACAAGCCCAGCGCTGTCAGCTGGGCCGCCGCGGCATCCATTCCCACCGCTGCAGCCACCGCCTACGGTGCCGTGCACGCGGTCAACCCGCAACCGGGCGACACCGTGGTGGTCTCAGCAGCCGCCGGAGGCGTCGGCGCGCTGGTCACACAACTCGCCCTCAACGCGGGCGCGACCGTCATCGGCACCGCAGGACCGGCCAACTTCGACTTCCTGCACTCCCTGGGAGCCACACCGGTAGCCCACGGCGACGGACTAATCGACCGCATCACAAACGCCGCACCCAACGGCGTCACTGCCTACCTCGACAACTACGGCGACGGGAACGTCAGCCTGGCACTACAACTCGGGGTCAAACCCGACCGGATCAACACCATCATCGACTTCGCTGCCGCCCAGCAGCACGGTGTGCACGCCGCCGGGCAAGCCGAGGGCAACGACGGCCGCATCTTCGCCGAACTGGCCCACCTCATCGCCGAGAACAGACTGATCATTCCGATCCAGACCATCTATCCAGTCGAACAGGTTCGTACAGCATACGAGGAGCTTGCACGCCGCCACGCACGAGGAAAAATCGTCCTTGAATTCGATACAGCAAGCTGAGGACAGCTCCGGTCGAGGCTTCCCCGGCGCTGCAAACGCTACTGTCGCATCGCCATCGGCACCCGCCGGGTGCTTGCCGCCGCACGGGGCTACCAGTCGACGGCCAACTACTAACGACACACCCACAACCCACAAAGGCGAAACCGCATGACCAAGCTGGCCGTCATCTGCTACTCGGCTACTGGACACGGCACAACCATGGCCCAACACATCGCCGACGCAGGGGAACGGGCCGGGGCGGAAGTCCGCGTACGCCACATCGCCGAGACAAACCCCACTTCCTTTGCACACAATCCCGCCTGGACCGGCAACTACAACGCAACCAAGGACGCCCCCGCCGCAAGTGGAGACGACATCCTCTGGGCCGACGCCGTAATCTTCGGCTCCCCCACCCGATTCGGCTCTCCTGCAGCCCAATTCCGCGGCTTCATCGACTGACTGGGCGGACATTGGGCGCGGGGCAAACTCGCCGACAAGGTCTACGCCGGCTTCAACTCCTCACAGACACCCCACGGAGGTCAAGAATCAACACTGCTCAGCCTCTACATCTCCCTCATGCACTTCGGCGGCATCATCGTCCCGCTTGGCTACACCGCCCCGATCAAGTTCGCCGACGGCAACCCGTACGGTGTCAGCCACATCACTGGACCCGACAACCTAACTCAGGTCGCCGAACCCACCACCGCCGCACTTACACATTTGGCCCACCGCGTGGCGGCCATCGCCGCACGACTGGCCATATAGCAGAATTCGCGCGCCCCGGACGAATCATCCGACGCGATAGACCGCAAAACAGCAGCACGAATACGAGGACTACTAATGACTGAGCGAACTGCACCTCGACGTTGACGGGGGCTGTCGGAATGGACTGAGCCGGAACACGATCACGGTGCGGCCCGTTAGCTTAGCGTGACAGCCCCATCGGTAAGCCATCTCCGAGGTGGTGAGTGCGGCGGCCGCCGGGTCTGCCACGTCGACACCGCCAGCTCTGCAGCGTTGCCGCGTACTGGGCGCAGGTAGTGGCGTCCCGGTAGATGTACTTCGGCGGCACGACATCCTCCTCTAGCCGGCGTTGGCGGCGGAAAGTTCGGCGGGCAATGCAACCGCGTCCGCGGTGGCCTGCTCCAGGAGCGCGTAAAGGGTGGCTTGCTGCTCGGAATCTAGCGAGGCAAAGACTCTGCTTTCCGCCTCGGCGAGCCCGTCCTGGATTTCGTCGAGTCGGCGCGCTCCGACCGCGGTGAGCGCAACGATGTGGCGGCGGCGGTCTTCGCCGGAACGGCGACGCTCGATGAGGTGCGCGGCCTCCAGCTCGTTGAGCAGCCCGACCAGGTTGGTCCGGTCGATACGCAACGATTCGGCGAGCGCCGACTGACTCGGTTCGCCCAGCACGTCCAGCACCGTCAGCGCAATCACGTGGCGCGGGCGCAAATTGAAGTTCGCCAGCTCCGACTCCACCTCGGCGCGCACGCGCCGGGCGATGAGCTCCAGCAGAGGACCGAACAGGCCCCGACGCCGGGGGAGCACAAGCGGAAGTTCATCCATGCGGCAAGCATATCATGGACAACAAACTATTTGTTTGATATAGATGATTTGTAGTACACAAACGATCTATGTCGCACAAAGATACTGCTGTGCCGTGCCGTGAAGAGAGGAGCCGTGATGATAGTGCAGCGTAGGAAGCGGCGGTTAGGGAATGTCAGCCGGCGAGTGACGGCAGCCGCGGCGGCCGCCGGCGCCGCCCTTTTCTTCGGGCTGAACACCTTGAATGTAGCGTTCACGGTGCCACCGGCGACCGCGCAGACGATCAGTGGGGCGCCAACCCCGAGCGAGCCAGAAATTGCACGTCCGACAGTAATCGCTCCCCAATTACCAATTGCACGTCCGTCGGTAACCGCTCCCCGATTCGGCGGCTACTGCGGCAAAGTTGGCTGCGGCTAAATTCTAGGCGCGTCTGCTCGGTAGGCGCGCTGTCTGCATGCCGGAGAGCAGGTCGCCGACGCGAGCCATGACGCCATGGTAGGCGCTAGCAGTCGGTCCGCCGCCCGAGCCTCTACGGCTCAAACACGGCTATTGGAGAGCCTGCAAGCCCTCCTAGTGGTGGTCTCGAAAGGTGTTGTGAGCTGGCGATATAACGCTATCCGTCACCAGGAGCAACACGACGAGATTGAATGACCCCAGGGTTAACACGCCGATACACGACCTAGTGACGCGTTGGTTTTTCGACGAGTACATGCACGCCTGGGTCAGAGTCGGTGCTGGTGCGAGTTCTCTCGGACCGGAGTTCATCCTGGACTACTGGGCCGTGCCAATGCATTACAGCGCCGACCAAACAAACCAGTGGCTTCTCGACGCGGCGGCTGTGGTGCGGTTTTCTGAGCAAGCCCACATCCGGTTCCGCGGGCAGGGTTTGCCTCCACGTCCGTTCCCGAATCACAGGGCGACTGTTTATAACAGTGGCGGGGCGGCCATTGAGGCGATCTTGTTGCGGTGTCGGGCAGATGGAAGCGAAATCGAACGTCTGGCAGCGCATTTTGAGCTGGCGCTAGGGCCGACTGGCTGGCGCATGGTCGGTATCCAGACAGCGCAGACAGTCGCGGACTCCCTGACCACGGCGTGGCCCGGGTAGACCGAGTGTGCGAGCGGCCCACGGCCGCGCTGTCAGCTGTTGAGGAACGCTCGCGCAGTGGCCAGGAAGACTTTCTGCATGTTGCAAACTTGCACCCCAACAGGTTCACCACCGCACCCCGATGGGCAGCATCTGCTGATCGATCGTGCGCAGCCCGGCAGTAGGCCGGCGGTAGCGCAGACCCCGACGCGGCCCGGCCTCGACACGTGACCACCCGCCACGGGCCTCACTTGAGTCGGCAGGAGGGCTCCGGTCTGCGAATGTTGTTGCGTTGTGCAATAAGTGCGGGTAATGACGTCGCGCGGCTGGTTTACCTCGGCGGCGTTAACCAGGGGCGCAGTCGGCTTGCTTGGGGAGGCGGTGAGGGACTGGTCGCGGACCCCGGCGAAGTTTTGAACCACAACTTGATTTGGCGCTAGGGTCGTGGTATGGGTGACGCGGATCCGGGGCCGCGAGAACTGCGCGATTCGCCCGGCCAGCGGCGCGGTCGGCCAGCGATGGCTGTGTGGGTCATCCTGCGCCAGGCGTTTGACCCCGCCCGACGGTTGGCGGTGTCTCGGCGAAGCGTGGGCCCGTGAGGCCGTACGGGCCGCTGCGAGGCCGCGATGACGTGTTGGCCACCGTGCTGCGCGTGCTGCGGCGCAGCCACGACCATCGAGCCAGCGGGGTCGTGCTCATCTCCGGTGACCCCGGGATTGGAAAGACCGCTCTGCTTTCGGAGATCGCCCGGCAAGCGGCCCACATACACATCCGGGTGGCGCGAAGTAAATGCGACGAGGTCGGGCAAGCCTATCTCGGCGCACCGATCCTCGGTCTGCTGCGGGCGGGCCGTGACCCGCTGATCGCCGCCGCCGATTTCGAGGCGCTCACCGAGCTGACGGGCAACCCGCTGGTGCTCGTCGACCGCGCCGCTGGGCATCTTCAAACGGTGGCCGCCACGCAGCCAGTGCTGATCGTCGTCGACGACGTGCACTGGGCCGATCCGGTCAGCCGCTACGCGCTGCGTTCACTGATACCGCGGCTGGCAGGGTGGCCCGTGGTCTGGGTCTTGGCCAGCCGGTCACACACCGATGGTGTCAGCGTCAGCGCGGCTGACATGGTCGAGGTCGAGCACATATCCCTGGGCCCGTTACCGCGCAGCGCGATCACCGACATCGCCCGGGATCGGTTGGGGCACAAGGTTAGCGACGACGAACAAGAACTACTTGACGCCGCCGGCGGCAATCCGTTTCTGGCCACGCAGATCGTGGAGGGCCTTGCCCGACGCGCCGAATCCGACCGCGATGGCGTTCCAGCCGAGTTTCACGCGGCCATGCGCTACCGGCTGTCGGGGTTGTCGAGTATTTCGCGCGAGCTTATCGATGCCCTCGCCGTGGCCGGCCGCCCGATCTGCATCGCGGAACTGTCTCGAGTGTGCGACATCGCTGCCGGCCCCGACTACTACCACGCCGTCGACGCCGCGATTGCCTCGGGTCTGGTCGCCGCCACTGGCACCGAATTGGCATTCATCCATGACCTGGTCCGGCAGTCCATCTACGACTCGATCGCCTCCGACGTGCGGCGGCGGCTTCACACCCGCTACGCCCAACATTTCTCGGCCGCAGATCCAGCAACGGCCGCCGCTCACGCAAGGGTGGCGATCACCGTCGGTGACGCGTCCAACGCCCAGGTCATGATCGCCGCCGCCGAAGCGCTCGTCAGGACCAGCGCCGCTGACGCCGCCGAATTGGCGTTGCAGGCCTTCGCCGTACTGCGCCTCGGCCAACCGTGTTGGGTTGAGCTTGGTGAACGCGCGGTGGCGGTGCTGTCGACCGCGCAGCGCGCCCACGACACCATCGCTGTCGCCGATCGATTGCTGGCCACCGTCGACGACGTCGACACAGTCAGCCAAATCGAGACGCACGCGGTGAAAGCGTTGTGGCACAACGGACGTTACGCCGACATCATGGAGCGCGCCGGCCACACACTCGAGCTGACCCGTCAACGACCCGATCTCGTTGCGCGGTTCCGCGCTGCGCAGGCGCTGGCATGCACCCGCATCGTTAGTGCCGACGCGGCCGCCGAACAGGCCGACGCCGCGTTGGCGCACGCCAGGGCTGCCGGTGACCGCGACGCGCTCGCGTTCGGCCTTCAGGCCGCCGGCGAGGCCGCACACGCGCAACGTCGCCATCAGTTGGCGCTCAAGCATTTCCGCGAACTTCGGTCGGTGACCGGAATCGCGTATCTCGCCGAAGAGATCATGCAGCTGCAGCTTCTCGATCGCTACGACGACGCGCAGGTGCTCCTGGACGCCGCGCATAGCGACAGTGATGCCAGCGCCGAGGCAGTCGCGCCGAGCGTGCTGTTCGCGCAGGCCAAACAGCACTACAACTTGGGCAATTTGCGTGATGCCGATGCGGTTGCCGCGTCGGTCGTCGAACTCGGCCAGCTGATCGGCACCACGGAGCAGGTCGTCGAGGCCACGTTCATGCGGGTGTTCATCGCTTTGATGCGCGGCGAGCCGGCGCTCGCCGCGCGCCGCCTCAGCTGGGTTTCCAGTGTTCTCGGTGAGGCTGACGCCGCTGTGCATCCGGGCTTTATCTTTTGCCAAGGGTGGTTGAGCGCGGTGCGCGGCGATCCCGAACGCGGCCTGGAAAAATGGTCACAGTTGCTCGAACAGCCAGCCGAGTCAAATACCCATTCGGCGTGGTGGCCGTGCTGGATGCCGGTTGTGTTTGAGGCCGGAATGGCCTGCGGTGCATTAGATCTCATGAAGACCACGGTGGCGATTGCTGAGGAGGCCGCGGCCCGAAATCCCGAGGTCGCCACGTTGAACGGGATGGCGGTGTCCCTGCGTGGACTGTTGAGCGATGACCTGGCGATGGTTGCCGAGTCGGCCGAGATTCTGCAACGCTGCCCGCGATTGGGGATACGGGCACTGGGCACCGAGAACTACGGCCTGATGTTGCTGCACGCCGGTGAACGTAAGTTGGGGTTGGATCGACTTGACGAGGCGTGGGATGATTACGACCGCATGGGTGCATTGGGCCGTCGGGCAATCGTTCAACGGGTGATGCGGCAGGCCGGCGCGCGCCGCACGAAGTGGTGCACCAACAATGTGCACTCGGCCGTCAAGCCGCTGACCGAGGCCGAACGGCGGGTGGTGTATCTGATCGCCGATGGCCACACCGACAAGTCGGCGGCCAAAGCGCTTGGCATTTCGGTGAATACCGTTGGCACACACATGCGTTCGGCCTATACCAAGCTCGGCGTGCAGTCACGCGTACAGCTGAACAACGTGTTGCGTGAACGCGGAGAACTGGACTGGCTGTGCAGCTAGCGATCCTCGATGACTACCAGAATGTTGCGTTGAGGTTTGCGGATTGGTCCCGCATCCAACGCATGGCCGACATCACCGTATTCAAGGACCACCTTAGCGATCCCGACGATGTCGTCGCCAGACTCCAACCGTTCGACGTGCTGTGTGTGATGCGGGAACGCACACCACTGCCACGCGAGATCATTGAGCGGTTGCCACGGCTCAAGATGATCGCGTCGACCGGCCCTGGCAACGCCTCGATCGATGAGCAGGCCGCCCGGGAACGCAACATTCACCTCACTAACACCGGATACCGGTCCACGCCCACCATCGAGCTGACGTGGGCATTGATCCTGGCCAGCGCCCGCAATCTGGTGGGTGAGGCTACGTCGCTGCGCGCCAGTGGCTGGCAGACATTGATCGGCCGAGAATTGTCGGGCAGAGTGCTCGGTGTGCTGGGCCTGGGCCGTATTGGCAGCGAAATCGCGCGCATCGGCGCGGTTTTCGGAATGGAGGTGATCGCCTGGAGTCAGAACCTCACCGCTGAGCACGCCCGAGCGCCCGGCGCCCAGTGGGTCCCCAAAGACGAACTGTTCCGCCGCTCCGATGTCCTCACCATCCACCTGGTGCTCAGCGACCGGACACGCGGTCTGGTGAACGCTGCCGACCTCGCCGCGATGAAGCCGACATCGTGGCTGGTCAACACATCGCGCGGCGTGATCGTCGACGAGAACGCTCTCATCGACGCGCTCACATCCAAATCGATAGCGGGCGCAGCGCTCGACGTGTTCGACACCGAGCCCCTCCCCGCTGGCCAGCCGCTACGCACGCTGGCAAACGTCGTGGCGACCCCGCATATCGGTTACGTCGCGAGGGACCTCTACCGAACCTTCTACCGCGACGCGGCGGCGAACATCGAAGCATGGCTACAGCGCGCTACGCATTAGAAGGGAGCCTTCTCGTGAGCTCAACGAGTACCCGCTGACCGCGATGGGCCGTGCGTTGTTTCCCGTCTACGTCGCCCTGATGCAATAGGGTGACGAGTGGACCGGTGTTGCGACTCCGCCAGCTGACCTGCTGCACAAGCCCTGTGGGCACCGTGTCGGCGTGCGCGTCGTGTGCTCTGAATGCCGCCAGGTGGTGCGGCCTAGCCGGCATCGGGGGTGTCTTGCGCCTCCGATCGAGGTGACTGCGCTGCTATCAGCCATACCCCGGTTGGAGATTGAGTACGGTGTGGACGGAGGCAACCGCGCTGGCGCCTTCGCCGATCGCTGCCGCGACACGTTTCATTGATCCTTTGCGGACGTCGCCCACGGCGAACACGCCGGGAATCGAAGTCTCGAACGGCAACGGGCGGCGCGAAAGTACGTGCCATTGCCTGCCGAGGTCACCGTCGTCGATTTGCGTGTCGGTGAGAATGAACCCGTCCTCGTCGGTGCTGACCTGCGGGAGCCAACTCGTGTCGGGCCGTGCGCCGATAAAGCAGAACAATGCCGCGCAATCGATGGTGGTAGCGGCGCCGGATGGGCGCTCGGTGATGGCGATGGATTCGAGGCACCCGGTGCCGTGTAGGGCGGTGACTTCGGATTGGGTGACGATCGTGATCATGGGGTTGCCGGTGATGCGGTCAACTAGGTAGGCCGACATGTCGGAGTGGATACTTTCTGTCCGCAGTATCAGCGTGACGTGCTCGCAGCGGTTCGCCAGAAATAGTGCCGCCTGGCCGGCCGAGTTGGCTCCGCCGATGATCGCCACGGGCGATTGTGCGCATCGACGCGCCTCTAATTCTGTGGCGGCGTAGTAGATTCCGCAGTCTTCGAACTCGGCCCATCGCGGCAGGGGCAGAGTCTTGTAGTGGGCGCCGGCGGCCAGGATGACCGCGCGGGCGGCGATGCGGGTTTGATCGTCGAGTGTCAGCTCAATCGGCTGACCCGGTTCGGCATTCAGTGTCACGACCCGGTAGGGGGCGTAGAGGTGGGCCCCGAACTTCAGCGCTTGGATGGTCGAGCGCCGCACCAGGTCAGCGCCGCTGAGTCCGTTGGGGAACCCGGGGTAGTTCTCGATCCGCGAGCTGGCGGCGGCCTGGCCGCCGGGCGCCACCGCGTCGAGCATGATCGTCTGCAGGCCTTCAGACGCGCCGTAAACGGTGGCGGCCAAACCGGCTGGGCCCCCGCCGATCACCACTAGGTCGCTGACTTCGGTGGCGACACGTGACGGCGACAGCGCCAGGCGTCGAGCCAGCTCTGCTGGTGCGGCGGCAACCAGCACCGCGTCGGGCAACAGGACCGCGGGCAGGTCACCGGGCTGCAGGTCGAGGCTTGTGAGCAATGCTCGACCCCGCGACGATTTCGCGTCGGTGAATCGGTGGGGAAACTCCATTCGTTCGGCATACGTCGCGAGCGCCATCGCTGCGGCCGAATTGGGTTGGCCGAGAATCTCGATGGTGTCGGCCAGCGCGGATTTGAGTATTCCGCGGCGGCGATACAGCGCGGTGAGGATCACGTCGGACAGTTCGGCGTCGTGGGACATCAACTGG
>Ga0164309_10001181_pt1 | contig 12993 bp, 9 predicted proteins | sample Whisoiple_247_MG_FD_109984 | JGI IMG/M metagenome (GOLD analysis project Ga0164309, IMG submission 109984) | Soil microbial communities amended with fresh organic matter from upstate New York, USA - Whitman soil sample_247_MG | ecosystem: Environmental > Terrestrial > Soil > Unclassified >... | reverse complement strand
GCCCGGCGCGTAGTCGCGCACGAAGTGCTCGCAGCCGAGCCGCGGGACGCCGTTCAGCATGAACCCGCAGGACCCGCAGATCGCCATGCGGCAGGACCAGCGGAACGCGAGCGTCGGGTCGAGGTGGTCCTTGATCCAGGTGAGCGCGTCGAGCACCGAGGTGTCCTGGCCCCACGGCACCGCGTAGTCGACCAGGTGCGGCGCCTCGTCGGCGTCGGGGCGGTAGCGCTGGACGCGCAGGGTGATCGTGCCCAGCACCTCGCCGCTCACCGGCCGGCCCCCTCGGCTGCGCCGGCGGCGGTGCCCGTGCCCGCGGCGGTGCCCGTGCCCGCGGCGGTGCCCGTGCCCGCGGCGGTGCCCGTGCCCGTGCCGGCGGCCGTGCCCGTGCCGGCGGCCGTGCCCGTGCCGGCGGCCGCCCCCGCCGCCCCGTACGCCCGCGTCGCCGGCGGCGAGGTCGTGATCGTCACCGGGGTGTGCTCCAGCCGGGGCCCGTCGGGTGTCCACCACGCGCGGGTGTGCGCGAGGAACCGCTCGTCGTCGCGCTCGCCGAACCCGTCGAGCCGCTGGTGCGACCCCCGGGACTCCTCGCGGGCGAGCGCCGAGGCGACCAGGCCCTCCGCGACGTCGAGCATCGCGCCGAGCTCGACCGCGGACGCCCAGTCGGTGTTGTGGACGGGGCAGGTGTCCGCCACCCGCACGTCGGCGAACCGGGCGCGCAGCCCGCGCACCGTCGCGGCGGTGCGCTCCATGCCCTCGCGGGTGCGGAAGATGCCGACGCCGTCGTCCATCGCCCGGCCGAGCGCCTCGCGGATCTCGACCTGCGGCTCGGAGCCCCGGCCCATCATCGACAGGTGCCGCGCCGCGGCGTCGGCGGCGTCCCGGCGCACCCGGGGGTCGGCCGGGGTCGGCTCCGCGAGCGCGAACGCGCCCGCGCGCTCCCCCGCCACCCGGCCCAGCACCACGAGCTCGGCCAGCGAGTTGGACCCCAGCCGGTTCGCGCCGTGCAGGCCGGAGGAGGCGCACTCCCCGACCGCGAACAGGCCCGGCAGCGGCGTCGCCGTGGTCACGTCCGTCTCGATGCCGCCCATCGAGTAGTGCACGCTCGGGCACACCGGGATCGGCGCCGTGGCCGGGTCGATCCCGAGGTACTGCTCGGTCAGCTCGCAGATCAGCGGCAGCCGCTCGCGCAGGTACGCGGGCCCGAGGTGCCGCAGGTCGAGGTGCACGGCGTCGCCGCGCGGGGTCGCGATCGTGCGCCCCGCCCGCTGCTCGTGCCAGAACGCCTGGGACAGCCGGTCCCGCGGGCCGAGCTCCATGTGCTTGTTCTCGGGCTTGCCCACCGGCGTCTCGGGGCCCAGCCCGTAGTCCTGCAGGTACCGGCGGCCCTCGGCGTTCACCAGGATGCCGCCCTCGCCGCGGCAGCCCTCGGTGATGAGGATGCCGGAGCCGGGCAGGCCGGTCGGGTGGTACTGGACGAACTCCAGGTCACGGAGCGGCGCCCCGGCCCGGTAGGCCAGCGCCATGCCGTCGCCGGTGACGATCGCGCCGTTGGTGTTCTGCGCGTACAGCCGGCCGGCGCCGCCGGTGGCCATGACGACCGCGCCCGCCTCGACCAGGACCGGGTAGCCCTCGCGCTGGTCGTAGGCGAGCACGCCGGCGACCCGGCCGTCCCGCACCACCAGCTCGAGGGCCAGGCACTCGTCCATCCGCGCGATCGACGGGTGCTGCAGCGACGTCTGGAACAGCGTGTGCAGCACGTGGAACCCGGTCTTGTCCGCCGCGAACCAGGTGCGCGGCCGGCTCATCCCGCCGAACCGCCGCACGTTCACCGCGCCCGCGTCGGTGCGGCTCCACGGGCAGCCCCATCGCTCCAGCCGGTACATCTCGTGCGCCGCGTGCTCGACGAAGTACTGCACGACGTCCTGGTCGCACAGCCAGTCGCCGCCGGACACGGTGTCCGCGAAGTGCTGCTCCAGCGAGTCGTCGGCGCCGACCACGCCCGCCGCCCCGCCCTCGGCCGCGACCGTGTGCGAGCGCATCGGGTACACCTTCGACAGCACGGTGACGTCGAGCTCCGGGTGCGCCTCGGCCACGGCGATCGCCGCGCGCAGCCCGGCGCCCCCGCCGCCGACGACCGCGACGTCCGTGCGGACCGCCTGCATCACGGCACCGCCGGGGCGACCGTCATCGCGAGGACGTCGAGCGCCGCGTCGAGCTGCTCGACGGTGAGCCGGCCCTCGTCGACGTGCCCGAGCGCCAGCACCGCCTCGCGGATCGTCAGGTCGTGGGCCATCGCGTGCTTGACCACCGCGGCGGCGGCCTCGTAGCCGATCAGCCGGTTGAGCGGGGTGACCACGGACGGCGACGACTCGGCGAGCTGCCGGCACCGCTCGCGGTCGGCGACGAACCCCGCCACGCACTTGTCGGCGAGGTGCGTCGCGCCGGTGGCGAGCAGCGCGACCGACTCCAGCAGGTTGCGCGCCATCACGGGCAGCATGACGTTGAGCTCGAACGACCCGGTCGTGCCGGCGAACGCCACCGCGGCGTCGTTGCCGATGACCTGCGCGGCGACCATGAGCACCGCCTCGGGGATCACCGGGTTCACCTTGCCGGGCATGATCGACGACCCCGGCTGCAGGTCGGGCAGCGCGATCTCCGCGAGCCCGGTGCGCGGCCCCGAGCCCATCCAGCGCAGGTCGTTGCAGATCTTCACCAGCGACACCGCGACCGTGCGCAGCGCGCCGGACGTCTCGACCAGCGCGTCCTGCGCGCCCTGGGCCTCGAAGTGGTCGCGCGCCTCGGTGAGCGGCAGGCCGGTGTGGTCGGCGACCAGCGCGATCACCCGCTGCGGGAACCCGGGCGGGGTGTTGATCCCGGTGCCGACGGCGGTGCCGCCCAGCGGCAGCTCGGCGAGCCGCGGCAGCGCCGCCTCCACCCGCTCGACGCCCAGCCGGATCTGCGCGGCGTAGCCGCCGAGCTCCTGCCCCAGCGTGACGGGCGTGGCGTCCATGAGGTGGGTGCGGCCCGCCTTGACCACGTCGGCGTGCTCGGCCGCGCGCGTCTCCAGCGTCCCGGCGAGGTGGCCGAGCGCCGGCAGCAGGTCGGTCAGCACCGCCTGGGCGGCCGCGACGTGGATGGACGCGGGGAACACGTCGTTGGACGACTGCGAGGCGTTGACGTGGTCGTTCGGGTGCACCGGGCGGCCCAGCCGCTCCGTCGCCAGGGTGGCCAGCACCTCGTTCACGTTCATGTTCGACGACGTGCCGGAGCCGGTCTGGAACACGTCGACGGGGAACTGGTCGGCCCACTCGCCCGCGGCCACCTCCTCCGCCGCCGCGACCACCGCGGCGGCGACGTCCGCGGGCAGCACGCCGAGCTCGGCGTTCGCGAGCGCCGCGGCCCGCTTGATCTCCGCGAGGGCCGCGACGTGCCGGGGGTGCAGCCGGGTGCCGGAGATCGCGAAGTTCTGCACCGCCCGCTGGGTCTGGGCCCGGTAGCGCGCGTCCGCGGGCACCAGCACGTCGCCCATCGTGTCGTGCTCGAGCCGGAAGCCGGCGGGGATCTCGGTCGGGGTCTCGCTCATGGCGCTCTCCTTCGTCCGGGCGGGGCGGTGCGGTGGGGTCGGGGTGGTCGGGGCGGGGGGCGTCACCACATGCCGATGGCCTTCATCCAGAGGCCGCCGACGCCCATCCAGATCACGATGTTCACGACCGCGACCACGCCGCCGGTGCGCCACCAGCGCAGCACCGGGACGTAGCCGGAGCCGAACAGCACGGGCGCCGGGCCGGTCGAGTAGTGGGTCAGCGACGCGAACAGGCTCGAGATGAACCCGAGCACGAGGGCGGCGAACACGGGCGGCGCGCCGGCCATGATCGAGGTGGCCAGGAACGCGGCGTACATCGCGGAGATGTGGGCGGTGTTGGACGCGAACAGGTAGTGGCTCACGAAGTAGACGAGCGTCAGCAGCACGAACGCCTGCTGCCAGCCCACGTCGCCGACCAGGGCGGCCATCTCCCCGCTGAGCCACGGGATGAGCCCGAGCGCGTTGAGCTGCGTCGCCATCATCACCAGCACCGCGAACCAGACGAGCGTGTCCCAGGCCTGCGTCTCCTGCTTCACGTCGTCCCAGGTGAGCACGCCGGTGAGCAGCAGGGCGACGAGCCCGATCAGCGCGGTCGTGGTGGCCGACATGTCGAGCAGCGCGTCGCCGAGCGTCCACAGCAGCAGCAGCCCGACGATCGTGCCCGTCATCACCTTCTCCCCCGCGGACAGCGGGCCGAGCTCGCGCAGCGCGGTGCGCGCCCGCTCGGCCGCCTCGGGGGTGCGCCGCACCTCCGGCGGGTCGATCGCGCGGACCACGAGCGGCACGACGACCAGCGCCACGAGCCCCGGCACGATCGCCGCGAGCGCCCAGGTGCCCCAGGTGATGTCGACGCCCTGGTCGCCGGCGAGCTGCGCAGCGAGCGGGTTGCCCGCCATCGCGGTGAGGAACATCGCGGAGGTCACGGTGTTCACGTGGAACGCCGTGCTGGTCAGGTACGACCCGATGCGGCGGGACGTCGGCCCGGGCTCGCTGCCGTAGGACGACGAGATCGACCGGACGATCGGCTGGATGACGCCGCCGGCGCGCGCGGTGTTCGACGGCGTGGCCGGGGCCAGCACGAGGTCGGTGGCGGCGAGGCCGTACGCGAGGCCCAGCGGGCTGCGGCCGAGCCGGGACACGAAGAACAGCGCGAGCCGGGCGCCGAGCCCGGTCTTGATGACGCCGCGCGAGATGAAGAACGCGACGACGATCAGCCAGATCGTGGTGTTCGAGAACCCGGACAGCGCCTCGGCCGGCTCGAGCACGCCGGTCACGACCGTCGCCACGAGGCCGACGATCGTCACCGCGCCCATCGGCAGCGGGCGGGCGATGACGCCGACGATGGTCGCGACGAAGATCGCGAACATGTGCCAGGCCGGCGCCTCCACGCCCGCGGGCGGCGGCACGAACCAGAGCACGACCCCGACGACGAGCGGGATCGCCGTCCGGACCAGCGGCACGGGTCGCAGCCGCGCCGGGGCGGGGGCGGCCGTCCCGGCGCCGGGCGGGGCGGCACCGCCGGGCGGGGCCTCGGGCGGCGTGGCGCCGGGGTCGGGGGCGGCGGTGTCCTGGGCCATGCGCGGCGTGCCTCCGGGGCGGGACGGTCGCCCCGGGGACCCGTGGCCCCGGAGCGCGGGCATGACCCGACCCTCGGGGCGGTCGCGACCGCTGGGGGGCGACAGACCGCCGCGAACCGGGCGTTGCGGTCGTTGTGTTCGGCGATACCCGTTCGCGGGGCCGTCCCCTCATCGGGCGGCCCCGACCACTCAAACCCGGATGGGTGGCCCGCCGGGCGTGCCGACACTGGGCGCATGCCGGCCGCCGACCCGCGTTCCGCCGATCTGCGGGTGCTCGTCGCCCACGCCCGCCCCGCGACCGCGCGCGAGCACCGGCTGCTGGTCGACCGGGTCCCCGGCTTCCGCACCGTGGGCCTGGCCGGGGACGGCGACGCCGCGCTCGCCCGGGCCGTGCGCGGCGGCGTCGACCTGGTGCTGCTCGACCTCGCGCTGCCGGGGCGGCCGGGCCTCGACGTGTGCCGCGCCCTGCACCACGCGCGCGGCGCCCCGGACGTGCTGGTGGCCACGGCCGTCCGCGACCGGGCCGCGGTGCGGGCGGCCGTCCGGTTCGGCGCGGTGCACTACCTCGTGACCCCGCTGCGGTTCGCCGCGCTCCGGGAGCACCTCGACGCGTACGCCGCGTACCGCGCCGCCGCGGCGGGCCGCCGGGTCGTCGCCGACCAGGGCGAGGTGGACGCCCTCGTCGCCACGCTGCGGCCGCCCGGCCGCGAGCACCTGCCCAAGGGGCTCGGGGCGGAGTCGCTCGACCGGGTCCGGGCCGCCCTGGCCGCCGCGCCCGACGGCCTGACCGCGGACGAGGCGGCCGTCGTGACCGGGCTGTCCCGGGTCACCGCGCGCCGGTACCTGGAGCACCTGGTCGCCCGGGGCGCCAGCCGGCGCGCGCCCCGGTACGGCGGGCCCGGGCGCCCGCCGCTGCGGTACGTCGGCACGTGACGGGCGGGCGGCCCCGCCGCCCCCGCGTGACAGGCCGTCCCCGACCTGCGAGGGTCGCAGGGAGCCGCTGACGAGGGAGGACGCCGATGGCCGCGCCGTGGGTGCAGCACGCGATGTGGTGGCACGTGTACCCGCTGGGGTTCACGGGCGCCGAGCCGGCCGCCCCGGACCCGGGCGCGCCGGTGGCGCACCGGCTCGCGCACGTCGAGCGGTGGCTCGACTACCTGGTCGACCTCGGGCTGAACGGCCTCGCGCTCGGCCCGGTGTTCGCGTCGAGCACGCACGGCTACGACACCGTCGACCACTACCGGGTCGACCCGCGGCTCGGCGACCGGGCGGACCTGGACCGGCTGCTCGCCGCGGCCCGCGGCCGGGGCGTGCGGGTCATGCTGGACGGGGTGTTCAACCACGTCGGCGACCGGCACCCGCTGTTCCGCGCCGCGCTCGCCGGCGGCCCCGGCTCGCCCGAGGCGGACCTGTTCCGGATCCGCTGGACCGACGACGGCCCGGAGTGGGACTGCTTCGAGGGCCACCGCTCGCTGGTGACCCTCGACCACGACGAGCCCCGGGTCGTCGACCTGGTCGCCGACGTGATGACGCACTGGCTCGACGCGGGCGCCGACGGCTGGCGGCTCGACGCGGCGTACGCGGTGCCGACGGCGTTCTGGGCCCGGGTCACCGAGCGGGTGCGCGCCGCGCACCCGGACGCCTACCTGATGGGCGAGGTGATCCACGGCGACTACCCGGCGTTCGTCGCGGAGTCCGGCCTGGACGCCGTCACCCAGTACGAGCTGTGGAAGGCCACCTGGTCCTCGATCGCGGAGCGGAACCTCCACGAGCTGGTCTGGACCCTCGGCCGGCACGACGGGTTCCTCGACCACTTCGTGCCGTACACGTTCGTCGGCAACCACGACGTCACCCGGATCACCAGCCGGGTCGGCGACGCGACGCTCGCGGGCCTCGCCCTGGTCGTGCTCGCGACGGTCGGCGGCACGCCGGCGGTGTACTACGGCGACGAGCAGGCGTACCGCGGGATCAAGGAGGACCGCGCGGGCGGCGACGACGAGGTCCGCCCGCCGTACCCGCCGACGCCGGACGACCTCGCCGGTCCCGACGTCGCGCCGGACGGGTGGGCCACTCACGACCGGCACGCGGCGCTGCTCGGGCTGCGCCGCCGGCACCCCTGGCTGCACACCGCCCGGACCCACGTGGTCGAGGTGACGAACACCCGGCTGGCCTACGCGGCGCGGGCGGCGGACGGGTCGGCGGCGCTGCTGGTCGCGCTCAACCTCGACGACGCCGCGTGGCGCCTGCCCGCGCCCGCCGGGGCCGCGGTCGTGGCGCACGCCGACCCCGCCGTCGCCCCGGGGACGCAGCCGGGCCCCGGCGCGTCCGTGGACGTCCCGGGGCCCGGCTGGGTCGTGCTGGAGGTCTGAGGACCCCTACTTCTTGGCGGCCGCCTTCTTGCGCGGCGCCGCGGCCTTCTTGGCGGCCGGCTTCTTCTTGGGCGCCGACGCGCGCTTCTCCGCCAGCAGCTCGACCGCCTGCTCCCGCGTGATCGACTCGGGCGTCGTGTCCCGCGGCAGCGTCCGGTTGGTCTCCCCGTCGGTCACGTACGCGCCGAACCGGCCGTCCTTGACCACGATCGGCTTGCCCGAGGTCGGGTCCTCGCCGAGCTCGCGCAGCGGCGGCGTCGCGGTCGCCCCGCGGCCCCGCTTCGGCTGCGCGTAGATGGCCAGGGCCTCCTCCAGCGTGGTGGTGAAGATCGCTTCCTCGGACGGCAGCGTGCGGGAGTCCGTGCCCTTCTTCAGGTACGGGCCGTAGCGGCCGTTCTGCGCGGTGATCTCGGCGCCCGACTCCGGGTCGGTGCCCACCACGCGCGGCAGGCTGAGCAGCTGCAGCGCCTCGTCCAGCGTGATCGTCTGGAGCGACTGCGACTTCAGCAGCGAGCCCGTGCGCGGCTTGGGCGCCGCCGCGAGCGCGCGCTTCTTCGCCGCCGCCGACAGGCCCGGGTCGAGCTCGGGTTCCGGCAGCAGCTCCGTGACGTACGGGCCGTACCGGCCGTTCTTCGCGACGATCGTCGTACCCGTGGTCGGGTCGGTGCCCAGCACGAGGTCGCCCTCGGGCTGGGTCTCCAGCAGCTCGCGGGCCTTCTCGGCCGTCAGCTCGTCCGGCGCCAGGTCGTCCGGCACCGACGCGCGACGCGGGTTGCCGTCCGGGCCGGGCTCGCCGCCCGACTCCTCGATGTACGGCCCGTACCGGCCGACGCGGAGCGTGATCCCGTCGCCGATGTCGATCGAGTTGACCTCGCGGGCGTCGATCTCGCCGAGGTTGGCGACGAGCTCGCGCAGGCCGTCGCCATCCGGGCCCTCGGCCGCCTCGGAGCCGAAGTAGAACCGGGTCAGCCAGTCGACGCGGTCCTTCTGCCCCGCGGCGATGGCGTCGAGGTCCTCCTCCATCGAGGCGGTGAAGTCGTAGTCGACCAGCCGGTCGAAGTTCTCCTCCAGCAGCCGGGTCACGGCGAACGCGAGCCAGCTCGGCACGAGCGCCTGGCCGCGGCTGGTGACGTAGCCGCGGTCCTGGATCACCGAGATCGTGGCGGCGTAGGTCGACGGGCGGCCGATGCCGCGCTCCTCGAGCGCCTTGACCAGGCTCGCCTCGGTGAACCGCGGCGGCGGGGACGTGCGGTGGCCGTCAGCCGTGAGGTCGGACTCGGTGACCGGGTCGCCCTCGGCCATCTGCGGCAGCCGGGTCTCCTTGGCGCCCTCGGCGGCCTTGCCCTCGGCGTCCGCGGCGTACCGGTCGACGTCCCGGCCCTCCTCGTACGCGGCGAGGAACCCGCGGAACGTGATGACGGTGCCGGACGCGGCGAACAGCGCGTCGGTCGGGGCGCCGGCGGTCGCGGCGTCGGCCGCGGTGCTGCCGGCGGGCAGCTCCGGGGCGGGCACCGTCGCGGCGATCCGGACCGAGGCGGTCGAACCGCGGGCGTCGGCCATCTGCGAGGCGACGGTGCGCTTCCAGATCAGCTCGTACAGCCGGAACTGGTCGCCGGACAGCTCGCGCGCCACCTGGGCGGGGGTGCGGAAGTTGTCACCGGCTGGGCGGATCGCCTCGTGCGCCTCCTGCGCGCCCTTGCTCTTGGACGCGTAGACGCGCGGGGCGTCGGGGACGTGGTCCGCGCCGTAGAGCTCGGCCGCCTGGCGGCGCGCGGCGTCGACCGCCTGCGTGCTCAGGTTGGGCGAGTCGGTCCGCATGTAGGTGATGTAGCCGTTCTCGTACAGCGTCTGCGCGGTGCGCATCGTCTGCCGGGACGACATCCGCAGCTTGCGGCTGGCCTCCTGCTGCAACGTCGACGTCGTGAACGGCGCGGCGGGGCGGCGGGTGTACGGCTTGGTCTCCAGCGAGCGCACCGCGTACCCGGCACCGTCCAGCGCCGACACCCAGGCCTGCGCGGCGCCCTCGTCCAGGTGCACCGGGCGGGACGCGCCGGAGCCCTTGAGCACGCCGTCGTCGCCGAAGTCGCGGCCCGCGGCCACGCGCCGGTCGCCGAGCTGCACCAGGCGTGCGCCGAAGGACGGCTCGTCGGGGTCGGCCACGGCGAAGGTCGCGGTCAGGTCCCAGTAGTCGGCGGCGCGGAACGCCATGCGCTCGCGCTCGCGCTCGACCACCAGGCGGGTCGCGACGGACTGGACGCGGCCGGCGGACAGGCCCTGGCGGACCTTGCGCCAGAGCACCGGGCTGACCTCGTAGCCGTACAGCCGGTCGAGGATGCGCCGGGTCTCCTGGGCGTCGACCAGCCGGTCGTCCAGCTCGCGGGTGTTCTCCAGCGCGCGGGTGATCGCCTCGCGGGTGATCTCGTGGAACACCATCCGCTTGACCGGCACCTTGGGCTTGAGCTCCTGCAGCAGGTGCCACGCGATGGCCTCGCCCTCGCGGTCCTCATCCGTGGCGAGGTAGAGCTCGTCCGCGTCCTTGAGCAGCCGCTTGAGCTCCGTGACCTTCTTCTTCTTGTCCGAGTCGACGACGTAGTACGGCGCGAAGCCGTTGTCGACGTCGACCGCGAACTTGCCGAACGGGCCCTTCTTCATCTCCGCGGGCAGCTCGCTGGGCTGCGGCAGGTCACGGATGTGACCGACGCTCGCCTCCACGTCGAAGCCGTCGCCGAGGTACCCGGCGATCGTGCGCGCCTTGGCGGGCGACTCCACGATGACCAGCTTGCGACCTGCGGACATGCGCTCCTGCTTCCTTCGGACTGCCGACCCGTGGTGCCGGGCGTGCGGGCGGCGACAGCATGCCACCGCCGGTGCGGGGGAACTCTACGACGTCGGTCCCACGCGGTCCGACCCCGAGGTGGCGGACCGGCGCAGCACCAGCAGCGCGCCGGACGACGCGGCCGCGGCCGCGACGATGCCCAGCGCCCCGCCACCGTACGACGTCAGGAGCGCCGCCGTGGAGCCGACCGGGTCGTCGGACAGCCAGGTGCGGCGCAGCGCGACCAGCGCCGCGCCCCCGGCCAGCGCCGTCACGGCGGCGAGCAGCCAGGCGGCCACGGCGGTGCCGGGCCCGTCCCGCCGGGCGGTCCGGGCCGCCCCGCCACCGCGCGCGACGGTGCGCAGCGCGGCCGTCGGCGGGCGCCGGTCCGTCGCGGTGTCGACGCCGAGCGCCAGCACCGCGCACGCCAGCGCGCCCCAGGCGAGCACGACCAGCAGGCCGGCGACCACGTCGGACGGCCGGTGCCACTGGCCGACGAGCGTGCTCACGCCCGTGGCCCCCGCGTACGCACCGCCGAGCACCGCGGCCCACGGCCGGGCGCGCGGCGGCACCACGAGCAGTACCGCCGCCGCGACCGAGGCCGCCGCGGTGGTGTGCCCGCTCGGCAGCGTGTTGAACTCGGGCCCGTAGCCGAGGTCCGGCCGGTCGAGGACCCAGTACTTCAGGACGCGGGTCGTGACGTTCGCGCCGGCGAGCACGCCCGCGGCGACCAGCGCCAGCCCCCACCGGCGCCGGGCGAACGCGATCACCGCGCACGCGACGACGGCCGCCGCGATGAACCCGACCGAGACGACGTCCAGCACCGGCTCCGCGACGTCCCACAGCCGGTTCTGGCCGATGTGCGCGCCGTCGAGCGCCGCCTGGTCGACCGCCTGCCCCTGCTCGCTGCCGACGAACACCCGCCACGTCACGCCGACGCCGGCGGCCGCGAGGAGCGCCACCAGCAGCGCGGCCGCGACCCGGCGCGCCGTCCCCGCCGGGGTGCGCCAGCGGGCCGGCGGCGCGGCGCGGCCCGCGCCCCCGTCGGCGGCCTCGGGGGCGCGCCAGGGGGTCGCCGGGGCGGTGGTCGGGCGGGGCATGGGGACCACGGTAGGCGAGCGGGTCGCCGCGGCCGGGGCGGCACCGGCGCCGCACACGAATCCTCCACCAGGTCGGCGGGCGGCCTGCGCGGGTGCGCGCCGGGGCGGCGCGGCGGCGGGGCCGGTCGGCGCGGCGGCGGGGCCGGTCAGCGCCCCGCCGGCGGGGTCGCGGGGTCCGCGTCGCCGTCCAGCAGCACCGCGTGCGGCCCGGCGCCGGCGAGGTGCGCGCGGGTCTCGTCGTCGGCGTGCACGCACAGCAGGCAGCCGCCGCGGGCCTCCAGCAGCACCGCCGCCTCGTCGACCGCCTCCGCGGCCCGCCGGCTGCGCAGCCGCGCCGAGCGCAGGTCGAGCACGACGATGGACGCGCAGGCGGACAGGGCGTCGAGGAGGGCGCGCAGCCGGCCGGCGTCGGCGCGGCCGAAGGAGCCGGCGGGGCGGACGGTCGCGGTGATCCACGGGTCGGCCCCGGCGGGTGCGGCGGGTGCGGCGTGGGCCGGGTGCGCGGCGCGGTCGGCGGGTGCGTCCAGGACGGTCATGGCGGGCTCCCTCTCGTCGGGCCCCGGTGCGGGGCGACGGGACCAGCGCACCGCCGGACGCTGGGAGCGGCCTGGGCCGCGCCGGGCGCGTCGCTGTGCGCCCGCGCGATCCCGCGGGGCGGCGCCCCGGCGGGCGCGGGATCTTCACGCGGGCGCCGTCCCGGGTGCACGCTGGGCGCACCCGGACCGCACCCGCCCGCGCCCGGCCCGACGACGAGGGAGTCCGTCATGCTCGACCTCAGCGAGTCCTTCAGCGGCTACTCGGTGGCGGACGTGCCCGCCGCCCGCGCCTTCTACGCCGACGTGCTCGGCCTCGACGCCGAGGAGCGCGACGGGATGCTGTTCCTGCACCTCGCCGGCCGCGACGTGCTGCTCTACCCCAAGGGCGACGCGCACGTCCCCGCCTCGTTCACCGTGCTGAACTTCCCGGTCGCCGACGTGCCGGCCGCCGTCGCCGAGCTGCGCGGCCGCGGCGTGCGGTTCGAGCGGTACGAGGGCACGCCCACCCAGACCGACGAGGACGGCGTGTTCCGGGGCGGCGGTCCGCTGATCGCCTGGTTCACCGACCCGTCGGGGAACGTCCTGTCCGTGATCGAGCGCGACTGAGCGACCCCCGGGCGCGCACCTGCGCGGCTCACAGGATTCCCACAGGACGACGTCAGGGGCGCCCCAGGTCGCGCGCCCATGCTCGTGCCATGACCACCTCCACGCTCCAGCGCGACGCCCTCACCCGCCCGGACGGCCAGCCGGTGCGGGCCCTCGTCGTCGACGACGAGGCCACCCTGGCCGAGCTGCTCTCCACCGCCCTGCGCTACGAGGGCTGGCAGGTCGAGCACGCCCTCACCGGCCAGGCCGCCATCAAGCAGGCCCGGACCCTCGAGCCGGACGTCATCCTGCTCGACGTCATGCTCCCCGACCTGTCGGGCCTGGAGGTGCTGCGCCGCATCCGCGCCACCCACCCGCACGTCCCGGTGCTGTTCCTCACCGCGAAGGACGCCGTCGAGGACCGGATC
>Ga0164309_10001180_pt1 | contig 12997 bp, 8 predicted proteins | sample Whisoiple_247_MG_FD_109984 | JGI IMG/M metagenome (GOLD analysis project Ga0164309, IMG submission 109984) | Soil microbial communities amended with fresh organic matter from upstate New York, USA - Whitman soil sample_247_MG | ecosystem: Environmental > Terrestrial > Soil > Unclassified >... | reverse complement strand
GGGCATGGACGTGCGGCCGCATCCGCATATCGGGCTCGCCACCGTCACCTATCTGTTCGACGGCTCGATCATGCATCGCGACAGCGAGGGCAACATCCAGGAGATCGCGCCCGGCGCGATGAACCTGATGACCGCCGGACGCGGCATCGCGCATTCCGAACGCACACCCGACCTGCAGCGCCGGGACGGCCAGAAAATGCTGGGGCTGCAAAGCTGGATCGCGCTGCCGAAAGCATCTGAGGAGATCGCGCCGTCGTTCCAGCATTATGCCGCCGATAGCCTGCCGACGGTACAGGAAACCGGCTTCACCGCTCGCATCATCGCGGGCCGGTCGTTCGGCGTAACATCGCCAGTGACGATGGTCTCGCCATGGTTTTATACCGAGGTCAACGCGCAAGGCGGCGTTAGCGTGCCTCTCGACCCCGACCACGAGGAACGCGCAATCTATCTGGTCGATGGCGAGATCGAGATCGCGGGCGACCGCTACGAGGGACCGCGGCTTCTGATCTTCCGGCCTGGCGATCGCATCACCGCGAAGACTGCGCGGCCGACCCGGATGATGTTCCTGGGCGGTGATGCGCTGGAGGGGCCGCGCCATATCTGGTGGAATTTCGTCTCTTCCAGCCAGGAGCGGATCGAGCAGGCCAAACAGGACTGGAAAACCGGCCGTTTCGATCCCATTCCGCAGGAGCATGAGTTCATTCCATTGCCGGAGTGAGCTATCTCCTCTGTTTCCGTCTTGCCGCGCCGGTTCGCAGCCTGAAAGCCTGACCTGATGAACACGATGCTTGCCAGCGATCTTCCCCTGCCGCGGATCGGACGCGGCAAGGTGCGCGACATCTATGCCGTCGGCGAGGATCGCGTGCTGCTTCTGACCACCGACCGCATCAGCGCCTTCGACGTTGTCATGGCCGAGACCATCCCGATGAAGGGGGCGGTGCTGACCCAGATCAGTGCCTGGTGGTTCAGCCAGCTCGAAGGCGTGGTGCCGCACCACATGATCAGCGCCGATGCCGACACCATCATCAAGGAAGTGCCGGCTCTCAAGGACTACCGCGCCTCGCTCGCCGGACGCGCGATGTTGTGCAAGCGCACCACGGTATTTCCGATCGAATGCGTGATCCGCGGCTATCTCTCGGGCTCGGCCTGGAAGGAATATGCCGCGGCAGGCACGCTGGCCGGCGAAAAACTTGCACCGGGCCTGCTTGAAAGCGGCAAACTCGAGCCTGCGATCTTCAGCCCGGCGACCAAGGCTGAGACCGGCCATGACGAAAACATCACCGTCGGCCGGATGCGCGAAATTCTCGGCGAGGATGTCACCGAGCGACTGGAAAGCATGACCCGCGCGGTCTATTCGCGCGGCGAAAAGATCAGCCGGGAGCACGGCATCATTATCGCGGACACCAAGTTCGAATTCGGCCGCGACCGCGACGGTCATATCATTCTGATCGACGAGGTGATGACACCCGACAGTTCGCGGTTCTGGGCCGCCGACATTTACCAGGCGGGAAAACCGCAGCCGAGTTTCGACAAGCAGCCGCTGCGCGACTATCTGGACGCCGAGCGCCGCGCCGGCCGCTGGAACGGCGACGCGCCGGCGCCGCCACTGCCGGCGAAGGTGGTGGACGCCACCAGCAAGCGCTATCTTGAGGCCTATCGCCGCGTCACCGCGACCGACCTGGCGATCCACGGAGCGGGCTGATGCTGACCGTTCGGGAGATGACGGTTTCGGAAACCGACATCATTGTCGATTACTTCCTGAACGCCACGCCGGAATATATGGAAACGCTTGGCCTTGATCCGACGCGCTTTCCTCCCGCCGAATTCTTCCGGAAACGGCTGCGGAGCGAAGCCGAACTGCCGATCGAGCAATGCAATGCGGTGATGGTGATCTGGCTGCTGGACGGCGAGCCGGTGGGCTTTTCGACTGCAGACGAGATCGCCTATGGCGCACAGGCCCATATGCACATCCACATCATCGACCCCGAGCGCCGCAACAGCGGAATCGGCATGGAATGCGTTCCCCTCAGCGTGGCTCTTTATTTCGAGCGGTTGAAGCTGAAGCGGCTGTTCTGCGAGCCGTATGCTTTCAACATCGCGCCTAATCGCACGCTGCAGAAGGCCGGCTTCAAATATCTGAAGACGCATATGACCGCGCCCGGTCCTTACAATTTCCATCAAGCCGTCAACTGCTGGGTGATCGAACGCCAAAGCGTTCTTGGTTCTAGTTGAATCAAAAGTCGCCGTGGGCAGCCGGGTTCCGCGCGAAAGATTTTGCCCACTGTCCGGCACTGTTGCGAGAATATGGTTGTCCGGGCGTATCGTAGTCGTTTACCAGTGACGCCGGGCGTCGGGGGTAAAGCGCACGTGGTCAGTCTGTCCGTTCATTCCCGGTCGAAGCTGCGCGCTGCGCTCAATGACGTTCTCGGCGGCAGCGCCGCCAGCGTGCTGACCGTCACCTTCGGCATGTCCTACGCGCTACTCATCTTTTCCGGTCCGCTGGCGCAGTATCTCTCGTACGGTGTGGCCGTAATCTTCATCTCGTCTGCGGTCATTGCTGCCGTGCTCGCGTTCGGAAGCTCGATTCCTTTTGCCGTCGGAGGTCCGGAGAGCTCGACCGTCGCAATGACAGGCATATTGGCGTCATCGCTGCTGGAGCGAATGGCCGCCAATTCGCAGGCTTCGCCGGTCGTACCGGTTCTCATCACGTTCGGGCTTGCCAGCATCGCGACCGGCATCGTGCTCTATTGTTTCGGTGTGACGCGAATGGGTCGGGCGATTCGCTATGTGCCCTATCCGGTGGTCGGCGGATTTCTCGGTGCGACCGGCTGGCTGATCCTGCTCGGGGCGGTTCGCGTTATCACCGGCATGCGCCCGCAGTTCGCAACCCTTGGGCAATTCACAAATCCGTTGACGCTGTCCGAACTGGGCGCGGCCTGCGTCATGGCGCTCATCCTGTATCTGACCTGGCACCGCTCCCGCAGCCCGTTCGGACTGCCGGTCATCCTGATCGGCGGCGTGATCGCCGCTCATATCATGTTCTGGCTGGTAGGGCTCTCGCCGACCCAGGCGCAAGCCTCAGGCTGGACGTTTCAGCCTCCGCCAGGCATCTCCCTGATGCTGCCATGGAGCGCCATGGAGCTCGGCCGCTATCCCTGGTATGCGTTGCCCGAACTGAGCGGCGATGTGATCGCGGTGATGTTTGTGACAGCGTCGAGCACCCTGTTCAACACCGCGGGTATCGAGGTGGCGCTGCACCGCGAGACCAATCTCGAGCGGGAACTCAAAGCCACCGGCCTTGCCAACATGCTGTCCGGCGTATTCGGCGGTTGTCCCGGCTGCATTTCAGTCAGCCGCACCGTGCTGAACTTCAATGGCGGCGGGAGCGGGCCGTTCTCCGGCCTGACGGTCGCTGCGATTTCGGCGCTGATGCTCGCGTTTGCGCCGATGCTGCTCGGCTATATGCCGAAATTTGTACTAGGTGGACTGCTGATCTATCTCGCCGCGGACCAGTTGCATCGATGGATCGTCGAATCGCGGCGGCGGCTTTCGGTGCCGGAATATCTGTCGCTGCTGGCGAACATCGCCATCATCGTGCAGTGGGGTTTTATCGCCGGAATTGGATTCGGAGTTGTGATCGGTTGCGCCACGTTCGCGCTCAGCGCGGCGCGGGTCAATTCCATCAAGTACCATTTCAACGGCTCGGAATTCCGCAGCTCGCTGGACCGCTCACGCGACGATCAGGCGGTGCTTTCGGCGCATGGCGGCAAGATTCAGGGTCTGAACCTGCAGAGCTATCTGTTCTTCGGCTCGGCCAACCGGCTTTACCAGCACGTCAAGGCGCTGCTCGCCCGCCATCCGGAATGCCGGTTCCTGATATTCGACTTCAAGCTCGTCACCGGCATCGATTCCTCGGCGGCCTATAGTTTCGCCCAGATCAAGCGCGCAGCGCAAGACCGCGGCATCAAGCTGGTGCTGGTACATCTGCCAAAGGCCACCGAGAAGGCGCTGCGTTCCAGCGAGTTCATTACGTCGGAGGTCAGCGTCGTGCCCGAACTGGATCATGCGCTGGAGTGGTGCGAGAACGAAATAATCGGACAGCATCAGGGGCTCGAACAGGAAGAGGCCAGCCTGCGCCAGTGGTTCACCCAGATCCTGGGCAACGAAAGGGACGCTATCGCGCTGATGCATCGTTGCGAACGCATCGAGGTCGACGCTGGAGAAACCATCGTCCGTGCTGGCGACGCTGCCGATTCCATGCATTTCATCCTCGAAGGTCGCGTCGGCATCATGGTCGGCACCGACGAAAACCGTACCACGCGGGTGCGCAGTCTCGGCCGCTACACCACGATCGGCGAGATGGGTCTGGTCTCGCGGGTGCCGCGCAGCGCCACCATCCAGGCCGAAATCGCCAGCGTCCTTTACGTGCTGAACGCCGACCAGTTCGAGGCCATCAAGACCGATGATCCCGCACTGAGCCACAAGCTGTTGACCTATTTCGTCTCCGTCATGGCCGAGCGGCTGACGTTTGCCAACCGCACTATCGCGGTGCTGCGGAGGTAGAACCCTCAAACCGTCATGGCCGGGTATCGCCGTTTGAGGATGGCGTCGCTTCCGCTCGCCTATGTCCCGGCCATGACGAACTTTTACGTCGAGGCGGTGGGAAACTAAACCCCCGCCATCATCACGTATTTGATCTCGACATATTCTTCCATGCCATGATGCGAGCCTTCGCGGCCGAGGCCGCTTTCCTTGACGCCGCCAAAGGGCGCTACTTCGGTGGTGATCAGGCCGGTATTGACGCCGACCATGCCGGACTCGAGTGCTTCCGCGACCCGCCATACCCGCCCGAGATCGCGCGAGTAAAAGTACGAGGCCAACCCGAACGGCGAGCTGTTGCACATCGCAATCACCTCGGCCTCGTCCTTGAAGCGGAACACCGGCGCCAGCGGACCGAAAGTTTCTTCATGCGCGACCAGCGCATCCGGCTTGACGTTGGCGAGCACCGTCGGCTCGAAGAAGCTGCCACCGAGCGCATGACGCTTGCCGCCGGTGATGACCTTGGCGCCACCCTTGACCGCGTCCGCGATGTGCTTTTCGACCTTGTCGACGGCGTCCATGTTGATCAGCGGGCCCTGCGTCACGCCGGCCTCGATGCCGTCGCCGATCTTCATCGCCGCCACCTTCTTCGAGAGCTTTTCGACGAACTCGTCGTAGATCTTGTCTTGTGCATAGAGCCGGTTGGCGCAAACACAGGTCTGGCCCATGTTGCGGTACTTCGAGACCATTGCGCCTTCGACCGCGGCATCGATATCGGCGTCGTCGAACACCACGAATGGCGCGTTGCCGCCGAGTTCGAGCCCGAGCTTCTTCACCCCGACCGAGGCCTGCTGATACAGGATCTTGCCGACTTCGGTCGAGCCGGTGAAGCCGACAAAGCGTACCGCCGGATGTTCGCACAACACCTTGCCGATCGCCGACGAATTTCCCGTCATGATGTTGAGCACGCCCTTGGGCACGCCGGCCTTCTCGGCCAGCGCCGCGAGCGCCAGCGCCGAGAGTGGTGTTTCGTTGGCGGGTTTCAGCACCACGGTGCAGCCGGCAGCCAGCGCCGGCGAAACCTTGCGGGTGATCATCGAGTTCGGAAAATTCCACGGCGTGATCGCGCCGCAGACGCCGATCGGCTGCTTGATCGCGAGCAGCCGCGCATCCGGCCGCTGCGTCGGAATGGTCTCGCCATAGACGCGCCGCGCCTCTTCGGCGAAGAACTCGATATAGGCCGCGCCGATATCGACTTCGCCGAGCGATTCCGCCAGCGGCTTGCCCTGCTCGGAGGTAAGAATTAGCGCGAGGTCCTCGCGATTGGCCACGACCAGTTCGAACCATTTGCGCAGAATGTTGGAGCGCTGCTTGGCGGTGAGTTTGGCCCAGGCCGGAAAGGCGCGCTCGGCGGCTTGGACGGCCCCGGTCGCCTCCTTGGTGCCCATTTTCGGCACCTTTGCCAGTTCCACGCCATTGACTGGATTATTGACAGGGGTAGCGGGAGTGCCGGTCCAGGCCCCATCGATGTAGCAATGCTCGCGCAGCAATGACGGATCCTTGAGGCGGTCGCGCAGCGAGCGCTGCGAGGTTTGCGCGGCACGCGCGGCAACGGGCGGGTTCATGGCATCGCTCCTCGAATTTTTTTGGGGTACTTAACAACAATATAAGCCGAAACCGGCCGCAATACAGCGGCCGCGGACGCGGCAAACTTCAAGCAATCTTGAGAATCAAAACGCCGGCCGTCGAAGCCGGTCGGTCGATCAGGCCGCGCCGCTCATATAGGTTTCGCGGCGGCCGATCATGCGCTCCGCGGCGGCCTTGGCGTCCGCCTTGGTTGAGGTCGCGCAGGTACGATATTCGAGATCTGGCGTCGCGGTGGTTTCGCGGCGGCTGAACCATGATTTGGAGCCGACCGTCAGCATCGCCAGCGCGGAAGCGACGTTATCGACCGCGCCGAAGGAGTGCAACGCACCGGTACTGGCATAGCGGACTTCATAGATGCCAGGGCTGATCGGAGCATCGATGTTCTCACCGCGTTCCGCGCGGGGGTACCGTTTCCATTCACTCCAGGTCGAGATCATCTTTAAGTCTCTCCGCAATGCCAAAAAGCCAATATTCCTATCGAATTACAGGTTAGGCAACGTCCATTTGCGCTGAAATCAGAGCCACTTACAACTAAAATCACCTTCAGCTTTGATAGTAACCTAAACATAGCTCCGGCAGGTCAGTGGGTCATGGGATCTGGCCGCCAATCCACTGCAATTATGAACTGGCCGCGCAGAGATTGTGCCGCAAGGCGCCGCGCGAACGGCGGACCGGCGCCGCGATCACGAGATCGCGACCGCAGCGGCAAACCGGCCGGCCTTGCGGGGCGTCCGCGCCGGGAGGAAGATTGCCGGCTTCAAAAAAATAACCTGGAGGAACCCCATGCAAAGCAAATCTCAGATCGATGAAGTTTTGCACCGGATGAGCGAGGCCAGGGAAATTCCCGGCGTGGTCGCGATGGCGACGACGGCCAAGGAGGTGATTTATCAGGGTGCGTTCGGTAAGCGCGATCTGTCCAAAAACGACACGATCACGGCAGACAGCGTGTTCTGGATCGCCTCGATGACCAAGGCGATCACGGCCGCCGCCGCCATGCAACTGGTCGAGCAGGGCAAGCTCTCGCTCGATGAGCCGATCGGCAAGCTGTTGCCTGAGCTTGCCACGCCGCAGGTGCTGCAAGGCTTCGATGCCACGGGCGCGCCGAAACTCCGGCCGGCGAACAAGCCGATCACGTTGCGCCGATTGATGACCCATACCGCGGGCTTCGCCTACAGCATGTGGAACGGCGACCTGGTGCAATATCTCGAAAAGACCGGCACGCCCTCGGTCACCACCTGCAAGAACGATGCGCTGAAGACGCCGCTGATGACCGATCCCGGCACCCGCTGGGAATACGGCATCAACATCGATTTCGTCGGCAAGGCGGTGGAAGCAGCGAGCGGCAAACGGCTCGATGCCTATCTGCGCGACCATCTATTCACCCCGCTCGGCATGAGCGACACCAGCTTCAAGATCCGCGCTGCACAACGCCAGCGGCTGGTGTGCGTGCACCAGCGCAACAAAGACGGGTCATTGTCGACGATCCCGTTCGAACTGGAACAGGATCCCGAGTTCCACATGGGTGGCGGTGGGCTCTACGGCACCGCGGGCGACTATATCAAGTTCACCCGGATGATCCTGAACAAGGGCCGCGGCAACGGCCAGCAATTGCTGAAGCCGGAGACGGTCGCGCAGATGGGGCAGAACCACATCGGCGAACTCACCATGGGCAAGATGACATCGGCGATCGCGTTCGTCACCAACGACGTCGATCTCTATCCGGACATCGTCAAGAAATGGGGCCTGAGCTTCATGATCAACACCGCCACCACGCCCGAGGGCCGCAGCGCCGGTAGCCTCGCCTGGGCAGGCCTTGCCAATACCTATTACTGGATCGACCCGGCGCTCGACGTGGCCGGCGTGATCCTGATGCAATTGTTTCCGTTCGCCGACAAAAAATGTCTGGAAGCCTTTGCCGGCTTCGAACGCGGCGTCTATGCCGGACTGGATACGTCGCAAAAAGCGGCGTGAGGAATTAGTCAGTTCTTCTCGAGCGGCTCGCTCTTGCGCGTATCGCGAGGGATGACAGAAGATGCGACCAGCAATATTCCGCCGCAGCACGGAGAAACGGATTTGACCGAAAAAGCCGATAGCTATGTGTGCGGCATCGCCGATGCGCCGCTGCTGGGCGATACCATCGGTCGCAGCCTCGATCTCGCCGCCCGGCGTTGGGCCAATCGCGATGCGCTGGTGTCGCCAAGCCATAATGTGCGCTGGAGCTGGAAGGAACTGGCCGAGCGCGTCGATGCGCTGGCCGCCGGCTTTCTCGCGCTTGGCCTCGAGCGCGGCGCGCGGATCGGCGTCTGGTCGCTGAACCGGCCGGAATGGGCGCTGACGCAATTCGCAGCCGCCAAGGCCGGTCTTATTCTCGTGACCATCAACCCGGCCTACCGGCTCGCCGAACTGGAATTCGCGCTCGCCAAGGTCGGCTGCGCCGCGATCGTCACCGCAACCGCGTTCAAGACCTCTAACTACATGGAGATGCTGAACACGCTGCTGCCGGAACTGGCGAAGTCCAGACCCGGCGACCTGCATGCGGCGCGGCTGCCGCAATTGCGCGCCGTAATCCAGGTCGGCGAACCCCCCTGCCCCGGCACCATCCCGTTCGAGGAGGTCGCGCGGATGGGCGGCGCACGTCACAAGGCAACACTCGTGACGCTTGCCAAGACGCTGCAATTCGACGATCCCGTCAATATCCAGTTCACCAGCGGCACCACGGGATCGCCGAAAGGCGTCACGCTGACCCATCACAACATCCTCAACAACGGCTATTTCACCGGCCGCGCGATGCGCCTGACCGAAGCTGACCGCATCTGCATTCCGGTGCCGCTCTATCACTGCTTCGGCATGGTGATGGGCAATCTCGCTTCCGTGACGCTCGGCGCCGCCATGGTCTATCCCGGCGAGGGATTCGATCCGCTGCGGACGCTGCAGACCATCGAAAACAAAAAATGCACGACGCTCTACGGCGTGCCGACCATGTTCATCGCCGAGCTCGATCATCCGGAGTTCTCCAAATTCGACCTGTCGTCGCTGCGCACCGGCATCATGGCCGGCGCGCCCTGCCCGATCGAGGTGATGCGGCGGGTCAACGAGCAGATGAACATGCGCGAGGTCACGATCGCCTATGGCATGACCGAAACCAGCCCCGTCAGCTTCCAAAGCTCGACCGACGATCCGCTGGAGCGCCGGGTATCGACTGTCGGCCGCATTCATCCGCACGTCGAGGTCAAGGTAGTCGACCCGGAAGGCCATATCGTGCCGCGCGGCGAACGCGGTGAATTGTGCACCCGCGGCTACAGCATCATGCTGGGCTACTGGGACGAGGCGGAAAAAACCAAGGATGTGCTCGACGGCAGCGGCTGGATGCACACCGGAGATATCGCCGTGATCGACGACGAGGGCTATTGCAACATCGTCGGCCGCATCAAGGACATGGTGATACGCGGCGGCGAGAACCTCTATCCGCGCGAGATCGAGGAGTTTCTGTACCGGCATCCGAAAATCCAGGATGTCCAGATTTTTGGCGTCGCCGACGATCGATACGGCGAGGAGCTCTGCGCCTGGGTCCGCGTCCGCGCGGGCGAGACACTTTCCGCCGAGGAGGTTCGCGGCTTTTGCGAGGGCCAGATCGCCCACAACAAGATCCCGCGCTACGTCGAATTCGTCGATGCGTTTCCGATGACCGTCACCGGCAAGATCCAGAAATTCGTGATGCGCGAGCAGGTCGAATCGCGGCTCGGATTGAAGGCGGCGACGACGGCGTAACAAAGCTGGCTTGCGAGCAGACTTCATAGGATGGAAAGACACGCTTCCGCGATCTCGCGGCGCATTGCGCCCGAGCTTTGCTGAATTTTTCGCGCCTTGAGAAATCAGAGGGCGCGGGGAATGCCGGATGCCCGATGCACCCGCGGCCCGTGTGCAGAAAAAATGCACACGGTAGTCACCACAGGTTCACCGGAATCACACCCGGCATTCCCTGCGCAATGGTTTTAACGGCGTACTTCGTGATCTCCTCGGCGACGAATTCCTTTTGCCACCGTCATCTGCGGATTGATGGTTTTGCCCGCCCGGTCGGGCCGACAAAACCTCCGCCGATTTAGCACCAGCAACGGGTGCCAGGACCACACGACTTGGCCGTCCGCAGCCACCCGTCGCAGCCCAAAGGCTCGTCGGGCATTGGCGTCGTCGTCATCGCGCTTCGTCGTCGCTCACAGGCCAAAGGCCTGCCCTGCGATCACGGGCGCGCCTGACGCTGCCGCGTCCACCGCATCCGATCCCGCGTTTGTGACGTTCGCGAAACGCCCCTCTGTGGGATGGACGGCCGCGGATATGCCGTTGATTTGCGCTGATTGCGAAGCAGTTATTTTTGCGGCCAGGACTGGACGGGTAGCATCGCGTTGATCCACCTCGGCAAATCACGCCAAGCGCGCGCCCGCAAGCAAGCCTCCCTGATCCGGCGGCGAGTTTGTCCGGCGCGTGTTGTCCGTCAGATAGAAATTGCTTTTCACCAGCGGGTGGCAAGGTGTCACAGTGGCACAAACAGCGCATTGCATCAGAAAACACGTGACGTACTATCAAGGCACAATCTGTGCGCGACCGGACGATATGACCCTTCACCGGAAATGTGCATTAAAGGGAAGAGAGGCTGACATATCGGCTGCGCTTCGGCGCGGAGCAATAAAACAATAAGAATGAAAGGGCTGATAATGTCGTTGCCTGGCTCGAATGCCGTTCGTTCGCCTGCACCCAAGCTCCATTCTGGATCAAAGAGCCTGCTCGTTTTTGGGCTTTTTCTGTCTGACAGCACGGCCTGGTCTACGCCATTACTGCCAAGCGCGGCGACCAAGACATACGCCGATGTCGGAGCAACGCCCGCGCCCGGCATGGGCTGCTGCTACAGAGAACCCTCCCCGACCAACGGCCTGCGGGATTACCGCCCCCGTTAGTCATGCAGCAGATGGGGAGGACACCATCATGTCGCAAACCGCTATCGACCGAAGTCGGCAAGCCGACACATCGAGCGATGAGATGGTCTGGATTCCCGGCGGCACCTTCCGCATGGGTTCCGACGATCATTATCCCGAGGAGGCACCTGCCCACCGGGTGATGGTGGACGGCTTCTGGATCGACCGAACGCCGGTGACGAATCGCCAGTTCAAGGAATTCGTCAAGGCGACAGGGCACGTCACCTTCGCCGAGATTCCGCCCGACCCGAAGGATTACCCCGGCGCTTTGCCGCACATGCTGTACGCCGGCTCGCTGGTGTTCTCGCCGCCGCCACGCGTGACGAACCTGCGCGACTGGAGCCAATGGTGGGAGTTCATGAAGGGCGCCGACTGGCGGCATCCTTATGGACCGAAGAGCAACATCAATGTGCAAGACCATCACCCGGTCGTGCATGTCTGCTTTTCCGATGCGCTTGCCTACGCCAAATGGACCGGCAAGGACCTACCGACCGAGGCCGAATGGGAATTCGCGGCGCGGGGCGGCCTTGAGAACGCGGAGTTCGCCTGGGGCGATGATTTCATGCCCGGTTGCGTGCACATGGCCAACACCTGGCAAGGCGAGTTTCCGCACCAGAACAGTGGCGAAGATGGCTATGAGCGTACCTCGCCGGTGACGGCGTTTCCGCCGAACGGCTACGGCTTGCACGACATGATCGGGAATGTCTGGGAGTGGACCACCGACTGGTACGCGCCAAAGCATGAGGCCGATGCGCCGAAGGCGTGTTGCATTCCGCAGAACCCACGCGGCGGGAAGCAGGACGGCAGCTACGATCCCCGGCTGCCCAACATCAGGATTCCGCGAAAGGTGCTGAAAGGTGGCTCGCATCTGTGCGCGCCGAACTACTGCCGCCGCTACCGGCCGGCGGCGCGCCATGCCGAGGCCGTCGATACCTCGACCAGCCATGTCGGATTCCGCTGCGTGAGGAGGACACCGGCCGCGGAATGATTGTCAGTCCTCGTAGTGAAGAAGGAGCCAAAGAATGCCCGACCACTCTGAAAAAAAAGGACAAGTCAAGCAATCCGCAGAGCAAACGGACAATAGCCGGCTAAGCCGCCGCAACATGCTGCTCGGCACGTCCACTTTGGTCGCAGCGGCGACGATGGCATCTGGCGCGCTGGCGCAGGCCCAGAAGACGGCGCCGAATGCAGCGCCCGCACCCTCCGGCCGCAAGCCGAACATCCTTGTCATCTTCGGCGACGATATCGGTCAGACCAATGTCAGCGCCTATTCGTTCGGTTTGATGGGGTACCGCACACCGAACATCGATCGCATCGCCAAGGAAGGCATGATGTTCACTGACTACTACGCCGAGCAGAGCTGCACGGCGGGGAGGTCATCGTTCATTACCGGCCAATGCACCCTGCGCACCGGCCTATCGAAAGTGGGCATTCCCGGCGCGACCGTTGGTCTGCAAGCACGAGACGCGACGATCGCCGAGTTGCTGAAGCCGCTCGGCTATGCAACCGGCCAGTTCGGCAAAAACCATCTCGGCGATCGCAACGAGTATCTGCCGACGGTTCATGGCTTCGACGAATTCTTTGGCAACCTGTATCACCTGAACGCACAGGAGGATCCCGAGAACCGCTTTTACCCAACCGATCCGGCCGTCCGGCAGGCGATCGGCCCGCGGGGCGTGCTGCGCTGCAAGGCGTCCGATCGCGACGATCCAACCGAGCACCCGCGCTGGGGCAAGGTCGGCAAGCAGACCATCGAGGACACCGGCCCGCTCACAAAAAAACGCATGGAGACGATCGACGACGAAACCTCGGCCGCCGCCATCGATTTCATGCAACGACAGACG
>Ga0164309_10001179_pt1 | contig 12997 bp, 12 predicted proteins | sample Whisoiple_247_MG_FD_109984 | JGI IMG/M metagenome (GOLD analysis project Ga0164309, IMG submission 109984) | Soil microbial communities amended with fresh organic matter from upstate New York, USA - Whitman soil sample_247_MG | ecosystem: Environmental > Terrestrial > Soil > Unclassified >... | reverse complement strand
GATGGCGGCGATCCCAGGCAGTGCCCGAGCTGCGGCACGGGGCGGCTCAACCTCAAGGCCGGAAAATTCGGTGCGTTTGTCGGCTGTTCCAATTACCCGGAGTGCCGCTACACCCGTCCGCTCGCCGCCGACAGCGAAGCCAGCGCCGATCGCATCCTGGGCAAGGACCCAGCGACCGATCTCGATGTCATCGTGAAGGCCGGCAGGTTCGGTCCCTATATCCAGCTTGGCGAGCAGAAGGACTATGCCGAGGGCGAAAAGCCCAAGCGCGCCGGCATCCCCAAGAACATGTCGCCTTCAGACATCGAACTCGAGATGGCCCTGAAGCTTCTGTCGCTGCCGCGCGAGGTCGGCAAGCATCCGGAAACCGGCCAGCCGATTACGGCAGGGCTTGGCCGGTTCGGTCCGTTCGTGCGCCATGAAAAGACCTATGCCAGCCTAGAGGCCGGCGACGAGGTGTTCGACATCGGCTTGAACCGCGCGGTGACGTTGATCGCCGAGAAGATCGCCAAGGGGCCAAGCGGACGCCGCTTCGGCGCCGATCCCGGCAAACCGCTCGGCGACCATCCGTCGCTCGGGGCGGTCGCGGTCAAGAACGGACGCTACGGCGCCTATGTCACGGCCGGCGGCGTCAACGCTACGATTCCAAGCGACAAGACGCCGGACACCATCACCTTGCCGGAAGCAATCGTCCTGATCGACGAGCGCGTGGCGAAGGGCGGCGGCAAGCCGAAACGCGGTACCAAAGCAACCAGCAAGCCGGCCGGGAAAGCGGCAACGGCAAAACCCGCAAAAGCGGACCCCGATGCGAAAGTCGCAAAGCCGGCCAAGAAGCCGCCGGCAAAAAAGGTCGTCGCAAAACCGAAATCTAATGCATCTAGCAAGGCCCGGGCACCGGTGACGGCGAATGCGAAAACCTCAGCCGCCAAAACCACAAAGCCCGCCGCCAAAAAGAGCGCCGGCAAAGCCAGCGGATAAGGCCAGCGGACAGAGTGGTAAAGCAACGCGACAAGGTTTTTCCTAGCCGGGACGCCATCGTCGCCTTTATCCGCACGAATCCAGGAAGCATCGGCACCCGTGAGATTGCGCGCGAGTTCGGCCTGAAGAACGCCGACCGCGTCGAATTGAAGCGTATCCTGCGCGAGCTGGGGCACGAAGGCACGATCGCCAAGCGCGGCCGGAAGTTGCAGGCACCAGCCGCGCTGCCCCCGACCGTGGTCGCCGATATCACGGGGCGCGACAACGACGGCGAATTGATCGCAAGCCCGACCGAATGGGATGAGGAAATCGGCGACCCGCCGAAGATCCGCATCCATGTTCCGCGTCGCCCCCAGCCAGGCACCAGCGCCGGTGTCGGCGACCGCGCGGTGCTGCGCATCGAAAAATCCGACGACAGCGAGGGCGCGGCCTATCGCGGCAGAGTCATCAAGATCATCGATCACGCGAAGGCCCGCGTGCTCGGAATCTTCCGAAGACTACCTGATGGCGGCGGGCGGCTCGTTCCCGTCGACAAGAAGCAGGCCGGCCGCGAATTGAACATCGGCAAGGCCGACACCGGCGGCGCCGAGGACGGTGATCTCGTCAGCGTGGATCTCGTGCGCTCGCGCGGCTATGGCCTCGCCTCCGGCAAAGTCAGGGAACGTCTGGGATCGCTGGCTTCCGAGAAAGCGGTCAGTCTGATCGCCATCCATGCCCACGAGATTCCGCAGGCGTTTTCGCCCACGGCGTTGCGCGAGGCCGAAGCGGCAAGGCCCGCGACGCTGGCCGGCCGCGAAGACTGGCGCGCGCTGCCGCTGGTCACCATCGATCCACCGGACGCCAAGGACCACGATGACGCGGTTCATGCCGAGGCCGATCCCAACAACAAGGGCGGCCATCTCGTCACCGTCGCGATCGCCGACGTCGCGTTCTATGTGCGGCCGGGATCCGCGCTCGATCGCGACGCGCTGGCGCGCGGCAATTCGGTGTATTTCCCCGACCGCGTGGTGCCGATGCTGCCGGAACGGATTTCCAACGATCTGTGTTCGCTGGTTCCAGGTGAGCCGCGCGGTGCGCTCGCGGTGCGGATGGTAATCGCCAATGACGGCCGCAAGCGTTCGCACAGTTTCCATCGCATCCTGATGCGCTCGGCCGCGAAGCTGAACTACGCACAGGCCCAGGCCGCGATCGACGGACGGCCCGACGACACCACGGGTCCCCTGCTCGATCCGATTCTGAAACCGCTATACGCGGCCTATACGACGATCAAGCGCGCGCGCGATGAACGCGATCCGCTGGATCTCGATCTTCCCGAGCGCAAGATCCTCCTGAAACCCGATGGCACCGTGGATCGCGTCATTACACCCGAGCGGCTCGATGCGCACCGGTTGATCGAGGAGTTCATGATCCTGGCCAATGTCGCGGCAGCCGAAATGCTTGAAAAGAAGGCGCTGCCGCTTATTTATCGGGTGCATGATGAACCGACGCTGGAGAAGGTTCATAACTTGCAGGAATTCCTCAAGACGCTCGATCTGCCGTTCGCGAAAAGCGGCGCGCTACGCCCTTCCCTGTTCAATCGCGTGCTGGCACAGGTCAAGGGGCACGACTCCGAACCGCTGGTGAACGAAGTGGTGTTACGCTCGCAGGCCCAGGCCGAATATTCCGCCGAGAATTATGGTCATTTCGGCCTGAACCTGCGGCGCTACGCCCATTTCACTTCGCCAATCAGGCGATACGCCGATCTAATGGTGCATCGTGCCCTGCTCCGCGGCCTCGGACTTGGCGAGGGCGCCTTGCCGGAAACCGAAACGCTGGAAACCCTGAGCGAGGTCGCGGCACAGATTTCCGTCACCGAACGGCGCGCCATGAAGGCGGAACGCGAAACCGCAGATCGCCTGATCGCGCATTTTCTCGCCGACCGGATCGGGGCCACCTTCCAGGGGCGCATTTCCGGCGTCACCCGCGCCGGATTGTTCGTCAAGCTCACCGATACGGGCGCCGACGGCCTGGTTCCCATCCGCACACTCGGCACCGAATATTTCAACTATGACGAAGCCCGCCATGCGCTGGTCGGCACGCGCAGCGGTGCCATGCACCGGCTGGGTGACATCGTGGACGTTCGTCTGGTAGAAGCAGCTCCGGTCGCCGGCGCATTGCGTTTCGAACTGCTCTCGGAAGGCCGGATCGCACCGCGCGGACGACGGGGTAGCCGCGCGAGCGATGGCGGTCCGGGAGTTCGGTTCGATGCGCTTGCCAAAAGCCATCCGGGCCACAGTTCGCGCAAGAAAGACCGCCAGCCGGGCAATCGGAAATCCGGCAAATCGGGAAAAGGCAAGTCCCATAAGGACAGCAAGTCCCGTAAGGATAAATCGAAGCAACGCAAATCCGGGAAGAGCAAGTCTGGAAAGGGAAAATCATGGACAGCGTGAGCACGGTCAAGGTCTGGACCCGGGAAGCCGCGGTCGGCGAAAAGCGCAACGTCTGGAGCTCAATGAAGCGCGGCTTTCGCTGTCGCTGCCCGCGCTGCGGGGAAGGCAAGCTGTTTCGGGCTTTCCTGAAGACAAACGACAAATGTTCAGTCTGCGATCTCGATTTCACGCCACATCGCGCCGACGATCTGCCTGCCTATCTGGTGATCGTCATTGTCGGCCATATCGTGGTGCCGACCGCGCTGATGATCGAAACAAACTACTCGCCCCCGGTGGAGTTGCAGCTCGCGATCTATCTGCCGTTCACGCTCATCGCATCGCTGGCGCTGTTGCAACCTGTCAAGGGCGCGGTGGTCGGGATGCAATGGGCGCTGCGTATGCACGGCTTCGACGAGAATGCCATCGACGATGAGCCGCCGGTCTGAACCAAATCAAGACGTCTATCCGTTGGGGGTGGAATGACGGGAACTGCGAACGTCGTCCGGGAAGAAAAAGAAGCCGATCATCATCCCTACTTTCGTCCCAAGGACGCCGCCACGCTGATCCTGGTCGATCGCAGTGCCGCAATACCCAAGGTCCTGGTCGGCAAACGCCACGCCAAGGTAGTGTTCATGCCGGGCAAGTTCGTGTTTCCCGGCGGCCGGGTCGACAAGTCGGACAACCGTATTCCCGTTGCAGCACCGATTCCGCAAGCCCTTGAAGCCAACCTTTTGAAGGGCAGGCCGAAGATCACGCCGTCACGCGCACGTGCGTTGGCCATTGCCGCGATCCGCGAAGCCTGCGAGGAAACCGGTCTCTGCCTCGGCCGCAAGAGCGACGGGACCATGCCGAAGCTCGAAGGCCCGTGGCTGCCGTTCAGCGCGGCACGCCTGTTGCCCGATCCCTCCAGCCTGTTCCTGATTGCGCGCGCGATCACCCCACCCGGCCGCGTACGACGTTTCGATACCCGGTTTTTCACCGCCGATGCTTCCGCGATCGCCCATCGGGTCGCGGACGTGATCCATCCCGACGCCGAGTTGGTGGAACTGGTGTGGGTCGAGATCGGCTCGGAGCCGCTTGCCGACCTGCATCCGATGACCCGGAATGTTCTCAACGAACTGCAAAAGCGCCTCGCCAGCGGGCCGCTGAAACACGATGCTGCGGTGCCATTCTTCCATTTCTACGGCGGCAAGATGCAGAAAGACGTGCTGGGCGAGAGTGCCGTATACTGAGGTTGCGGCGCGCCGTTCAGCGCGGCGGCGGCTCCTCACTGCGAGAGAATTGGGGTGGCCGAGACCGAAAACCGCTTCTTTTGAGAGTGGTTCCGGCCAAATGGGGTCCGTCTTCGCCGACAAAACCTTGACTTTGGGCGATCTGAGGCTAGGTTGCCGCCAAATGCGGGCCGGTTCGGCCAGCGCCCCGATTTCCGAAATTTTGAGGTCTGAACATGGCCAAAGCGGTCACCATCAAGGTCAAGCTCGTTTCCTCGGCGGATACCGGCTTCTATTATGTCGCCAAGAAGAACTCGCGCACCATGACCGACAAGCTGGTCAAGAAAAAGTACGATCCGGTCGCGCGCAAGCACGTCGAATTCCGCGAGTCGAAGATCAAGTAAGCACCGCTGCGCATTCGATGCGGATTTCAACGGGGCCTTGAGCCCCGTTTTGATTCCTGGGATTTTCGCGACTGCCTGTTTGTCGATGCGTCGCCGACCGTGCCTGCCGAAACGCGAGGCATCAGGCCGCGGCCGAAACCACGCGATTGCGGCCGTCGTGTTTGGCGCGATAGAGCGCATTGTCGGCGCGCTTGAGCACGTCGGCGATGGGCTCGCCCTTCACTTCCAGCGTCGACAGCCCGATCGAGATCGTGACTTCGATCTGCGTGGTACCCTTGGCGATCGCAAACGGCTCGCCGGCGATCGAGCGCCGCAGCCGCTCGGCTACCATGCCCGCGACGTGCAGATCGGTCTCCGGCATCACAATAACGAATTCCTCGCCGCCGTAGCGACAGGCCAGATCGATGCCGCGGATCGACTTGCGGATCCGGACCGCGAATTCGCGCAACACGTCGTCGCCGGCATCATGGCCGTACTTGTCGTTGATCGACTTGAAGAAATCAATATCGAGCATCATCAGCGCCAAGGGCTTGCCACGGCTCGAAGCCTGCTCGGCGAGCGTCGCCAGATGGCTCTCCATGTAGCGGCGATTATGCAGACCGGTCAGCGCATCGGTGATCGCCATCTCGATCGAATTCTGCACATTGTCGCGCAGATGGTCGCTATAGCGCCGCTTGCGAATTTGCGTCCGCGCCCGCGCCAAAAGCTCGTTCTTGTCGACCGGACGCAGCAGGTAATCGTTGACGCCGATCTCCAGTCCGCGGAGCAGCCGCGTGTTGTTGTCCGCGTCCGCAATCGCCAATATCGGCACCTGCCGGGTCCGCTCCAGCGAGCGCGCCTGACTGCACAGCCGCAAGCCGTCGAAATTCTCCAGACCGAGCGACACGATCAGCAAATCGTAATTGCCTTCGGCGGCATGGAACAGTGCTTCCGCCGGGTTGGTTTCGACATCGACGGTGTGCTCGGCGCTCAACACCGGCGCCAGCCGCTCATGGGACGAGGCGCGATCGTCGACCAGCAGGATGCGGCCACCCTTGCCGGTGTCGGCAACCGCATTGCGTTCCGGAGCTTGCACGCCGATCTCCAGCGAGGTGACCGCGCGCATGCGCAACTCATCGGTCATCATCTTCAGCCGGGTCAGTGAACGCACCCGTGCGATCAACACGACGTCGGATACCGGCTTGGTCAGGAAATCGTCGGCGCCAGCCTCAAGCCCGCGCACACGATCGGCAGGGCTATCGAGCGCCGTGATCATGACGACAGGAATGAAATGGGTCGAGGGATTCGACTTCAACCGGCGACAAACCTCGAAGCCGTCGATATCTGGCATCATAACGTCGAGCAGGACGATGTCGCATTCGGAGCGGGAGCAGATCTTCAGTGCTTCGGCGCCGTTGGAGGCGGTGAGCACGTCGAAATACTCGGCCGACAACCGGGCTTCCAGCAGCTTGACGTTGGCTGGGACGTCGTCGACGACCAGGATCCGCGCAGACACTCGAAACTCTCCCCTACCCCACAAACCGCCTAACGGTCTCGATAAACTTGCCGACCGAAATCGGCTTCGACAGATACGCCTCGCAGCCACCGTCGCGAATTCGCTCCTCGTCACCCTTCATGGCGAACGCGGTGACGGCGACCACGGGAATGTCGCGCAGGTCCGGGTCGTCCTTGATCCATTTGGTCACTTCGAGACCAGACACCTGCGGCAATTGAATATCCATCAGGACCAGATCGGGACGCAGTTCGCGAACAAGTTCGAGCGCCTCGAAACCATTGCTGGTTCCGGAGGTCTGATAGCCATGTGCCTCCAGCAGATCGCGAAAGAGCTTCATGTTAAGCTCATTGTCCTCGACGATCAGGACGGTTTTGGCCATCCGTCCCTCCAATCCCCAATCAGCGGCCCTGCTACGGCGCACTGGCCACCCGCTCTGCGCGGGCCGAAAAGTGAATTTAAACTAGCTCCAGATTCGTTCTAACCCGTTAAGCGCCGGTGGTAACTTTCTGCGCTGCAGTTTGCACCTGCTTGAACACTTTCCGCAGACTCGGGCATGATGGTTCGCAAACTAGAGCGCAGAAGTTACAGAAAGGCAAACAATACAATTGAAGAAGCCTGTTCAGAATCCCCGCGAAGTATCTGAAATCGTTGCCATTCAGGCGCTAAGTTTTATTGCCGGCGAGCCGGAGCGGCTGGGCCTGTTCCTGGCCGAAAGCGGGATCGGTCCGGAAACCCTGCGGACCGCGGCGAGCGATCCGCATTTCCTGGCCAGCGTTCTTGATTTCGTGATGCGCGACGACGCGACGGTGAAAGCCTTCGCCGCCGCCTCCCAGCTCCACCCTACCAACATCGCCGCCGCTCACCAAGCGCTCAACGATCCGCAGTGGGAGCGCGATGTGCCGTGAGCATGCCTGCGCCGACGCCGTGCGGCAAATTTGAAGTTCCTCTCAGACTCACGGTAACCTCTTCAGAGGAGCTTCAATCCAGCCGCACCGGCAAATGATAATGCTGGTGTTCCTTTGCATCCGATCAGGGTTGCGGCACATGCGTGCGAACTTCGGAACCGGCGCACCAGACGGTCCGACCTGCTTTTGCCGGGACTGTCTCGTCGATCTTGATTTTGCCGCTGGGCGCTGCGGCAAATGCGGCTCACCTCGTCTCATCCGTCACCGCGCCCTGCCCGCGCTCACGCTTGCCCATGTCGATTGCGACGCATTCTACGCCACCGTCGAAAAGCGCGATAACCCCGAGCTTGCCGACAAGCCCGTCATCATCGGCGGCGGCAAGCGCGGCGTGGTATCGGCGGCCTGCTACATTTCCCGTACCTTCGGCGTGCGCTCGGCGATGCCGATGTTCAAGGCGCTCGCGTTGTGTCCGTCCGCGACCGTGATCCGTCCCGATATGGCAAAATATGTCCGGATCGGGCGAGAAGTCCGCCAGGCCATGCAGGCGCTGACGCCCCTGGTCGAACCGCTCTCGATCGATGAGGCGTTTCTGGATCTGGCCGGCACACAGCGCGTGCACGGCATGATCCCGGCAAAAGTGCTGGCGCGCTTTGCCCGCGAGGTCGAACGTGCCATCGGCATCACAGTTTCGGTCGGACTGTCCTGCAACAAGTTCCTGGCCAAGATCGCATCCGACATGGACAAGCCGCGCGGCTTTGCCACGCTCGATCAGGAGCAAGCCCGCACGTTGCTCGCGGACAAGCCGGTCGGGTTCATTTTCGGTGTCGGACCGGCGACCGAGGAGCGGCTCAAGCAGCACGGTTTCCGCACCATCGCCGACTTGCAGCGCGCTGACGAAACCGAACTGACGGAGCAGTTCTCGACCGAAGGTCGCCGGCTGTGGCGGCTGGCGCGCGGGATCGATGACCGTCGCGTGGCAGCGGACCGCGGCGCCAAGACTATTTCCAACGAAACGACGTTCGAGACCGACATCCACGATTTCACGACGCTGGAGAAAACCCTGTGGCGATTGTCGGAGAAGGTGTCATCACGCCTCAAGAGCAGCAGCCTCGCCGGCTGCACCGTCACGCTAAAACTGAAGACTGCCGATTTCAGGCAGCGCACCCGCTCGCAGTCAATTCGCGCCCCGACGCAGCTTGCCGCGAAGATCTTTGCGATCTCGAGGGAGATGCTGGCGAAGGAAATCGACGGCACCGCGTTCCGGCTGATGGGCACTGGCGTCAGCGCGCTGCGGCCAGGATCATTGGCTGATGCCGACATGCTCGATCGCCGATCGGCGCATGCCGAACGCGCGATTGACGATTTGCGCAGGAAGTTCGGCAACGCGGCTGTTATCCGGGGCATTGCCTACGAGGGACCGGAGAAGTCCGGATAGCCCGAAGGCGTTGCGGCCGCACTGCTTGGGCCGCGATCACTTACACGGCCTGGAATCCTTGATGTCGAATTTGTCCATCGCGCCGGCAACCACGAAATCGTTGTAATCGAGCATCAGCTTCCGCGAGACGCCATTTTCGAAAAGCTCGAACGACATCGCGTAGACCGGACTCTGCTCGCCCTCGACGGGTTTGCCGTCGTGGTCGAAATAGCTGACCGTGACGGGCCATCGCGTCAGCGATTTCATCGCCTCGTTCGCGGTAGACGGATCGGGCGAGGAGATGGTCCGGTCGCCGGGGATCGGTTTTCCGATCACCGAAAGCGTGTTGTAGAGTTTCTCGCCATTGTCGGAGCCATCATAGACCGTCAGTTCAAGCACCGACTTTCCTGCGCGCGCCGCCTCGATGATGCGCTGGATCTGCTGGGTCGGAAACACCGTGTTGCCGTCCAGGGTGAACATCTTGGCCTCCGGCTCCTTGAGCTTGACCGTGACGTGGTCGCCGGTGCGCTCCGCAACGCCATCGACCGGACTGGAATCGCCATCGTTCATTCGCGCGTCGATCTTGAAGCGGTAGGTTTTGCCCGCGCCGTCCTCCCAGGAGGTCGAACGCATGTCACTCAGGGTGAGCTTGTCCTCGCCGCTTTCGAGCTCGGAGACCTGCCTGAATTCCGAGGTGTAGCCCTCGCAGGCGCTGCCCGAAAAAGTATAGAGAATGCGTCCCCGCGCGCTGCTGACATTCGAACCGCGCGACTTGACCAGGCTGAGATAGTAGAGCGCCTGATGGGCCAGAAAGGGGCTGGCCGGCGCGGCGTGGGCGGGCTCGCCGGCGAAGCCCGATCCGAGCGTCAGCGTAGCAACCACGAGCGCCAAGGGCCTGATCGAAAAATGTGTGAACGACGAGGATTGAGCGCCACGAAGCGAACCGAACGAGCCAATCATGTGTTTTCCTCGAACGAGATTCATGACACTACCGAGCGCCGCATTACGCCGCAACTAGGGCGAAGGCGACAAATTATGGGCCGATTCACGGGGTTTTGCTGTCTGGCCCGATCACCCCCCGGCGCATGCCGATGCCCGCGAACGCGGTACCGGCCAACCGTCGCGCTTGCTTGCATGTGATGCCACAATGCGCGAATCCATGCGTTCCGATCTGATTTGTCGGGCGCTGGTCATATCAGACGAGGGGCTAGACATGGCGGGTACGGTCGAACAAAACTTGGCGGCAAAGGGTATCGTCTTGCACGATGCCGCAGCCCCGGTTGCAAACTACGTCGGCTTCGTCCGCACCGGAAATCTGCTGTTCGTCTCGGGTCAGCTTTGCTTCGACTCGCAGGGCAAGCTGATCGCCAAGGGCAAGCTCGGGGCCGGCGTCACCGTGGAGCAAGGGAGCGCCGCCGCGCGCGGCTGCGCCATCAACCTGCTGGCCCAGATCAAGGCTGCGCTGGGCGACCTCGACAAGGTCATACGCGTGGTTCGGCTCGGCGGTTTTGTCAATTCCGCTCCGGACTTTCTCGACGGGCCAAAGGTCATGAACGGTGCATCCGATTTGATGGTCGCGGCTTTCGGCGACAAGGGCCGCCACGCCCGTACCACCGTGGGCGTGGCCTCCCTGCCTGCCGACGCGGCGATGGAGGTCGATGGCATCTTCGAGGTATCCTGAGCGGAGACCGGTGCTTGCACGCCCCTGATTGGTTGACCGCACGGCCGGTCGCCCATCGCGGTCTGCACGATCGTGCCCACGGCATTGTCGAGAACATGCCGGGCGCTATAACCGCTGCGATCGACGGAAATTTCGCCGTCGAAGTCGATATCCAGCTCTCCGCCGACGGCGAGGCGATGGTGCACCATGACGACACGCTCGGCCGCCTCACCGACGGCGCGGGCGCATTGCGCAGCCTGACCGCTAGCGAGCTCAAGCAGGTCGCGTTCAAGGACACGACCGAGCGGATGATGACGCTTGGCGATCTCTGCGCGCTAACCGCCGGCCGCGTCCCGATGGTGATCGAGGTGAAAAGCCATTTCGACGGTGACCGCAAGCTGGTCAAGCGGATGGCTGATGTGCTCGCCGCCTATCGCGGCCCGGTGGCCGGCATGTCGTTCGACCCGGACCAGGTGATCGGTTTACGCGAACTGGCGCCAGCGCTACCGCGCGGCATCGTCGCCGAGCGCCATTATACCGCGGAAGAATGGCCGATGGCCTCGCCGGCCCAGCGCCGGGACATGACGCATCTGCGCCATTTCTTCCGTACCCGCCCGCATTTCGTCGCCTATTCGGTCAATGAATTGCCGGCGCCCGCGCCCTGGATCGTCCGCCACCTCTTCGGCCTGCCACTCCTGACCTGGACGGTACGTACCTCCGAGCAGCGCGACCGCGCCGCCCGCTACGCCGATCAAATGATCTTCGAAGGCTTTGTGCCGGGAACCTGAGCGGCTCGCGGGCCTTGAACTCGCGTACGCGATGCACGATCTTTGGCGTGTTGGTCACCATGTGCGATGGCCGATCGTGACATGAGACCGGTCCAAATCGTCGATGGATTCATCGGAAATAACCCTCGAAGCTGTGTCATCGGTCAGCCAGATCGCGGCTGCGGACTGGGATGCCTGCGCGAATCCGACACCGGACCAGCCAAGCCTCGACGCGCGGGCGCCGACCGATTTCGAATTGAATTCAATACCCCGCTATAACCCATTTATTTCGCATGCATTTTTCTCGGCCGCCGAGGCTTCCGGATCGGCCTCTGCACGGACCGGCTGGGGACCTCGGCATCTCCTGGCCAGGCTGGACGGCAGCATCGCCGGCATTGTGCCCTGCTATCTGAAATCGCACTCGCAAGGCGAATACGTGTTCGATCACGGCTGGGCGGAAGCCTATGAGCGCGCCGGCGGCCGCTATTATCCGAAGCTGCAGGCCTCGGTTCCTTTCACGCCGGCGACCGGGCGGCGGCTGTTGATCCGCGACGGCGTCGATATCGATCTGGTCGGCGGTGCGTTGGCGCGCGGGTTGATCGCGCTGTGCGACGCCACCGAAGCCTCATCGGTTCACGTCACCTTTGCACACCAGGCCGAACAGAAATTGCTGGCCGATCATGAATTCCTGAAGCGCACGGACCAGCAGTTTCACTGGCACAATGAAGGCTACTGCAGCTTCGAGAACTTTCTCGGCACGCTGAATTCACGCCATCGCAAAGCGATCAAACGCGAGCGGCGCGAGGCGCTGGCCGCAGGCATCACGATCCATAGGCTCACGGGCAGCGATATCACGGAGGATACCTGGGACGCCTTTTTCGAATTCTACATGGAGACCGGGTCGCGGAAATGGGGCCGCCCCTATCTCAACCGCAAGTTCTTCTCGCTGATCGGGGAGACCATGAGCAGGAACGTGCTGCTGGTGATGGCAAAACGCGACGGCCGCTGGATTGCAGGCGCGATCAATTTCATCGGCTCCGATACGCTGTTCGGCCGCAACTGGGGCGCGGTGGAACATCATCCGTTCCTGCATTTCGAGGTCTGCTATTATCAGGCGATCGATTTCGCGATCCAGAGCGGTCTCAAGACCGTCGAGGCCGGCGCCCAGGGCGAGCACAAGATCGCACGCGGCTACCTGCCGCAAACCACCTATTCCGCACACTACATCGCCGACCGCGGCCTGCGCCGCGCCATCGCGGACTATCTCAAACGCGAGCGCGCCTACGTCGCGGAAGCCGGGCGCGAACTGGCCGAGGCCGGCCCGTTCCGCAAGGCCGCTGGCGAGCCGTCTTGACCACCGGGAACGGGATTATAAGAGTTGAGTCCAGCCAGGGAGACGTCATGAGCGCATATGACAGCAACAACATCTTCGCGAAGATCCTGCGCGGCGAGCTTCCCTGCTACAAGGTCTATGAAAACGACCATGTGCTGGCCTTTCTCGACATCATGCCGCGCTGCCCCGGACATACCCTGGTGATCCCGAAGACCCCTGCCCGCAACATCCTGGATATCGGCGTCGAGGATTTTGTCCATGTCGCGCGCGGCACCCACAGGATCGCTCAGGCTGCGATGAAGGCATTCAAGGGCGACGGTATCACTATCCAGCAGTTCAGCGAGCCCGCGTCGGGACAGGTCGTCTACCATTTGCATATGCATGTGATGCCGCGCCATGACGGCATCGCGCTATTGCCGCCG
>Ga0164309_10001177_pt1 | contig 12997 bp, 11 predicted proteins | sample Whisoiple_247_MG_FD_109984 | JGI IMG/M metagenome (GOLD analysis project Ga0164309, IMG submission 109984) | Soil microbial communities amended with fresh organic matter from upstate New York, USA - Whitman soil sample_247_MG | ecosystem: Environmental > Terrestrial > Soil > Unclassified >... | reverse complement strand
GCGGACGTGCCGTTGGTAACGGACGTGATGTCATCGAACTCATCGAGGACACGCGGAGCACCGAGCCATGCGTTGTCAGCCGGGTAGTTCAGGGTCGGGATGCCAGCGGCGTCCATCGTGAACGGAACCAGCGACGAGTACGGCGACCAGTTGGAGCCACCGTCCGAGGACACACGGGCCTTCCAGTAGTAGGTTGTGTTCCACGAGAGTGTACCAGAGTAGGTGAACGTCTTGGTTCCGGTTGCGCCATACGCAACAGGAGTGTCGGACGTGACCAGCGAGGTACCGCCAGCGTCAGAGTAGATGTAGATTTGGTGAATGTTGAAGTTGGCCGACGCACGAGTGATGGTGAACCCGAGGTTGGTAGCCGGTGTGATACCGGAACCAGCAGGCGAGTCCAGCGAAGGCGTGCTGGTATCCGGGGTGACGAAGGACTGCAAGGCGCTCCATGCGGATGTGCCACCAACGGACGAGATGACACGGGCACGCCACTTGTATGTGGTGACGCCGGACAACGCGGAACCAGCGTAGACCTTCGAGAAGCCGGTGCTTGTGACACCAGACGAGAAGGAGGTCGAGTCCCAAATGAGGGTCGTGCCGTCAGCGGCGTAGACCTCAATCTGTGCGTTGGTCAGGGAGTCAGCGGATGTCGCACGGCTACCGACGAACGTCGGGGTCAGCGAACCAACGGTTGCTCCACCGGTCGGGTCGAGCGAGATTGGGGCACCCGTGGTGTGGGTGGTGAATGTTGCGTTAGACGAGTAGGCACCCCACACGCCGTTGCTGTCCTTGGTGCGTGCACGCCACCTGTAGGCGGTCTGCCACGACAGAGCGGTAGCAGCGTACAGGTGAGACTTCGAGACTGTGGCAGCAACCGACAGGTCACCCGAGTCCCAAACGGATGTGCCGTCTGCGAGTTCGAGGATGATGTGGTAGCCTTCCATGGACGAGTCGGATGCGTCGGGGTCGGAGTGCGTCAACTGGAACGTAGGCGTCAGCGTCTTGATGTCGGAGGTCGGGGACTCAAGCAGCGAGATGGTCGGGGCGTTCGGGGTCGAGTTGACCTTGAACCTTTGCAGCGCGGTGTACGCGCCCCATGCACCGTCGTCGTCAGCGGTACGGCCCTTCCACTTGTAGAAGGTGTTGCCCGTCAGAGCCGAGCCAGCGTAGACCTTGGAGAAGGAAGCGCCAGCAGCGGCGAACGAACCGCTGTCCCAAATGACCGTGGTGCCGTCGTCAGCGTAGACGATGACCTGAGCGTTGGCCATGTGGTCACCGGCATCCGGGTCGCTGAATGTTGCCGAGAAGGTCGGGGTGAGCCCGGACACAACGGTGTCGCCAGTCGGGGTCGGGGATGTCGGTGCGTTCGGTGCGGTGTTTGTGGTGTAGGTGACGACGATGTACGGGTCGTTGGACGTGCTCTGGTCCTTCGAGTACATCTCCCATACGTCGGCTGCCGAAGACTCAGAGTTAGCGTAGCAGCGCAGGCCGTAGAAGACACCAGCAGCGAAGGCTTCCTGAATGAGGGTGGTGATGGTGATGCTGTCCCATGTGGACTCGGATGTCGTCATGTCACCCGTAGCGGTGGAGCCAGTGACACCCGGCTGGTTGCCCCAGTGGACGGCGTTGGAACCGGACAGGCCGACAGAGGAACCTTCCGACCAAGAGGACGACAGACGGCGAACAGTCATGTCAGGGTCGGAACCGAAGGCAACGTAGTTCTGAGTAGAGGACTTCATCCACAGGACGGCGCTGGTGATGGATACCATGCCACTGAACGAGTAGGAGAAGCCGAGCAGGGTACGGTAAAGGAAGCCACCGTACAGGCCGGTCGGGTTGAAGTCCGACGCGCCTGCTCCAAGGTTCGAGCCGTTATCCGCGATACGAGCGTCCTTCGAGACGTTCCATGTAACTGTAGCCATTAGTCAGTCGCCGCCATACGCTCAAGAGCGCGTGTCATGCTGGACCCAGTGATGAGGTCAGCAAGGGTGTTCATGTCGAGGGACGATACGGAACCGTCAGCAGACTCGACGTTGACATTGAGGTTGATGTCCTTGGTGGCCGAGGACGAGGATACGTTGTTGAACGTCGAGTCACCCAGTGTAACACTGGCTGCCGCCGAGTCTGCAACTGCCACCATGCTGCCGGTCACCGCGTTCATGGCGTCGGTGACGAGGTTAGCGTTGTCTGTGATACCCTTGGCCAGACCCATGACGGCGAACGCGCCGAGTTCAGCCATGACCCTAGACGGGGAGTGGATGCCGAGGGCGTCGAGCACCGGACCGGGGATGACGCTCTTGATGAAGTCCATCATCTTGTTCGTAATCCAGTCCTTGAGGCCGACGATACCGTTCCAGAGTCCCTGCACGATGTTCTTGCCGATGTCAGCGAACAGCGTGGACGGAGACTTGATGCCGAAGAAGTCAGTGACGCCCTTCCAGATGGACTCCATGAAGCCGGTAACCTGCTTGATGGCCCAGTTGATTGCATCACCGATACCCTTGACGATGCCTCCGATGAGGTCGCCACCGAACTTAGCGAAGGTCTGGATGGCACCCTTGATGCTGCCGTAGAAGGAACCGGGTCCGTCACCGAAGATGGTCTTGAGGATACCGTCTACGATGCCGAGCGCGGTACGGATGGCCTGCTCGATAGCACCGAAGATACCCTTGACAACGCCGACCAGAATGTCCCACGCACCGCTGATGATGTCGTGGATACCATCCCAAAACATGGACCAGTTTCCGGTGAGCAGGGCGGTCGCAACCTTGAAGATGCCCTCGATAATCTGGAAGGCTCCCTTGATGACGGTAGCGATGGCCTCGAAGATGCCCTTGACGAAGTTGAAGAACCCGTTGAAGTATGGCAGGACGACGTTCGTGATGAAGTCACCGAGGCCCTTCATGATGGCCGCAATGGTGGTACCCCAGTCATCTACCGTGCCCTTGCTCTCGTTGGTCGAGTCCCCGAAGAAGCCGAAGAAGGTACGGATGGCGTCACCCAACTGACCGAAGAAGATGGAGATTTGGTTGACTACCTCTCCGATGAACACCGAGATGGAGTTCCACATATCGAGGAACTGCGCTACGACGGGTCCGAACGTCTCGCCAATCCAGACGACAATCTGGTTGAGGGCCGGGATGACGCTGTTGGTGATGAAGTCACCGATGGCTGCGAGGATGGGACCGACCACGGCTGCAATCTGGTTGAAGAACCCGATGACTGCGGGGAGCGCGGTGTTGACCAGCCAGTTCACGATGCCGTCGATGAAGTCCTTGAAGCCCATGAAGTTCGTCTCGTAGGCGACAACGAACGCTGCGATAGCCGCGATGATGCCCATGATAATCCACGAGATGGGGCCAGCGGCCACACCGACCATCGGAAGGATACTGATGATGCCTTGGAGCGCGCCTTGGAATGCGAGGAAGCCACGGACCACACCGATGATGGGTCCGGCGAGGAACATCACTGCGCCCTTGAGGATACCGAACACGGTTCCCACGATGGCGGTTGCGGCCTTGAAGCCAAGGAGGACAGCGAGTACCTTGCCGAGGTTGATGGCCAAGGTCTTGATGTTCTCGACATCAGCCGGGGACAGGCTGTTCAGCCAATCCGTGATGCCCTTCATGATGTCGATTACCTTGTCGAGGATGAGCAGGGACAAGTCCTTGAGCGCCCCGGTGATGTCCTCAATCATCTTGGTTCGACCCTTGTCGCCACCAGTGAACAGGTCGAAGAACCTCTTGACTGCATCGGCCAACTTGCCGAAGGCGTCACGGATGCCGTGCGTGTTGTTCATGAAGGCGATGCCCAGCGCGATGATGCCTGCGATGAGGCCAGCCACGATGGCGACCAGCGGCATGAGGGCAGCACCGACGAGGAAGATGTTGCTCATGAACAGAGCGATGGTACCGAGCAGGGTGAAGAACGAGCCAACAACGACGAGGATGATGGCCGCAATAGCACCGAACTTGACCAGCAACTCGACCAATGCCGGGTTCTTCTCAAGCCACGCTGCCAGTTCCTTGAACTTACCGGACAGGAACTTGAGGATGGGGCCAGCAATCTTCATGATTTCGACTGCGAGCATCTGCATGATTGGGAACAGGCTGTTCTGGAACGACCCGATGAGGGAGTCCATCGAGCCCTTGAACTGGTCCGACATCTGAGCGAAGAAGGACGAAGCCGTCTTGAGGCTGTACTTCTGCTCATCGAAGATGGAGGTCAACTTCTTGCCGGACTTCGCCTGCTCATCCCACAGGTGGATTTGAGCGTTGATGGTCGGGAGCATAGCACGAGCAGCGTTGTTCGTGAAGATGGCGTTGATGGCCTGCTGGCGCTCAATCGGACCCATGTCCTTCATGGCCTTAGCGAGGTCGTCAACCGTCTTGCGGATACCGACGAAGTGGCGCTTGCCGTTCTTGATTGGAGTGATGAGGTCGGCCCACGACTTCTTGCCGCCCGATGCCCTCTTGGCCAGAGCGTTCAGCGCCTTCTCGGCCTTCTTGGTGGACGGGGAGAGGAACGCCTCGAAGACCATGGACAAGCCACGACCAGCCTTGGAGCCACGGTAGCCTGCGTCTGCGAGGATACCGAGAACCTGAGCCGTGTCCTCGAAGGTGCCACCGACGTTACCGATGGCGGAACCTGTGTAGATGAAGGCTCCGGTGAGGTCACCGAAGTTGGCAGCGGTACGCTCTGTGAGTACGGACAGGACTTCGGTGACGTGACCGGCGTCGTCCATCCTCATGTTGTACTGCTTGAGCACGCCGTAGATACCCTTGATGTTGCCTTCGACTGTACCACCGGCCATGCCGGTTGCAATCAAAATCTTCTCAACGGTCTTCGTGATACGGGCGAGGGACGCTTGCGAGTCCACAACGTCACCGGTAGCGGCACCCCACAGCCTGTAGGCTTCGGCTACTTCCTCTGGCTTGTACTTACCGAGGGTGATGGCCGTGTCTTGGATGGCCTTGTCCAACTTCTTCTGCCACTCAACGTTCGTGTTGAGGGCGACTCCGGTTGCACGGAGGATGAAGTCGTACTTGGCGTAGCGGGATACGATGTCGCCAGCGAAGTTGAACAGAGCCATGCCTGCGCCCGTGAGGTCGCGGCCCATGGCCTGCAAGTGGACACCAGCACGGAACACGGCGTCCATCTTACGTTCGGTGACAGCCAACTTCTCCGAGAACTTCTGCCATCCACGGGAGGCAGCGCCAACCTGCGCGGCAGCGTTAGACTGCATACGCTGTCCGGCCATGGTGGCAGAGTTGACCTTGCCCATCGACGCAGCGAACTTGTCGAGTTGAGAAGTATTCGCAATGACTTGGATGACAAGTCGGATGTCGCTGATGTCGTTAGACACGGGTCACTCCGGACATGACGAAAAGGGCCACCCTGATAGCGTCAAGTGTTGCGGTTCCGCAATAGATGATGCTATCTGGATGGCCCATAGTCGTACCTACTTTGAAAGAGTCTTGGATGCTGCGGCGTTCTCGCCGTTGCGGAAATGGTCAAACATCTCCATCAGCCAGACTGGTTGGTCCAACACCCCGCCAGCAACGGGGAGTTGCGAGTACCCGGTTACGAACTCGACCGTTCGGTTCTCGACGGTCTTGCCCCTGTTCTTCTCGACCCTCATGTTGAACAGTTGGGACGAGCGGCAAGTCAGGTACAGGTCGAACGCTCGCGCCACTCGTGGGTGACGGGCAAGCGTGTTGCCTACCTTGAACCCACGAGCGTGCTGGCTAGCGAGGTCGAAGGCTACTTTCCCTCGGCGCTGTCAGGCAGGAGGGAAGCGAAGTGCTCAGAGAGAGCAGCGTCGATAAGTGTTGCGACACCGGCTGTCAGGTTGAGGTAGTCCTCACCGGACGGCTTGCCCTCGCCACCCGACCATGCGAGCACGAGTGTGTCAAACAGGACGGCGGTGAAGTCAGCGGCCTGCGCGATGGAGATGTTCTCCCCACCACCGGTCGGCATCTTGGCAGCGAGGGCGTTGAACTCCCGCTTGCTGATGTCAGCACGAACGACGAGGAAGTCGCCTTCGTCGCCAATGGAGAGTTGCTTGGTTTCCTCGGTTGCCTTGCGGAAGATGCTCATTCGTTTCTCCTACCCACTATGGGGGTTAGTGTTGTCACATACCCTGTACCTTATACGGCGATATGGTACAGAGTATGTGACATTAGGGGGCCGAAGCCCCCCTCAATCAGTAGCCTTGTTAGGCTACGGTTGCCTCGTTGTTGACGAGAGTTGCGGTGAAGATGTCGCCACCGATGGGAGCAACAATCAACGCCTCGACAGACTGCTCAAGGAAGTCGCCAGCGGAGAGCGGGACGCCGACCTTGTTCCAACGTACGTTCGGCACCTGAATGCGGAGGTACGTCGGGTCGCTGCCTTGGTCCGGACCCTGCAAGTGCAGGTCAACATCGAAGATGTCCTCGGTGAGGAACCTGTCGTATTCAGCGGTGTCCGTGAAGTCGATGGTCAGAGCCAGCGTTACCTCACGCATACCGAGTTCGAGACGCTTCCAAGAACGAGTCTTGCGCAACGTACCGATACGCTCGATGTTGTTGTTGACTCCAAAGGTGAAGTCCTTGACGGTGCTCAGGAGAGTACCGCTGTCCACCTTGATGTCAACGCCGGAGAAGTGGAACGGAACCACGTTGGTGTAGGACGGCGTGGAGGCGCTGCCCTGCTTCTGGCGGTTCACGCCTTCAAGGCCGAACGATGCGGTGACGATTTCACCGAACGCTGCCTTGATTTCGATGGTGTTCACACGAACACCCGAGTACCTCATGATGAGGACATCGGCTGCCGAGGACTCGAACGTGAACGTGGGTTCAGCCGAGCCGGGTGTGAAGACGTGCTGGTAGGCCGAGCCCGTGTACGCCGACGAGTTCACCGTAGCAGCGAAGGCCGACTTGAGAAGGGAAGCAACATCCGTGGGGATGAGTTCCATTTCCATCGTGCCCGATACTGCATACGGAGCCGCCATTGCGATGTAACGGTCACGCGAATGCCTAATCTGGTCGGGCGTCATGAAGTCATTGGAGTCCTCGAACGAGAACGAAGAAACCGGGAGGTACTTCGTCGGTGCGACGAATGTTCCCTCGGAGACTTCTACTCCATAGCCAACGTAGCCCAGTGCGCCAAGGCTCATGTTTGTTCCTCTGCTTACGCTACACGCTCACGTTGCTTGTTGACCGTGAGCGTAACTTGCGCGGACTTGGCCACTACCGAGCCGCGTACCTGTACCATGTAGTCCGTGTTCGTGGCACGCACTTCCCTCGTCCCGTCCAGCCCTTGCAGGTGGCGGTTCGTATCAGTGCGGAACCAGTTTCTCACTCGCTCCATGACTTGGGTCAATGCCCTATCTCCCGTTGCCTCAAGCGCCGTGGCGTCCCAGTACGAGCGGGAGTCGATAAGACAGGTGACTAGCACTTCGAGGTCACGAACTTCGTACCCCGTAGTTTCAATGTCTGGAATGTCCCTGATGGGCTGCACCAGAAACGCAGGATAGGAGTTCACCGGAATGATGCCGGGGTCACCCCAATAGACCGCCTCGATGGTGAGGATGTCCGAGCAACCGCCATTGGCGGCTGTCGTGTCCTTGAACTCGGTGAGTTCGGCCACGATGGCGTCGATTACGTCTTCCATCAGATGACCCTCACGATTTGGTCTGCCAGTTCCTTGACGGCCATCTTGCGGATGGCGTCCTTGACTGCGCTGTTAACGAACCAGTACGGACGGGCCGGGTTACCGGTCCGGGTCGGTACTTGGTTGATGGACTTCTCACCCGACGCTACAACATTCACAGCACCCCCGCGAGTCACAAGTGACACGTTGATACTCTTTCCTTGCGCATCGGTCTTACTGAATGTTCCAGCCCCACTAGCGGCCATCAGAGAGGTCGCTGTCAACTGCCGCAAGTCGCCGTACCGGACGAGGATGGGGTGTTCCCCACCGAAGCCCAGTTGCTCACGCTCTGCGACCGTACGGTCTGCGAGGTCTGCCCAGCCGCCTACCTCGCCACCCTCGGTGGCAAAGTTCCTGTCGAACAGGACGGCTGCTCCACGGAGCCCAGCGACAGCGATTGTCTCGCGCCCCTTGTCGGACTCCACGAACTTGTTGATGTTGTCCACCGCCCGCATCGCCTCTGCAAGGCCGTGCATCTGCCACTTGAATGTGACAAGGCCCATGTTAGGCCAGCCTCTCCCGCCTGAACGGTTCGAGAAGGTCCACAATCATCTGGTCCAAGTTGGTGACCATGAAGACCTCGCGGTCCTGTGGTCCCTGATACTGTGGCTGGACGAGGTTGGCAATCTTGAGTCCCACCGCACGCTGCACGTTCGACGGGATGGTGGCGAAGCCTCGCTCGTATTCGACGGTGTAGGTGCGCTCAGGGATGAACTCCCACAGCGCGACGTTCTTGACCTCAAGCACGCCGCCCGGAAGGATGCGGACATCCGAAGGGCTGTGGCTGCCGGTGATGAGGCCGTCCTCCCAGTCAATGGAAGTGACCTCGGTCACCGGGTAGTCATCCAGAACCAACTTGCGGTTGACCCTGTTCGGTCCACGGAGAACCTGCGTTGCAGACTCAAGGGCGAACCTGCGGTCGCAGTACCCCTCTACCCAGTCGGATGCTTCCTCGATGAGGGTGTCCAGAGCGTAGGAGGAAGGGGCGAACGTGGACTTGAGTCCGAACGTGGCCATCTGCTCATTGAAGTAATCGGCGGTGATGAGACTGGACACTACGTCTTCCTCAACAAGCGGCTACGCTTGCGCTTCTTGCGGCGAAGGATGGAGCCCGAGCGGGACTCACCACGACGCATACCGGCAATCAACTTGCCGTTGGAGCGCAGGGACAACTCCCTGCGGTTATCTGCCATTTGAAGGCGAAGGCGCTCGAAGTAACCGGGCTTACGACCCGGCTTCCTCCCGCCCTGAATGTGCCTGTTGCGAGAGCCCACTCCCTGCCTCATGCCGGGAGCGGACCGCTTCAATCTGCTCAACGATGTACCCCTCGAAACCTGCCCAGTTGAACTGAGGCACTGCTGCTAGCCCAGCGGCACGCATCCTTTGGAGTCTGCGTGGGTCACGCTTGAGGCCGAGGATGGTCTTGGCCATGTCGTTCACATCGACGTTGGCGTAGCGAACACCGCTCTTGTGGATTTCCCAGTCGCTAACCGTGAGGCCAGCGCCTTGCCCGAGCCGTGCAACTTCCCAGCCTGCCGCATACTTGGTGACGGCGACCGGTGTGCCTACTGCCATTGCCTCCGCGATGGGAAGACCGAAGCCCTCAACCTGAGAGGGGAGTACGAACAGGTCGGCAGAACCGACGAGTTCGCGGAGCCCCGGCACGTCCATGTCGCCCCGTTCGGGGACGGACTTTCCGAAGCCGGACATCAGTGGGTTGAACATCACGCTGTCGCTTACCCGCATCCCTGCCGCGACTTCGGGCAGGTTCCATCCTTCGAGCCAGTAGTTCTGGAACGGGACGGTGTGCAGGTACAGCACGATGTCCTTCTGGTTGTAGTTGTGCTTGAGCACGGCAATCGACTCGATGAGACGAGTCAACTGCTTCCTGCGTACGTTCTGAGCCACGCACACGACTACGAACTTGTCGTCCCAGCCGAGGCGGGAACGGTACGCCGCACGGTCTTCGTCGGTCAGCGGGTTGAACACTTCGGTGTCAACGCCGTGGTAGAAGTACGGCACGTCGATGCCCATGTCACGCTTGACAATCTTCTGGCCGTACTCCGTGGTGGTTGCGAAGTCAATCGCACCGAGCACTGCACGCCATCCCTCGTTCAGGAGTGGCTCCCCTTCTACGGGGACGTAGGCTGTGACCGGGATACGGGCCGGGATGACCGAAGCGTATGCTGCTACCGAGCCGGGGTCGCCGGTCAGGTAGATGACATCAGGCTCGAACTTCTTGTTCTCGATTACGTCGATGACTGTGAACAACCCCTGCGGGTCGTTGGGTTCAGGTAGGAACTGCGTCACCGGGAGCGTCGTCTCCTTCGCTTCCCTCTGCAACGCCGATACCGACGCCACTTCCATCCCCGCCTTCGTCATCGCCAGCAGGGCCTTCCGGTTCACTCGACCGAACCCCGTCTCCATCACCGGGGAGTCCCCCAGCATCAAGACCTTCGTCATTCGTTTCTCCTGCACTCTCGGTGCTTGCAGCCACGGGGGCTGGGGTGAAGCCACGGAGGGCCTCGGCTACTGTGGTGGGGCTACCGTCGATGTTCTTGTTGTAGCCCATGATGTATGCACGCTGTACCCACTGCGGCTTGTTCGCAGGGATAGTGATGACACCGCCCTCAACAGGCGCACGCCCGTCGTAGAAGTGGAAGACCCGAATGCGGGCCTGCCTCAAGAACGGGTTGAGAAGTTGGATTGTGTCCTCGGACATCTATGTGTCTCCTTGAGTGTAGCAGGTGGGGCGCTGTTAAGCAACCCCACCCGCGTTCAGACCGAAGTCAACCTTAGAGGGCGAAGCCCTTAAGGTGAACCGGACGACCTTCGAGCGCGAAGCCGAAGTAGCCCTTAATCATGAAGTCAGTCGAGTCCTTCGTCTTGGCGAGTTCCTCGAACGTGAAGTCCTGATGGATGAGCAACTTGGCGTCTGCCCTACGGATGAACAGGATGTCCTCGTCCGTCTCCCAGTGGAGGTCAGTGACGATGGGGAGGCCATCGTACGTCAGGACACGGAAGCCAGCGGCTACCTCAGTCCTGTCCACGAACTGCTGCTGTGCCTGCAACAGGGAGTTGATGGCACGGCGGACCCTACGCGACGTGACGATGAGGTCAACTTCACCGCGAGCGGTGTCGATGGCTTCGTCAATCATGTCGAGGGACAGATAGGCACCGGAGGCGTCAACCGTACCGGAGCCCGTGGAGCCCCAGTTCGTGCTGTCGTCGGTGTCAATCTGGTACAGGATGCCGGTGATGTCATCGGAACCACCAGAGGCGGTAGCGATGTCTTCCGACAACTGCTCGACTGCTGCACGCGAGTGAGCCTCGACCTCCAACGCCAAAGCGTTGTAGAGCGAGCCCGCTGCCTGCTGCATCGGACCGGTGACCTCTCCACGAGTGTAGAGGTACTTCACGGTCTTGCTGACCTTCTTGTAGGTGCTCTGCGAGGCAGCCGGGAGGGTGCCACCGTCAGTGCTCCACGAGGCGGTCGGGAGGGCATCACGCCTACGGATGAAGTAGGTGTTGGTTGCCCAAGGAACGCGGTTGACCACGTTGGCAAGGACAGGCTCAAGTGTGGCGTAGTCCCTGATAGCGTTGTCAACGAGTTCCGGAATGAGGTAAGAACCGCTCGACGCGAGGTCGAGTGCCTTACGCACAGTCAACTGGTCCATGTTGGTTTCCTTCTCTGCCGGTTGGCAGGTTAACGACCGCTCGTCTGAGCGGCGAATGCGAGGCGCAGGCGGTCAGCAGGGCTGGCCTTTGCGAGTTCTGCCTCAAAGTCCGTCTCTGCTGCACTCTTGGCTGCGTCAGAGATAGCACCCGGAGCAGCCACACGCGGCTGTGCTTCGAGTTCAGCGATACGCTCGTTTGCCTTCTCAAGGGCAGAGGCAAGGGCATCGAGGTCGGACTTGGTGATGACGGCTTCCGTCGAAGCAGCCTCCGCAGTCTTCTCGGTGGTGTCTTCCTCCGCACCGGAAGCCGACTTCTCGCCTTCGGTGGTTGCTGCATCAGCAGCGGCAGGAGCCTCAATCACCCCGAGGGATGTGAGTTCTTCCTGCATAGAGTTGAACAGGCCAAGCAACTTGGCGGATGTAGCACCCGACAACTTGCGTCCTGCCTTCTCGGCGGTTTCCTCGACTACTGTCTCGTCGGCCTTGGCCGTCTCATCAGCAGCAGTTTCCTCGGCAGCGGCACCAGCGGTGTCATCAGCCTTGGCAGTCTCGTCAACGACTTCCGTCGTTGCGTCGGACTTAGTAGCGTCCTCGACCGTGGTGTCGAGTTCGGCATCAGCCGTCTTGCTCATTGCTTCACCTTCTGTCGTCTCGGACGCATCCTTGACAGACTTAGCGAGCACGGTCCCAAAGGATGGGTACCATGCGGGACGAGTCGTGTTGGAGATTTCATCCAGCACAACGTTCTTGTAGGTCAGAACGTTCTTCCCTACCTCTGCGACAAACTCGTCGGCGTATTCCACGACGTGGCCTGCGACCGACATTCCGTACTGCTTGCCCTTCTTAACCTGCTTGAACAGGAAGGCAGCAGCGGGGTTGTCCATGTTCAACTTGACCTCGATGCCAAGATGGAAGTGCTCATTGACCCACGCCTTCGTGATGTCGCCAAGGTCCCGCAGCACGCCATCCTTGGCATGGGCGTCACGGTACACGAGGCGAGTTTCCTCGTCGGTCGCGTTGATTTGCTCCGAGAAGCGAACGATGGCCTCTGGTGCCATGCGCTCCAAGTCGCTGTCAATCTCAGGGCCAGAAGCGAACCCGACGATGTAGTTACCGTCCGGACGTTCCTCGGCCTTAGCGATGGGGAATGTGTACTTGAAGTTTGCTGTGGTCATCTCTTACCCGTCTGTCTGGTCTTGGCCAGCGGTGCTGTCACCGGGAGCGGTTCCGCCCTGTTGGGGCTTACCGTTGGTTCCGGCAGGTACGGCAGGGGTCGGCGTTACATCAGCGGTGGGCGGCTGGTTCGCAGTGCCCTGTCCGCTGATTGGCTGACCCGATGGTCCGATGAGTCTCTTGGCTACGTCATCCAGCCACTCGACCGGGATGGCCCCGGCTGCGGTCTGGACGAAGGATACGTCGCCGCCGTCGATGTTCGGCAGGCCGAGTTCACCCTTGATTTGGTTGATGGACATGACGCCCATGCGCTCTGCCTCACCAAACAACTTCATCATCTCAAGGAGGTCACGCCTCGATGCGTCGTTCTGACGGAACAGGATGCTGTCCCAACCGAACAGTTGCAGGATGAGATGGTTGTTGACTTCTTCCTCAACGACCAACTGCAAGGG
>Ga0164309_10001176_pt1 | contig 13007 bp, 9 predicted proteins | sample Whisoiple_247_MG_FD_109984 | JGI IMG/M metagenome (GOLD analysis project Ga0164309, IMG submission 109984) | Soil microbial communities amended with fresh organic matter from upstate New York, USA - Whitman soil sample_247_MG | ecosystem: Environmental > Terrestrial > Soil > Unclassified >... | reverse complement strand
TTGCCCTCGCCCAGCTGCGCCGGGCCGAAGACGGTCAGGGCGACCAGGCGCAGGCGGTAGCCGATGCGGTACCCGATCGAGAGTCCGTCACGGGGCGTCGATCTCGACACGATGCTGCCTCCAGTTAGTTAGTGCACTAACTGTTAGTGTACACAGATCCAGCCACCCCGACGACGAGGCCTCGATGACCCGCAGCGCCACCGCCCGCACCACGCCGCGACCGACCACCCGCTCCGGGGAGACCGCCGGCTCCACCGTCTCCCCCGACGACCTGCTCAAGCTCGACCAGCAGGTCTGCTTCGCCCTCGCCGTGGCGGCCCGCAACGTCATCGGGCTCTACCGCCCGGTGCTCGAGCCCCTCGGGCTCACCCACCCGCAGTACCTCGTCATGCTCGCCCTCTGGGAGCGGTCACCCCTCACCGTCCGCGAGATCGGCCGGCTCCTCAGCCTCGAGCCGGCCACGCTCTCGCCCCTGCTCAAGCGGCTCGAGGCCGCAGGTCTCGTGACGCGCGACCGGCACCCCGACGACGAGCGTGCCCTCGCCATCACCCTGACGCCGCGCGGCCGGCGGCTGCGCGAGCAGGCGCTCGACGTGCCGCCGCAGATCGTCGAGCGGCTCGGGGTGCGGGTCGAGGACCTCCAGGCGCTGCACGCCTCACTGACCCGGGTCATCGCCGCCACGACGGTGACCGACTGAGCGCGACCCGACGGGGCGCGACGGCCCGGGTACGCCGCTGGGCCCGGGTACGCCGCTGGGCCCGGGTATGCCGCTGGGCCCGGACATCGGTCCGGGCCCAGCGGGTCGTCGGCTCGTCGCGAGCCGGGAGGTCGGACGTGGGGCAGGCGGGTCAGGCCGCGGGTCGGTGGTCGACGAGGGCGCTGAGCGCATCCTGCAGTCGCCCGAAGACCTCGGGGTCGCCGAGCACGTCGGTGTCGATGGTCGTCTGCGACACGATGACGTCGTCGAGCACGACGGCACCGGCGATGCCTGCCGACCGACGGGTGTCGTCGTGGGCCCACTTGCCGCCGTAGGGGGTCGGGGTCGCGCCGACGACGGCGAAGGGCTTGCCGGTGATGGCGCCCTGACCGTAGGGGCGGGACAGCCAGTCGATGGCGTTGTTGAGCACGGCAGGCATGGTGCCGTTGTACTCCGGCGTCACGGCGAGCACGCGGTCGGCGCCCGCGACGCTCTCGCGCAGCTGGGCAGCCGTGGCAGGCACGTCGTCGCCGTCGATGTCCTCGTTGTAGAACGGCAGGGCGCCGAGGCCGTCGATGATGTCGATCTCGACACCCTCGGGCGCCTGGTCGCGCAGCGACTCGGCGATGCGACGGTTGACGGACTCGGTGCGCAGGCTTCCGACGAGGACGGCGACGCGCGTGCGGGTAGGGGCAGCAGTGGTCATGGGAGAACAAACGGACCGCGGTCCGCTTGTATTCCCGAGGGCGACCGGTCATCGCGGTCGCCCTGCACGCTCCGTCGTCCGACCTAGGATCACGACCGTGTCCACCGAGCCACCGCTCTTCGACCTGCACCGCCGCCCCGAGCGGCGTGACGCGGCGCGCAACCGCGAGCTCCTCCTCGACGCCGCGCACCGGCTCGTCGACCGCGACGGGGTCGACGCGGTGACGATGGATGCCGTCGCCGCCGAGGCCGGTGTCGGCAAGGGCACGGTGTTCCGTCGCTTCGGCAGCCGCGCCGGCCTCATGGCGGCCCTCCTCGACCACGGCGAGGCACGGTGGCAGGGCCGGGTCATCTCCGGTCCACCACCCCTCGGACCCGGCGCGCCCGCGCTCGACCGGCTCCTCGCCTTCGGCGAGTCCCGGCTCGAGCGCACCCTCGTCAGCGGCGACCTCATGGTCGCCGCTGCGGGTCGCCACGGCCGGTCGCTGCCCGCGGTCGCCTTCCTCGTGGCCCACGTGCGCCACCTGCTCGCCGAGCTCGACGTGACCGGGGACCTGCCGGTCCTGGCCCTGTCCCTCCTCGCCCCGCTCGACGTGACCTTCGTCCTGCCCCAGCTCGAGGCCGGCGTGACCCGCGAGCGCATCCTCGCCACCTGGACCGATCTCGTGCGTCGCGTCGTCGAGGCCGGCTGAGCCTCACCTCCCGGTCGGTCGCTGCGAGGCCGCGGCCGCGCCGAGGTCGGCCGGCTGCAGGCGGTGCCGCGGCTCCGGGTCGACGACGGCCCGCTCGGTCACCGACAGGTCCGGGCCGACCCGGACGAGAACGCCGGGGTCGAGCATCCGCCACGCGGGGTCGTCGTCGAGGCGCTCGCTCGCGACGACGACGCACGGTGCGTCGGCCAGCTCGTCGCTGACGACGTGCGTGCCGGCGTCACTGCGGTGGTCGAGGACCTCGCCGGGCTGCCGACGGTCGAGCAGCCACAGGGCGTGGGTGTCGGGGTAGCGGCACGCCCACAGCTCGGTGGGCGTCGTCAGGACGACGTTGACGGCATACACGGGCAGGTGCCGGGCCACCCAGCCGAGGGCACGCTCCATCCCCACGGCCACGTCCCCGCCGGCAGCGGCGGTCTCGGCGGACACGAGCGCGAAGAGGCGCTCGGAGTCGGTGTCGCCGCGCACCGTCGCCATCGCCGCGCCGAGGTGCTCCTCGAGACGGGGCAGCCCCTGGACCACGCCGTTGTGCGCGAAGAGCCGGCCGTCGAGCTCGAAGGGGTGGGTGTTCTCGGGGCGCGGCTCGGTGCCGGACGAGTGGCGGACGTGCGCCACGAAGGTCGCACTGCGCCGTTCCTTCGCCTCGCTCGCGAAGTCCGCGTCGTCCCAGGCCGCCAGCGCCTGCTTCTCCACGACCGGGCGGCCGGCCTCGTCGAAGGTGCCGAGGCCCGTGCCGTCGGGGTTGCGGTGCGACTGGCGACTCAGGCTGTCCGGTGCGTCGAGGAGCCAGAACGTCGCGGACACCCGCGCGCGACCGGCACTCATCCCGAAGAGACGACACACGGCTACCTGCTCTCCACGGCCTCCTTGGACTTGGCGATGGCGAAGCCCCAGCCCTGGGCGAGCTTGGGCTTGGGCGGGATCGCGACCTCGTCGGGGTTGGTCACGACGTCGAGCAGCACCGGGCCGTCGGTGGCGAGGGCCCACGTCACGGCGTCGTCGAGCTGGTCGGCCTCGGTGACCCGGCGGCTCGTCAGACCCATGGCCGCAGCGACCGCAGCGAGGTCGGGGTTGTCGAGCTCGGTCCCGAACTCCGGCAGCCCACCCTGCTCCTGCTCGAGCTTGACCATGCCGAGCCGACCGTTGTCGAAGACCACGACGACGACGGGCAGCCGATAGGTCACCGCGGTGCGCAGGTCGCCGAGCAGCATCATCAGTCCACCGTCGCCGGCGAAGGCCACGACCGGACGCGTTCGGTCGAGCGCCTGCGCCCCGAGCGCCATCGGCATCGCGTTGGCCATCGAGCCGAGGTTGTAGGAGCCGACGAGCCGACGCGTGCCACGCATGGTCACGAACCGGGCGAGCCACGCGGTGGACATGCCGGTGTCGCTCGTGAAGATCGTCGTGTCGGGCGCCAGCCGGTCGACGGCAGCCGCCACCGCCTCCGGCCGGATGCGCTCGTCGGGGTTGTCGAGGACGGCTCGGGCCCGCCCGAGGAGCGTGCGGTCGTGGTCCGGGTCGAGCAACGAGCGCTGACGCCCGTGCCACGTCGCGTATGCCGTGCGCGCCCTCTCGAGGTGCCCGCGGTCCTCGCGTCGGCGGAGCCGCGGCACGAGCAGGTCCAGCGTCGACGCGGCGTCGCCGACGAGGGCGTGCTGCACGGGGGTGCGCCGGCCGACGTGCTCCCCGCGCGCGTCGAGCTGGATCACGGTCTTGCCGGTCGGGTACCAGTCGCGGTAGGGGAAGTCGGTGCCGACGAGGACGAGCACGTCGCAGTCGTCCATGGCCTGGGCGGCGGCGGGGTTGCCGATGAGGCCGGACTGGCCGACCTCGAAGGGGTTGTCGTGCTCGAGTCCCTCCTTCGCCTTGAGCGTCAGCACCATCGGGGCGGCGAGGACGTCGGCCAGCTCGAGCACCTGCGAGCGGGCCCCGCGCGCACCGCACCCGACGAGGAGCGTCACGGGGGCGTCACCGGCGAGGGCGGCGACGGCGGCCTCGACCTGCGCGACCGGTGCGGGCGCCGGCACCGCGGTCGGTGCGAACGTCGCGGGACGCACGCCCTTGTCGAGTGCGAGGTCGCCGACGTCGCCCGGCAGCGTCAGCACGGCGACGCCGCGCATCGACTGTGCCGCGTTGACGGCCTGCTCGAGCAGGTAGGGCAGCTGTCCCGCCGAGGTCAGGGTCTGGGACCACACCGAGACGTCGGCGAAGAGGGCGTTGTTGTCGACCTCCTGGAAGAAGTCGGTCCCGATCTCGGGGCTCGGCACCTGGCCGCAGATGGCGAGGACCGGCGCGTGCGACTTCTTCGCGTCGTAGAGCCCGTTGAGCAGGTGGATCGACCCCGGTCCCACCGTGCCCATGCACACCCCGAGCGTGCCGGTCAGCTGCGCCTGGGCGCTGACGGCGAAGGCCGCCACCTCCTCGTGGCGCACCCCGACCCACTCGATGCGGTCCTCCGTGCGGATGGCGTCGGTCAGCGGGTTGAGGGCGTCGCCGACGACCCCCCAGACCTGCGTCACCCCGGCGTCCGCCAGCGAGGTGATGATGTGCTCGGCGACGGTGGTCATGACGGGCTCCCGCCGAAGTGGTCGGCGCTCGCTGCGGCCCAGTCATGGGCCCAGTCCCGCGGGGGCTCGGCCAGCAGCTGCCCCGGCGCGAGCCAGTCGTAGAGCTCGGCGTAGGACTGGTTGCGGGTCGCCGACACGTTGAGCCGCAGGTGGTGCGGCGTCAGGCGCGAGGGGTCCGTGACACCCATGGCCGCCATGATCCGCATCGCCTCGTCGACCGTGGCCTGCTGGTAGCGGTGGACGCGCTCGCTCTTGTCGCCGACGTCGAGCGCTCGTGCGCGGCGCGGGTTCTGGGTGGCGACGCCGCTCGGGCACTTGTCGGTGTGGCAGCGCTGGGCCTGGATGCAGCCGGCGGCCATCATCATGGCGCGGGCCGAGTTGGTGTAGTCCGCCCCCTGGATGATGCGCTTGACGATGTCGTTGCCGGCCGCGACCTTGCCACTCGCGCCGATGCGCACGCGGTCACGCAGGCCGACGCCGACGAGCGCGTTGTGCACGGTCATGAGGCCGTGGGTGAGCGGCATCCCGACGTGGTCCTCGAACTCGAGCGGCGCAGCACCCGTGCCACCCTCGGAGCCGTCGACGACGATGAAGTCGGGCGTCGTTCCGACCTCGAGCATGGCCTTGCAGATGGCGAGGACGTCGACCCGGGAGCCGACGCAGAGCTTGAAACCGGCGGGCTTGCCGCCGGCCAGCTCACGCATGCGGCCGATGAACTCGATGAGCTCCACCGGCGTGCGGAAGACGCGGTGGCTCGACGGGCTGACGCACTTCTCCCCCTGCGGCACCTGGCGGATGTCGGCGATCTCCTTCGTCACCTTGGCCCCCGGCAGCACCCCGCCGATGCCGGGCTTGGCGCCTTGGCTCAGCTTGAGGGAGACGCACTTGACCGAGTCGCCGGATGCCTTGTCGGAGAAGGTTGCCGGGTCGAAGTCGCCGTCCTTGGTGCGCGCACCGAAGTAGCCGGTGCCGATCTCCCAGACGATGTCGCCCCCGTTCTCGAGGTGATAGGGCGACAGGCCACCCTCACCGGTGTCGTGCGCGAACCCACCGAGCGCCGCGCCCTGGTTGAGCGCGCGGATCGCGTTGGCGGACAGGGCACCGAAGCTCATCGCCGACACGTTGAGCAGCGCCATGGAGTAGGGCTTGGTGCAGTCAGGACCGCCGACGAGGACGCGGGCCGGAGTGTCGGGCGGGTCAGCCGGAGCAGCAGAGTGCACGAGGTACTCGTAGCCGACCTCGTTGACGTCGAGCTCGGTCCCGAACGGGCGCTCGCCGTGGATGCCCTTGGCCCGCTCGTAGACGACCGACCTGGTGTCGCGGTCGAACGGGCGGCCGTCCCAGTCCCGCTCGATGAAGTACTGCTGCAGCTCGGGCCGGATGTCCTCGAGGAGGTAGCGCAGGTGCCCGACGACGGGATAGCGCCGCAGGATCGTGTGCTTGCGCTGGAGGAGGTCCCAGGCCGCGAGTCCGACCGCACCCGCCCCGGCTCCACCGACCACCCACCTGCTTCGACCCACGACTGCCTCCTCGCCCGACGTGCCGCCTGCGCGACCCGTGCTCGTCCGCCCCGGGTGCCCGTTCGGGACGAGCACTCCGACGTTCGCGTCCACCCGAGACCTACCCGCGACGGTGAACCGCATACCTGAGAGGTTCCTGAACCGGTTGGGCCCGTACGAGACTGGATGCGGGCTGGGCGCGGCCTGTGGGGGCGTTCGCAGGCAACGCCCAGCGACCGTCCAGCGCGCAGGTGGATCGTCTGCGACATGGGCACCCGAACCTTGCGGGCGCCGGCCTCGCACCGTCCCGCGCGACTGCTCACCGGCCTCTACGCGCTCGCCACCCTCGTCGCTCTGCTGCTGACCCTGCTGGCCCGACGCCGACCGCACCCGTTCCTCGCCGAGGGCATCTTCGGCCTCCTCAACGTGCCGGTGGCCCCGACCTTCGTGTCGGTGGTCGTCCTCGCCCTGGCCACTCGGGCACTGCTGGGCCGCAAGCGGATCGGGCTGTGGTTCGTCGCCGTCTTCCAGGTCCTCGGCATCTACGTCGGGTTCGTGGCGCTCGTGCCGGCCGCACGGCTCCCCCGGACCGAGATGTGGGTGAGTCGCGGCGAGCTCGGGCGCGGACTCGACATCGTCTCGACCCTCGTCGCAGCCCTGGCCCTGTGGTGGCTCTGGCGGATCCGGCACGACTTCACCGGCCGGCTCCAGCGTGGCTCGTGGGGCCTTGCGTTCGCTGCGCTCGCCGTCGGTTCCGTCGTGACGCTGGGGGTGGCCTGGCTGCTCCTCGGCGCCGTCGGCGCTCCCCGCTCCCAGGTCGACCCCCTCCTCGACACCGTGCTCGCCGTCTTCGGGGGTGTGAGCCGCCGCACCCTCGCGCTCGTCCCACCCTGGGTCGTCGACGTCGTGGCGGTCTGCGCCGGCCTGACGATCCTCGCGGCCGTCACCCTCTTCCTCGCCTCGGCCCGCCCGCGCAGCCGCTGGTCGCCGGACCGCGAGGTGGCCCTGCGCGGCCTCCTCGCCCGCGACGGGTCCGAGGACTCCCTCGGCTACTTCGCGACCCGTCGTGACAAGGCCTCGGTCTTCTCCCCCGACGGTCGGGCCGCCGTCACCTACCGCGTCGTCGCCGGGGTCTCCCTGGCGAGCGCCGACCCGGTCGGGCATCCGGACAGCTGGCAACCGGCCATCGAGGCCTGGCGGGCCGAGGCACGCGAGTTCGGCTGGGTGCCGGCCGTCGTCGGCGCGAGCGAGCGCGGCGCCCGGGCATACGCCGCCACCGGGGGCATGCGCGTGCTGCTCCTCGGGGACGAGGCGATCCTCGACCCCGCGCGCTTCGACCTCCGGAGGGCCTCGCTCTCGCCGGTCCGGCACGCCGTGGCGCGGGCGGCCCGAGCCGGACTCGAGGTCCGCGTGCGTCGACAGCGCGAGCTGCGGGCCGACGAGGTCGCCGAGATCACCGACCGCGCCGAGGCGTGGCGCGGGGGCGAGACCGACCGCGGCTTCTCGATGGCCCTCGGGCGCGGCGGCGACGCCGCCGACGGGGACGTCCTCCACGTGACCGCCCACGCCGCCGACGGGTCGCTCGTCGGGGTGCTCTCCCTCGTGCCGTGGGGCCGCTCAGGCGTCTCGCTCGACGTCATGCGGCGCTCCCCCGACGCCCCCAACGGCGTCACGGAGCTCATGGTGAGCGAGCTGCTCGCCCACGCCCACCGGCTCGGCCTGGCACGGGTCTCGCTCAACTTCTGCATGTTCCGCTCGGTGTTCGAGGACGCCGAGCGGCTGGGTTCCCGGTCGCTGACGCGGGTGGGCGCGTCGGTCCTCGGCCTCTTCGACCGCGTCTGGCAGCTCGAGCGCCTCTACCGGGCCAACGAGAAGTACGAGCCGGCGTGGCAGCCGCGCTTCCTCTGCTACGACGACGCCGTGTCCCTCCCACAGGTCGCGCTCGCCGCCGGGGCGGCCGAGGGCTTCGTGCGACACCCGTCGATCCGCAACGTCCGCACCGGCCGTACCGAGCTCGACGCCGAGCACCTCGCCCAGGTGGCCGAGATCAGCGCGCCGCCCGTCGACGTCGAGGGCCTCGGCCCGCGCCGGTCCGACCAGTTCCGCCACCGCGCCGCCGCCCTGGACCGGATGCGCACGGCCGGGGTCGACGCCTACCCGGTCGGCGCGGCCTCGGTGACGACGACCCCGATCGCCACCCTCGGCCCGGACGCGTGGCAGGCCCCCCGAACGCTGTCCGTCGTGGGACGGGTGCGGGAGGTGCGCGACCACGGCGGCGTCGCCTTCGCGACCCTCGTCGACGGCGAGTCGCGCCTGCAGGTGCTCTTCGACGCGGCCCGCCTCGGCCGGGAATGCCTCGACCGGTTCACCTCGTTCGTCGACGTCGGCGACCTCGTCCGCGTCGACGGCACGACCGGCCGGTCCCGGACCGGCACCCCGAGCCTGCTCGCCGACGACTGGCGGATGGAGGCCAAGTGCCTGCACCCCGTCCCGTTCCGCGCCTTCGACGACCCGGCAACCCGGGCGCGCCGGCGCTCGACCGACCTGCTCGTCCACCCGCGCGACGTCGAGCTGCTGCGGCGCCGTTCGGCCGTCGTCGGGTCGATCCGGAGGACGCTGGGCGACGCCGGCTTCCTGGAGGTGGAGACCCCGATGCTGCACACGACCCACGGCGGTGCGAGCGCGCGCCCCTTCCGGACGTTCATCAACGCGTACGGCGTCGACCTGTCGCTGCGCATCGCGCCCGAGCTGCACCTCAAACGGCTCCTCGTCGCCGGGCTCGGTCCCGTCTTCGAGCTCGGTCGCAACTTCCGCAACGAGGGGGCGGACGCCACGCACAACCCGGAGTTCACCTCGCTCGAGGTCTACCAGCCGCACGCCGACTACACGACGATGCGCCACCTCACCGAGCGGCTCGTCCGCGCCGCGGCACGCACCGTCCACGGCCGGGAGGTCATCCCGCTGCCCGTGCCGGGTCCGCGCCGCGACGCGCTCGACGGGCTCGACGCGCTCGACGGCGACGGCATGCAGGGGGTCGACCTCGTCGACATCAGCGGGGAGTGGCCGGTGGTGAAGGTCCTCGACGCGGTCTCCGACGCGGTCGGACAGCGGGTCACCGTCGACACCGACATCGACGTGCTGCTCGGCCTGGCCGAGGTCCACGGCATCACGGTGCGCCCCGAGATGGGCGCCGGGGCCGTGATCGAGGAGCTCTACGCCGAGCTCGTCGAGCCGGTCACGATGCTGCCCACCTTCTACATCGACTTCCCCGTCGAGACCTCGCCCCTGACCCGGCCGCACCGGACGGAGGCCGGGCTCGTCGAGCGCTGGGACCTCGTCGTGGCCGGGATGGAGGTCGGCACGGCATACAGCGAGCTGACCGACCCCGTCGACCAGCGGGCGCGGCTCACCGAGCAGTCGCTCAAGGCCGCCGCAGGCGACCCCGAGGCGATGGAGGTCGACGAGGACTTCCTCCACGCCCTCGAGCTGGGGATGCCACCCAGCGGAGGTCTCGGGATCGGTGTCGACCGGCTCGTCATGCTCCTGACCCACAGCTCGATCCGCTCGGTGATGACGTTCCCGTTCGTGCGTCCGATGGGCGCGCGTCGGGCCGACCGAGAGACGAGCCCCGCATGGAGCTGACCGACCCCGGCCCCATCGTCCTGCTCTCCGTGCTCGCGCTCGTCGTCTTCGGACTGGTCGTCGCCGGCCTGCCCCGGTGGGGCTCCGGCATCTCGCGCGCCGTCGTCCGAGGCGTGCAGGTCGTGCTGCTCAACGTCCTCGTCCTCGCCCTCGCAGGCGCCGCCCTCAACGACCAGTACCTCTTCTACTCCAGCTGGGGTGACCTCTTCGGCTCCCGCTCGACGTCCGTCCAGGTGCACCACGGCGGGACGAGCCCCGAGGTCGTCACGGCCGCCGTGGCCGGTCCCGGTCTCCGCGGCGTCACGACACCGGCCGTGCTGCCACCCCTCCCCCAACCGGGCTCGCGGCTGCAGACCTACACGGTCGTCGACACGCGGTCGAACGCCGAGGGCCAGGTCTACGTCCACCTGCCCGTCGGCTACGACCCGAGGTCCTCGCGCACCTATCCCGTCATCCTCGGCCTGCACGGCTTCCCGAGCGGGCCGAAGGGCTTCCTCAAGCTCGACTTCCTCAGCTCCGTCGACGCCCTGACCGCCGAGCACCGGCTGGCCCCCTCGATCGTCGTCGTCCCGCGCATCGACACCCCGGCGAGCCTCGACACCGAGTGCGTCAACGGCGGGGTCGGACAGCCGCAGACGGACACGTGGCTCGCCCACGACATCCCCGCGTGGACCGCGCACCACTTCCGGGTCACGCTGGCGCGGACGTCGTGGGCCACGCTCGGCTACTCCTACGGTGCCTGGTGCGCAGCGTCGCTGTCGATGCGCCACCCCGACGTCTTCGGCGCCGCCGTCGTGCTCCTCGGCTACTTCCGTCCGGACTTCAGTGCGGCCTACGACCCCCTGACGACCGCGACCCAGCGCGGCTACGACCTCGTGACCATGGCGCACACCGCGCCGCCGCCGGTGGCGATGTGGGTGCTCACCTCCCGCGAGGACCCGTTGTCCTACCCCACGACGTCGAAGTTCCTCAGCGTCGCCCGGAGCCCGCTCGACGTGACGGGCACCGTCCTCGCACACGGTGGCCACCGGGACTCGGTGTTCACCCCCTACGTCCCGGCCGCCCTCGCGTGGCTGGCCCAGACCCTGCCGGGCTTCCGTGCCTGAGACCGGACGACGTATGCCGTCGGGCCGGGCCCCTGACGGCCCCTCGAGCCGCGGCCGGCCCCGGGGGCGCGGGGTGCGCCCGCGACCTCGCCACCTCCTCGCGGCGCTGCTCGGCCTGGCCGTCCTCGCCGCCCTGGGGCTGAGCGGTGTCGTGCCCGGACTCGGACCGCCGACCCTCCTGGGAGACCCCGGCGCGGCACCGAAAGCGGCTGCCACGACGGTGGGCCCGGCTCCCGCGACGCCGTCCGCTTCCGAGACGACGCCGTCCGGACCGCTGACGCTCGTGGGTCTCGGGGACTCCGTGCCGTCGGCCGAGACGTGCGGCTGCACCGGCTACGTCGAGCAGGTCGGTCAGCGGCTCGGCGCGCTGACCCACCGGGGCTGGGTGGTGCACAACGACGCGAACGGCGGCTGGACCACGTCGGACGTCGAGGACGACCTCGGCTCCTCGTCCACCCGTGGCCACCTCGCGAGCGCCGACCTCGTCCTCGTCGAGGTGGGGGCCAACGACTTCGATCTCGACCGGGTCGACGACCAGGGCTGCTTCCCGGCCGCCGGGTCGGGCTGCTGGTCCGCCACGATCGCCGGCCTGCGCGACGGCCTGACCCGGATCATCACGGCGATCCACCGCGTCGACCACCGTCCCGACCTGCGGATCGCCCTGCTCGGCTACTGGAACGTCACGGTCGACGGCTCGGTCGGCCGGGCTCTCGGCGAGGACTTCGTCCTCGGCAGCGACGAGCTCACCCGCCTGGTCAACGACACGGTCCACCAGGTGGCCGCGACGACGGGCGCGGTCTACGTGGACGCGTACAGCCCGCTCAAGGGCACGTCGGGCACCCGGGACCCGACGGGTGACCTCCTCGACGACGGTGACCACCCGAACTCGAGTGGCCACACCCTCCTCTCGACCGCCGTCGTGGACGAGCTCGCCACGGCGGGGGCGGTCGCGGCCTGGCGCGGGGCGTCCTGAGGGTCGACCGGAGTGGGCTGGAGTGTGGGCTGGACGGACGAGGTCTTGCCTCATACCCATTCAGTCGAGATCCCAACAGCCGCAGGCACTCCGGACCGCTGGGCGTTGACGGCGCACCCTCAGGTGCGGTTGCGTGGGGAGGCATGACCGTCATCGGCTTCCACTGCTCGCACGAGCAGATCGACCCCGCCCAGCTGCTCCGGGACGTCCGTGCGGCGCAGGACGCCGGCTTCACGGCGGCCATGTCGTCCGACCACATCTCGCCGTGGAGCAGCCGGCAGGGCGAGTCCGGGTACGCGTGGAGCTGGCTGGGTGCGGCCCTGGCGACCACGACCCTCCCGTTCGGCGTCGTCACCGCGCCGGGGCAGCGCTACCACCCCGCCGTCACCGCGCAGGCCATCGCGACGCTCGGACAGATGTTCCCCGGACGCTTCTGGGCCGCGCTCGGGTCGGGCGAAGCCTCGAACGAGCGGGTGACCGGTGACGTGTGGCCCCGCAAGGAGGTCCGTGACGCCCGCCTCGTCGAGTGCGTCGACGTCATCCGTCGCCTCCTCGCCGGAGAGGAGGTGAGCCACGACGGGCTCGTGTCGGTCAACCGGGCGCGGCTCTGGACCCTCGCGGATCCCGTGCCCGACCTCGTCGGGCCGGCGGTGACCGCAGAGACGGCCGCACGTCACGCCGGGTGGGCCGACGGCCTCATCACGGTGAACCAACCACCCGAGACGCTGCGCACGGTCCTGGCGGCCTACCGCGACGCCGGTGGACGCGGTCCCGCCCGCCTGCAGGTGCACGTGAGCTGGGCTCCCACGGAGGACGAGGCCCTGCACGTCGCCCACGACCAGTGGCGCAGCAACGTGATCGGGCCGCCCGTCGCGTGGGACACCGAGACGGTCGAGGCCTTCGACCTCATCGGCGAGACGGTCTCGCCGGACCAGGTCCGCGAGGCGGTGCTCGTCTCGGCGGACCTCGACCGCCACGCGCAGTGGCTCCAGGACTACGCCGACATGGGCTGGGACGAGCTCTACGTGCACTTCGTCGGCCAGCACCAGGCACCCTTCATCGAGGCGTTCGGCACCTCCGTGCTGCCCCAGCTTTCGGTGACCAGCCC
>Ga0164309_10001175_pt1 | contig 13009 bp, 9 predicted proteins | sample Whisoiple_247_MG_FD_109984 | JGI IMG/M metagenome (GOLD analysis project Ga0164309, IMG submission 109984) | Soil microbial communities amended with fresh organic matter from upstate New York, USA - Whitman soil sample_247_MG | ecosystem: Environmental > Terrestrial > Soil > Unclassified >... | reverse complement strand
GCGAACGACAGTCAGAGTTTTCCCTCGGTGCCTCGACCGTGCGTGCCTCGCCCACCCCGCCCGCGCACGGATACTCCTGCATCGAAAGAGAGCGCACCGCCCAAACCGAGGCTGGTCAGCAGCGCTCCGCCGCCGGCTCCCCGACGCACCGCCGCCAAGTCGACAAAACCAACTCCCCCGCCGTTGCCTGAACCCGTCCTGCTCGCCGATGCTGACCTGATCGACGACGAGGACACCACGAAAGCCGCGCGCGCCCCTCAGCCCAGCTCCGAAGACGTGGACTTCGATTGTTTCACTCGCAGCGAGCCTCCCCCCGAATCTCGCCCGCGCCGAAAGCAAGCGCTGCTGGCGTGGATCACCGGACTGGTCCTAGTCGCGATGACTGGCCTCGTGCTCTTGGTGCGGCCTTTCGCAAGCCGCACCGTTCAGCGAGTGGACACCGCGAGCGCTGCCGTCGCGCGTGTACCGGCAACGTTGACCGTCGCCGCGCTATCGCCGTCAACAGTTCACGGCCCGCCTCGTCAGGCCCTGACGACCACGATCAGCGCGAAGAAATCGGCAAAACACAGCGCGCAGAAGCGGGCAGTTGCCACTTCAGCAGCGAAGCGGTGAGACCACCCACGTCCTCAATCATCCAAATTGGACGGCGCTGGAGGCGCATTCCAACGCGCGAGCTCCTTCGCGTGAATCAGCGGCAGCGGGCGCAATGAAAGCCCAACCAGACCTACAAACGAGAGCAAGACCACCCCGCTCCTGAGACGACGACGCCCGGGCGGCGCCAAGAGCGCCCAGGTGAACAAGAGCCCGAAGACGAGACCTCCAGCGTGCGCGTAGTTATCGAAACCGGCAAACGCGCCCAGCACGAACCACGCCCCGACCATGGTCAGCTGGCTGCGAATTTCAGGCTTCTCCCAGAGTGCCCGAAAGCTGCCAAAGCGCGCGCGCAGCGTACCGATATCCCAACCAATCAGCCCAAATAGCGCGCCCGACGCACCGGCAGCGACCGCATAGTGGCCGATCACGCTAGCCGCCGAGCCCGCGATACCAGTCATCAGGTAAAGCATCACGAATCGTGGAGCGCCGATGGCTCGCTCGACTTGCGCCGAAAGGCGAAACCCGAAGTACGCATTCCAGGCCAAATGAGTCACGCCGATGTGCAAGAACATCGACGTCACCAGTCGCCAATATTCTCCTTGCCACACCAGCGGGCGAAACACGGCACCGAACTGGATCAGCGTCTCAGGTTCGGTCGTTCTGCCAGTACGAGAGGCGAGCAGAAACACGATCACGTTGACCGCAATGATCAACGACGTGACCGGTGCAGCGCGCAGCGTGTCGATGAAGTGCGCTGGGCGCGCTTGCGGCGCGGCCGACTGCGGGGGCGCGGGCGGTGTGGCAGACGCAGCGGGTGTGGCATCACTTGGCGCGTCAGGCACCAACGGCGGCGGATTGCTCGGGGGCACGTCGGTGTCAGACAAGACTGGTACGATACACCGGCGCGGCGCTACCTCACCACTTCGAGCTTGCAGGCTGCACTACAGCCGTCGAGGCTGACATTGTTTCCGTCATCGCAGGTCTCGCCTTCTTCGGTTTGCACGACCTTGTCGCCGCACCTCGGACCGAGTTGACAATCTTTGGTGCAGGTGCCGTACGCGCCAGTGTTCATGCCGTCATCGCAGGTCTCGTGTCCAGCTTGCACGACCGCGTCTCCACACGAAGGGCCCGGTTGGCAATTGGGCGCGCACTTACCGTAGTCACCCGTGTTCATGCCGTCATCGCAAACTTCATCCGGCATTTGGACCACGCCATCGCCGCAGTGCGGCCCCGGAATGCACTGAGTCGTGCAGCCGTTGTAGGTGGTGTCGTTGTTCGCGGCGCCGTTATCGCAAGCTTCACCCGTGGAGATGATCTGATCACCGCACTTCGCGGCGCACGTGCTTGGAGCTAGATTGAAGCCCGAGAGCGTGAGTTGAAATGACGAGCTCTTGGTCTTGCGCTCTGCTTGGAAGACGTCGATTTTGTAGACCTTGCCGGTGGTGAGGCCGTACGTGGTGCCAGAAGCGTTGTTGAGCGTCACGGTGCCCGCGAGCGGCGGGTGCCAGCCGCCTAGGTCGAGCGCGAGCGTGCCATTGACGTACACCCACACGTCATCGTCACCGACGAAGTCGAGGGTCGCGGGCACCGCGGGGTCGAACTTGAACCAGTAGCGAACGTGCGTGGTGAAGTGAAAGTTGTGCAGAGCTCCACCGGGTTCCGCAGACCAATTGCCTTGGTACACCGGCTGTGGGATTTGCGCCGGGTAGCGGGTCTCCGCAATCAGAGCCGGCGGCGCCGGCGGCTTGTCGATCGGAAAAAAGACCGGATTGCCGTCCATGAGAGTCTGCGTGGCCGTGCAGATCTGGTTGCTGTTCCAGGGCGTGCAAGGAGCCAAGCAGACTTCACCCGCGGCCAACGTGCACAGCGCGCACGTGTCACCGGGCGCGCCGTTTGCGCAGAACGTGACGTTGCTGTAGGCCGGCCACTGTTCGCCCATCGCTCCCCAGCGGTTGACGTACGGACCTGCGCCCGTCCCGCTCTTGTCCCACAGCACGATCGAACCGGCGAAGGTCGCGTTGTTCGGCGCGGCATCGTGATACCATTGGTTGAACGAGCCCGCGCTGTGAATGAAACCATTGGTTGCGCTGGCGGTGGCAGAGATGACGGGCAAGCCGTCAGCGGCCAAGGTCGTGGCCAAGAGCCCCTTGATGGCGGGTTGATTGTCGTTCGGAGGCTCGAAATCAGGGTTCGCGTTGGCGCCGCTGCCGGCGGCCACGTCGTGATAGACGGCCGGCACCGTGAGCGTGCACACGCCGTTGGCCGCTTTCGCGCACGGATTGCTGGCGCAGGTGAACCCAGCCTCGATTTGGCACGTGCTCGAGCAACCGTCGCCATCGCGTAAGTTGCCGTCGTCGCATTGCTCGTTTGCACCGAGGATGATGCCGTCGCCGCAGCTCGCGGTGCAGCCCGACGTACCAGTGCAGGCCGGTTCGAGCTGGCACTTGGCCGTACAACCGTCGAACGGAATCGCGTTGCCGTCATCACAGCTCTCGGCGCCTTCCTTCACCTTGTCGCCGCACACCGTGGGCGTGCAAGTGCTCGGTGAGCCCGTGCACTTGAAGCCTTGTTCGATCTGACAACGAATGCTGCAGCCGTCACCGGCCTTGTTGTTGCCGTCGTCGCAGCCTTCATTGGAGTCCGTAACACCGTCGCCGCAGGCGTGGACGCGCTCACAGGGCTTTCCGGGGGTACGACAGGCATAGCCTTTGTCGATCGATCGACAATCGGCGGCGCAACCGTCTTTGGCTGTCTTGTTGCCGTCATCGCAAGCTTCGCCGGTCCCGATCACGCCGTCACCACAGACGATCGTCGAGACACACGGCATGCCCTCGGTCGGGCAAGTGTAATAGGGCTCGACCTTACAGATCCCCGAGCAGCCGTCGCCCGGCGTGCTGTTGCCGTCGTCGCAGGCTTCCTTTGCCTGATTGATCTTGCCGTCGCCGCAACCGGGCTCTGCCGTCATCATTTGGCAAGTGATCGGCGGTGATGCGGATTTGCATGGATCGGGCGGATCGACGATGAGCACATTGCCGCCGCTGCCGCCAAACCCGTACTCGCCCCCGGCAGCCTGGCCACCGCCACTGCTCGCAGGAGCTCCAGCGGTAGTGGAGCGCAACTCAACGGGCCCACGACCACTGCTGCTGCAGGCCAAAAGCCAGCACGCCCCGAGCACGAGACACCACACTCCGAAACGAGCTTCAGTATGCATGTTCACCTGCGCTTGCAGCGACGTAAGGCCCCACAGCACCGCGCGAGCACCGCGGTGCTCGTGCGCTCCTCCAAACGTACCAGATCCCGCCCAACTAGCTCGGGGGTCAGTTCGATATCCGAACCTCGAAAGGCGTTTCGTCCGACAGCACAAGTTTCGTGCTGGAGAACATCGCTTCCCAGCTGTCGTAGGACCCACGATTTTGTCAACAGACGGGGGCCTTGCTAGGGTTTTGGCTATGCGTTGTGGGCGGTTTCATTGCGCGTTGCTGGTTTGCTCCGGTGCGCTCGTGCTCTCCTGTCAATCACCGGCTGCGCCAACACCGGCTGCGCCCGGCAACGCCGCGAAACCCGCCATGCCATCCCCCACCCCGCCTCCCACTGCCACCTCGAAAACCTTCGAGGAAGATGTCGCGTTTCTCAACAAGTATGCGCCCCTCAAGGTGCTCAGTTCAGACAATGGCGCGCGAATCGCGATCTCCGGCGAATATCAAGCGCGGGTGATGACTAGCGCGGTAGGCGCCGGTAAACCGAGTCTCGGTTTCATCAATCGCCAATTCATCGAGGCCGGACAGGTGGGCACCGCCTTCGACAACTACGGTGGCGAAGATCGCTTTTGGCTAGGTCCCGAGGGCGGGCAATTCGGTTTGTACTTTCCGGCGTCGAAGCCGTTCAGCTTCGAGTTTTGGCAAACTCCGCATGAACTCCAAGAAGGAGCCTGGCAGTCGCGCGCCGAGAGTCCGACCAGCATCACCTACGCCCGCGCCTTCTCGGTCACCAACTACGAGCAACGCACGTTCGACGTCGAAGTCGAACGCAAACTGACTTTGCTCTCCGCCGAGCAGGCGAGCAAAAACCTCGGAACGACACTGCCGGCGTCGCTCCGCTGGGTGGGCTTTTCGAGCGAGAACAAGCTCACGAACAAAGGTGGAGCGCCATGGCAAGAAGCCAGCGGGCTACTCAGCGTGTGGATCTTGGGCATGTTCGCGCCCGTACCAGGCACACAAGTGATCGTCCCGTTCGAGACTCGAGCCACGGGTGAGATCGTCAACGATCGCTATTTCGGCAAAGTGCCGGCGGATCGCTTACTCGTGAACGAGCAAAAGGGCTTTCTCGCGTTCCGCGCAGACGGTCAATACCGCAGCAAGATTGGGCTTGGACCAGGGCGCGCCAAACGTGCGCTCGGCAGCTACAGTGAGCCGGCGCAACTGCTCACGCTCGTGCTGTACACGAAGCCGAGTGCCGCCACTCGCTACGTAAACAGCATGTGGGAGCGCCAAACCGCACCGTACGCGGGCGATGTGCTCAACAGCTACAACGATGGACCGCCCGCACCCGGCAAGCCGCCCCTAGGCGGCTTCTACGAGATCGAATCGAGCTCACCCGCAGCTGCGCTAGCGCCCGGTGAGTCGCTCACGCACGAGCATCAGACCTATCACTTCACTGGCCCGCGCGCGGATCTCGAGGCGCTCGCACAGCAGGTCCTGGGCGTTAGCCTCTCGGATCTGCCGCGCTGAACGCGTCACGCCTCGAATCACGCCTCGCTCGTTCGTGTCAGGCTTGCGCGCGTTCGAGTCGCGCTTCCGCAGCCAACACTGCTTCGACGCACGCCGGATCGACCGGTGCGACGAGCGAAACAATCTCCTCCGGAGATGCGCTCGCTTCGAGGGCAGTGCGTGCAGCAGCGGATCCCGTCAGCAAATCGAACGCCGGAACTTCGGTTTCGAACTCGTAGGGAGTGTTACGGAATGCGAACGCTTCGGGTGCTTGTGCGCGGGCAAGCGCGATCAATCGCAAGTAGGTCGCGACAGGGCGAAACAATTGCGAGTTGGTCACGTGGAGCATCACCCCGCGACATGTTTGCCCCGCGTGCTTCTCGAAGGTCGGACGGAATGCGACCGGACGAACCTGTACGCCCGGCGCGCCCGAAGCGATCAACGCTTCAGCCAGCGCCTCACCATCCAAGAACGGCGCGCCCACCAGTTGAAATGGTGCCGTCGTGCCGCGACCTTCGGACAAGTTCGTGCCCTCGACCAAGCAGCCGCCTGGGTAAACCAAAGCGGTTTCAGCGGTGGGCATGTTGGGCGAAGGCATCACGAACGGCCGGCCCCACGCTTCGGCACCGCGGTAACGCTCCCAACCGAGCAACGGCACCACCGACAGCGCCCCTTCGGCACCGAGCGCCTTTCCGTCACGCTCCATGAATTGAGCGAGCAGCTCACCAATGCTGAGCGCGTGACGGATCGGTAGCGCCTCCAACCCCACGAACGACAAGAAGCCCGCTTGCTGCGGCGCACCTTCGAGTGTCGCGGGATCGCCGGAGACCGGATTGGGGCGATCCAACACGACCGTGTGAATCGAAGCGGCGCTTGCGGCGCGCGCTGCAAGCAGCGCCGTCCAAGCGTACGTGTAGTAGCGGCTGCCCACGTCCGCGAGATCGATCAGCAGCAGGTCAATCTCGCCCAGCTGCTCGGCGGTCGGGGTGAGCGCTTCTTTGGTCTTGCCGTACAGGCTGAAGATCGGAGTTTTCCCCTCCTCCGCCTCGGAGCCAACGGCTTCTTCTGCTTGCGCGGTGGCGTCGAGTCCGTGTTCCGGCGCGAAGATCAGGCGCGGTGATGCGCCGAGCTCTTCGAGCACACTCAACACGTGTCGGCCGCGGCGATCGACGGCAGCGGCGTGCGTGAGCACTCCCAAGCGACTGCCACGCAGACGACGGCGCAAGCCAGAGAGCTGGCCGGTGAACAGTTGATCGACTCCGCAAAGCATGGTGTTTGGTCCTTGTCTGTGTAGGCGGCGGGCCGGCTCGGCGCTTCGGAGGGTCCCGCGCGGTTTCCGAGAACCTGCGGGATTCCCTATCAGATTCGCGGGGATAACGGAACGCAACCCGTTCAACCCCGACTATGCAGTAGTTGCTGGATCGGGGCGGGTAGGCTAGCATTTTTTGCACAGTGCGCCGCGTCCTAGTTGTCGATGACGAAGAGAACCTGCGGCTGGTGCTGCGCACCCTGCTCCGGCGCCACGGCTACGAGGTCGAAACGGCCGAGAGTGGTGAGGACGCGCTGGGCATGGTCGACTCGTTCGGCCCAGACGTCGTGCTGACCGACGTGCGCATGCCCAAGATGGGCGGGCTGGATTTACTCACGACCCTCAAGGCCAAAGGCAACGAGGCGACGGTGATCGTGATGAGCGCCTACGGGAACATGGACCAGGCGCTCGAGGCGATGAAGGCAGGTGCGTATGACTACGTGCAAAAGCCTTTCAAGCCGGACGAGGTCGTGCTTGCGCTGCGCAAGGCAGAAGAGCGCGAGCTCCTGCGACGCGAGAACCGCGCGCTCCGCGACGAGATCCGCAAAGAGCATCGCTTCGACGACATCTTGGCCAAGAGCCAAAAGATGCTCGACATCTTTCGCACCATCTCCAAAATCGCCGAATACAAGACGACCGTGCTGGTCGCCGGCGAGAGCGGCGTCGGCAAAGAGTTGGTTGCGCGCGCCATCCATCACCGCAGCACTCGCCGCGGCGGCCCGTTCGTGGCCGTGAATTGCGGAGCGATCCCGGAGAATTTGCTGGAGAGCGAGTTGTTCGGGCACAAAAAAGGCGCCTTCACCGACGCCGTGCAGGACCGCCGCGGGCTCTTCGAGGAAGCCGACGGCGGCTCGCTATTCTTGGACGAGATCGGCGAGCTGCCGCTTTCGCTTCAAGTCAAGCTGCTGCGCGTTCTGGAGGAAGAGAAGATTCGGCGCGTCGGCGACGTGCGCGACATCAAGATCGACGTGCGCATCATCACCGCCACGCATCGCGACCTGCCCAGCGAAACGAAGGCCGGGCGCTTTCGCGAGGACCTATTCTACCGGCTGAACGTGCTCCCGATCTTGGTGCCGCCGCTGCGCGATCGGCGTGAGGACATCCCGCTTTTGATCGATCACTTCGTGGCCCGTAACAACACGCGCCTCGGCACCTCGATCCGCGGGCTCGACACCGAATCGCGCCGACTGCTCTTCGAGTACCCCTGGCCTGGCAACGTGCGCGAGCTCGAAAATACCATCGAGCGAGCCATGGTGCTGGCCGAGGGCGATCAGATCGTGGCGCAAGACCTGCCCGAGCGGCTGCGCGAGGCGCGCGATCCGGTGCAGACGCAGCTCGCCAGCGGCGAACTCAGCGTCAAAAAGACGATGCGCATCGTCGAAGAGATCTTGATTCGCCGCGCACTACAGCGCACCAAAGGCAATCGCACGCGCGCGGCAGAGGTCTTGGAAATCAGCCACCGCGCGCTGCTGTACAAAATCAAAGACTATCAGATCACCGATCTCTGACCGCCGCTTCGACTTCGGCGGTCGTCTTGGGAATGGCGCTGGTGAGCACCTCGCAGCCATCTTGGGTCACGAGCACGTCGTCTTCGATACGGATGCCGCGCACGTCGGAGAACTCTGCCAAGCGGTTGCGATCGAGCGCGGATTCGAGCTCGGCCATCTCAGCCGCGTTCGAGAGCAGCGCCGGGATTTGGTAGAAGCCGGGCTCGATGGTCACGCACATGCCCGGTCGCAAATCGCGATCCAGGCGCAAATAGCGATCTCCCGCGTTCGTGCTGCGTACGCGCCCCGGCGCGTAACCCGCGCGGTCCCCGAGGTCCTCCATGTCGTGCACGTCGAGCCCGAGGAGGTGACCAATGCCGTGTGGGAAGAACAACGCAGCCGCCCCACGTGCGTAGAGATCTTCGAGATCGCCACGGAAGATGCCGAGCTCGATTAGTCCGCGAAGCAAGGCGACGCCCGCGGCACGGTGCACGTCCAGGTAGCGCACGCCCGGCTTCACGGCGTCGATGGCAGCCAGTTGAGACGCCAGCACCACATCATAGATCGCGCGCTGAGTGCTCGAGAATTCGCCGCGCGCGGGCCACACACGCGTCACGTCCGAGGCCCAGCCCTCGGGCGTCTCCGCACCTACATCGGCGAGCAACAAATCCTCGTCGGCGAGCAGGCTGTCGTGGCGCTCGTTGTGCAGCACCTCGCCATGCACGGTCACGATCGAGTTGTAAGAACAGACGCAGCCCGAGCCCACGATGGCGGCTTCCATCGGCGCGCGCACGCCGAATTCACGCATGCCCGGGTGGGTGGCGCGCATACCTGCGCGGTGCGCTCGCTCGGCCACGCGTGCCGCAAAGCGTAGTTGCGAAATCGCGGCAGCGTCGTGCTCGAGGCGAATGTCGATAACCGCGTCGCTCAAATCGCGATCCAGCCCTTCGAGTTCGGGGCCAGAGCCGTGAATCACATCGCGCGCCAGTAGCTCGCTCTGCCAGGTGGCGCTCTCCGCGTCCTGCGCGGGCAAGGTTGCGGTCAATTCCGAGGCTTTCAGTTCCTCGATCGGTCGCACTTCGAGCTCGAGCTCATTCGACAACTCGTCGAGCCCTGGTTGCCGCCCTGCCCACAACTCGGCCTCGGGGTCGGGGGGCGGTGCAAAAAGCGTCGCTGTGCCCGGTCCGACGAGCAGTGCGGCGCCCTCGATGGCCTTGCCCACGAAATACAGAAAATGACTCTCTGCGCGGAACGGATAGCGATTGCCCGCGAAATTGCGAGGTCGCGCAAGACCGGAAACGATCAACGCAGGGCCACTAAATCGAGCAGAAAGTCGCTGACGACGTGCAGCGAACGCGGAAGGGACCGTGACGGGCGGAAGCATCGCGCGAGTCTAGCCGGAAATACCGCGCGCAGTTTCCGCGCTGCGCGAGCGGGGCTTATTTAGCGGTCAAGTGGCTGCTTTCCAGCGCTTGCGCGACGGCGCACATCTTGCTACCGCATACTGGTGGGAGCCGTCTCGATTCGCATCGGAGATCTGTGCCGCGAGCGCGGAACGCTGCTCATGGCCGTGCTCAACGTCACGCCCGATTCGTTCTTCGACGGTGGGCAATATGACGACGCAACCACGGCAACGCGACGCATCGATCAGCTGCTCCGAGCCGGCGCCGATCTGATCGACATCGGTGCAGAATCGACTCGCCCGGGCGCTGCCGCCATTGCCGCTGATGAGCAAATCGCCCGGCTCGAACCGGCGTTGCGTCATGCCTTGGCTCAGGGCGCCCTGATTTCCGTCGACACCGCCAGTGCGATCGTCGCCCGCCATGCGCTCGGGCTCGGCGCGCATTTGATCAACGACGTCTCGTGTCTGGCAGACGACGACTTGGCGCGCGCTTGTGCCGAGTACGGCGCGCCGCTGATCATCATGCATTCGCGTGGCCCCGCTGCGAGCATGGCCGGCTTTTCCGTCTACCCCGACGCCGGCTATCAGAACGTGGTCGAGGACGTGCGCCGTGAGTGGCGCGCCGCGCGCGAGCGCGCCATCGCCGTCGGCATGGCGCACGCAGATGTTTTCTTCGATCCAGGCCTCGGCTTCGCCAAGAACGCACAGCAGTCGTACACGCTGCTCGCGCGCCTCGCGGAGTTCCAAGGCGAGGGGCTGATGGTCGTCGGCGCGAGCCGCAAATCGTTCCTGGCAGCCGTCGACGGCGCGCCTCCCGCCGAGCGGCTCGGCGGCAGTGTCGCCGCGTCTTTGCTCGCTGCCGCGCGCGGAGCCGCCATCCTGCGCATCCATGACGTGCGTGAGGTACGTCAGGCGCTCGGCGTCGCTGCCGTCGTCGAACGCGAAAGCCGGTCCGACGGCGTGACGAGGGCGGCGCATGCTGGGTAGCCTGTACGCCTTCTTCGAATCGCTGACGCCGCTCCAGGTGTTGCGCAACGTCCTGGATATTTTCCTGGTCTATTACATCGTCTATCGCGCGCTGCTCGTGCTGCGCGGGACGCGCGCCATGCAAGTCGGCATGGGCCTGGCGATGGTGTTCGTGCTCTACATCGTCGCGCAGCTGCTGCAGCTCGTGACCGTGCTCAACATCATGGGCGCGCTGATCTCGAGCATGATCTTGATCATCGTGGTCGTGTTCCAGAACGACATTCGCCGCGGCCTACAGCGCGTGGGCAGCCGCGCGTGGTTCGGCGGTTTGGCCCGCACCCAAGAGTCCAAGCTGATCGACGCAGTCGTCGAGGCTGCGACGGATCTCGCGCGCCACCGCATTGGCGCCTTGATCACCTTCGAGCAAGACGCAAACCTGGACGAATTCGTAGGCGTGCACAAAGGCCACGTGCTCGACGCACAGGTCACGCGCGAGCTCTTGGTCACGCTGTTCATCCCCGAAGGCGTGAACAAGCTGCACGACGGCTCGGTGATCATCCGCAACTACCGCATCGCCAAAGCTGGCGTGTTCTTCCCCATGCCGGAAGGGCGCGTGGTCGACGACAGCTTCGGCTCGCGGCACCGCGCCGCGCTGGGCATCACGGAGGAGACCGACGCGGTGGTCGTGATCGTCAGCGAAGAGCGCGGCACGATCAGCTTTTGCTTCAACGGCAACATCGCCAGCAATCTCGACGGCTCGAAGCTGCGCACCATGCTGGAAGCGATCTTCAGCCCCAAGGTCCGCAAGAAGAGCCGCAAGGCGCAAGCGAAGACACTGCGCGAAAGCCCCACCGTGGACGCGCCGCTGTCACGTCGCACGTTGGACGCAATCACCTCGCGTCGCAGCGTGGAGTCGACCGAAGGCGGGCGCCTCACACGCCGCTCCACCGAACTCGAACCCGCACACCCGCGCATCAGCTTGGCCGAACCCGAGCCCTCTCCAACTCGCCCGCGGGTTCGTCCGACGAGTGAGGCTCCGCCGCCCTTGCGCCCCTCAATCCCGCCGCCACCCATGGCAATGGCGCCACTCCGCACGCCAATCACCACCTCTGCCTCGACCTCGGAAGCGCGCACCGGTCTCGGCAGCGATCCTGACGCCAACGACGACCCGGACACCGACGACGACGGCTCACGCCAGAGCGAACCGTAATGCTTTCGTCCCTGTTCAGTACCGTAATGCACTTTCTACGTGAATCGTTCACGGAGAACCTCGGGCTCAAAGCCCTGGCCATGACCTTCGCCCTCGGCCTATTCGCATTCTTGCAAGGCCAGACGGACGAACAGCAGCGCACCATTCCGGTTCCAATCGTGATGCGCCTGCCGCCAGAGAGCGCCGAGCGTGAGCTGATGACGCCCATTCCCGCCAGCATCCACGTGACGTTGCGCGGTCCCGCGCGGGCCATCGATCGCCAAATCCAAACCGGCATCGTGCCGATCGAAATCGACCTGCGCGACGGCCATCGCGAGTCGATCAGCTTCGATCCGAAAAACTTCTCTTTCCCGCCCGACACCACCATCACCATCATCGATCCTCCGGCGATCGAGCTGGAATGGGAGGACGTCGTGACCCGTCAGATCCCGCTGCAAGCCGCCATCACCGGACAGCCCGCGGAAGGTTACGTGGTCAAGGGCGAGCCGGACGTGGATCCCACCCAGCTCACCGTCCGCGGCCCAGTGAGCGTCGTGGAAGTGATGCAGTTCGCGCGTCTCTCCGCGTTCGACGTCTCTGGGCTCAGCGCCGGCGTTCACCGCCGCCGAATCGCAATCGACGCAGCCCCCGTTCGCGCGCGCTACATCGGCCCAGCATCGGCCAACGTCAGCGTCACCGTCGCCCGCCGCGTGAGCGAAGCCAAATTCGAAAATCGCCCGGTCGAAGTGGTCGGCATGCCCGGCAGCCAAACCGTGCCGCGCACCGTGGACGTCACCGTCAGCGGTCCCCCAGAAATCATCCGCGCGCTACGCCCCGACCAAGTCATCCCCCGCGCCGACCTAAGCAAACTCGCCAACCTCGATCAGAAAAAACACGGCTCCGCCGTCGTCAAACTCAGCGTCGAACTAGGCCACGCCGACGCCGAACTCCAACCCCCCAGCGTCGCAGTCAAGTGGTAAGGGGCGCCCGCGCCCCAGCATCGCACCTCACAGCCCCCGCGTTGTTCCGCACGCGACGCGTCAACACGCTACACGCCGTTTGACACTTGAAGATGCACGTATGACGTCTCCCTGAATTTGAACCGCCAAGCCGCCAAGTCCTCACGGCATCCTAGAGCCCAAAGCATCCACCAAAGCTCACCATTATTTTTGGGGTGCGCAAAGCACGTCGTGTTGAGTCGTGTATCTACCTAGATGCGCCTACCAGGGACGTTTGGTGCAGACCGGGTACATGGGTGACGAAGTAGACCGGGCACATGGGTGACACCCTTCAGGGCACGGGGCAGGAGGGCCCCTGTGCCCTGGAATGCGAGAAACCCCGTGGATCTTCGAATGG
>Ga0164309_10001174_pt1 | contig 13012 bp, 9 predicted proteins | sample Whisoiple_247_MG_FD_109984 | JGI IMG/M metagenome (GOLD analysis project Ga0164309, IMG submission 109984) | Soil microbial communities amended with fresh organic matter from upstate New York, USA - Whitman soil sample_247_MG | ecosystem: Environmental > Terrestrial > Soil > Unclassified >... | reverse complement strand
CCCTAACCCTAACCCTAACCCTAACCCTAACCCTAACCCTAACCCTAACCCTAACCCTAACCCTAACCCTAACCCTAACCCTAACCCTAATTTTCAAAATTTTTAAACCCTAAACTACACTTTCTTTCCCTCTCAACCTTTTCTTTTAACCCCAACCCTACTTTCTCCCTAAAAAAAAAAATACTAAACTACTCTTCCCTAACTCTAAACTTCTTCTCTCTTTTCTTTTCTTTTCCTTTAACCCCTTTTTACCCCTCTTTTAACTACTCTACTAACTCTTTACCCTTACTACTTACTTGTTTTCTTTTAACTTTCTTTAACTTTTCACCTTTCTTTTTTAACTTAAACTTTTCTTCTTTTTACTTAACTCCCTTTTAAACACTCTTAACCCTACTTACTTCTTCAAAACCCCTTTTTCTATTTTCTTTTTAACTTTAAAAAAACCCTTACTCTTTTTCTACAAACCAACTTTAACCTTTTAAACCCTTCTCACTTTCTTTTTCCTTTTTTTAACCTAACTTTAACTTTACCCTTCTCTTAACAACTCTACCACCTAACTACAACTAACTACTAACTCCTCCTCTTTTACAACCCTACCTCTTCACCCTTCCCTTTACTTCTCTACTACCTTACTACCTAACAACTACCTTCCTCCTTTTACTCTAAACCTTTCTACACTTTTCCTCTTCACCTACTTAACCTTACCCCTTAACTCCCCCTTTCCTACCTAAAAACCCCCCCTAAAGCGCTTAACCCAAACAGCGCTTACCCTTCAACCTTCTATACAGCCCTTAACCCCAACAGCATTTACCTTCTTTACTCTACTCTGCCGTTAGCATTTACTCTCTCTTCTTGAACAACTCCTTGCTCCGCACAACCCTTACCCTTACGCTAGAGGTTACACCTTCTTACTTACTCTTAAAGCCCCTAACGCTAGACCTTAGCTTTACTTCCTACCTTCCTTAACCCTTTCTTAACCCCTTCTCTCCCTCCTTCTTCTGACTTTCCCTTTACCCTTACCCCTTAACCCTAACCCAGTATTAGGTTAGGGTTACGGTTACACTCAGGGTTAACAGACTCTGCCTTGGCTTCTACAGTCACACCCTAAGTCCAACTTTGGCCCCCTAAAACCACCCTTTCCTTCTGCTGCCAACCCTCTCCACTACCCGCTACCTTCTCACCCTCCCAGGTCAAACGAAAACTTCGTGTTTTACGTTAGGGTTAGGGTTAGGGTAACAGGTAGCCCTCCAGCTTCAGCTAACGGCTAAACACTCCCTCTCCGTCTTCTGCCCAGCCCTCTCAAGCACCCGCTAGCCTCTTACTTTCCCCAATCAATCCAAAATTTCGGGTTTTACTTTAGGGTTAGGGTTAGGGTCACGGGTAAAATGTCTTCATTAAGACCATACCGTAAGAATTCCTCGCCCTTTCCTGATACATTCATCACTTTACTATCCAAGTCGTCGTCGTCGTCGTCGTCGTCGTCGTCGTCATCATCGCTGCTTGGGTCGTATTCGTCCTTTCCATCATCATCCTCCGATTTGTTTCTTTGCTCATATTACACTTATCGCTAGCCGTGCCTTGCTGTCGCCCTCGTCCTACGCTGTATTCGCCATCATCGAAAGTGCTGATATGTAGTTGAAAGTGGAGAAATCGCTTGCCCCAGATTACGGGGGCCGCTCAGGCTTTTATGGCCCTCTGACGACCCCTGTATTCTCCCTGTCATTGCTGCAACCCTGCCAAAACCTTAAATTCTTTGAGCGGGCCTATGGTACTTGCGGAGCCCCAAAAACGGCCCAGCTACCCTATTGCCCAACTTAACATTTTATTTTTAACAACTACTTCTATTGCATCCGCACTGGCATAGGAATAGTAATCTCGATTCCAATTCGAAAGAACAAAATAACAAAAAATGGAAAACCATATTTAGAATTACTCAATTGCGCATACGCCAATCAAACAGAAAATATCGTCGCATCAAGTAATTTCCTAACTCTATCCACCGACTTTCGGTGTTCCCTTTTATCTTCTTCTTGATCCCTTCGAACATTTGTCTCCCGTTCATCTAACTTCCTTTGCTCCTCAGCAATCTGCCTCAGCTTCCTCTCTTGCTGATCTTCCGACCTCCAGCTAATTTCGAATGGGAAAACATATAGTGCCCATCGAAGTGTTGTATGCTTCCACTCTCCTATGATTATGCGATAATAAGCATTTGATATAAAGCTGCTGCCTTATTCCTAACCTTCCTATGGAGAGCTAAAGTAACTTCGATGAGCTCCTCACAGTCGGTTGTCGAACGCCTGATTGGCTAATCTGTCGGCTTCTTTGTTCATCTCCCGAGGTACATGCCAGAACAGAACCTCGACGTTGGATGTATTCAGATCTTCAGCAAGCCTTTGTAGCCTCTTGAATAGATCAGAATTCTTGACTGTACCTCCTTTCGCATTTATATACCCATTGGTTTCCCATTTGAACACCCACTCAGTCATACCCTTGACGAGGTACTCCGAGTCCGCCTTGATGACGACTTTATGAAGCGGTTCCTCACCTAGCGCTTTTGTTCGCAGTATTTCTAATGCCTGTTCAAGTGCAACAATGCCGGCGTTCAGTTCTGCGATTTGGTTCGTCACGGGTACCTGGCGTAGCAAGAGGCTTCGATTGAATGAAGACGTTTCGCCAACAAAAACTCCGATGGCGGCTTTCGCATCAGGTGTGCCGTTACCTCTGCAGGCACCATCAACTGCGATGAATATGCAGTCGATGTGTGGCGTTATACGATCGCAGCTGCTGCAGGGGTGGTCATTCTCGCATGCCAAGTAAACCCAGTCCTCGTCGAGGCTGGGAACCTGAACCAAGTCCAGCTCTACATCGTCTCCATAGCGTGAGTAAGGCTCAAACTTTCGATTCTCCACCCACTCATGGTCTTCTGCATGGTGAGGGGCTATGGTAACCATATCGCCTGGGCTGATTGAAGATGATAGCAGGAAAGGGAACAGATAGAATGTCTATGTGTCGAATGAGCGGGCAAAGTGGCTGAGATCCAGTCAAGGCGGAAGATACAGCTGCGTATGGATGTGAATTTTTGAGAGGTTTCGTCTAGTGACGTGGGGTTTCAGCCGTGCTATGTACTGCATGGATGCCTGAGCGCTTGAGTCTCGAATCAGGCTCTGCAGGCCAACACAACTTTTATGTCCAACCAATCAGCTTTAAATAGCCTACTCCAGGCCAACAAGATCTCTCACCGAACGTCATCAACTCACCAAGCCAAGTCACGTCGACCAAGAGACAGAGGCCTGGGCGGCGTTGCTATTGTGACCCCCGCCTGTTACATATGCAATATTCTAAGGCCGATCGTAACACTGTCTACCGTTCTTCCCGATGCAAGCAAATTTTCTCTATACCCGAGAACTTGGCTCTGCGTAAGCAGAAAGCGATAAGAGCAGTGGTGCAAAGGCACAATCTCACCGTCTCAAACTTCCCTCGGGACAAGCTGGTTCGGATCTTACAGTGTTTACTCCAGCAAGGCGTCTTCAGCTCATATTCTACTGCCCAGATCGTATTTTCAGAGCCAGCTTCATGGCCTACGGTACGGCAAGAGCCTCAAAGAGTCCTCAGACCTTTATCGCCTGATCGAGACCGTTGCATCATGGAAGAACATAGGGCGTGGATGAAAGAGTAAATTCACTCGGCTGGCTTGCTTATTGAAAACATTCTGCTAATCATGCCTATACAGTCTCTTTCATACAGGGAAATACTCCGACATAGATCTCATATCGGACACTAAACTATATAAGGCACACCGCTCGATTGTTTGCTCCATGTCCCCTGTCATAGATCGATCGTGCGAGTTTAATGCTGCCAAGCTTGATCGAGTTGAACCACAGGGGAATGGGTCTGATCACCGCACTGCTAGAGCTTCTTTCAACTTTGGAGATGCCGACCCCGAGGCAGTAGAATGTCTAGTGCAGTTTTTATATCTCTGGGATTACGAAGTCGTAACTGCTATCTCGGGCGATGCCCCTGACCAGGACATACTTCGAGAGGACGACGACTATTCACCTGTTACAGATAAAGCAACTACTCTCGAGGCCCGGCTGTTGCTTCTTCACGCCAAAGTCTTTACGCTTGCACACATGTACGACATTCCTCGCCTCAGAGAGTTATGCATCAAGAAGTTCAAGGGAGTGGCTCAGCAGCAATGGAAATCCAGTTATTTCTTGGACGCGGCCCGGGAGGCGTACACCGCTACTCCAACTGACATCCTGGAAATGCGGAAAGCTATCGTGGAAATATTCTATGAGAACCGCGCGTTATTGGACGAGAGTCGAGTCCAGGCATTTCTACTGGGGATACCTCAACTGATACTGGATATCGCATTATACATGAACAAACCTCCAACGTCATTCGGCGACCAGGGGTACAAATGGATTTAGATAACAATCATATCTGGAATTCGACGAATATTTAAAGCAACTCTCTTTCTACCTAACTATGCTCTTTTCGCGGGTCTTAGACTTACTGCATCATCGCATTAGCTAACATTCGTAACCTATATATCGCCGTCTTCTGCTTGCCCCCAAGATGCCTCTCCGTCTGTTCAGCAATATGTGCCACCACGGACTGCCACGCATCCGTCGAATACACTGGCCCACCATCACCAGATGGCCTAGCTGGCCTGGAGCCCCCCTCTTCGTTAATCCATTCAATGCTCACCATGTTCAGCCTGCTCTGTACCTCCATCACCCACTCTGACCTCTCCGACCTCTCCGACCATGTCGAGAAGGCACCGTCAAGTACGAGGACCTTGCTGTAGTGCACTATCGCCTCCAGCCGCTCCCTAAGGTCGACATCCATCGGCATCGGGTTCCTGTGGAATCGCCCTCGGCTGATAAAGTCCATGTCGCTGTCGCCCGAGACCGCTGATCGGGCGAGGACCGCAATCCACCACACAAGCGGGTTGTTCCGAGGCGTCGACTTTGGCTTCCTTAACGCCTTCATGAGCAGCTGCCGGATGGGAACCCACACATCCTCGAACCCTCCCTTTTCCCGCCTCCGCGCAATCGCTCTCATGTCTATCTGCCAGATCTCTTGCTCGATGTCCAGGATGTCGTCGATCTGGCTCTCCGTCAACTGCAAGCCCATCTCCCCCAGCGTGCCCTCGCTGTGCGAGTGAGCGATGAACCCCACCAGGCTCGTCCAGATCGACTGGTATCGCCGTCGTTTACCGAGATCATAGACGGCTGCGAGGCTCTCAAACGCGCCTTGATCTCCATCCCCCCCATTTCCTTCGTCCATACTGTTCAATGCGGCCCGCGCCGCCCACGGCCATCGCTCTGTCATGGCCTCCATCCCGTCCAGGTCGTTCCAGAAGGCTGACTGGATGGTCATTCGCCTCCGGCGATCGTCAGCAAACCGACGCTTCTGCCCCCTCGCGTTCTCCACCCCGTTATCATCCTCGTCGCCACCCGTGAACTGCACAACCTTGCGGTTCGGCGCCAGCGCTACTTCCGGCGTGGGACTCGTTGCCGACAGGTATCCGATCCAGTTCCTCTTGATCTTTGCCCAGGCCTCTTCGTCCTCTTCCTCACCTGGGCGGAGGAAGTTCATTTCCTGGAGCCATGTTTTACAGCCTGCGCGCTGAGTTTCCGAGAGCGGCGCTATGCTATGCCGAACCTCTTTGTTCTCGGGTAGCAAATCCGGCTGCGTGGACCGCTGGAGTGCCATGGTGTAGAGATCGGTAGCTGCCATTGTGTGTATATATATATATATTGACTTGGTGTATAACCTTGCCCTAGTTTGCTTGCTGAATATAACACGGTGATAATTGCAAGTAAGAAAGAGCGGGGAAGTAAGGAGGATAAATATTAAGTTTGAGTAATAGCTGTTGCTTAGTCAACCGTTATTTATAAATAATATAGCAAGGGGTCTTATTATAATTATAAAAAAGTAAAAAAGTAAACAAATAAAAAATATAGCTTATTAACTTGATTAGCCCCTTTAAAATATCGTTTGAATAACTATAAATTCAATTTAAAGTAACTTAATTAGTTAACCTTTTATGAAAATATGATAACTTGATTATATTATATATATTAGTTATTATAAATATGACTAAAATATTTATTTATTTCTCTACTAACTACTATCATAACTATCTAAAGAAATTCCATCGTCCTCTGTATTCTCCTCTGACCCGTCTTCTTCCTGAATTAAGACACTATAAGGGGTATCGGCGAGCTCGATAGTCCATTCTGGCGGCTCGCCCTGTTGCAGAAATTGATCTAATAGCGACTGATCTTGTGCAGTTGTTTCTATTTCCTCCTGCCTAGCGTCGAGGTGGCTGCGGATATCGTACTGATCACCCTGGTTGTTAAGCCGACGTCTCGTCCAACGCAATCGTGCCAAGAAAGTAGACGAGTGGCCGGGTAATGTCTCCATAGTATCAAGTAAGCCAATGATATTATCGCGAGTAGGCAAAATAATGGTTGGTTGGCTCACAGTCTCTTCGAGGATCTGCCTTGAGATGTGCGTTTCTGCCACCGGTACGCGGAATATATGTTCGTCTATGCCACCGCCGGTACGTGATGGTTGGTTCAACGACCACGGTTGGATGAAGTTCACATCATCATCTCTTCCCCATATTGGGCCGGCAATGTACGACGCATAGAGTAACGCTCGCCGGCAATGACGTTGGATCTTTTTACGGTCACTGGAGCGCAGACCATCAACACCATGCATAATTTCGACCCAGTGCGGCCAGATAGCTCTTTCGATACCACCAAACTCACGGGATGTCAGGATAATGGGCGTTGAGCAAGGTGACAAACCTTCGGGATACTCGCGACGGCGATAAACGGACGACAACGGCGTGTTCTCCTCTACACGAGGCGGCGAAAAGTAAGGGGCCCAGTACTGGATTTGGAAGAAGGGTGGCTTGTCATGGTGCCAGGTGGTGCGGCCATGGCTGGTACCCACTTCCTTACTATGGTCGCAGTTGAATGCGACCTGGATGTAGTACCCAATCTGGCGACTAAAACAGCCGTCGAAAGAGCCTAATGATGCGCAAGTCTTCTCCCAGACCTCCTTGAATCTTCGATAGAGCTGGAGAAAGAAGAGTGCATTCCAGGTTGGTGGTTTGGCGCGGCAAAAGATCTGCTGAAACAGAAAGTCAGACCAGCTGTTTTTAGGGGGCAGGCGCCGACGAGTAGTCATCCAGCAAGGTAGCTCCTCGGGCAGAGCAGACTGCAATGATGACGACGAGGACATATTAAAGTCGCTACGATCGTTCTCGTCAACATCATCCGTCATAACTTTGCAATATTTAGCCCACGCCTCAGCGTAGATGCCGTGGATAGTTTGGGCGGTAGGAATTCGGCTCGTCTCAGCTGCTGAATCCTCCTGGGCTTGTTTCAACAAGTCAAGTACTGGCAGTTTCTGGCGCCCGACCTGCCCTCGGGTTCGATCCCAATATGAGTGTAACTTGGCGAGGAAGTGCTGATGGTATGCCCGGGCTATTTCTTGCGTGGCGAGAGTGATGGCCCTGCCAGCAAGTCTCTCGGCATCCTCTCTACGACCTTGATCGTACTCTATACGAGCGTTGCTGGTCAATTGTTGGAATCGCAGTTCGATAGTGACCTGGTTGGCAGTGAGTGCTTGAACATTGGATTGACGAGCTAGTTTGGCCTGCAATGGATTGCGGGATATGTAGAGGTCGATCAAAACCTCGAGCGCGATATGCCCTCTCTGCCAATTGAAATGACCATCTGGGATCCATAGCGTGCCCGAGGTGTCGATTGTATCTCCTAGGCCTAGACCACGACGCTGCTTGAGCGACCTCTGGCCACGGCCGCGCGTCCGCACCGTCCAGGTTGGCCGCCAGATCCAGTTGTCGAACCCATACTCTTGCTCATCGTCAACTGAATGTATGAGAAGACGACATAGAAGCTGCGCGGTGTAAAGTCCAAGGATCTGCTGGACGGGATCGAGTGAGGAGGAGGAGGATGATAAAGGCCTGGCTACCTGCTTTGACGCTTGTGAAAATATGTGGTCGAGCGGAAGCACAAAGCGAGCAGCCTGGGTAGACACAAATTTCACCACTGTTTCCGTTGGAAGCACCCAAAAAGGACAGTGTTGATCACTGGCTGAGGAAGTTAAGGGAACATTCCAGCACACTGGGCCAGTATAAGGGTTCTGGTCAGGGTCTAGCATGCCGTCGGCCCACATGGCGAGGATAACATCGAGACGGAAGGTGACCTCTTTCCGGATCCCAAAATTCGGATACCTTTTCAAAGTGGCGACGGCTCTCATGTGCCGCTTATTGGCTTCCCAAGCATCTACAAGATGGGAGCGATTGAGCTGCGATACGAATGCATGCTGTCGGTTTTGATCTGTGGCTGCTAGATCTTTTAACATTGTCTCGTCAAAAGCCAGAAGCGGCAATAGCCCCGAGCTAAAAAGCTGGTAATCACTGAACATGACTCCAAATAGATCTTTGCTACAGTTGTATGCCTTGGCCCGAATGATCCCGGGTGATCTAGCCTCCGGGTGGCCAGGATTTGATGCCCGACTCGGCTTTGCCTTGGCGTAATATGTTCCCGCATCACGAAGAAGATATGACCTATACTGGTCAGCAACTAGAGAGGCTTCGGGGACAACACCACCCAGTTGATCATGGAGGTGGTCGCAGCAAGCGCTCTTCCACAGAAGTGTCCAGGGCTCATCTCTATGGGCTGACGATGGAGACGATGGTTGGCTAACGTGATCTCGCATGCCTACATCGAGCCAGCAAGAGTGCATGTCAATCTGACTTGCGTTAAGTCCAGCTAGGACGATGTTACGAAACAGGGCCAAACTTCCCTCAATTGTCTGCGATGCAAATGTGTTCTTCAGATCGTGTGCTTGGAAGAGTAGACGAGGGTTCTCGAAGTAGGGAACGGCTTCTCCTCTCCTGGTTTGGACACGATGCATATTCGCTTTCTCCACTACCGATGCCCAGAACTCTGCAAGGTTGCTGGCAGGGATGCTATAAGATAGGCGAAACGCTCGGCTCTCATCCTCGGCGCTCCAACGGCCGGCACCTGGTTTCTCCTGGTATGCACGAGACTTGGCGTATAAGAGATCGTACGAGCTGGGTATCTCTTGTCGCACATAATCAGGGACGGTTTCGAATATAGCCGGAAGGATAATCTCGTCATATAAATCCCTAAATCGTGTGAGAGAAAGGCTGTTGGCGGAAGCCTTTGTGTACGATCGAGCTCCGTTGGGGAAAAATAGCAGAACGGAGAAGCGGACACCTGCGGTAATGAATGTGCCGATAGAAGTGTGTCTCGTGTGTGCCAGGTCCAGACCATGAGGCTGTATGACCTGAGCGGTAGAGATGTTACTCTTGTAAGCCGGGAAGAAAGAAAGCCGAAAGTGACCGGGGGCTCGGATAGCGGACAGACTCTTTGCCCCCAACCAGATGCTATCGACATCCCACTGTCGCTCGACGGTTACGGAGTCGTGGGGTAGCGAAGCCTGTGTCTTGCGGAGAGACAGCGGCTCGGGAGGCTTATCGGAGAGGAAGCTGTGCCATTGAGGGAAGGAAGCACGAGGATCGCAAGCATTACCACGTTCTGCAAAGATAGTTTGCAAAGGAGGAAGAGAACGGCTGACGTATTCGGTATGCTGTTGGAGGGTGTGGGTGTTTTCCGTCTCGGCACGCTCGTCCGAACTCGGGCCTGTTTGAGATGGTTGTCAGCTAGTTCTAATAACCTCAGGAGACTCGATTGACTCTATAGCTTACAGCTGCACTGGTGATCAAAGAATGTTCGAAGTATACGATTATACACGTCGCCCTGCTGGCGCAGGAAATCAGGACCACCGGCCGTATCCTGGTTGGAAATCGCCTGGAGGAAATCGCTAAGGATTAAATCCTCGGGCTCATCTAAGGGCAATCCAGATAGATCCGACCATTCAGACGAGTTCGATCTCGACGAAAGAGGGCTGCCTCTCGATTGGGATGATGATGAGGAGCTACCGTGTCGACTAGAGCTAGGCGATGTTAACGATGGGGTCATCGGCTGTGACAAGGTATCATCTTCCAACATCGAGGCCTCTGATCTGTTTTCATGTTCATCTTCTTCCAAGAAATTAAAATTAGAGAGGGATGGAGATGATGAGGGTAGGACGCTTGTTTCGCTAGCAAGCTCCGGCTCAGACTCAGGTGCCGGCGCCAACGAGGGTCTGGGCTCGTTGTCCGGTATGTCACCAGGTAAAGACAAGAGCGGTATCGTATCGTCTCGCAGGCTCAAAGCAGAGAACTGATGAGTGAATGGTAGATCTTGAGATTCTGTAGCCTCTTGGAAGATTTGTTGTAACCTTGCAGCATGCTGACGATCGCGGCATCGCTGGACACGGAGCCGCGTCTGCGACCTAGGTGATACGATATGGTCTACCTCGGAATGGCTAACGGGTATCGCAGCTATTTGCTCACTTTGCAAAGGTACCCTATAGTCTGGGGTTTCCGCTGCAGAGGTCTCTTCATCCTCGTCAGTTTCGGCTGCTTCCCGGTAGCCTGTGTTTGCAGAGTATGGCGTCGCAACACAGATTGTATCGGCAGGTATTTGTTCGCTAATCGGTCGCACGGGTGCTCGCAGTCGCGCGGTTGTATCCGGTCTGTGAAATGCCCTATCCGCTAAGATGATCGACTCGTCAATCGTCAAGGGCGGTTCACTAGCGAGACGTGGGCTTCGGCGACGCGAGCGAGTGGCGTGCGACGGCGACTGTCTGTCAATTGGGAGTGGGTCGGTTCGGCTAGACGGCTGGCCATCATTACCTATCGATAATTATAAGTAAAGTCACGTAGAGTACGGATGGAAAGATGGAGAGACATGCTGGGCACAACTGGATCCGCCGGGATTATTTCTGGGAGCGATTGGCTTGGTATATGGGTCTCGGCATTTTGTGTCTGTTTGGCTTGGCGGGCTACTAGACGCTGCTCTCGCTCTCGCTCTCGTCTACGAGCGGCCTTTTCGGCCTTCTGCTCTGCTGTTAATGGACGACGACCCATCTTAGTATGCGCTGATAGAGTTGCGTCTAAATGGAACAAGGAGAAAGATGACGAATGGTAAAACACTCTATTTGATTTGTTTGTTTATTTGTTTATTTACTCGAACCACGCGTCTATACGCAACAGTCAGGATTGCCTTTGAGTTTACGCTTTCTTTGCTTTTTCCTATGTGACGTTGCTGATCTACACAGTATAATGAGTGCTGATAGGAAGTTTGAGATTAAGAGGGTAGAAACTAGCAGGGGTGTAGCGTTTGAGAAAACAACCAGCTGAAAATTTACGGGACATGGACGAACCTAGGGTAGACATGGTCGTAAATAATTCTAAATGTCTATAATAAATACAAATAAAAAATCAGCGATGATTTTAGGATAAATTAATGTGACTACTGATACTTATATACTTTGTTTGATGTCCTTTCTTGTTTGGGGGTTTTTTTCTTTTATCCTTCTTTGGCTTAATAAGCTAAGTGATTTCTTTAACGAAATAAGATATTTGTCGATATTGTTTTTCATATTCCACTGTCAAAAATCGAAATCATAATGATATGAAGTAAAACTAGATACCTGACGCTCGATCTATGCCATGACCGAGGGCTGAGAAATATTGAACGATGAATTCTTCAGTCCTGCAAATATCGTGACTTTCCTGTAGGAGTTTTGATTGATCACGAGTCGCCTTGAGCGCCAAGCTAGCAGGCAGAGTAAATTAGGGAAAACATCTTGACTCGTGTATTAAATAAGGAAAGGAGTGATTCTAATGAACCTTGATGCGTAGTCGTAATTTCTGTACGGTCATTGTATATTGTATGGCATCTCCAGACTCGTTATTCTTACACTGGATGCGACTTTATTCCCAACCCTAGCATCCTGGTCAATTTATCGGCAGGGTTGGGTAGAGTGGGGTCTGTACGTTCAGTTATTCGATATTCTATTGGTTCGGTGGGTCGACCGTTCAGTTAAACGCAATACCATTGGTCTTCGGTATCAGCAAAATGGAGGATAGATATACTGACAAAGGATAATACGATTTTAGATATTGTAATATCTGGCTTGCGCGAGGTACTATGGTTTAATTGAGCTGTATACACTCATATGTTCTTGGACCTTTATTTATACTGATATTATATGGTCGCTATTGGTGTTATGAGCAATGGAAGCTGGATTCTAGCTGATATCTTTTCTGATTTCCTTCTCCGCATCCACAATGATGATTCTCAAAGCTAGGTCTTGTTCGGACAATTATCGAGATAAAATGCAAAACATTCCGGCACTAAGAAGAGCAAATATTGAGAGTATTATCCATAGTTGCTTGCAGTGAGGTTAGCTGAGACTGAGTAGTGGAGACATACGTTCAGTTATTCTTGATAGGATTGGCCGCAATGGCAAGCCACTTGCAGGGTTGTAACGGTACGTACCGAGCAACGTTTGAGTCTAGAGTTAGAAAACCTCTGAGAAAGGGAAGGAAAGTACAAAGAAATGCGTAACACGGATCTAAAATGTCTAAAACGAGTGATAGTGGTTGAATTACATTCTGGGCTATCGTTGGATATGACTTACACATTATCTTTTGCAGTGGCGGATTTATTGTGGATGTTTATCTGTGGTATTGACCTGCGACTGAAATCTCACCGAGACATTCATGACCATCTCAACCCTGCCCCTACTTACCACACTGATATCCCCATCCCAACCCTACTATCTTACCTCTTTTCTTACTTATATCTTATTCTTTATCCTCTTATCCCCCTACCTATATAATATAATCTTAACCCTAACCATTATACAAACTTTTAACCCTAACCCTTTAATACACTCCTCCCCCTAACCCTTTAATACACTCCTCCCCCTAACTATAACATAAACCTCTCCCCCTAACTATATAATAATCTTTTAACTCTAATTATTACTTAAATCTCCCCTTAACCCTTTTTTACTTTTCCCCTCTTTTTTTATTCTTTTTACT
>Ga0164309_10001172_pt1 | contig 13032 bp, 15 predicted proteins | sample Whisoiple_247_MG_FD_109984 | JGI IMG/M metagenome (GOLD analysis project Ga0164309, IMG submission 109984) | Soil microbial communities amended with fresh organic matter from upstate New York, USA - Whitman soil sample_247_MG | ecosystem: Environmental > Terrestrial > Soil > Unclassified >... | reverse complement strand
TGCGCGGCGCATGCCGGGCTGGGCCCGGCCAGCCTGGTCCTTTACGACGTCTCCACGCTGTATTTCGAGACCGATGCCGGGGACGGATTCCGCGAGCCGGGGTTCTCCAAGGAACGCCGCCTGGAGCCGCAGATCACCGTCGGCCTGCTCGCCGACGCCGCCGGCTTTCCCCTGATGGTCAGCGCGTTCGAGGGCAACAAGGCGGAGACGGCCACGATGCTCCCGGTCATCGAGGCGTTCATGGAAGCTCACCAGCTCCCCGACGTGACCGTGGTCGCGGACGCGGGGATGGTCTCCTCGGCTAACCAGAAGGCGATCGAGGACGCCGGCCTGTCGTTCATCCTCGGAGCGCGCATCCCTGACGTTCCCTACGTCGTGGCCAGTGGCGCCGCGAGCACCCCGGCCAGGAGATCCCGGACGGGCACATCTTCACCCAGCCCTGGCCGGCCGGGCCCGCGGACCGGCGCAAGGACGCAGGTCATCTACTACCAGTACAAGGCCGACCGGGCCCGGCGGACGCTGCGCGGCATCGACGAGCAGGTCACCAAGGCCGCGAAAGCCGTCGCCGGCCTGGCCCCGGTCAAGCGGAACCGGTTCATCAAGCTCGACGGCGCCGCCAAGAGCGTCAACCGCGAGCTCGAGGCGAAAGCACGCGACCTTGCCGGGCTGAAGGGATACGTCACCAGCCTGCGAGCCTGCCCCGACGGCACCCCGGTCACCGCGGAGTTCGTGATCAGCGCCTACCGCCGGCTACTCGGAATCGAGAAATCCTTCCGGATGGCCAAAAGCGACCTACAGGCCCGCCCCGTCTACCACCGCACGCGCGACTCCATCGAAGCGCACCTGACCATCGTCTTCGCCGCCCTGGCCGTCAGCCACTGGATCGAGACCACCACCGGCTGGAGCATCAGGAAATTCGTCCGCACCGCCCGCCGCTACCGCACCATCACCATCCAGGCCGGCCCGCACACCATCACCGCCGCCGACCCCCTCCCCGACGACCTCCAGCAGGCCCTGGCCAAGATCAGCAACGCCCGCCCAGGTGCGCACTAGCCTGATCAAAGTCGGGGCGTGTCGCTCCGGGCGCCTGAACCACTGCATCCCCGCAACGATGGAGCGGACTGTCGGCCTGCAGGCCGACGGCGCGCTGGCGGCACACGTGGCGGTCTCACCGAAAACCCTGCATGCCTTGCCGGACGAGATGGGCCGCGTCGAGTCTGGCTGGGTGAAGCCAGCCGCCGTCGCGCTGCGCGCCGTGCTGGCCGCCGGGGAACTCAGCGGCCGATCGGTGCTCGTCGTCGGCGGCGGCCCAATCGGGCAGCTGTGCTGCCGGCTCGCGCGGCACTACGGAGCGGCGAGCATATAAGCGTTATGCAGAACGTCGGCATTGTCAATGACCACGTCCGAGGGTGCTTCCGAGCCGCTGGCCGTGGTCAGTCTCGGGCCGGGACCCGCGGCTGACGCTTGCGGTCGGCAGCGGGTCAAGCAGGCGGTGGGGTTCGCGCAGGCCCATGGCGACCGGGTCGGTGCGCGCCCCCTCACCCGGAGGGCTAAGCGGGATCACCATGACGTCCTGCGGTTCAGGGACCGTGCCGCAGGCGGCGCAGCGGGCCGTGTGATCGAGCGGCTCGCCGCAGCGGGCGTGCGTGAATACGCGGCGAGGCTCACGGTCATCGGCGGCGTGCGCCTCGCCCCAGGCGCGGAGGGCGTACAGGGGCGGCCACAGCGTCTTCCCTTTGGCCGTTACCTCATAGAGATGGCGGCCGCCATGGCCGGGGTCAGGCCGGCGTTCAAGCAGGCCAGCGTTGACCAATGCGGTCAGCCGCGTGCTCAGCACGGTGCGCGGCGCGTCGAGGTGAGCGGAGAAGTCGTTGAAGCGGCGGACCCCGTAGAAGGCGTCACGCATGACGAGCAGCGTCCAGCGCTCACCGATCAACTCAAGCGCACGCGCCAGCGAGCAGTCCTGATTCTCGTAGGTACTGGGCAGCACACCGCCATGAAACCACGGAAGCCCGCATGAGTCCAGTGACTGGATTCGTGATGAGCATCACTAGGTCCAGTCACTGGACTTCGTGCGGCGTGCCAGGATACGTTCATCGAGTCCATTCAACGGACCTAGACCCGATCGAAACAGAAGGTGCCCACATGACTGCTACGCCGCACGTGCTCATGGTCGTAACGAGCAACTCCAAGCTCGCCGACACCGGCCGCTCCACCGGCCTGTGGGTGGAGGAACTGGCCGCCCCGTACCAGGTCTTCCAGAAGGAAGGCTTCACTATCGACATCGCGTCGCCCAAGGGGGGCCGTCCGCCGTTCGACGAGCTCAGCCTCGCCGGGGACTATGTGACGCCCGCCGTCCGCGCCTTCCTCGACGACCCGGACATTCCAGGCCGCCTGGAGAAGATCGAGCGCCTTGAGGACGTCGCCGACCGCTCTTATGACGGTGTCTTCGTCGTCGGCGGCTTCGGCGTGATGTGGGACCTCGTCGGCGACCCCCACCTGCTCAGTCTCCTCGCCTGCACGGCCGAAGCCGGCCTTCCCCTCGCCGCCGTCTGCCACGCCCCCGCCGTCCTCGCCGACGTCCGCCTCGGCGACGGTACCCCGCTCGTCAGGGACAAGGCGGTGACCGGCTTCAGCGACGACGAGGAGAACGCCGTCGCCCTCGGCGTCCACTACGCCCGCACGGTCGAGCAGGCCCTGCGTGGCGCGGGCGGCGCATACAGCAAGAGCGACTCCATCTTCGCCCCGCACATCGTGCGCGACGGCCGCCTCCACACGGGCCAGAACCCCGCCTCGTCCGAGGCCCTTGCCTGCGAGCTCGCCCGGGACATCCGGTCATGAGGACCAGCCAGGTCCTCGCGGCTGACCTCGCCGGATCGCTGGCCGGCTCCCGGGTGATCGACCTGTCATACCCCATCGGGGTAAGCACGCCGCACAGCCCGCATCACGCACCGTTCCAGATGGCGCTGTTGCGGCGCCACGGCGACACCGTGCGAGAGGGCGGTCTCAGCGGCGCCAACGAGCTGATCACCATGGGCGCACACACCGCCACGCACATCGACGCACTCAGCCACATCAGCATCAACGGCCGCCTTCACGGCGGCCACGATGCAACCGAAGCCCAGCGCGGCGGCCGTTTCCAGGTCCTAGGCGCAGAGACCATCACGCCCCTGCTCGGACGCGGAATCCTCCTGGACGTTGCCGCTCACCGCGGTGCCGGACCAGAAGGGCTGCCTCCCGGCTACGCCATCACGGCTGACGACCTCGAGTCCGCCGCCGAAGCCGCGGGCGTGCACGTTGCGGACGGTGACACCGTCTTCGTCCGCACCGGATGGGCCGCGACGCGTTACGCGGAACCCGACCGGTACATCGGCTGGGAAACCGGCGTTCCCGGGCCTGACCTGTCCGCGGCACGCTGGCTGTCCACCCGGGGCGTCGTCGCCACCGGGACGGACACCGCGGCGTACGAGGTTCTCGCCCCCGGGGCCGGGCATGCCCGTCTTCCCGTGCACGGGCACCTTCTCGCCGAGGCAGGCGTGCACCTGATCGAGCAGACCGCCCTCGACGAGCTCGCCGCCTGCGGCGGACATGTCTTCGCCCTGGTGGCGGTTCCCCTGTGCATCGTCGGCGCCACCGGCAGCCCATTGCGGCCGCTTGCGCTGCTGCCGACGCAGCCACAGGACGCTTAACGCTTGCCCAGGACGGGTGCTGAACTATGGAGATTGAAGGATCGGTCGCGCTTGTGACGGGCGCGAACCGGGAATCGGCCTGGCGTTAGGGAACCGTGGTCGTCGCGGTCCACATGGGCTATGTGGACGCCGATGCCACCAGGGGATCCACGCCCCGAAGATGAGCGCGGCTGAGGTCGCCGGGAAGACCATGGACGCGATCATCCGCAACGATCCCGAGGTGCTCGTCGACCAGACCGCCCAACGGGTCCGTTTCCTGCCGTCCGGCCCCCTGGACCTGCTGTATCCCGCGCCGTCAGCAGCTCGAGACGGGCGCGGTCAGTTCGCGGTTCTGGGGCCTGCGTAGAGGACGAAGGTCCCGTCTATCCCTTGTTCGGCGGTGCCGGTCACGGGGCTGAAGGATCCGGAAAGTTCCGTTTCGCTGTACTGGCTGGTGCTGGCCCTGTAGATCCCGATGGCCCATTCGTCGGGGGAGCCCTGGTAGCGGAGGCGGAGGATCGGGGTGGGCTGGCGGTGTCCGGGCAGGAGCGCGGCGACTTAGCAGTACTGGCCGCGGTGGCGGACGAGGGGCTCGCCGAAGCGGGGCCAGCCGGCCGTGACGTGGGCGGTGATCCGGCGGGTGACGGCGTTGCGGGTCTGCAGGTCGGGTGTATGCGGCACGCTGTCCATGATGGCCGGCGATCCGGCCGTGCCCGGATGCCCCTGACGGAACGGATTCCCGATGTTCCGGATGCCGTGCTGCCGGTCCCGGCGTCGCTGATGACGCTGCTGGCCGTGTTCGCGCCGCTGTTCACTGCCCCGTCGTTCCGCGGGTAGCCGACGACGTAACCTACAGCAGGTCGTGGGTCTCGAGGGCGCTATGCGGGCGGAGGCTCCCGCCCTGGCAGGTCATTGAGGCAATAGCCGTGCGTTGTAGAGCGTCAACTGACGAGGCGCGAAGACTCTGGGAGGCTGCCAGGGCTGCGCAGAGCCGACGCGAGACCCGGCGGCGGAAAGCCGCATACCCCCGTCGGGCATCGATTCCTGGCAGAGGATGTACGACGCACTAGGGGACCTAATCTCCCGAAGGGTCGGCTCGCATCGCGAGCTGGCTCGCAGAGATACGAGCGGGCGGCTGACGCGCTCAACGATCGGCGCGATCCTGCGCCACGAGCGGTCCCTGTCCTACGACGTCCTAGATCAAGTACTCATCACCTGTGGTATCAGCGGCATGGAGCGGGAGGCATGGATGGATGCATCGAAGCGTTACGGCGAGCCACGCCGTGACGAGATGGACGAGCTACGCCGGGCCATTGCGTATAGCCGCCTTCAGCCCAGACGTTTCGCGTCCCATTCTGGGGGAGCCAGGTGAGCGCGGACAGCAGAAAAAGCGCAGGGGAATCGCCCTACGCGCTGGGCTGAACTCCAGGTGAACACCGCCGCCGCGGGCGGTGCGGAACGTCCAGGTGGCGGGGACCGGCCGGGTAGCGGCCGTCCTGGGCCTCCTGGCCGAGCTGGCCGGTAAAATGCTCGAACAGCGAGACCCCAGCGGCCGTCCATGAGCCCAGCGTGCCAGCCCTTGCGCCTGACCGGGACGAACGCGGCCTAGCTGCCGCTGATGGTCATGGCGCCGGACGGGCCGACCGAGGCGTGAACCGGGCCGCCAGGGTGTGAGGCCTCGTCGGGGGCCAGTCAGGTTGTGACTCGCGCCGGGAAACGCCGCCGCAGGCCCACGCCGCCGCCGCTGCGCATGCCCCCCACGCTGTCAGAATGAGGAACGGAGTGGCGTCTTGGTGGCCGGAAAAGTAGATGGCGGTGCGCTGAGCGCTGATTGAAGCGCCCGGGGGAAGCCAGCCGCCGAGCGTCCGCATCGGTTCAGGCAGCAGTGCGGCAGCGGCAGCGCCGCCGGAGTTGGGGTCGCCCAGGAGGACCAGAAGCAGCCATATCGGCAAGATGGCCCAGCGGCCCAGGGCTGCGTGAAAGGCCGTGAAAATCAAGCCGCAGGTCGCCATGGTCAGGGCCAGGACGGCCCAGGACTCGGCGAACGGGAGGCTGAGGATATGCAGGGCCCAGTCGACGGTCGCGGCTATCGCGAAGGCCCCGAGGGCCGCGTAGCAGCCGATGGCGATGAAGCGCTCGCCCAGGCGCAGCCCACCGGCTTGCGCATTGAGCTGGATCGCGCCGACGAAGCCGACCACGACGGCCGCCAGGTGATGTAGAAGATCGCGAGCCCTTAGGGATCGGTGGGCTGTAGCGGGTGCGATTGCCTGACTGTCAGTGACATGTGCGCGGAGCGGGCTGCGGCCGGGGCAGCGCCGCTCAGCAGGCGCGCGATCGAGGCGCCGGCGGCTGGGACTACCTCGAGCACGACGGCCCGGGGCGAGCCTTCGTCCGAGATCACGGCGAATACTCGCTGCGTGTCGATAGCCTGCTCGGCCGCGTACGGCGAAGGGTACGTCTCCAGGGAAAGCCGGGTTCCGATCTGGCGATCGAGTTGGCTGACGAAGCCTGGCGGAACGGCCTCGTCCGCCACAGTTCCCGCCGCCAGGCTGCCGGGAGTTGGGCGGGCGAGGCTGTGACTGTACGAGCCCGCGAACAGCCCCGCCGCGAGCGAAACCAACAAGATGATGACCAGGGCAGGCAGGTACCGGCGGGAGGCTGACGCGACGCGCCTGCTAGCGCGGACCGCCCTGTTCCTCCTCGTTGCGGCGGTATGCGCGGGGACGCCGCCCTCGTTCATGCTGTCATAGCTTCGGTACTCGCTCCCGTCCGGGCTACGGTGACCCGGAGGTGCTTCATTGGTGGTAGTTCACGCCGGCGAGTCGTAAGGGTTGGCGTGCTGACGGGTCATGTAGCCGGAGCGCTGGGCCAGCGTTACCTTTTGTGGAAGGTGGCGTGGCCGATGCCGTCGCGCGCGAGGCTGGCGAGGCCGTCCCGCAGGTCCTGGCTCGTCATGATGTCCGGTCCCTCGGCCCGAGTCACCGGGTCGGCGGCGGCCACTCCGCCTGAGCGCCATGCGTGAAGCACCCGTTTGGTGACGGCGTGCGCACGAGTCGGGCCGTTCGCGAGGGTCCTGGCGAAAGCCCGGCCCTCACTGGCAAGGTGGTCCGCTGTCACCACTTTGTTGACGAGGCCCCAGGACAACAGGGTCTCTGGCGGCAGGACGGCTCCAGTGAACACCATTTCCGCAGCGCGAGCCGCGCCGATCCTGGACGCGATGCGCTGCGTCCCGCCGCCGTACGGGATACCACCGGCCACCGCCTCGATCTGGCCGATCTGGCTCCCTTCCGCAGCCCAGATGAGATCGCAGGCAAGGCATACCTCAAGAGCGCCTGCGTAGCACTGGCCCTGAATCAGTGCCAGAGCCGGAACTGGCAAGCTCTCGATCGCCGCGATCAGCGACAGGACCGTTTCCTCCAGCTCGGTGGCGCCCGCCCGGTCTAGCCCTGCGAAGACCGAGGCGTCGGCTCCTGCGGAGAAGTCGCTGCCAGCGGCTCGCACCAGCACGGCCCGGATCTTGCTATGTGCGGCTTGCTCGACAGCTGATCCCAGGTCGGACAGCAGGTCCCCGCTGAACAGGTTGAGCGGCGGGTTGTCGATCACGATCTCGCCGAGCTGGTCATCCTGATCGAAGGTTACGAGTGGCATCGCGATTCCTCAGTGGCCGGAGTAGGCGGGGTAGTTCTTGGAGTTCGCGGACTCGAACCAGTCACGACGCTCGTCCGGGTCCACGGCGACGAAGGTGCTGAGCGCGACCTTCGCGTCGTCGGACTGCATGACCTCGGTCCAGTTCATGTTCTCGATCTCGTACGCGGCCTGAAGGTTGCTGTCGGCTCCGAGGTAGAGGGCGCGCTTCGCGTTGGCTACCGACATCGGTGGGAGCATCGCGATTTCCTCCGCTAGCTCCAGCGCTCGGGTTGGAGCGTCGTCGACGACTTCATGGACGAGTCCGAGCTGCAGGGCGACCTCGGGGGGCACGATGCGGCCGCGCAGGACCCAGTCGAGCGCGCGGGCCAAGCCGACAAGGCGGCTGATGCGTTGCGTGCCGCCGGCGCCGGGCATGACTCCTGCTCGTACTTCGGGGTTGCCGTAGCGGAAGTCGCCGTGCTGGCCGATCCGCAGATCGCAGGCGAGCGTCAGTTCGAATCCTCCGCCTAGCGCGTCGCCGTTCATGGCGGCGATGACGACTTTGGGCAGCGCCATCATGTCGTCGAACATCGCCTTGTAACCCCGCACTACGGCTCCGGCGTACCGGGACAGGGCCGGGTCGCTGGCCATCCCGTAGAGCTCTTCGACGCTGTACTGGGTGAAGCCCGTGTTCTCACCGGTTCGTGACTGGATGACGACCGCCCGGATGGCTGGGTCCCGCCACTGGGCTACCAGCTGTGCGAGCTCGTCGAGCTGCGGCTTGCCGATGTAATTGCGGGGCGGGTTCGAGAACGTGGCGATCTCTACCGCGCCGCGGCGCTCGGAAGTCCAGAATTCCATGGTCGTTTCCTTTCTATGTGGTTGATGGGTCCTTGTTGCCGGAGAAGTCGCTGGCTTGGAAGCATCCGTGGATGTGGTCGTTGACCACGCCGACGTTCTGCATGAACGCGTACACGCTGGTGGGGCCGATGAAGCGGTATCCCTGCGCCTTGAGCTGGCGGGAGAACGCTTCCGCTTGCGGGGTGGATGCCGGCACGGCGGCGATGGATCGCGGTGACCGTTGGCGGGTGGATTCGTAGGATCTCGCGAGTTCGGCGAGGCTCGGCGATGCCGACAGCATCGCGCGGGCGTTGTCGACGGTGGCCTGGATCTTGCCCCGGTTGCGGATGATCGACGCATCCTGCGTCAGCCGGCCTACGTCCTTGTCGGTCATGGCGGCGACCTTGGCGATGTCGAAGTCGTGGAACGCGGTGCGGAAGGCGTCCTGCTTGTTGAACACGGTCGACCAGCTCAGCCCGACCTGGAACACGCCGAGGGTGAGTGCCTCGAACATCGCGCGCTGGTCGTAGGTGCGGTGGCCCCAGACCTGGTCGTGGTAGCGGCCAAGTGGCGTACCGGCATCGCCGGCCCAGGCACAGCGGGGCCTGCCGTCGCTTCCAATTATCACGTCGTGGCTCATCGAGTGCCTCCGTCAGGAGCGAGCCTGCAGTTTTGCGATCTTCGCCGTGGCCGCGGTCACGAGCTCCTCGGTCGGATTGTGAGGCCGTCAGCCGAACTGCCCGATCGTGTTCGTTCAGGCTCGGTTGGCGACCGCGGCGCGGGCCGAGATCCATAGCGTGTGGGGGTTGTCGCGGTCGCCGTGCAGTTCCGTCATTCCGGCGACGAGGTCCTCGACGGTGTCTCGCTGGTTGGCGATCCTGGTGAAGTCGCGCAGGTACTGCTGGCTCGCTGCGATGTGCTCCGGGAGATCAGGCGATCCTGCACGCTTGTGACCGGCGACAACGATCTTCGGTTCCAGTGCGGCGATGGCATCGAGGCTGGCGATCCAGGCTTTACGCTTCTCTTCGTTGGTTTCAAATTGCATCATGTGAACGTTGTTGTAGACGATGTCCCCAGCGACGACGGCCTCTGCCGACGGAATATGGAAGAACGTTGAATGCTCGGTGTCTCCTTGCCCAACCGGGACCGTGCGGACAAGGTGTCCGCCGAGCTCGAATTCGGGTTCCGCGAGCGCATTAGGCACTACGGGAGCCTCGGGCAGTTCGCCCGGGAACCGGGACGTCCAGTACTGGGTGGTCTTGTTCATCTCTGCTTCCCACGCGGCGCGGGCGGCTACTTCCGCGGTTGCGAAGCCGCGCGCCTCGGGAAAGTGTTCGAGAAGCCGCGCGAGACCGAGCCAGTGGTCCGAGTGCCCGTGGGTGATGTAGATGCCAGTGATGCGCTTGCCGAAACTCTTGGCCCACTCTGCCAAGGCGTCTGCCTGACCGTTGGTCATCAAGGCGTCAATGAGGATCGCCTCATTCTCGCCGGTGATCAGGGTGCTGCTCATCGGGGCCCAGGTCGGGTCGTCGCCGGGTCCTTGGGGTGGGTCGCCTGCGTAGGGGCGGATCGGGGTGACGAAGACGTCGACTGAAAGCGGACTGGTGCTCATTGTTCTTCTCCTTGCAGCGTTCACGCCTGCAGCTCGGCGACCTGCGCTCGGGCCGCGTTGACCAGCTCGTCGTTGGTGTGGGCGTGGCCCTTGAGGCCCCAGCCGCCGGGGATGGCTTCGGTGAGCAGCACCCAGGTCCGCTCGGCCAAGGTCAGGTCACCGGCCGCGGCGGCGACTATCTGGGTCAGCCGCTCAACGACGGCCAGCTGCTTGTCCCGGTCGAGGGCGCCGGCATTGGTGAGCACCTGTACCCGGACGTAGGTGTTGTCGCCGTCGACGTTCGACAGGCTGTCGGCGGCAAGCTCATGGACGAACGCGGCGGTGTTCTGCCGGAACATCGGGATGTCCGGCACGCCCTCGACGACCATGACGGCGGTCGCCAGGTCGACGGCGAGCTTGTGTTTGTCAGCGAAGGTGCCGGCCGTGGCGTACACGTCGATCATGGGCATAGCTGCGGCTCCTGTCCTCGGTTTCCCCAGGTCGCTCCCGTGGAGCGTGAGTTCAGTAGATCGCGAGGCGGGACGCCGTTCCATCACGTGAATATGTGAAGGATCGCCGCTGGTGGCGAGGGCACCCTGGGCTGGTAGGCGACCCGACAGATGAGGGGTGGATGATCATGCCTGGTTCCATGCAGCCGACGGTCGTGCTGGTGCACGGCGCGTTCGCCGACGCTTCCGGGTTCGGCGGGGTGATCCGGGAGCTGGCGACCTCCGGGTACGAGGTGGTGGCGCCTCCCAATCCGCTGCGCAGTCTTGCCTTCGACGCGAACGCGGTCGGTGCATACGTGCGGGCGATCGATGGGCCTGTTGTCCTGGTGGGGCATTCGTACGGCGGAGCGGTGATCACGCAGGCATCGGCCGATCTGGACAACGTGGTCGGATTGGTATACGTTGCCGCATTCGGTATCGATGCGGGTGAGAGCTGCGCCAGTGTGCAGGGCCCGTTCCCGCCGTCGATGCTGGCCTCGACGTCCGCGCCTACCGCGTACGACGCCGCGGGCGCGCCCGGCGGCCCCGAGCTCTACATCGGCAAGGATCAGTTCCGGGAGACGTTCTGCGCGGATGTGCCGACCGACCTCGCCGCGGTCATGTGGGCGACGCAGCGGCCGTTGTCGATCGCGGCGCTGACCGAGGACGCCACGGCCGCCGGATGGAAGACCAAACCATCCTGGTACCTGGTGTCCGACCACGACAACGCCATCCCGCCGGACGCCGAGCGGTTCATGGCCGAGCGGATGGGCGCGGCCACCGAGTCGATCGCCGGCTCGCACACGGCGTTCATCGCCCAGCCGGTGGCGGTGGCGGCCTTCATCAAAAAGGCGCTCGCGGGCTGAGCCGACGCTGAGCGGTCAAGCCCCGGTCGCTGAGGCTTGACCGCCGGGCAGCCCCGGCCAAGCCACTCACCGGGATCCGGCCGATGTGGTCGCCGCCGAGCAGTACGCTCATCACCGGCGAACGCGACGCGATCCTGGTCGACACGACCATCACCTACGACCAGGTCGATCGGCTGGCGGACTGGGTAGAGCGGTTCGGCAAGCAGTCGCCGGCGTCGTGATCACACACGGGCATCCGGACCACCGGATCGGGCTCGCCCGGCTGCAGGAGCGCTTTCCGCACGCCCGTAGCCTCGCGACGAGGGACGTGCTCGCCCGCGCCCGGTTCGAGGCGACCGACGAGGGGATGCGGGCCTACTGGCGCGGCCTGTTCCCCGGCGAGATCCCCGATGTCCCGGTGCAGGCGGAACTGTTCGACGGGGACTCGATCGATCTCCACGGCCACCAGCTGCGCGTGATCGACATCGGTCAGGGCGACATCGAGCACTCGACGATCGTGCACCTCCCGTCGCTGCGGGCCGTCGCCGCCGGTGACGTGGTCTACAACAAGGTGCACATGCTGACCGCCCTCACCGACGCGACCGCGCGCGAGGCGTGGATCGCTAGCATCGGCTCCATCGCCGCCCTCGATCCGGATATCGTCGTCGCGGGCCACAAGCGGGTCGGCGCCCGGACTCGCGACGCCATCGAGCAGAGCGAGCGGTACCTGCGTGACTTCTCGCGCATCGCCGCCGGGAGCGACACCGCCGAGCAGACCGTCGCCGCGATGCTGGAACTGCACGGCGACCGGGACAACCCCGTACACACTGTGGGCCTCCTCACAAGCCGCCGTACGACGCGATTAGGTGGTCTTGGGCGGTTCTCGGCACAAACTGGCGTTGCCCGGGTATGCGACCACGGTCTCGCTAGCGAGTCGCCAGACGTCGATGCCAGGGAGATGGCGCGCCTGCCGGATGAAAAAGCTCTGGCCAATAAGTCCAGTCACTGGACTTTATCGACCGGCTTGTGTTTGGCTTTTGGCGTGCTGCCCAATACCTACGCCGGGCAGGCCGACTGCTCGATCGCCCGCGTGCTGGAGATCGTCGGCGAGCGCTGGACGCTGTTGATCCTGCGTGATGCGTTCTTCGGCGTGCGCCGGTTCAACGATTTCCATGCGCACCTGGACGCCCCGCGCACGGTGCTCAGCACCCGGCTACAAGGTCTGGTCGACACGGGCGCGCTGGAGCGGCGGCCCGATCCGCAACATGCGGGCCGGTCGCTGTACGAGCTCACCCCGGCCGGTCGGGCGCTGTGGCCCGCCATATACGCCCTCGGCGCCTGGGGCGCCCGGTATGCCTGCGGCGACGACGGGCCACGGGTGTTCTTCCGTCACGAGTTGTGTGAGCAGCCGCTCGCCGACACCGCCCGGTGCGAGACCTGCGGACGGGTCCCCGACCCCAGCGAGGTGAGCATCAACCCGCTGAGCCCGGCGATACCATCAGCGCGGCGCGATCCCGTCGCCCGCGGGCTGGCGCGGCCGCACCGGCTGCTCGACCCGCTCCCGCCAGTCGAGGCGGGCATCAGATGAGCAGGCCGCAGCCGCTGCGGGGGCGCACCGAACCGCTCGGACGCGCACTGGCCGTGCTGCGCCGCGCCCGCCAGCACGGCTCAGGCGGCCTGCTGCTGATCACCGGGCCGGCCGGCATCGGCAAGACCGCCCTACTGGCCGAGACCATCCGCCAGGCGCGGGCGATGAGCTACCGGGTCGGCAGCAGCAAATGCGACGCCATCGAGCAGATCTGGCCGGCCGCACCCGTCGTGGCCGCTCTGCGGCAAGGCCGCGAACCCCTGCTCGCCGCCGCAGACTACGAACAGGTGCACCGGTTCACAGAGCAGCCGCTGCTGCTGGCCGAGCGGGTCGCTGCCCATCTGGAACAGCTAGCAGAGCGTGGCCCGCTCATGATCGCCGTCGA
>Ga0164309_10001169_pt1 | contig 13054 bp, 11 predicted proteins | sample Whisoiple_247_MG_FD_109984 | JGI IMG/M metagenome (GOLD analysis project Ga0164309, IMG submission 109984) | Soil microbial communities amended with fresh organic matter from upstate New York, USA - Whitman soil sample_247_MG | ecosystem: Environmental > Terrestrial > Soil > Unclassified >... | reverse complement strand
ATTCCCTTCAGCGTGTCGGCCGCGATCGGTTTCATTGCGTTGTTCGGTATCGCGGTGATGGACGGCATCATCATCCTGTCGCAGTACAATCAGCTGATCGACGAGGGTTTTGATCGCATCAGGGCCGTGGTCCGCACCGGCGAACTGCAACTTCGTCCGGTGTTGATGACCTGCGTGGTCGCCGGTGTCGGATTGTTGCCGGCGGCACTGTCGGCGGGAATCGGATCACAGGTGCAGAAGCCGCTCGCGATCGTGGTGGTGACCGGCATGATGCTGGCGCCGCTGGTCATCCTGGTGACCTTGCCGGTCCTGATCTCGTTCTTCTCTCGCCGGCGCGGTGAGATCCGAGGCAGCTCGTGAGCGCTATTGCCCGGATGGCGTACGCGTGCGCAGGCCTTCCCAGGCGTCGCGCACCTGGTGATAGTGAACTTCGGACAGATAGTCCGGCGTGTTGAGCCCGAGCGTCTTGACGTCGAGCCTGCCGACGGCGCTAAGCAGGGTGTAGGAGGCGATCACGCGATCGCGCTGCGCGCCGATCAGCCGCGCCTTGGCCGAAATCAGATCCGCTTCCGAATTCAGGACATCGACCGTCGTGCGCTGTCCGCCCTGCGCTTCCTTCTGCACGCCCTGTAGCGCGACCGTCGCGGCACGTACCTCGGATTCAGAGGCCGACACCGCGACCTTGGCGCCTTCATTGGCAACCCATGCTCCCAGGGCCGCAGTGCGGGCCTGGTTGCGAACCTGGTCGAGCACCAGCCGGCTTTGCGCGGTGAGCTCCTTGGCCTGCCGGGTTTGCGAAGCCGCGGTGCCGCCGTCATAGATCGGCGCGGTGCCCTGACTGATGATCGAGGCCTGGTCGGTTCCGAAGGTCCCGAGCGTTGGATCGTCGTCCATGCTGTGGCTGGCGTTACCTTGCAAGGTAACGGTAGGCATCAGGCTGCTCTCGGCGACGCGGATGTTGGTCGAGGCAACATCGACGTCGAAGCCCGCGGCGAGCACCGCCGGATTCTCCTTCAAGGCAAGCGTGGTCGCGTCATCGCGGCTGCGCGGCAAATAGCGGTCCACGGTTTCGGCGGGACGCAAAGCTCCGGGAGAGTTGCCAATGACCTGAGTATAAGTAGCCTGGCTGACGGCGAGGTTGACTTCGGCCGCGTTGAGGTCCGCCTTGCCTCGGCTCAGGCGCGCCTCGGCCTGCGACGTATCGGTCGGCGTAACGTCGCCAGCCTGGAGACGCCGTTGGGTGATCGCCAGCGTCTCCTGCAAAAAGCTGACACTGGACCGCTGCGCGTCGACCAGCGACTGATTGGCCAGCACGTTGGTGTAGGCGGTGACGGCGTCGAGCAGCACCCCCTGGCCAACATTGCGCAGCGCCTCGCGGCCGGACTGCACCTGTAACTCCGCGACGCGGACGCTGTTGGCGGTCTTGAACCCGTTGAACAGGGTCTGCGTGACCGTTACTCCGATGATCCAGGGCTTCAGGCTGGCGGACTGGATGGTATTGTCGGGCAACAAGTTGCGCACCGCTTGAAGTCCGCCGCTCAGGCTGGCGATGATCTGCGGCCGATAGCCCGCCAGCGCCTGGGGGACGTTTTCGTCAGTAGCACGTTGCCGCGCCCGCTCGGCATTGAGCTGCGGGTTGGTCTGGTAGGCCTTGGCCAAGGCTTCGGGAAGGCTTTCGCCCGACGCCGCGGTGAGGCTGGTAAACCCGAGGCAAATCGCGACGCTAAGACAGATGCCCGATCGAAGCATGCGCCCGCCCAATTGGCCAATTTTGGTGGCACGCCCAACCATATGTTCCCGCAACCGACCCGGCCGTCCGCCCCGCCAGCGTACCGACACGTCTACCTGTTTAGAGGGCGTAGCCGCCACAGGCAAACCATCGGCGGCAGAAACCCCCTGAATTCAGCCAGGCGCTGTTGCCGGTTCGTCACAGCCGAATCTCGGGTACAAATGCGTCTATAGCAGCCGCCGGTCACTGCCCGATCTGGGCATTATCCGCCCAGAGTTGGGTCTGAATTTAATGCCGAAGATATTCTCCGACCCCGAGGCGATCGCCGAGGATATTATTCGTGACGTCGGAACCGATCTGGTGGTCGGCTTGCCACTGGGGCTCGGCAAGGCCAACCACATCATTAACGCGCTCTACGCGCGCGCCGCCGCCGATCGCGGTATCAATCTGACATTTTTTTCGGCGTTAACGCTGGAAAAGCCTGTCCCGTCAAATCTTCTGGAACGGCGCTTCATTACGCCGGTGATCGACCGTTTGTTCGGTGGCTATCCCGATCTCGATTATGCCCGCGCGCTACATGCGGGTGCGCTGCCGCCCAATGTCCAGGTGAACGAGTTTTTCTTCCTGGCGGGAAAATGGCTGCATGTCCCGTGCGCGCAGCAACATTACATTTCGGCAAACTATACCCACGCATCGTCCTATCTGCTGGCGCGAGGCCTGAATGTCGTCGCCCAACTGGTAGCCAAACGGGTGGTCGATGGCGTCGCGCGCTACAGCCTGAGCTGCAATACCGATACCACCCTCGATGTCCTGCGCGCCCGTGGACAGGGCAAGGCCGCGTTCAAGCTGGTCGGGCAGGTCAATTCTGAATTGCCGTTCATGCCCGGACCAGGCGACCTGCCGGCAGAGCAATTCAGCGCGGTGCTGGAAGGCGCCGCCACCCAATTTCCGCTGTTCGCGCCGCCAGCCGAGCCGATCACGGATACCAAATACGCCATGGGCCTTCGTGCCGCGGGACTGGTGCGCGACGGCGGTACGCTTCAGATCGGTATCGGTCAGGTCGGCGACGCGCTGGCGCAAGGATTGATTGTGCGCCATCGCGACAACGCGCAGTTTCGATCGATCATGGAACGGCTGAGCCCAGCAGCGGAATTGTCTGCGGACCTGCAAACCGGTTCGTTCGAAAAGGGTCTCTACGGCGTTAGCGAGATGCTGTTCGAGGCATTTCTCGGTTTGATCGAGGCCGGCATCATCAAGCGCGAAGTCGACGGCGTGGTGCTGCACGGCGCATTTTTTCTTGGGCCACAATCGTTTTATCGCGCGTTGCGCACGATGGCGTCCGAGCAGATCGCGCGGATCGAAATGATGCCGGTGTCCTTCACTAATGAACTCTATGGCGATGAGCACACCAAGCGACGCGCCCGCGTCGATGCCCGCTTTGTCAACAATGCGATGATGGCGACCTTGCTCGGAGCCACGATTTCCGATGGTCTTGAAGATGGCCAGGTCGTCAGCGGCGTCGGCGGCCAATATAATTTCGTGGCCCAGGCGTTCGCGCTGGCAGGTGCCCGTTCGATCCTGACGTTGGAAGCAACACGGCCTGCCGGCGCCAAAATTCAATCCAACATCCGCTGGACCTATGGTCATGAGACCATTCCGCGGCACCTGCGCGATATCATCATCACCGAATACGGCGTCGCCGATATCCGGGGCAAATCCGACGCGGATGTAATTGCCGCGATGTTGGGCATAACCGACAGCCGCTTTCAGGATGAACTGATGAGACAGGCCAAGGATGCCGGCAAGCTGCCGAAGAATTTCGAAATAGCAGCTGGCTGCCGCGACAATCATCCCGAACGGATTGTCAGTGCATTGAAGCCGGCGCGAGAGGCTGGCTTGTTGCCGACATTCCCGTTTGGCACCGATTTTACCGAGGTCGAACAGCGACTGATTCCAGCCTTGCAAGTGCTGCAGGATGCGCAGCGGATGCCGCAGCGGCTGGCGGGATTGTTGTGGCAGGGACTGATCCACACGCCAGATGCGTCCGATGCCGAATGCCTGGCAAGACTGGGTCTCGACAAGCCGGCGACATGGCCTGAGCGTGCCTATCGCGCGCTGGTCAGTGCCGCGTTGGCGAGGAGCCGGGCCGGGTAGTGCTCACCGGTTCTTGTTCACGGGCTTGCGCTTCTCGATGAACGCCGCCATGCCTTCGGAACGGTCTTCCAGCGAGAAGGTCGAGTGAAATAGATTGCGCTCGACATTCATGCCCTCTGACAGCGGCGTCTCAAAGGCGCGGTTGATGGCTTCCTTGGCCATCGCAGCGGCCGGGCGCGACATGCCGGCGATTTTTTCAGCGGTTGCGAACGCCTCTTCCATCAATTTGTCCGCGGCCACCACGCGGCTGACGAGGCCTGATCGCTCGGCTTCCGCGGCATCCATCATTCGGCCGGTAAGGCACAAATCCATCGCCTTGGATTTGCCGATTGCTCGCGTCAGCCGCTGCGTTCCGCCGATGCCGGGTATCGTGCCAAGCGTGATTTCCGGTTGGCCGAATTTCGCCGTGTCGGCGGCGATGATGATGTCGCACATCATTGCCAGTTCGCAGCCGCCGCCGAGCGCATAGCCACTGACGGCGGCGATGGTCGGCTTGCGGCATCGCGCGACGCGATCGCCGCCAATCGCGGTGAAGTCGCTCGCGAAGATGTCGATGAAGGTCTTCGGCTGCATTTCCTTGATGTCGGCGCCGGCGGCAAACGCCTTTTCGTTGCCAGTGATCAGGATGCATCCGATCTTGTCGTCGGCCTCCAGTTGATCAATCGCGACGGCGATTTCCTTGAATACGCCGAACGACAGCGCATTGAGCATTTTCGGGCGGTTGAGCGTGACGACGCCGACCGCGCCTTTGCTTTCGACATGGATGTATTCGAAGGTGCTCATGCTTGATCCCGCTGGTTGATTTTCGCGGGCAATTTGCCCGCCGCGGGGCTCGGCTTCAAGTGGCATGACCTGAAGCGGACACGACTTGCGGCTTGTGGGCTTGAAGGGGGCGTTGTCCCGAACGCATTTGCAGCGTCCAGGACATCTGACTTTACGCCATGAACATCCGCGCGGCGGAGGCCATCGTCAGCAATGCGCCGAAGCCGATGAAGATCTTGCCGATCAGTGAGGTCTGATCCCAGATGGAGCTTTCGCTGCTGGGGCTGGCGTTCACGGCAGAAGGGCTTGCGACCACAGCGGGCGGATCGGCTGAGGCCAGCATCACCGGGGCAGTGGCGGGCGCGCCTTCGTGCAATGCGCGAGCGACGTCGTTGAGTTGATCGGCGGCAATTACCGATGTGCGGGCCGCGGCCTGCGCGTCATCGGGTGTCGCCTGGAGGATGTTGTTGGCGCGATCCGTCATCGCCTTGGCGCTGCCGGCCGGCGTGTCGGGGGACGCCAATTGCGCGTTGGCGTGAGCGACCGAGGCAGGCATCTGGGAGGATTGGACGGTGGTGGGATTGCCGGAATCTTCGGACGCGGCCGCTTTTCTGTCATCGGCCGTCGTATCCGTGACATTGCTCGGCTTGTGATGCGCGTATTTTTTCGGACGATGCGAGCCTTGTTTGGTGACGGTCACAGCGGTCGAATTGTCGGTGCCCGCCGCTGCAGCTTGAGACGCTCCGCTCAAGCCGATCCAGATTCCGGTCGCGAGTATCAACGCCGCGCGCAAGCTGGCTTTGATGATCATTTCGGCAATCTCCCGATTTGCCTCGCGCCCCGGCGGAAATGAGACCCCATGGCATGTCCGCAGCACGGCGGAAAAAGGGAATCTTCGGGCGAGACCGGGCGAAAACTGGGCGATCGTTTCTGTGTTACGTGCAACTCTATCGGCAGAAGTCCGGCGCCATTTCAGCCGGCGCCATCGCTGGTAATAGCCTCGGCACGCGGTATGGTCGCAGTCGCGATTCTTTTGGGGTAATGACCGTCGCTCGTGTGTCGACACCGTTGGCCTTGCTGGATCACGATCCCGTGAGCAGCATCCGACGTAACAAATTGAAAGATCGGCCGAATTGTAGGGTGAGCGCTTGTGCGCGAACATGAAGACGAATGGACGGGCCTGATGCGGCGGGCCATTTCGGGCGACAGCGCAGCGTATCATCGGCTGCTCAAGGCGGTTACACCGGTGTTGAGGGCGGCAGCGCGGCGCGGTCTGGCACGGGCCGGACAACCGGTCGACCAATCCGAGGATATTGTGCAGGACATTTTGCTCGCGGTGCATCTGAAGCGGCATACCTGGAACACCGACGCGCCGTTCACGCCTTGGCTGTTCGCGATCGCGCGCAACAAGCTGATCGATGCGTTGCGTCGCCGCGGCCGGCGAATTTTCGTCAATATCGACGATTTCGCCGAGACGATTCCAAGCGAGCCCGTAGCCGAGACCGCGCCTGCAAGCGAAGTCGCGGCGCAGTTGCAGTCGCTGCCGGTACGGCAGCGCGAGGTCCTCCAGTCGATTGCCGTCGACAGCGCCTCGATCCGGGATACTGCTACGAAATTTTCGATGAGCGAAGGCGCGGTGCGCGTGGCGCTGCATCGCGGGCTTGCCCGCCTCACTGCCAAACTGCGGGACCAATAACGATGGAAACCGATCAGCTCATTCGAACGCTCGCCGCCGACAACACGCAGCGCCCCCGGCCGGTTGGATTTATGCTGGCGCTGGCGCTGGTTGCCGCGGCGCCAGTGTCGATCCTGATGTTTTTCATGACGCTCGGCGTTCGTCCCGACGTGATGACCGCGATGCACAATCCATTCTTCGATCTGAAGTTTGCGGTGACGCTCGCCCTGGCGGTCGCGGCGATTATGGTCAGCCTGCATTTGTCCCGGCCGGAAGCGTTGCTGCGCGGTTGGGCGCTGTTGTTGCTTGTTCCAGCCGGTATCCTCGCCATCGGGATTGGCGGCGAGATGATGGTGCCACAGCGGCTGCCGATGATGGCGCGTTTGGTTGGCCACAATTCGCGCGTCTGCATGCTGGCGATCACGCTGTTTTCGCTGCCGCTGCTGGCCGGGGCGTTGGTCGGCCTTCGTCACGGGGCGCCGGCGCGGCCGGCTGTCACCGGTGCCATTGCAGGCCTGCTTTCGGCCGGGCTGGCAGCCACGCTCTACGCGTCGCACTGCACCGACGATTCACCGTTGTTCGTTGCGACCTGGTACGGCGTCGCGACCGCATTGGTCGCGGCAATCGGCGCACTGGCGGGATCGCGGGTGCTGCGCTTCTAGAAATAACACGGCGAAGACAAACCGGAGCCCGGTCCTATTTCAATCAGAACCGAGATTCTCAGACGTCGTCAGCTGCATGCGGTGGAAACGCAGCACCTGTTGCGCGGTCGAGGGCCGCAGCCGTTCATAGGTAGCCTTGCAGACCTGCAGATCGGTGGGATCCATCCCTGAGAGATCGTCGCGCATGTTGATGATCGCCCTGACGGTCGACCACGACATGCCCGCGACTTTGGCCAAGATCATCACGCCCTCGGCGCGGGTTTCGATCATCATGTTTTCCGCGATCGTCACCGTGACATTGGCGAGCGCTGCGATCGCAGCATTGGCTTCGTCGAACTTGCCAGCCTCGGCGAATTCCTCGACCTGATGTTCGTTGAGCCGGCCGTCGTCATAAAGGGATCTGACCAGCGCATGTGCAATGGCGGTTTGCTCGCTGACGGCCGACGACGCCAAGCGCGCGAGCTTTGTTGCTTCGCGCACCGCGATCGGTATCTCGTCGGCCTGCCGCGGGTTGGCTGCTTCGAGGCGAGCACGCACCGTTTCCGATGCCTTGGCGAGGAGTTTCAGATAGAGATGCCGGGGCATATTCGGACGCAGGCCGACGCAGCTCGCGAGATCATCGTCGCCCTCGGCGCGGCTGATGAGCCGGGTGAAGCCACGCTCGGAAAATTCAGCGCCGGGGTTGTTGACGGTGTTCTGGACGACGTCGTCGTCGCCGCGCAGCACCAGCACGTCGGTCACCGCGCCGCTCAGCGCCTTGCGCGTCGAGATCGCCATCAAATGCGCCTGGCTCTTGGTGCGGGCCGTCTCGATCAGCGCATCGTCGTCGAGCCTTTCCGACAGCGACAATACGGGAGCCGCAACTTCGATCACATCGTCCAGCGCCAGCGCGCGAACGGTCAGCGGCGGCGCGGTAGGAATCGGAGCGAGCCGGTTGGAGAGCAACGCTTTTGCCGAGCTCTCGATTTGGTGGATCAGACACTGGAATACGTCGTCAAACAGTTCGATCTGTTCGTCTGAATAACCCACCGCCCCATTGATGAAGAGATCGGTCACCCGACGTAACGTCTCGACCCGCCGCGCGACGGTACCGTGCGTAAGGGTGGTCTGCAACTCGTCCAGCAGATTGTCGGGACTGGCAATAGCGACTTTCGAATTCATGACTCTATCCTGGAGCATTCTGACATGCAGGCCGGTAACGGTTTCTTCGTCGCCGGGCTGGAAAAAGTAAAATTACGCACACGCGATTTGATTGCGTCCCCGAGCCTTGGCCGAATAAAGCGCGCCGTCGGCGCGCGCGAGAAGTGTGTCCGGAGTTTCGTCCGGACGCAGCGTGGTAAGGCCGGCTGAAATCGTCAACCGCATGTCGGGCGAGAATGCGCTCCAGTCGAGACCGGAAATGATCAGGCGCAGCCGTTCGAGAATCCTGGTGGCGCCGTCGTTCGGCGTGCTCGGCATCACCAGCAGGAATTCTTCGCCGCCATAACGGCCGAATCTGTCGATGGGGCGAATATTGGCGAAAGTGGTGATGGCAAACGTCCGCAGCACTTCATCGCCGGTCGGATGGCCGTAGGTGTCGTTGATGCGCTTGAACCAGTCGAGATCGATCAATGCGATCGAGCAGGGCGTCTTGAGTCTGCGAGCACTGGCAATCTCTTCATCCAGCATTCGCATGATGCAGCGACGGTTATACGAACCCGTCAGTTCGTCGAGTTCGGCGAGCTCTTCAATGCGCCGATAGGCTTCCTTGAGCTTGAGGCCGCTGTTGTAGAGCGACCGACGCATCGTACTGGAAAATATTCCGAGGAACATGCAGCGACCGATCGCCAGCGCAAACACCAACATCGTGGCGAAGCGCTCCAGTTCGGTGGCATGCGGCATCGAGATCGGGTTGTCGATCAGCATGAACAGGCCGGCGAGGCCGAGCGTCATCAAGATCCAGACCGCAGCCGCGTGCCGCGGCGTCGACCGCAGCGAGGCGAAATTGCAGATGATGAACAGCGTGCAAAGAAACACCACGCCGACCTCTGGTGCGATGTAGGTGAAGGCGAGCGCGATCGCCATGCCGACGATCGATTGCGGCGCGACGAAATAGTGATCCTTGAAGCGCTCGGTGACGCCGGTTTCCGACAGCGCGATATTGCAGGCGACGGTGAACAGGCCCGTGGCGGCGAACGAAGGGCCAATGAAGGCCGGTATCGTGCCGGCCACGCTGTAGATCAGCAGGACAAGGCCATCGATGACGTAGCTGATGCCGATCATCCCCTGGATTTGCCGGCGCTGCCTGGCCCGACGCAAAAGTTCCTTGGCCGAGCGTGGGCGGCCCACGACTTCCAGTTCAGCCGCTATTGGATTGAGAAGCGCGGACGCAGCGGTGCCCATGGCTTTGCCGTTGGTGAAACCAGGTCCAGAAATCTAAGAGAGAAAGCCTTTAGGTTTGGTATCTTTTACAGGCGAATTCAGCGACGCCATCTCCGTAATTTCCCTTATTTCGCAATGGAATATTGCAGGAACCGGGCCCGGCGAGGGAGCTGGCGAAACCGGCCTGAACCGTTGTTCGGGCGGTAGAAAAACGAAATCTGTGCTATGGGCCGGACCTTGCTAGAGTCATCTGCGACCTGCGATGGGGTTTAAGGAAGTATTTCTGTATTATGATACCAAGGTCGCAACTCGGATCGGCGCCCGTGTCCGACACTTTTTTAATGCTCTGTGCGGTACATCACAAATGACATTGTGGGATAAATTACAAAATCTTGGCTTTTTCTTCGAACCAGCCTGCATCTCAGGTCGACCAACCTCGCGAGACGGCCGTTGAGTGCGACAAAGGCGGCTTCGGATGAGGTCCTGATCGCTCGGATTGCCCAAGGCGACCGGCTCGCCATGCAGGTGCTGTACGGCAGGCATCATATCAGGGTGTTCCGCTTCGGTGTTCGACTTGTGCGGGACGAGCAGGTTGCGGAAGATCTCATCAGCGAAGTTTTTCTCGACGTGTGGCGCCAGGCCGGCAAATTCGAGGGCCGATCCGCCGTTTCTACGTGGCTGTTGGCCATTACCCGATTCAAGGCCCTTTCCGCACTGCGGCGCCGGAAGGATGTCGAACTGGATGACGAAGCCGCCAATGCGATCGAGGATGCGTCCGACGATCCGGAAGTGTCGGTGCAGAAAAAGGATACCAGTCAAGCGTTGCGCAACTGTCTGAGCGCACTTTCGTCAGAACATCGGGAGATCGTCGATCTCGTCTACTACCACGAGAAATCCGTGGAAGAGGTGGCTGAAATCGTCGGCATTCCGGAAAACACTGTCAAGACGCGCTTATTTTATGCACGCAAGAAACTTGCCGAACTGCTCAAGGCAGCCGGCGTGGAACGAGGCTGGCCATGATGGCAATGAAGAAAACGCTGGAGCAAGAGCCTGGTGAAATCGAAATGCTGCTGCCATGGCATGCGGCCGGCACGCTGGCCGTCCGCGACGCGAAGCGGGTCGAGGAAGCGCTGGCCTGCGATGCCGAACTTGGCAGGCAATATGCCGCGATAAGGGAAGAATACACCGCGACCATTGGCCTCAACGAAAGCCTCGGCGCGCCGTCGGCGCACGCGATGGCGAAGCTGTTCACGGCCATCGATAGCGAGCCGGCGCGCAAGCCATCGATCTCGAGCAGGATTTCCGCCGGAATCTCCGGATTTTTTGCCAGCCTTTCGCCACGTACGCTAGCCTGGTCGGCCAGTCTCGGCGGATTGGCGCTCGTGCTGCAGGCTGGCGTGATCGGCGCGGTTCTGGTGAAGAACGAGCAGCCCGGGACGTTTCAAACCGCCTCGCTCAGCACCGACAGGCCTGTCACCCGATCGTTGGGGCCGGAGGCGCCGCGTGCGCTGGTGCGGTTCGCACCGGACGCCAGTGTCTCCGACATCACCAAGCTGCTCGCGACCTATCAGGCCTCGATCATCGATGCCCATGGCGATATGTTTCGGTTGCAGTTCGGCAATCGCGCGATGTCGAAGGATGATGTCGCCGGCCTGATGAACCGGCTGAAGAGCGAGAAGATCATCAATCTCGCGGTTGCGGCCCAGTAGGCCCCGGGTCCCGCACCAGCGCCTTTCGCCAGCTTGATACCGAGGTCCCATGATCCGTGATCGTGTCAACCGGCGAATGACGACATTCGGCGCCGCGGTGGCGGCCACGGCGATGCTGACCTGGAGTGCGGGCGAGGCGGTTCAGGCGCAAACCATGATGCACTCGCCGAGCATCAACATCGCGCCGCGGATCACCCGTATCAATCCGAACATCACGGGCAGGGTGCTCACCAATGTCGAGAGGTTTCCGCGCGATCCCGGCTGCCGCGACGCTGATCGTGCCGGATGCTCCAATCAATCATCTTCATTCAGCGATGGCGGAAGTAGCCGCAAGGTAGTGAAGCAGACCAGGCGCGACAATCCGCGCCGCGGCGCACAAGGCGCGCTGAACCTGCGCTTCGTGCCCAACGAAATCGTGGCCGAGATCGACGGCCCGCTATCGCCGGCGCAGGCCGACGAACTGGCGCGGCGACACGGTCTGGCGCGGCTGCAGTCGCAGACTGTTCCGTTGATCGGCGGCACCATCGGCCTGTTCCGCATCACGGATCGCCGCTCGGTCGATCGCGCAAGCCGCGATTTCGCGACCGAAACCGGCGTGCGCTCGGTGCAGCCGAACTACCGCTACGCGTTGCAGGACCAGAAGCCTGCGCTGACCGAGGGCGATCCGGCCCAATACGCGCTGGCAAAACTTCGCTTGCCGGAAGCTCACACGCTCGCCCACGGTGCCAACATCACGGTTGCCGTGATCGATTCCGGAATAGACGTCAAACATCCGGAATTCGCGGACAGGATTGCGGCCTCCTGGGACGCGCTTGGCAGCAAGGAAGGTCCGCACCTTCATGGCACTGGCGTGGCCGGCGCGATTGTCGCACATGCGCGGCTGATGGGGAGCGCACCGGCGGCGAAGATCCTGGGGATTCGTGCCTTCGCCGCGGCGCAGAGCGGCGCTGAAAGCACCTCGTTCGTTATCCTGCGCAGCCTCGATTACGCCGCCTCTCATGGTGCCCGCATCATCAATATGAGCTTTGCCGGCCCGAAGGATGCGCTGATCGAGCGTGGCATCGCAGCGATCGCGGCCAAGGGTATCGTGATGGTGGCCGCCGCCGGCAATGCCGGCGCAAAATCCGCACCGCTGTATCCGGCAGCCAATCCCGCTGTGATCGCAGTCAGCGGTACCGACGCGCAGGACAGATTGTTTTCGGCATCGAACCGCGGCCCCTACGTCGCTGTGGCGGCGCCCGGTGTCGATATCTTCCTGCCGGCGCCGGACGATAAATACCAGATGACGTCGGGCACCTCGTTCTCGGCGGCTTTGGTCAGCGGTATCGCGGCGCTGCTGCTGGAACGCAATCCGGCACTGAAACCGGATGATCTTCGCACGATCCTGACGAAGACCGCCCGCGATCTCGGCGCGCCCGGCCGCGACGATTTATTCGGTGCTGGCGAGGCCGACGCCTATGCGGCCGTCACCGCAACCGTCGCAGCGTCGCTGCCGGTCGCGGCATCGGATCGGCCTGCCACGGAGCAGCCCTCCGAAAAGCCCTTGGATCGAAAAGAGCTGGAACAACGGGACGGTCCGAGCAATCGTGCATTGGCGTCGGACAAAGCGGCAGCCAGCGAAGCCGATCGACGGGATGCGCGTTAGTGAACGGCTCAACGCCGGTAAAATCCCTGCCTTAAAAAAAGTCCCTTAGGTTTTGAACGTTCTGCCACCCTGCCGCGACATATCAGTGTGGGATTGGTAACCCCTCCCCACAGCTGTATCCGGCGCGAGCGCCCATCCACCCCAGCGCCCATATATAGCTTGACCCGTCCGGTTGTCCCCCCGGGCGGGTCTTTCCTTTTTGAGGGGCGGGGGCCGTTCGACCGATTTGCACGGCGATAATCTTCGTCAAGCCGCCGCCATGGCGCGTCTCGGGCCAACTGGGAACAAGCAAAAAAGCCCGTATCTTCCCGGTCTTTTGTCTAGCGACGGGGCGGGACGAACTCGCCCACTGGACAT
>Ga0164309_10001168_pt1 | contig 13059 bp, 13 predicted proteins | sample Whisoiple_247_MG_FD_109984 | JGI IMG/M metagenome (GOLD analysis project Ga0164309, IMG submission 109984) | Soil microbial communities amended with fresh organic matter from upstate New York, USA - Whitman soil sample_247_MG | ecosystem: Environmental > Terrestrial > Soil > Unclassified >... | reverse complement strand
GTCGGCACCCAGGTGTCCGACGGCGGCCTGCCGCAGAAGTACGACGCCGACGGGAACGTCGCGGTCGCCTCCGCGGCCAAGGAGGTCCGCAGCTTCCACGGCAACGACTACGTGCTGGAGGAGGCCCTGACGCCGGACTTCGGCCTGGTCCACGCCTGGAAGGGCGACCGGCACGGGAACCTGGTTTTCCACGCTACCGCGATGAACTTCAACCCGCTCTGCGCCATGGCCGGGAAGATCACCATCGCCGAGGTCGAGGAACTGGTGGAGCCCGGCGAACTGGACCCGGAGCACGTCCACGTCCCCGGGATCTTTGTCCAGCGCGTGGTCCTCGCGCCGCACGCCGAGAAACGCATCGAAAAACGCACCACCTCCAGCACTACAGAGCAGTCAGGAGCCTAGCCGTGGAGACGAACAACGCGCAGGGCGCGCCGCCCCGCCCCGAGGCGGTCCGCCACGAATACCGGCGCTCCGCCGTCGAACACGCCGACGGTGAGCAGCGCAAGGGCTGGACGCGCAACGAACTGGCCGCCCGGGTGGCGAAGGAGCTGCAGAACGGCCAGTACGTCAACCTCGGCATCGGCATGCCTACCCTGATTCCCAACTACATCCCGGCCGGGGTCGAGGTGGTGCTGCACTCGGAGAACGGCATCCTGGGCGTCGGGCCGTACCCGGGGGAGGACCAAGTTGATCCTGACCTGATCAACGCCGGCAAGGAGACAGTCACCGTCAACAAGGGCGCGGCGTTCTTCGACTCCGCCGCCTCCTTCGGCATGATCCGCGGCGGCCACGTCGACGTCGCGGTCCTCGGCGCCATGGAGGTGGCGCAGAACGGCGACCTCGCCAACTGGATGATCCCCGGCAAGATGGTCAAGGGCATGGGCGGGGCGATGGACCTGGTCTTCGGCGCCAAGAAGGTCATCGTGATGATGGAGCACGTGGACCGCAACGGCAACCCGAAGATCGTGGAACGGTGCACCCTGCCCCTGACCGGCAAGGGCTGCGTCGACCGGATCATCACCGACCTTGCCGTGATCGACGTCGTGACCGAGGGCGGAAAGTCCCGGCTGGTGCTGCGGGAGCTGGCACCCGACGTCACCGCCGAGGACGTTGCAGCGGCCACCGGTGCCGAACTTTTCGAGGAAGACCAGGAACTGACCGTATGACAACGAATGCAACGTCCGGGTCCGGAAGCGGCCGCCGGGTGATCGAACAGCGCGGCCTGTACTTCGACGAACTCGAAGAGGGCGTCCTCTATGCCCACCGGCCCGGCCGGACCGTGACCGAGACCGACAACGTGCTGTTCACCACCATGACCATGAACACCCAGGCGCTGCACCTGGACGCCGCGTGGAGCGCAGGGCAGCCCTTCGGGCAGCGGCTGATGAACTCGATGTTCACCCTCGCCACGCTGGTGGGCCAGTCGGTCCCGCAGCTGACCCAGGGCACCATCATCGCCCAACTCGGACTGACCGATGTGTCCTTCCCGCACCCGCTGTACCACGGGGACACGCTCTACACGGAAACCGAGGTGACCGGCAAACGTTTGTCCTCCTCCCGGCCAGGCCAGGGGATCGTAACCATGCAGCACACGGGCCGGAACCAGGACGGCACCGTCGTGGCCCTCGCGACCCGCAGCTGCCTGATGTGGACGCGCGAGGCGCACGCCGCCGCCACGGAAGCGGCGCAAAAGGGTTCAATTCAAAAGGGGACAATAGAGCCATGAGTTTCCTGATGGGCCCCGCCCTGCTGTTCTGCCCCGCCGACCGCCCCGAGCGCTACCAGAAGGCAGCCGAGCGCTCCGATGCGGTGATCGTGGACCTCGAGGACGCCGTCGCGCCGGCGGACAAGCAGCGCGCACGCGGCGCTATCCTCGCCCAGCTCGGCTCCGCCGGGGACGTTCCCGAACTGGACCCCAGCCGCACGATCATCCGGATCAACCCGGCCGGCACCGAGGAGTTCGAAAAGGACCTGCACTGCCTCAAGCACACGCCCTACCGGCACGTGATGCTCGCCAAGGCCGAAAGCGCCGCCCAGCTCAAGGAGCTCGAGGGCTACAGCGTCATCGCCCTGTGCGAGACGGCCGCCGGCATCGTCAACGCCGCCGCGATCGCCGCGGAACCCAACGTGGTGGGCCTGATGTGGGGCGCCGAGGACCTGCTCGCCTCGCTCGGCGGCACCTCCAGCCGCAACGACGACGGCGGCTACCGGGCCGTGGCGCTGCATGCCCGCTCCACGGTGCTGCTGGCCGCCCGGGCCTTCGGCAAGGAGGCGGTTGACTCGGTCTACGTCAACATCCCGGACCTCGACGGACTCGCCCTCGAATCCCGGGACGCCGTCGCGTCCGGCTTCGGCTCCAAGGCGTGCATCCACCCGAACCAGGTGGCCGTGGTCCGCGCGGCCTACGCCCCGTCCGAGTCCGACGTCGCCGCGGCCACGGAATTGCTCGACGCCGCCGCTGCCGCCGGGACGGGCGTGTTCCAGTACCAGGGCAAGATGATCGACGGGCCCATCCTCAAGCACGCCGAGTCCACGCTCCGCCGCGCCGGCCGGTAACGTTCAGGCGCCTAGCGCTTCCAGAGGTACCGGTTCTCCGGCCGTCCGGCCGCACCGTACCGCGGGGTCAGCCGGGCGAAGCCGGTGACCACCAGGTACTCCAGATAGCGGCGGGCACTGACCCGGGACAGGCCCAGCTGCAGGGCCAGGCCGGCCGCGGAAACGTCCCCCGGGCTGGACTGCAGCGCTTCGATGACGGCGTCCAGGGTGGGCCGCGAGAGTCCCTTGGGCAGCCGCGCCGCCGGACCTCCCGCCGTCGGACCTCCCACCGTCGCCTCCGCCGGTTCAGCCGCGGATTCCGGCGGGACGGCCCGGCGCGACGGTGCCACCAGCCGGTCGATTCGTTCCTGGTCCAGCGGGCCGGCCGCGGACCCGGCCGCCAATTCGTCGCGCAGCTCAACGTATTCGTCCAGCCGCTCGTTCAGGGCCTGCGACGTAAAGGGCTTGACCAGGTAGTGCAGGACGCCGCCGGCCATCGCGGAGCGCACCGTCTCAAGTTCCCGCGAGGCGGTGATGACCAACACGTCAACGGGCTGCTGCGGCCGGTTGCGCAGTCCCTGCAGCACGTCCAGGCCGGACATATCCGGCAGGTGGATGTCCAACAGGACCAGTTCCGGCAGCAGCTCCGCCGCGAGGTCCAGGCCCTGCTGCCCGGTGTGGGCCGTGCCCACGACGTCGAAGCCGCCGCGCGCCAGCAGGAATCCATGGTGGATCCCCGCCACTGCCACGTCATCGTCAATGATGAGGGTGCGTATGCCGCTCATAGTTGCTCCAATACCGCCTCGTCTGTCGTAGGCACGGCTGTCCCGGGGCTAGCTGTTCCGGGGCCGGCTGTTCCGGAACCGGGCCTGCCGGGCCCCGGCGTCCTAAGAGTTACGGTAAAGCAGGCGCCGCCCAGCTCCGAACGGGACACCGCGGCGGTGCCTTCCCGGCGCCGGGCCACGCGCTGGACCAGCGCCAGGCCGAAGCCCCGGGTGTTGATCCCGTCCGGCTCCTTGCTCGTCACGCCGGCCTCGAACACCGCCTCCCGCTCGGCCTCCGGGACGCCCGGGCCGTCGTCGTCCACGGTCAGCATCCGTTGCCCCGCGGGCGTCTCGGCCAGAACGACGGCGATCGTGCTGTCGTAGCCGGTGGCATCCACGGCATTGTCGATCAGATTGCCCAGGACGGTGACGACATCATCGGTGCCGTCGGGGGAGCAGACCGACCCGGGATCGACCACGATGTCGATGCCGCGCTCCGCGCAGACCGTGGACTTCGCGATCAGCAGGGCCCGGACGCCGTCGTCGGTGATTCCCGGGGCGAGGGGCCGGTTCACGAACGCCGCGTCGCTGCGGCTGCGGCCCAGGTACTCCACCGCCTTGGACTGCTCGCCCAGTTCCAGCAGGCCGGAGATGACGTGCAGCTTGTTGGCGAACTCGTGCGCCTGGGCACGGAGTGCCTGCGTCACGTCCAGGGCGCCGTCGCGGTCCCGCAGCATGGTGTGCAGTTCGGTCCGGTCGCGCAGGATCAAGACCTTTCCGACCTCGCGGCCGTCGACGGTCGCCGCGTTGACCTTGCCCAGCAGGATCCGCTCACCGGAGAGGACCAGCTCCTCGGTGCTGGAACCGGCCGCGAGCAGGCGGTGGATGCCGGGTTCCAGCGAGTCGGTCGCCGCCGAGCCGATGATGTCCTCGCCGACGCCGAGCAGCCGGCGGGCCTCGTCGTTCACCAGAGCCACCGTGCCCTCGGCGTCGACCGCCACCAGGCCCTCGCCCAGGCCGTGCAGCATGGCGTCGCGGGCCTCCAACAGGGCGGCGATGTCCTCGGGCTCGAGTTTGTAAATCCGGCGCCACACCAGCTTCGAGACGTACATGGCGCCGAGGGAACTTAGCAGCGCGGCGCCGAGGAGCCAGCCGAACAGCTGCGGGAGGTCCTCGTAAAGGTCCGCGGCCAGGGTGCTCTCCAGCACGCCCACCGAGGCGGTGCCGATCACCGTGCCGGCGCGGTCAAAAATCGGGACTTTGACCCGCCAGGACTCGCCCAGGGTGCCCGTCTGGGTGCCGACATAGATGTCCCCGGACAGCGGCACCGAGGGGTCGGTGGAGACGGGTTTGCCGATCTCCTCCGGGTTCGGGTGCGACTGCCGCACCCCGTGCCGGTCCGTCACCACCACATAGGTGACGTTCGAGGCCTGGCGGATGACTTCGGCGATCGGCTGGATGGTCTGCGCGGGGGAGCTGGTGCCGAAGGCGTCGATCACGGAAGGCAGCCGGGCCACGCTTTCGGCGACGCCGATCAGCCGGCCCTTGTAGGCGTCGCGCAGCTGCGCCTCCTGCATCCGGATCGTCACGGCGCCGACGGCGGTGAGCACGGCCAGGACGATTCCGAGCTGGAGGGCGACCAGCTGGAAGCGCAGCGGAATCCTGTGAACCATGTCACGAGTCTCCCATCCGGCGGCCCGGGCCCGGGACGGATGACGGCGTTCCGCCGTGACCAATATGACCACTACTACCTCTACGTCCGAATACTGTTCCCGGCCCGGACCCGCCCCTACGGTCGGGGAAGTGATTCCAATGATGTGCATCACATTCGTTCAAGGAGAGATAATGACGTCCCACCTCAACTTCACCCGCCGCGCCGCGCTGACGGCCGGGGCAGCCGGCCTCGTGCTCGCCGTCTCCGCCTGCGCCGGAGGCAGCACCGGCGCCGCGGCCGGGGCAAGCGCCACCGCAGAGCCGATCAAGAAGCTCAGCATCATCGTCCCCGCGAACCCGGGCGGCGGCTGGGACCAGACCGGCCGGGCCATCCAGGCGGACCTGCAGTCCAACAAGCTCGTGTCCTCCGCCCAGGTGACCAACATCGGCGGCGGCGGCGGGACCAACGGCCTGGCCAAGCTCGCCACCGAAAAGGACGCCAACACCCTGATGGTGATGGGCTACGTGATGGTCGGCGCCGTGGAGACCAACGGCGCGAAGACCCGCCTCGAAGACACCACCCCGATCGCCCGCCTGACCGAAGAGCCGCTGGTCCTCGTGGTGCCGGCGTCGTCGAAGTACCAGTCCGTGAAGGACCTCGTGGACGACATCAAGGCCAACGGCAAGGGCGTCGCCATCACCGGCGGCTCCGCCGGCGGCGCGGACCACATCCTGGCCGGGCAGATCCTCAAGTCCCAGGGCGTCGAATCGGACAAGCTGAACTACATCGGCTACTCCGGTGGCGGCGAATCCCTCGCGGCGCTCCTCGGCAACAAGGTCCAGGCCGGCATCTCCGGCGTGGGCGAGTACGCCGAGCAGGTCAAGGCCGGCAAGGTCCGGGCGCTCGCCGTCTCCGGCAAAACGGAGGTTCCCGTCCTGCCCGGCATCAAGCCGCTCAAGGACCAGGGCATCGACGTCGTGCTGACCAACTGGCGCGGCGTTGTGGCGCCGGGCTCGATCGACGACGCCCAGCGCACCAAGCTCACCGAACTCGTCACCAAGCTGCACGAGTCCGAGGCGTGGAAGTCCACCCTGAAGAAGAACAACTGGGACGACGCGTTCCTCGCCGGCGACGGCTTCAAGACCTTCCTCACCGAGGACATCACCAAGGTCAAGACCACCCTGACGCAGATCGGCCTGGTCAAGTAACAATGTCTTCGCACGCTCTTACGCCCACCAGGCGCCCGACAGGGGAGATCCTTTTCGCCCTGTTGTTCGTCAGCGTGGGCGCGGCAGGGCTCCTGACGGCGGGCTCCATCCCGATCCCGCCGTCGGAGACCGGCATCGGGCCACGGGCCTTCCCCTACATTGTCTGCGGCATGCTGGTCCTCGTCGGCACCGGCATCGTCGTCCAGGTCTTTCGGGGCAAGGTCGGCCAGGCCGAGGAAGGCGAGGACCTGGATGTCGACGCCAAAACGGACTGGATCGCCCTGGCCAAGCTCGTCGGCTTCGTGATCCTGCACATCTTCCTGATCGAACCCGCGGGCTGGCCCGTGGCAGCGGCCGTGCTGTTCAGCGGCGCCGCCTGGACGCTGGAGGCCAAGCCGCTGGGGAAGGCCATCCTGGTCTCCGTCGCCATGGCCTTGGTGCTGCAGTACGTCTTCGGCGGGCTGCTGGGCGTCTCGCTCCCGCCGGGCCCGCTGCTCGAGGGGGTGCCGTTCTTCCATGGATAACTTCATGCTCCTGCTCGAAGGCTTCAGCACGGCGCTCCAGCCGGTCTACCTGCTCTACGCCCTGGGCGGCGTCTTCGTCGGCACCGCCGTCGGCGTGCTGCCCGGCATCGGGCCCGCCATGACGGTGGCCCTGCTGATGCCGATCACCTACGCCCTGGATCCGGCGGCGGCCCTGATCGTCTTCGCCGGCATCTACTACGGCGGCATGTACGGCGGCTCCACCACCTCCATCCTGCTCAACACCCCCGGGGAGTCCTCCTCGATCGTCACCGCGCTCGAGGGCAACAAGATGGCGAAGGCCGGCAGGGGAGCGGCGGCGCTCGCGACGGCGGCGATCGGCTCGTTCATCGCCGGCACCATCGCCACCGTGCTGCTGTCCTTCCTCGCCCCGGTGGTGGCGGACCTCGCCGTCGGACTCGGGCCGGTCGATTACGTGGCCCTGATGGTGGTGGCCTTCCTGACGGTGGGCGCGCTGCTGGGGGCCTCGGTGCTGCGCGGTCTGGCATCCCTGGCGCTGGGGCTGTTCATCGGCCTGATCGGCATCGACGACAGCACGGCCCAGCAGCGGTTCACCTTCGACAACCCCAACCTGGTGGACGGCATCGACATGGTCCTCGTGGCGGTGGGCCTCTTCGCCCTCGGCGAGGCGCTGTACGTCGCCTCCAAGCTCCGGCACGGCCCGGTCGAGGTCATCCCGGTCAGCAAGGGCAAGAACGCCTGGCTGTCCAAGGAGGACTGGAAGCGGTCCTGGAAGCCGTGGCTGCGCGGGACCTTCATCGGCTTCCCGATCGGCACGGTGCCCGCCGGCGGCGCGGACGTCTCCACGTTCCTGTCTTACGCCGCGGAGAGGAAGCTGGCGAAGGGCGCCCACAAGGCGCAGTTCGGCAAGGGCGCGATCGAGGGCGTCGCCGGTCCGGAGGCCGCCAACAACGCTGCCGCCGCCGGTGTCCTGGTGCCGCTGCTGACCCTCGGCATCCCGACGACGGCCACCGCCGCCATGATGCTCACGGCCTTCCAGCGCTACCAGATTCAGCCCGGACCGCTCCTGTTCGAAAACCAGAGCGCCCTGGTCTGGACCCTGATCGCCTCGCTGTACGTGGGCAACCTGATGCTGCTGGTGCTCAACCTGCCGCTCGTGGGCCTCTGGGTGAAGATCCTGCAGATCCCGCGGCCCTACCTGTACGCCGGCATCCTGGTCTTCGCGGCGCTCGGCGCGTTCTCGGTGAACTTCTCACCGAGCGACGTCGGCGTGCTGCTGGTGGTCGGCATCCTCGGCTACTTCATGCGCCGCTACGGCTACCCCGTGGCGCCCATGGTGGTGGCGATGATCCTCGGGCCGATGTTCGAGGTGCAGCTGCGGCGCTCGCTGCAGCTCTCCCAGAACGACCCCGCGGCCCTGATCTCCACCCCGTTCGCCGTCGTGGTCTACGCGACCATGGGCCTGATCTTCCTCGGCTCCTGGTGGCTGCGCCGCCGCCAGGCCGCCCTGGAAGCGGTGACCGAGAAGGAAGAGGTGTCCGTCTGACCGACCGAAGTGGCAGATTACGGCAGTGTTCGAGGGACACGCTGCCGTGATCTGCCACTTCGTGTTTAAGGCCGGGGTTGAAACCGGGGCCGCCCCGGTGCGGGATACTGGAACCATGCAGCCGCGCACAATCGTCCTCCTCGGATCCACCGGTTCCATCGGCACCCAGGCCATCGACGTCGTCGACGGCGCCCCGCACCTCTTCGAGATCGTGGCCCTCAGCGCCGGCGGCGGCAACCTCGAACTCCTGGCCCGGCAGGCCGTGCACACCCGGGCCCGCGCCGTCGGCATCGCCAGTGGGGACGCCGCGGCCCTCCAACAACTGATCGACGACGCCGCCCGCGCGGCCGGCGTCGCCGGCTACCGGCCGGAGATCATCACCGGCCCGGACGCCTCCACCCGGATCGCCGAGGTCCCGGCCGACGTTGTGCTCAACGGCATCACCGGCTCGATCGGACTCGCCCCCACCCTGGCCGCGCTGAGATCCGGCGCCACGCTGGCGTTGGCAAACAAGGAGTCCCTGATCGTCGGCGGCTCCCTGGTCAAGGCCGCGGCCCGCGAGGGCCAGATCGTCCCGGTCGACTCCGAGCACTCCGCGATCGCCCAGTGCCTGCGCTCCGGCTCGGCCGCCGAGGTGGACCGGCTGGTGCTGACCGCGTCCGGCGGCCCGTTCCGCGGCATGACGCGGGAGCAGCTGCGCGACGTCACGCCCCGGGAAGCCCTGGCGCACCCCACCTGGGACATGGGCCTGATGGTCACGACCAATTCCGCGAGCCTGGTCAACAAGGGCCTGGAGCTCATCGAAGCCCACCTGCTCTTCGACATCCCGCTGGAGCGGATCGACGTCGTGGTCCACCCGCAGTCGGTGGTGCACTCCATGGTCCAGTTCGTGGACGGTTCCACCATTGCGCAGGCCTCCCCGCCGGACATGCGCCTGCCGATCGCCCTCGGCCTCGGCTGGCCGGACCGGGTGGCCGGCGCCGCGCAGCCCTGCGACTGGACCAAGGCCACCAGCTGGACGTTCGAGCCGCTGGATACCCGGGCGTTCCCCGCCGTCGGCCTGGCCAAGGAAGCCGCCCGGCAGGGAAGCACCTTCCCCGCCGTGTTCAACGCCGCGAACGAGGAGGCGGTGATGGCCTTCCACGCCGGCCGGATCCGCTTTACCGAGATTGTCGATACGATCGAAGCCGTCCTCAGCGGGCACTCAGGATCCTCCGGGCTGACGGTCGAATCCGTGCTGGATGCTGAACAATGGGCACGGGCGCGGACCCTTGAACGTTTGGCCGTTGGAAGTGCCTAAGAAGTAGCCCACCCGTGCCCAGGAAGAAGCAAAGCCCAGCATGAGCCCCGTTGTCCTCTTTATCCTCGGTGTCGTCTTCGTGGCGATCGGCATCGCCGTGTCCATCGCCCTGCACGAGATCGGGCACCTGCTCCCGGCCAAGCTCTTCAAGGTGCGCGTCACGAAGTACATGATCGGCTTCGGGCCCACCGTCTGGTCCCGGCGCCGGGGCGAAACCGAATACGGCCTGAAGGCGATCCCGCTGGGCGGCTTCGTCTCCATGATCGGGATGTACCCGCCGAACAAGACCGACGGCAGCGTCCGGCCCTCCAGCACCGGAATGTTCCAGTCCCTCGCCACCGACGCCCGCTCCCTGGCGCATGAGGAAGTCGGCCCCGAGGACGCGAACCGGGTCTTCTACCGGCTGCCGGTCTGGAAGAAGATCATCATCATGCTGGGCGGGCCCGCGATGAACCTTCTGATCGGCGTGGTGCTGACCGCCGTGCTGCTGATGGGCTTCGGCGTGGCGAGCTCCACCACCACGATCGCCGACGTCTCCAAATGCCAGGTCAAGGCCGGCCAGACCGTCGACCCGAACTCCGCCGACTGCAAACTCACCCCCGCGGCCGCCGCCGGCCTCAAGCCGGGCGACCGGATCACCTCGTTCGACGGCAAGGCCGTCACCAGCTGGGACGAGCTCACCGGCTGGATCCGAGCCTCGGCGGGCAAGCAGGTCAATATCACCGTGGAGCGCGACGGCACCCCCGTCACCACCACGGTCACCCCGGTGCTGTCCGCCCGGCCGGTGGTCGGCGAGGACGGCCGGCAGGCCAAGGACGCCGCGGGCAAGCCCCGCTACCAGGACGTCGGCTTCCTCGGGATCGGCGCGCAGACGGCCCTCGTGCAGCAACCGGCGACGGCCGTGCTGCCGCTGGCCGGCGAGAACATCAAGCAGATCGCCGGCGTCGTCGTGAACCTCCCGGCCCGCGTGGCCGGCGTGGCCCAGGCAGCCTTCAGCGAGGAGCCCCGCGACCCCAACGGTCCCATCAGCGTCGTCGGCGTGGGCCGCGTGGCCGGCGAGGTCGCCGCCATGGAACAGGTGCCGCTGCAGAGCCGGCTGGCCGCCCTGGTGGGGCTGCTCGCCGGGCTGAACTTCGCCCTGGCCGTGTTCAACCTCGTCCCGCTGCTGCCGCTCGACGGCGGCCACGTCGCCGGGGCGCTCTACGAGGGGGCGCGCCGACGCATCGCCAAGCTGCTCGGCCGGCCGGACCCGGGCGCGTTCGACATCGCCAAGCTGCTGCCGGTCACCTACGTCGTGGCCGTGCTGCTGATGGGCATGTCCGCGCTGCTGATCTACGCGGACATCGTCAAGCCGGTCAACCTCTTCGGCTAAGCCGGGCGGGCTGTGGGCTGTCCTGTCCTGTACCTGCCTGGCCCCTGCCTGGCCGAGCCCCGGCGCCGGCGTTCCCGCCCAGTTACTCGCGGCAGGACCGTGCGGCCGCCCCGGTTTCCCGCGCAAGTCCGCGGGCGCCGGGGCCGCGGGAACGGAGTAACCGGGCGGGAGCGTCGTCTCCGCCCGGCGGCCCGCGCAACCCCCGCGGAGTGAGTTTGATATATCAGCCTTATTAGGCTTATTTTCAGTAATCAGTTGAAAATGATTGATTCTCTCGGATCAGCCCCATAGGGTGGGGCTATGTACGTAATGACCATCGACCAGCGCGGCAGCAGCACCGACATCGACCGCGTCCCGGGCCTGCTCGCCGAGTTGAAGGGGCTCTCCACGGCCGGGCGCTTTGAGCGTTCGGTGGGCGATGAGGTCCAGGGGGTCGTGGAGCGGCCCGAGGAAGTCGTCGGGATTGCCCTGCACGCGCTGCGGAGCGGCCGCTGGTATGTGGGAATCGGTGTGGGTGCCGTGGACCTGCCGCTGCCGGCCAGCCCCAGGGAGGGTTCCGGTCCTGCTTTCGTGGCGGCGCGGGCGGCCGTCGAGAGTGCCAAGTCCGGCTCCGCGCACGTGCCGGTCGCCGTCGTCTCCGGCGGGCTGCGCAGGGGCGAGGCTGAGCGCTCGCCCGCAGGGTCAGCCGGCGCCCGCGCCTGCGCCAATGCCGAGGCGGTGCTGCGCCTGATCGGACGGCTCGTCCAGGACCGCACTGCCGCCCAGTGGAAGGTGGTGGATGCGCTGCGCTCCGTGCAGAACGGCCATGCCGGCACGCACGGCACGCAGAAAATCGCCGCCCAAAAACTCGGAATCACCGAGCAATCGGTGAGCCGTGCGCTCCTGCGCTCCGGCTGGCAGGAAGAATGGGCCGCGAGGCCGGCGGCGGAAATGCTGCTGTCCTTCGCCCACGGACTCATCACCGGCAACCCCGACGCCGGCGAGCAGCCGGATCCCGGCCCCCGGGACAGCACAGAAGGAGACCGGTGAACGCCCTTTGGATCACCCTGGCCCTGCTCACCGCAGGTTTTGCCGGCTGGCCGGTAACCGCCCTCGTCTTCCGGCTCGCCCGGACCATCGACGACCGGGCCGACGCCGCCAGCGCCGCCAGCGCCGCGGATCCGGCCACCGACCCCGCGGCCGACGCCACCGCTGACCCCGCGCCCCCCGTTACTTCCGTTGTCCCAACCACGGCCGGGACTGCTGGCGCCGCGGACGCCTCAGTCAGCAGCCCCCGGATCCTCCGCGGCGGCGCAATCATTGGCGTCCTCGAGCGCCTGGCGGTCTGCCTGGCGGTCCTGACGGGCCAGCCGGTCGCCATCGCCTATGTGGTCGCGATCAAGGGCCTGGGGCGCTTCGCCGAGCTCAAGGAAACACCGGTAGCGGCCGAGCGGTTCATCATCGGCACCCTCACCTCGCTGCTCTGGGCCGCCGGGGTCGCGGCCCTCGCCAAGGTGCTGCTCCTCGGCTGACGCCCCGGACAGGCGATAGGGTATCCGTATGACTGTTTTTGCTGTTGAGTACGTTTACGACGCCGAATCCGCCGAAACCCGCGACGCCACCCGGCCCGCCCACCGCGAATGGACCGCGGGACTTGCCGAGGAAGGCACGATCCTGGCCAGCGGTCCGTACTCGGACGGCGCCGGCGCGCTGCTGATCTTCAAGGCGGCCGACGAACAAGCCCTCAACGAAATCCTCAAGCAGGACCCTTTCGCCGGTGCAGGCGCCATCTCCGGCACCCGCACGATGGTTTGGGCCCCGCTGACCGGCCTGCTGGCCGAGCACGCGGCCTAGCCCGCTCCGCCCACCCGCCATCGATCTTCGACCTAGAATTCGATCCACAGAGGAGTCCACGTGACCTCGGTCAGCCTGGGAATGCCATCGGCACCGCCCCCCGTTCTTGCCCCACGCCGAAAGACCCGCCAGATCAAGGTGGGTTCGGTCGGCGTCGGCTCCGACTCGCCGATCAGCGTGCAGTCGATGACGACGACTCCGACCACGGACATCAACGCCACCCTGCAGCAGATCGCCGAGCTGACGGCGTCCGGCTGCGACATTGTCCGCGTCGCCTGCCCGTCCGCCGACGATGCCGAGGCGCTGCCGATCATCGCCCGGAAGTCGCAGATCCCGGTGATCGC